>OCTX012041550.1_pt1 | contig 17585 bp, 14 predicted proteins | sample 1539691 | NCBI WGS metagenome assembly OCTX01 (sample SAMN02144231, study PRJEB22623) | gut metagenome | biome: sheep rumen | host: Ovis aries | place: New Zealand | reverse complement strand
GCAACCATACAGTCTGGTGTGACAGAGCCGAGGTCAAAACCGCAGCAGAACCGCAGTTTTTCGGAAATAACCACGCAGCTATATAAAAAGTCTTGACAGAGCCAGAAAAAAATGCATTTTTGTGCAGTGAACCTATTGACATTTGCCCATTTGTACATTATATTTATATCTGTAAATTGCAACCATTCCCTTTTTTACGAGGTATAAGATGGAAGACAACAGCAAGCGCAAAGAACTGACGGACCGCCAGGCCGAAATCTACGATTTCATTTGCAAGTACTCCAAGGAGAACCGCATGCCGCCCACTGTCCGCGAAATCGGCAACCACTTCGACATTTCGTCGACGAACGGGGTCCGCTCCATTTTGGCAGCCCTCATCAAAAAAGGCTACATCAACCGCTCCCCGCGTCTGAGCCGCGGCATCGAAATCCTGAACACGAACGGCGCCGAACACATGGAAGAGGCAGTCAGCAACACCATCGAAATCCCCATCGTGGGCCGAGTCGCCGCGGGCACCCCGATTCTCGCCGTGCAGAACCTCGAAGGCACCGTCACCATCGACCGCGACTTCCTCGCCTGCCGTACCGACGTCTTCGCACTCCGCGTCAAGGGCGATTCCATGATCAACGCCGGAATCTTTGACGGGGACCTCATTTTCGCCCGCCAGCAAAAGACAGCCGACCGTGGCGAGATTATCGTGGCGCAAATCGACAACGAGGCGACGGTCAAGTACTACCAGCCGCTCTCCGACCACATCGAACTTCGCCCGGCGAACCCCAAGTACCGCCCCATCGTCGTCAAGAGCAACAAGGACTTCTCCATTGCCGGACGAGTCATCGGCGTGATGCGCAAGGTGAACTAGGCCACGACCGCGCGGCTATAAATTACCGCGCGACGACCGCAAAACAGAATCTACAAAAAAAAGCCCGCACTCATGGTGCAGGCTTTTTTTCATCCCGTACAAATTAATCGTCGAGGTCGGCGAGTTCCTCTTCGGCTTCCTTCAGGTCGGCCGCGTTCGGGCCATCCATAAATTCGCCGTCTTCATCGGCCTCGTCCAGGGAGTCACCGCCCATGGCGCCCAGCTGGTACTCGACCTTGCGGGCTTCCTTGGACTGCCCAAGTTTGAGGATGGCGGCGCATTCTTCGCAGTAGCCCAGATGCTTGTCGACCCAGAATTCGGGAGACACGAGGTTGCGGTTGCAGCGCGTGCACATCTGTGTCGCAGCTTCGCGGGTAAACGCGAGGTTCTGTTCCTCGAGTTCCTTCAAAATGCGTTCCGTGAGTTCTTCCTGGGTTTCTTCGGCCAGAGAGACCTTGTGGCGGATGGAAGCGGTCGGCTTCTTCTCGAGCTGCTTGAGTTCGGAGGAGACCTTCTTTTGGTTGGTCTTCTCTTCGTCTTCCTTCACCTCGATGAACATGATGGTCTTGATGGGCTTTTTTCCCTCGCCCAGAAGAACTGACGCGATGGGCTGGTTCTTTGCCTTCTCGGCGGCTTCCTTGGCAGCCTTCTTGGCGGCTTCGGCAGCTTCCTTGGCAGCCTTCTTGGCGGCTTCGGCAGCTTCCTTGGCGGCGGCTCTTTCGGCAGCCTTGGCTTCGGCGGCGGCTTTTTTCGCCTCGGCGGCGGCCTTTTTCTCAGCAGCCTTCTTCTCGGCGAGCGCCTTCTTTTCGGCGGCCTTTCTCTCGGCTTCCTTCTTGGCGGCGAGAGCTTTCTTCTCGGCCTCCTTCTTGGCAGCGAGGGCCTTCTTATCTAACTTGGCAGCGCCCTTTGCCGGTTTCGCCTTGGCCGGGGCGGCCTTCTTCGCCGGCTTTGCAGCGGCTTTCGCAGGTTTTGCAGCGGGCTTCGCAGGTTTTGCGGCCGGTTTCGCCTTGGCCGGGGCGGCCTTCTTTACAGGCTTTGCAGCGGACTTCGCTGGCTTTGCGGCCGGTTTCGCCTTGGCCGGGGCGGCCTTCTTTGCCGGCTTTGCAGCGGACTTCGCAGGCTTTGCGGCCGGCTTCGCCTTGGCCGGGGCGGCCTTCTTCGCCGGCTTTGCGGCCGGCTTCGCAGGTTTTGCAGCGGGCTTCGCGGACTTTGCAGGAGCAGCTTTTTGGGCAGGAGCGGCGGCCTTTTTGGCGGGTTTGGCCGCCTTGACCGGAGCAGCCTTCTTGGCAGGGGCCTTGGCTGCAGATTTTTTAGCAGGAGTTGCTTTTTTTGTACTCATAGACTACTTCTTTTCCACGATTTTGATGTTGATAATGGGATCGTTCGGCTCGATGCGGCAAACCACATCCTGACCCGAGACAACGCGGCCGAATACCGTGTGCTTGCCGTCCAAGTGCGGTTGCGGCATCTGCGTAATAAAGAACTGGGATCCTCCCGTGTTGGGACCGCGGTTCGCCATCGAGATCACCCCCGTCTCGTGCTTGAGATTGTTGTTCTCGTTGTCGATGGTGTAGCCAGGACCGCCCGTACCGTTGCCTTCGGGGTCCCCGCCCTGAATCATAAAGCCGGGAATCACGCGATGGAAGCGCAATCCGTCGTAAAAGCCCTTGGTCGCCAGCTCCACAAAGTTCGCCACGGTGTTCGGGGCTTCCTTAAAGTCCAAATCCAGCACAATGGTGCCCTCGTGAGTCGTAATGGTCGCCTCGATGGACTTGATGCCGGTATAGTCCCTATTGAAGAGCTTGCCCTCGGCAAAGCACAACGAAACGGCGCCGCTCAAAACAGCAGCGATAGCTATTTTTTTAAAGATTTTCATAGGCTCCATCAATAAAACGAACCAAATACAATTTGACAAGCAAAATATACAATTATTTTTTTTGACATCTGTCACACACACCACAAAAAGCCCCCCATTCCCTAGTCGCATTGATATTTTTTTCTTATTATTGAAAAAAACTACAAGTAGAGGCGATGTATGGATCTGTTGCACACAAAAAAATCCACGGTCATCACCGTAATAGGGATGATTCTCGCCGGAATCGCCGTCAACTTCGCCCTGTCTGTTCTTGTGTACAAGCTCAGTATGCCCCTGTACCTGAACACCATCGGCACGGTCCTCGTTGCCATGCTGGGGGGAGCCTTCCCCGGGATCATGGTCGGTTTCTTCTCTACCATCTTCTTCAGCTTTTTTGAGCCCCTCGCCGTCTACTACGGCATCATCTACATCCTCATCGCCGTCTGCACCGTCTACTTCTACAAAAAGCACTACTTCAAGTCGGTGCGCAAGGCCATCCTCGCCATAGTCGCCCTGGCGCTCCTCAACGGTGTTCTGGGGTCTGTCTTCAGCTGGTTCCTGTTCGGCTTCGATTTCACCACAAATGCTTCGGCCCCGTTTGTGCAGAGGCTCCTTGACTCCGGCATCAGCAACCGGTTCTCGGCGCAGCTGGGCGGAGGCTTCATCGCCGACATCCTCGACAAAACCTGCGTGGTGGTGCTCTCGCTGTGGATTTTCCGGTTCATCCCGCTCCGCATCAAGAACCTCTGCGCGGCCCCCTTCCGTCTCCACGAAATCAAGACGCCAATGCAGCTCGAGACGCGCCTCTCGCTCCTCCGCAAGGTCATCATCGTCGTTGTCATCTCCGAACTCCTGCTGGGCGCCCTCGCCTGCACCATCGGCTACTACCTCAACAAGAACGTGGCCACCCGCAACTACGAGAACATCGGCAAGAGCGCGACCGACGCCGCCGCAAGCCTCATCGACCCCGACATGGTGGCCACCTACCTTGCCCAGGGACGCTCCGCCGAGGGTTACAACGAACTCGAAAAGCAACTCTTTGGCATCAAGAACAGCTTCCCGCAAGTCAAGTTCTACTACGCCTACGCCTTTGACCAGGCCGGGTGCCACGTGCTGTTCGACTTTGACGCCGAGGGCGTTGAAGCCGACGAAGTCGGCGAGATCATCCCCGTCGAGGAATCCTTCGCCGCGCTCGTCCCCGACTTTATTGCCGGCAAGGACGTCGCCCCCGTTGTGACCAACGACGAATACGGCTGGCTCATGACCGTCTACAGGGCGCTGAGGAACAAGGACGGCAAGGCGGTCGCCTACATCGCCGCCGACGTCTCCATGATGGACATCAAGATCGACAACATCGTATTCTTCATCAAGACGCTCTCGCTATTCTTCGGGCTCTCCATCATCATCATGGCCTTTGTACTCGAGGCGGTTAAACGCGGCATCGTGTACCCCGTGAACGCCATGGCAAGGGGCACGCTCCGCTTTACGAACAAGTCCACCGCCGACCGCCGCAACGGGCTCAACTACCTGAATTCCCTGAACATCCACACCTTCGACGAAATCGAGAACCTGTACAAGGCGCTGGTGCAAATGGCATCGGAGTCCACCACCTATATTGACCAGCTCACCGAGATGCAGGAGAAGCTGATTTACAAGGTCGCCGAACTCGTGGAAGCCCGCGACAAGTGCACCGGAGACCACCTCAAGAATACCTCGTACTACGTGCTTAGAATCGTGGACCAAATGCAGCAAGAAGGCAAGTACCCCGACCAGATCAACGACGAGTTCTTCGAAAAAGTCTGCCACGCCGCACCGTTGCACGACCTCGGCAAAATCCAGATCTCGGATGCCGTGCTCAACAAACCGGACAAGCTCACCGACGAGGAGTTCGCCATCATGAAGAGCCATTCCGAAGAGGGCGCCAAGATTTTGAGAAACATCACCAAGACCATGTCGACCTCCATCAAGATCGACTACCTCGAAGAGGCCATCGACATGGCGCACTACCATCACGAAAAGTGGGATGGTACGGGTTACCCCGAGCACCTCGCCGGCACCGACATCCCGCTCTCGGCGCGCATCATGGCGGTCGCCGACGTGTTTGACGCCCTCATCATGAGGCGCTCGTACAAGGAACCCTTCAGCTACGAAAAGACACTGCAGATCATGACCGAGGGCATTGGCAAGCACTTCGACCCCGTCATCATGGAGTCGTTCTTGCACATCATCAAGGACCTGTACGAAGAGCGCCAGCTCAAGGAATCCCGCAGGGCCGAGCGTGAAGCCAAGCAAAAGGCGGATCAAGAAACTTAGCGCGCGCAACTTTTCTATATTTTGCGTCAAAAATCTGTTCCGTAACCACACATATTTGTATGGCTCATAACGACAATATTCGAAACTTTAGCATCATTGCGCACATCGACCACGGCAAATCGACCCTTGCCGACCGCATGATCGAACTCACCAAGACCGTCTCCAAGAACGAGATGATGAACCAGCTCTTGGACGACATGGACCTGGAACGCGAACGCGGCATCACCATCAAGGCGCACGCCATCCGCATGGTGTACGAGAAAGACGGCAAAGAGTACATTTTAAACATGATCGACACGCCGGGGCACGTGGACTTCACCTACGAGGTGAGCCGTTCGCTTGCCGCCTGCGAAGGCGCCATCCTCGTGGTGGACGCCAGCCAGGGTATCGAGGCGCAAACGCTCAGTAACCTCTACCTCGCCATCGAAAACGACCTCACGGTCATCCCGGTACTCAACAAGGTGGACTTGCCGGGAGCACAACCCGACCACTATGCCGAACTGGTGGGCGACTTGCTCGGTTACGACCCCGACAAGATCCCGCGCATTTCGGCAAAGACCGGCCTCAACGTGGAACAGGTGCTCGACAAAATCGTGGACGAAATCCCCGCCCCTCCAGGCGACACGGGCAAGCCCCTCAAGGCATTGATTTTTGACTCGGTGTACGACTCCTACCGCGGCGTGATCAACTACATCCGCATTGTAGAGGGCACCATCAAGGCGGGCATGAAAATCCGCATGATGAAGACCGGCGGCGAGTACGTTGTGACTGAGGTGGGAACCTTCAGCATGCGTCGCGACCCGCGCGACGAACTCTCCGAAGGCATGGTGGGCTACGTACTCGCGAACGTGAAAACCATCAGCGACGTGAAAATCGGAGACACGCTGACCGACGTGGCGAACCCGGCAACGGAACCGCTCCCGGGCTACAAGGATATTTTGCCGATGATCTATTCCGGCATCTACCCCATCGACCCCGAGGACTACAAGAACTTACGCGAGGCGCTTGAGAAACTCCGCTTGAACGATTCCGCCCTCACATGGGAACCCGAAACCTCCGAGGCGCTCGGCTTCGGCTTCCGCACGGGCTTCCTCGGGCTGTTGCACATGGAAATCGTGCAAGAACGCCTGGACCGCGAATTCAACGTGGACATCATCACCACCGTGCCGAACGTGGAATACCACGTGTACATGAGCGACGGAAGCATGGTGAAAATCGAGAGTCCGAGTAAACTCCCTGATGCGAGCCGCTACGACCACATCGAAGAGCCCTACGTGAAGGCGCAAATCTTTACGCCCAAGGAATTCGTGGGAGCCATGATGACGCTCTGCGACGAAAAGCGCGGCGAATTCGAGACCATGGAATACATCGACGAGACGAAGGTGATTTTGAAGTACAACCTGCCACTCGCCGAAATCATGTTCGACTTTTACGACCGCCTAAAGTCGGTGAGCCGCGGCTACGCGGGCTTGGACTACGCCCCCAGCGAATACCGCCAGAACAACCTGGTGAAGCTCGACATCCTCTTGAATGGCGACCCGGTGGACGCGTTCTCGGTGATCATCCACCGTGACAAGGCGACCACCTACGCAAACGCCATCTGCGTCAAGCTCAAGGACCTCATTCCGCGCCAGCAGTTCGACGTCGCCATCCAGGGCGCCATCGGCGGGAAAATCATCAGCCGCTCCACTGTGAAGGCGGTGCGCAAGGACGTGCTCGCCAAATGCTACGGCGGCGACATCACCCGCAAGCGCAAGCTCCTCGAAAAGCAGAAAGAAGGCAAGAAGCGCATGAAGAGCATCGGCTCCGTGGAAGTGCCGCAGAAGGCGTTCCTCGCCGTGCTCTCGCTCAGCGACGATTCCAGCAACAATGGTGACTAAGCCCAAGGAATCCCATGCGTTCGCTCAAGCACACCGTAAAAAAACTCCAGAGGATGAACTCGCAATCCCACGTGTTCTTCCTCGTGTTCGTGCTGGTTTTGGCGTTCGCCGTGGCGCTCCTCGCCCGTCACTATGTGTTCGAGCCGCTCAAAATGACCAACAACTCTATGTACCCGCGCCACAAGGAGAATTCCTTTTTGTGGGTCTGCAAGCTCCCGCAGTGCATTGACCAGGTCAAAAAAAACGAGACCGTTTGGGCTGAACTCCGCAACCACGAGACGCTGGTGCGCCGCGTGATCGCCATGCCGGGCGACACACTCCACATTTCTGACAAAGGGTTCATCAAGTCGGGCAAGTTCCGCACCCTGTGGCGGGGCGAGAACGCCTTTATCGAGAGTCGCGACATCTACGTCCCCAAAAAAGGCGACACGCTCCACTTTGACGCCCTGAACGACGTGGAGCAAGACAACGCCATCACGCTCCTGCACGAGCAAGGCGTCAACTTCCATATCAAAACAACCCTGTGGCAGGGCGAGCGCGAAATCAACATCGACCGCGTGGGTTCCACCAAGCTGAGCAACCGCCAAGTGAGCCTTCAAGAAATCAACGTGCTCCCGTGGCAAGACCGCAGGCTCATAGAAATGCAGATCCGCCAAAGCGAACCGGGGAACTCCCCCATCAAGCTCCGCCGCGAATTGCTCCACGAAGCCGACTCTAGCCTCATCAACGAAATCGTTGTCGAGGACGACTGCTACTTTTTGGCATGCCTCCGCGGCAACCACTGCGTAGACTCCCGCGAGACGGGCTACTTTACCAAGAAACGCCTGCTGGGCCGCTACGTGGAATTCCCAGACAAAGTAAAAGCATTTATCCAAAAGAAAGCCAAAACTTGGCTGACCAGCAAATAGAGCTTACTTGACAACAAACCCAAGACGTCCATCGCCGCTCACAATAAAGCGGTCCATGTAGGCCTTTGCCGTGCGGCACGCTTCGGGCAGCGTTTTGCCCAGAGCGACGTTCGCCAAGATGGCGCTGCTCAGGTTGCAGCCCGTACCGTGCTTGCCCGCGCCAGCAACGCGGGGCGACGCAAAACAATGCGAGACGCCGTCACGAGTCCAAAGGGTGTCGACCGCATCGGCGTCGTCGGTATGACCGCCCTTCAAAAGTACGGCGCAATCCCTCCCCATCTTAAATTTGCCTTCGTCGCAAAGTTCCTTTAAACCGAGGAAGCGGAACTCGTCCATGTTGGGCGTCACAAGATCCACAAACTTCAAAAGCGAAACAAATTCATCCTTCTCGCCGGGGTTCAAAAAGCAGTAGCCCGAAGTCGCGCTCACAATGGGGTCCCAAACAACGAAGGCGTCCGGGGACTTCGCCCGCACGGACCCCACAATCTTCTTGAGCACGGACACATTTTCGACTAAACCGATTTTCACGAACCCGAAGGCGTGTTTTTTAAAGAGCATCCCAAGTTGCGCCTCAATGCGGTCCCAGGCGACCCAGTTGGGGGCGACGAATTCATCTTCGTTCTGCTCGGTGAGCGCCGTGCAAACCGCCTGCCCGTACACACCAAAGTAGGCCATGGTCTTGACGTCGGCCAAAATGCCTGCGCCGGCGCTGCCGTCAAAACCGGCAATGGACAATGCGTGAATCATCTAAAGCCCAGCGTAGAACAAAATGAGAGCGACCGTCGCAATGCAAATCAGCACGACGCCCGGGAGAATGGGCTTGCGCAGTCCGCGGTCCCCAAGGAAAAACACCAGGCAGCCCTTGGTAATCGTGTTGGCAAGCCCTGCAAAAAGAAGCGAAAGAATAAGATCGCTGTGGGCAATGGCCGCCTTCATGCTCATGTCGATAAGCGAGAACGCGACGGCGTCCATCTCGGCGGCGCCACCCAAAAAGCTGCAGGCGATCAAGGCGCCGTGACCCAGGTACACGCGGGCGGCGTTCGCGACGAACATCACCGCAGTAAAAACAAGGCCGAACTTGATGGCAGGCAAAAGCCTGAAGGGGTTGCTAAAGTCAGAGGACTTCTCGGTATGTTCCTTACCATCCCTGAACTTGAGGTAGAACGCGTATATAAAACTAGGAATTGCCGGGACCAGCAAAGGGAGCGCCAAGGCGCCCGCCATGTGGGGCATCAAGAAAATGCAGATGAGGTAAAGGCGCACGTACATCACCGACCAGCTGAGCACAATGCTCTGGGCGAAGTCATTGGCGTAGCTCGAGTTCTCGCGGCTGCGGCCAACCATGTTGAGCGTAAGCGCGGTGCTGCTCGCGAGCCCGCCAAAGAGCCCCGTAAGCCAAATGCCCTTGCCCGGGCCAATAATCTTGATGAGCACGTAGCTCACAAAACCGATACCGCTGATGAACACCACAAAAAGCCAGATGGTGTGCGGGTTCAATACCTCGAGACCCGACGGGCCGTAAGCCTGGTTGGGCAAAAAAGGGAGCACCATGAGGGAGATGACTGCAAACTTCACTGTGGCGGCAATATCCTCGGTCGAGATCTTTTCGGCGACGTTGTGCAATTGCCACTTGAACGTGAGCAGCCACAGCAACACCACCATGAGGATGCACGCCTCGAGCAGCTTGTTGAACCAGCAAAGGGCTCCCAAAAAGTATATGAAGAAAAGGGCGACGCTGGTCGTAATCCCCGCAAGCGCAAGCTTGTCGTCGGCATGCCGCAACCCGTAGGCAATATGGGTCGTCAACACCAGGAGGCCAATCAGTACAAAGCCCGCAATAAAAGGCGCCGTAGAACCCATGAGCTCGGCGAGGTAACTCGCGACCGCGCCGCACAGGCTCACAATGGTAAACGTGCGCAAGCCCGCGGGATGGTGCTCGTGGTTGCGATCGTAAGACGCCTCACGCTGGAGACCAATCACAAAGCCAATACCCAGGGCAGCCAAAAGCTTGTAAAAAACGTTGAACTCGAGCATCGTAGATTCACCCCTCGTTAATCCCGCACCCACACCTGGTAGAGCGTCGGGTAATCGTTCTTCTCGTCGGCAGGGAAAGTCTCCTCGCTCTCCTTACGCCAGCCCTCGCCCCACTCGGGGAACAGCACATCGCCTTCCACATCGGCAAGCACGCGGGTCACATACAGCTTTTTAACGAGGGGCATGGCCTCGCGGTACACCGCGGCGCCGCCAATAATAAAGCATTCCGTCTCGCCGGCGGCGCGGGCTTTGTCCAAAGCCTGTTCGAGGCTACTGCACACCACGCAGCCCGGAGCCTCGAACGCGGTGTTCCGCGTCAGCACGTAATTCGTGCGGTTCGGGAGCGGGCGGCCAATGTCGTCGTAGTTCTTGCGGCCCAAAACAATGGAATGACCCGTAGTGACAGCCTTGAAGCGCTTGAGGTCGGCGGAGAGGTGCCACGGCAAGTGCCCGTCACGACCGATGACGTTGTTCTTTGAAATTGCGACAATTGCAGAAATAAGCATATTAAACCATTCTATAAATCCTTCTCCCCGCAAGGGGGATCATGCTCACATAAGCGCTAAAGCGCTAAGTGATCAAAGAGACTTCGTGCTTCGCGCCTTCGCTCAGGATGACACAATAAATTAAACTGCAATCGGCGCTTTGATCGTCGGCCACGGGTCATAATCCACGAGCTCAAAATCCTCGAACTTGAATTCAAAGAGATCCTTGATGTCGGGATTCATCTTCATGGTCGGGAGTTTGCGCGGCGTGCGGGAAAGCTGCTCGTGCGCCTGGTCAAAGTGGTTGTTGTACAAGTGCAAGTCACCAAACGTGTGTACGAACTCGCCCGCCTCGTAGCCGCACACCTGCGCGAGCATCATGGTGAGGAGCGCATACGAAGCGATGTTGAACGGGACTCCCAGGAACATGTCGGCGCTGCGCTGGTAAAGCTGGCAACTCAGCTTGCGTTTGCCGCTCGCGCCTACCCCGCCCACGTAGAACTGGAACAGGCAATGGCAAGGCGGCAGAGCCATCTTGTCGACCTCGGCCACGTTCCACGCGCACACCAGGTGCCTGCGGGAATCGGGATTGTTCTTCAAACTGTCTACAAGACGCGCAATCTGGTCGATGTGGCCTCCGTCCGGAGTCGGCCAGCTGCGCCACTGGTGACCGTACACCGGTCCAAGGTCGCCGTTCTCGTCGGCCCACTCGTCCCAGATAGTCACCTTGTTGTCGTGCAAATACTTGATGTTGGTGTCGCCCTTCAAGAACCACAAGAGTTCGTGAATGATGGAGCGCAAGTGGAGCTTTTTGGTGGTGAGGCACGGGAAGCCCTTGGTGAGGTCGTAACGCACCTGGCGACCAAAAACGCTGCGGGTGCCGGTTCCGGTGCGGTCGGAACGGTCCACGCCATTTTCAAGAATGTCACGAAGTAAGTCTAGGTATTGCTGCATAGTTTTAATTTAATAAAAAATCATCCATCATCAATCATCAATTATCAATCGAACTGCTCTCCCCGAAAAGTTCCACACGCTTGTACTGCTTCGCGGTGCCGTCGCCGTCTGCAGCCACCTGACGGAGCACCATGTTCAGTGCCTGCGTAATGAGGTCCTGCGTGTGCTTGGGCACGGGCTTTTTGCCCAAACGCGCCTTCTGGACCATCTTGTGGTTTAAATTGGCGGGCAGCACCTCGACCAGGGCGTGGTTCGCAAGGTTGTTCGCTGTCAAAATTTCATCGAGTTTCGTCATGCTGCAAATGTAGAATTTATGGTGTAAAAAAAATCCCGGGGGTTAACCCGGGACTTTTAAAATTTACCGATCAAAAGCGACTACGGAACATAGTTGCTTTCGCACTTGGTACCGTCGTTATCCGGCGTTACGAAGTGCATTTCGATACGGCGGTTCATCTCGCGGCCGTCGGCGGTGCTGTTGTCGTCCACCGGGCAGCTGGAACCGAGGCCAATGGCCTTGATGCGCTTCTTGTTCACGCCGGCCTTGGCAAGTTCCTTCATCACGGATTCAGCGCGCTGCTTCGAGAGCTTCTCGTTGGTCTTTTCCTTACCAACGTTGTCGGTATGGCCCTGGATCACGATGTTCAGGTCCTTGTACTCGTCGGTATTGAGCTTCTTGGCAACGTTCTTCAAGATCATCTTAGCGTTGGATTCGAGAGTGGCCTTGCCGCTCTTGAAGGTCACACCGTCAAGCTTTTCGACAGCCTTCTTCGGGCAGCCGTGGCCGTCGTCACCCGGGACATCCGGGCAGCGGTCAATGCCGGTGCAGGTGCCTTCGAATTCCTTCTGGAGCTTCTTGTTAGAGACCCATTCAGAGCAGACGCCATCCTTATCGGCATCCGGGTCGTCTTCCATCGGGCAACCCTTGTTCCAAGACGGACCGGCTTCGTCTTCGCAACGGTCGTAACCGGTACAAATATCCTTGAACTGGTCAAGCATCTTCTGCTTGGTCACCCACGGAGAGCAGAGGGAGTCGCCATCCGGGTCCGGATTCTCGGCCGGGCAACCCTTGTTCCATTCAGGACCGGCTTCGGCGGGGCACTTGTCGACGCCGTGGCACATATCCTTGAAGTCCTTCGTCATGCCCTTCTCGGAGACCCAAGAAGCGCAGAGGCTGTCGCCGTCGGCATCCGGATTGTCCATCGGGCAACCCTGGGCAAACGCTTCACCCTTTTCGGTCGGGCACTTGTCGATGCCGGAGCAAATTCCGTCGTACTGGTCGAGCAAGCCCTTCTCGGTCACCCAAGCATCGCAGATTCCGTCTTCGTCAGTATCCGGGTTGCCGAGCGGGCAGCCTTCGTTGCTGGCAGGACCGAATTCAGACGGGCACTTGTCGATACCCTTACAGGTCTTTTCAATGAACCATTCGTTCTTGATCTTGTCGTCTTCGGCGGCCTTCTCAAAGTAGTAACCCATCTTCTTCTCGGTCACCCAGGCGTCGCAGAGTCCGTCACCGTCGGCATCCGGGTCATCCCACGGACAACCCTTGTTTGCCTTAGGACCGGATTCACCCGGACACATGTCGTAGCCCTTGCACTGGTCGGCAAAGTCACCGAGCACGCCTTCGTCGGTCACCCACGGAGAGCACATGCCGTCGTTATCCGGGTCCGGAGCCTTGGTCGGGCAGCCGGCGAACGCAACGGTACCAGGCTGGCTCGGGCATTCGTCGATGCCTTCACAAATATCCTTGAACTTCTTCGTCATCTTCTTCTGGCTCACCCAAGGATCGCAAACGCCGTCCTTGTCCATATCCGGCTCGTCGAGCGGGCAACCGTCTTCGCCTTCGCCAGATTCGTTCGGGCATTCGTCAACGCCTTCGCAAACGTCGGCAAATTCATCCTCGAAGCCCTTCTCGGCAACCCAGCCATCGCAAACGCCGTCTTCGTCGGCATCAGGATTGCCAAGCGGGCAACCCTTGTTCAAGCGGTGACCAACGTCATCGGGGCAATCGTCTTCGTCATCCGTAACACCGTCGCCATCGCGGTCCTGCGGAAGCAGGAAGCCGCTCCAGGTAAGACCGCCGTACACGGCGTATTCCGGGTTCACGCGGGTCTGGTAAACAGCCACGCCAGCAGGACGTTCGGAATTCTCGAGCACACTAGTACCCGTAATGAAGTTGTCCTTGCCCAAGTAGTAAGAAGCACCAACATGGATGTCGAGACCAATGGGCAGGTGGAACACCAGCGCACCGGTGAGCTGTTTCATGTCGAGGCTCTCGTCATAAGTCTGGTTGCATTTGCCAGCCGCATCGTAGCCGGTGCACATGCTAAAGTCATCCAACTCGATGTCCCAGTAGTATTCCACGAACAAGGAGAGGAAGTCGGTAAAGTAAATGTCGGCAGCGGCGCTCATGAACGGGAGCGAAAGGTAGTCGCCGTTCGTGGTGTAGCGGTAGCCGCCGTTCAAGTGGATGAGGAGCGGGATGGCGTCAATCTTGTCGAAGTCCGCCGTCACAGCCAAACCGCCAGTGATGGTCGTGTTCTTGGTACCGAACGGACGGGCGATTCGATTGACCTTGTTGATGTATTCCGGCTCACGAATCCAAATACCCTGCTTTTCGGCATTCGCCGTACCGGCAGCCACCTGGCCGAACACAGCCACATCCATGGGCTGGTCTTCAGGGAGCGGGAAACGAATCTTGATGTCGCCGCGGAGGTTGCCTATGTAGCCAACCTTGGTCGAAGGCAACGCCGAGGGGTCACACAGACCGGTATTCGCTTCTTCCGCAGAACACGCCGTTTCACCGGTGAACTGGTCGTAGTAAATCGGGAGCGTGGCGCCAATATCAAAGTAGTTGAAAATGCCGATGGCAAAACCCGTATAGGCGCTGGCACCGGTATAGTCGTTGACGGTCGCTCTATGCGAGTTGTCCCTCAACGAATATCCGCCAGGGGCGAGGGGCTCACCATTCTCACCGAACAAGCCCGGATACTGCGGGAACATGTCGTTGCCGAATGTGGCATCGCCAAGCAAAACAAACACCAATTTGGAATGTCCCAGGGACTGGGCGGACTGTGTCTTGTTGACACCGACAAAACCATACTTGTTAATGGTCTGTGGGTGGCTAGCAAACGCGCCTACTGCAAGCGCCAATGCCAACCCCGTTACTACTCGTTTCATAGAGTCTCCTTAAATTATAGGGTTTTCCCTAAAACCTTACGGCATAAATATAGTTTTTCCATTCCTTTTTTTTGGCAAAAAAAAGCCAAAATGAGATGTAGAACACACTTTTGCGGCTTCAAAACGCATTTGTGTACAATTTTTTACATCTTTTGGGGACTTTCAAGGCGGTTTGTGGACTTTTTTACACCGTTTGAGGTAAATTCGACTCGAACACTTCCGGATGGGCGCGGCAAATGCTGAAATACCCCCTTTTACCGACAATGATGTGGTCCAACACGGGAATCTGCACCACCTTCCCCACGGCGCACAGCACACGGGTAATGGCATAGTCCTCCGGGCTGGGCTCGCAGCAACCCGACGGATGGTTGTGGACAAAAATAGCCGCAACGGCATGGTCGGCGATGGCGGGAGCGAACGCCTCGCGGGGGTGGACGGGCGTCTGGTTCACCAGCCCCACCGTTATCTCGTGGACGTTGATGATGGCGTTTGCCGAATCCAGCGAAACCAGCACAAAATACTCCTGCATCGCGAACTTGAGGAACGATAGGCGCGCCACGAGCGACCTCGGGTCGTTCACCGTAACGGACTCATCGCCCAGCATGTAGCGGGACGAGAGCTCCAGGCAGGCCAGGACCTGCATCGCCTTCACCTTCCCCAGCCCGCCGATCCTCAAGAGTTCCTTCAGCGTGGGGAGGCAGCCTTTGTGCGAGAGCTGGGCGACAATCTCCCTAGAGACTTCGAACACGCTCTTGCCCTTGGTCCCGGAACCCAATATGAGGGCGAGCAGCTCCACATTGTCCAGGGAGTGCACGCCAAGGCGCAGGAGTTTTTCGCGCGGGAGCAGTTTTTCTGTATTTTCCATAGGTTTTCCTAAAAAAGGGTGAGTTTCTAACCTATAAACGGATTTTTTGTCCGGTTTGTTCCTTTTTTAGTTGTTTTTTTCATAGGGTTCTTTCAAAAACCTCCCTCCGAAACAGAAAACTTGCAACAAACAAATCTCTCAATAAACCAGACTTATCATAAAAACAGGTAATTTTCAAGTCGAAAGAAGTCATTCAAATGGAAACTTCAAACAAAAATCGCAATTTTTTAAAGAAAAATCGAAAGAACATCTTCCCATTTCTGTAAAAAAAGACTATTTTTTGCAAAAAGATTCAATCAACCCATCCTTAAAAAAGGAAAATTATGGCAAATAAAACATTAAGCGGCGCCGAAGTGATCATCGAATGCCTCAAACGCGAAGGCATCGACACGATTTTCGGCTACCCCGGTGGATCCGCCATCCCGATGTTCGACGCGATCCTTGATTCTAATATTAAAGTAGTGCTTTCCCGCCACGAGCAGGGCGCGACCCACATGGCCGACGGCTACGCACGCCAGACCGGCAAGGTCGGCGTCGCCCTCGTCACGAGCGGTCCGGGTGCAACAAACACGTTCACCGGCATCTACACGGCACTCATGGATTCGAGCCCCATCGTGGTGCTCGCCGCACAGACCACTACCCCGAACCTCGGCAAGGACGCCTTCCAGGAATGCGATACGAGCGGCATGACGTTCGCAGCCGTCAAGCATTCCTACCTGGTGAAGAATTCCAACGACCTCCCGCGCGTGATGAAGGAAGCTTTCCACATCGCACGTAGCGGCCGTCCGGGCCCGGTGCTCATCGACCTCCCGAAGGACGTGACCGCAGGAGCATGCACCGCCCCGTTCACCGACCAGATGGACCTTCCGGGTTACAAGATTCCGACCTACGCCTCCGCAGAAAGCGTCGAAAAGGCGGCGGAATTCCTCCGCAAGTCCAAGAAGCCGTTGCTTCTCGTGGGCCACGGTGCCATGATCAGCGGGGCCAGCCGCCAGGTGCGCGAACTCGCCGAAAAGATTGGCGCTCCGGTGTGCTGCACCATGCTTGGCCTCGGCGCCTTCCCCGTTGATCACGAGCTTTCGCTCGGCATGCTCGGCATGCACGGCACCGTGTACGCGAACAAGGCCGTGCTCGACTGCGACCTGATTCTCTCCATCGGTAGCCGCTGGGATGACCGCATTACCGGCAAGCTCGATGAATTCTGCAAGAACGCGGTGAAAATGCATATCGATATCGACCCTGCCGAAGAAGGCAAGGTTCTGCAGCCCGACGTGTTCATGTGCGGCGACGCGAAGCTCGTGCTCGAGCAGTTGCTCCCGATGGTGAACAAGCTCGATACTGCCGAATGGATCAAGACCTGCCAGACCTGGAAGAAGCGCTTCCCGCTCACCTACGCGAAGCAGGGCGGCCTCCGCATGCAGCACGTGATTGCGACTGCCAGCGAACTCACCGGCGGCAAGGCCATCGTCACGACCGACGTGGGCCAGCACCAGATGTGGGTTGCACAGTTCTTCCATATAAACTATCCGCGTCAGTTGCACTCCAGCGGTGGCGCAGGCACGATGGGCTTCGGCTTCCCCGCCGCTATCGGTGCCGCATTCGGCAACGAGACCGGCTGGCCGGTGCTCAGCTTCAGCGGTGACGGCGGTTTCCAGATGACGGAAGCGGAACTCGCGACCGCCGCCATCCACAAGCTGCCCATCAAGATCTTTGTGATGGACAACAAGTACCTGGGCATGGTGCGCCAGTGGCAGGAACTCTTCTATGACCACCGCTACAGCAGCGTCGACATGCAGGGCAACCCCGACTTCGTGAAACTCGCCGAAGCCTACGGCATTCCTGGGCTCCGCATCAAGCGCCCCGCCGATGCCGAACGCGTTATCCAGAAGGCGCTCAGCTACAACGACGGCCCGATTCTCATCCACTGCGAATGCGAAAAGGAAGACAACGTGTTCCCGATGATTCCGGCAGGCGCACCGCTTACCGCCATGCTTACGGAAGCACCCAAGGCAAAACTCGAAAAGCCCACGGGATCGACGTAACAGGAGGTTTTAAAAATGAAAGACATTGCACATTCTATTAGTTTGTTGGTTGCGAACCGCCCGGGCGTGCTCGTGCGTATCGCCCTCGTGTTCTCCCGCCGTGGCTACAACATCGACTCCCTCGTTGTCTCCCCCACGCTCGACCCGAACTTCAGCCGCATGAACATCATCGCCCACGGCAATCCCGAAATCTTGATGCAGATCATCAAG
>OCTX012266448.1_pt1 | contig 17590 bp, 15 predicted proteins | sample 1539691 | NCBI WGS metagenome assembly OCTX01 (sample SAMN02144231, study PRJEB22623) | gut metagenome | biome: sheep rumen | host: Ovis aries | place: New Zealand | reverse complement strand
GCCGTTCTTGGTAGAACCCATACCTTTTTTATGTGCCATTTAGGTTACACCTCCATTAGTCAAAATCAGTTGCGGAAATCAGGCATTGATGGTCTCAATCTGGACCTTGGTGTAGGGCTGACGATGGCCCTGCGTGCGACGATAACCCTTTTTGGGCTTCATCTTGTAGACGCGAACCTTCGCGCTCTTGCCGTTCTTCACGACATTGGCGGTGACGGAAGCGCCTTCAATGACGGGGGCGCCGAACTTCGCGGTCTCACCGTCAACAACGGCCAGAACCTGATCGAACTTCACGGAATCGCCGGCGGCGACATCCATCTTTTCGACGAAGATAACATCACCCTCGGCAACGCGGTACTGCTTGCCGCCGGTCACGATGATAGCATGCTTCATAGTAGATATCCTCCCTCTTTACAGGTCTCGCTCTGGGGGCGGAGGCGAGCCTCGGCTTGGAAACCCCTTCAATGCGGCTTGAATAGAATATCACGGAATTCCGGCGTTGTCAACAATTATTTGCTTCATTTTTTGCTTATTTTAACCAAGTTTATTTCTCCCGCGTGATTTTTGTGAAAACGGTTCTTTCCTCGCCTTCAGCAAGATTAAGACAGCCGAACATTGACCCGCTATCGGGTTTGTGCTATTATAGAAAAAGTTTTCAGCAAGCAGACACGGAGGAAGCCATGAAGCACGGAAAAAGAATTGCTTTACTTATACTTGTTATTTCACTCGGCGCTCTTATTTACCTGAGGCTCGGCGGCAAGCCATCACAACATACAGAGAAACCTGAATCCACGGCTCCCGCGGAATCAAGTGATGTTTCTATCATAAAAACCGCACCGGATAAGCTGGCGGCCGTGATGACCGCGGAAGAGCTGGAAAAGCTGGACGCTTCCAGGCTCAAACGGCTGGATCTCACCGGCAGCACCTGCTACGAAGCCATTGAAAACTTTAAAGCGAAGCACGAGAATGTGGAAGTTATTTATGCCGTTATCGTTGACGGCGACGGTGACTCTTTATTTCTTGATCCCGCAACGGAGACGCTGGAGCTTGAGGATGCTTCCTATCTGCCCTCTTTGACGGAAAACGCCCGCTGGCTGCCCCGGCTTAGCTCCCTTTCTATTTCTCCCGACGCAGCGGATGCCGCTTTGGTCGATGCGTTCCATGCCGCAAGCCCCGACTGCAAAATTGACTACTCTATGCATATACTGAATGAGCTCTACCCCTTTGATACGGAAGAGGTGACGCTGCGTGGGCTGAATGCGTCTCAGACCGACGAGCTGCTTTCTCAGCTTTCCCGTTTTTCGCATCTGACCGACGTGCGTATCCCGCAGGGAGAAAACGATCTCAGTCTGGACGACGCGATCCGTCTCTCCGAGCAAAGCCCGTTGCTTCGTCTGGATTATCAGCTGGAGCTTTTCGGCCAGACGGTTTCCCTGGACGCCGAACGCATCGAATTTGAAAACACCGAAATCGGAAACGAGGGCGTGGAAGAGCTGCGGAATCTGCTCCCCTGCTTCCATAATCTCCGTTATCTGAAGCTGGATGACTGCGGCATTGACAACGAAACGATGGCCAAGCTTCGCGACGATTTTCCGGATATCAAAGTCGTCTGGCGCGTGTATTTCGGCAACTATCATTGCCTGACCGATACGGAGATGATCTGGGCCACCGGCGGCTCGGTCAACGACTCGACCAGCGGTGTTCTATCATACTGCACCGACGTCAAATACATGGATCTCGGCCACTCGCTGATTACGAACATCAACTTTGTCAACTCCATGCCGAAGCTTGAGGTTTTGGTTATCGCCATCTCCTGGGTGGAAAACATTGAACCACTTTCTAACTGCCCCAATCTTGAATACCTGGAAGTATTCTCCGCCAGAGTTTCAGATTTGTCTCCGTTGGCCAGCTGCACGCATCTGCAGCATTTGAATGTCAGCTCTCAGCGAAACACAAACAATGTTGCCGTTGGTCCCTCTGATATCAGCAGCCTGTACGATCTGGCGGAGCTCAAGAGATTTTACTGTACGATGAGCAATGTTCCGCTGGAGCAGCAGGAAGAAATGATACGGCGGCATCCGGACTGCGAATTTGAGTTCGGCGCGGTAGATCCCGCGGAGGGTCATTGGCGCTTTAAGGACGGAAATAAGGAAAACAATGCTCCGGAGAACCGCGTGGAGCGCTATGCCCTGCTCTGCGAGCAGTTCGGCTATGATACGCTTCAGCAATCGGGAAAAATGTGGTCGCTGTACGGATGAAAACCACATAAAAAAAGCTTGCTTCTTGGGGCGCGCCCCTTGAAGCAAGCTTTTTTGTTTCACTATCAACCGACCGCCACAACGCTGCTCTCTTCCATCAGGAGAACGGTGCCGTCAAGACCGCTTTCGGTAATCAGATAGCTGTGGACATCGCCGCCGGCATCCCGGTAGCGAATCATCAGATTTGGCATCCCCTCCGGGATCATCGTCTGAACCTGCACGCCCGCATGGGAGAGGTAGCTGCAATACCAGTGCGTTTCTGTCTGGTAGAAGCCGACATCGTCGTTGATATAGGTCACAGAATCGATGGAGACATCATACAGTACGCCATCGGTATAGACGCGGAACTCAGGACCGTCTTCCGTCACGGTAACCTTATCCGTCAGACGGATCGCGTCGCTTCCAAGATCGTCGAGACGCATGATGCGGAGCTCGCCGTCCGCCGTGCGCTCCGGCGGAAGCAGGGCTTCATCCAAAATGCCGCTCATGGCATCATAAGGAACGGTAAAGCGTACGACGCCGTCCGCATAACTCCCGATTTCATAGATATCGGAAAACACCGTGAGTCCTTCGGCATCCAGCGTCCAGGAGCCATCACGAATCAATGCCTTCAGCAAGTCATCCAGATTCTGATCCGAATTAAACGAGGTCATGTAATCAAAGATGGGCTTGTAGCGTACGTCGTTTTTAAGGGTTTCATTCATGGTTTCAAGAACAAGCTTTTCGAGCGCGGCAGGATCGGCGGTCAGATCGTCAAAGCTCAGGCGATTCCCGCTGCCCGTTTCAAACACATAGGCGCGGTCAAAATAAGTACCGTGCGCGCCTCCGGAATAGCTGTTGGTGCGGTAGCGGATGGAAATAATCCGGCTGTCGGCACGGTCAACATTGGCGGAGCGCATGCACGAAGTTTCCAGATTCATCCCGGCCCCATGATCCTGCGCCAGCGCAAAATTGTCGGTGGCAATCTCCAGATATCCGTTGAGGCCGTCTCCATTGCCTGTTCCGGAGTAATAGATTTCATCCTGCGTCGCCAGATATTGGTTGATCGCGTCCGCCGCGGCAGCGTCAGACTGCAGGTAAACGTTAACATCGTCATAGCCGAAGGTGAGAATGATGCGGTCAGACCCATCCGGCGCGGGATAGGTCTCGGTGATGTTTCTGATATTCAAAATCACAGGCGCGCCGAGCGTATCCGCGGGCTCCGGCGTCACCTCAGCAGCAACGGGATCCGGCTCGGCCGCCTGCGTAGACGCAGGATCATCGGGCGCGTCATGGAGATAAATGTCCCCCGTACCACAGGCAGCAAGCAAAGCCAGAAGGGCTGCGGTCATAATAATAGCAAGCTTCTTTTTCATGTTCATTCCTCTTTCTATAGTTCTTCCTGCGGGATGGAGCGGGCCAACGCCGAATTGGTATAACGACCGTCCTCCGTTACCTCGCGGATGCATGCAATGCCCTCCGGCCAGTAAAGCAGTTGATCTTCGCTTGTCAGCTCCACTTCCAGGAAGGCGCGGTCAGACCAAAACGGAAAAACGTCAATCTCATAAAGCAGCCCGTTTTGACGCAGGCAATACCGCGTTTTTTCAATGGTGCGCCTCGCAGGATCAGCGTGCAGAAGAAGGCGCTCATAGTCTTCCCTGCCGATTTCGTCCTCGATCTCAATCCGCCGGATCGCCGTGATGTGCGTCTTTTTTGTGTGGGTATACACAACGCCGTTTGACGACTTCCGGCAGCGCACACGTTCAGATGTTCCCGGTTCATCGCACAGCAGATAGGTCTGGCTAATCTGAGAGCTGTCGGCCACGGCAGCCAGCCAGTGAAGATCCGGCATACGGATCAAAAACTTTCGTTCGATTTCAAAGGGCATATCTTCCATAAGCAAACCTCGGTGAAGCATACATTGCTTTGCCAGTATAGCGCATCGGGGTCTATAAATCAAGCGTCCCCCTTTTCTCCGCCCTGATCTTCACAAATGCGACCGTGCAGATAGGCCAGCGCGTCCGCCAGCGTTCCGATTTGGTCAATTAAGCCCTTGCTGACCGCCTCGTCTCCGTAAATGACGCTCCCAACGTCATTGGCCAGCTCATCCGTGTTGGTCATCAGCCGCAGATATTCCTCACGCGAGATCTGCGAATGATTGGTGACAAAACGAACGATACGCTCCTGGATACGGTTAAAATAATGATAGGTCTGCGGTACGCCGATGACGACGCCGTTTAATCGCACCGGATGGATGGTCATCGCGGCGGACGGTGCGATCATGCTTTTCTGCGCCGCGACGGCCAGCGGCACACCGATCGAGTGCCCGCCGCCCAGAACCAGCGATACGTTCGGCTTTTTCATCCCGGCGATCAGCTCAGCGATGGCAAGGCCTGCCTCCACATCGCCGCCCATGGTATTGACAAGAATCAACAGGCCCTGGATTTCCGGCGACTCCTCGATAGCCGCAATCAGCGGCAGTACGTGCTCATATTTCGTCGATTTCGTATCGTCCGGGAGCACCTGATGCCCCTCAATCTGTCCGACGATGGTCAGACAGTGAATATTTCCCTGTCTGCTCGTGCCAAGTTCTTTGATTTCTTCCATAAAAACACCTCCCGGTTATTGTAACCGGGAGGTGTAAAAATAATAATGGGAATGTATCAGCCCTTGTACGCGGTCAGAACAGCCTTATAGGTCATATAGCAGTCAAACTTGCTGGTGACTTCAAAAGGCGCGTGCATGCTCAACACGGGCGTGCCGGCGTCAATGGTGTCAATGTTGCGGTTGGCCATGTACTTGGCAATGGTGCCGCCGCCGCCCTGGTCGACCTTGCCGAGCTCTGCCATCTGCCACACCACGCCGTTATCGGCAAAGAGACGGCGCAGATAGGCGACCAGCTCCGCACAGGCGTCACTCGTGCCTCCCTTGCCGCGGGAACCGGTGAACTTGCAGATGCCGACACCATAATTGATCTTGGACTCGCTGCGCTTTTCGGAAACCTCGGGATAGAGCGGGTCATAAGCGTTGCTGACGTCTGCGGAGACGCAGAAGCTCTTGGCATAGCAGTGGCGCAGCGCGACGCCCTGGGTGGCGCAGAGGTCTTCCATGAAGCAGTCGAAGGCGGCGCTCTGCATACCGGTCACGCCGTCAGAGCCGGTCTCTTCCTTGTCGGCCAGAATGCACACGCAGGTGCGCTCGGGATCCTTGACGTCAAAGAGGGCCTTCAGCTCGGCATAGGCGCAGACACGGTCGTCCTGCCCGTAACCGCCGATCAGCGAGCGGTCAAGGCCGATCTCGCTCACGTCGTAGGCGGGAACCGCGGAGAGCTCGGCGGAGAGGAAATCCTCCTCCGTAATGCCGTACATATCGTTGAGAATACTCATCACCGCGAGTTTCACACGATCCTTGCCTTCGTCGGCATAAGGCGTAGATCCGATGAGGATATTCAGACCCTCGCCGGTGATGCCTTCGGCCAAGGTCTTGCCCATCTGATCCTTGGCAAGGTGCGGCAGCAGATCGGTAATGATGAACTTCGGTTCGTTCGGCTCGCGGCCGATCACGACATCGACGACTTCGCCGTTTTTCAGCGCCACAGCGCCATGCAGCTCAAGAGGAATGGTGACCCACTGATATTTCTTGATGCCGCCGTAATAATGGGTCTTGAAATAGCAGAGCTCGTCCTGCTCATACATGGTGACCTGCTTGAGGTCAATGCGGGGGGAATCGACGTGCGCGCCGGCGATAACGGCGCCTTCAGCCAGGCTCTTTTTGCCGATCACAGCCAGCAGCAGCGCCTTGCCGCGGTTGTTGCGGTAGATCTTCATGCCGGGCTTGAGCTCCATGCCGTAGTGATACTCGACAAAGCCGTTCTTCTCGGCCAAAGCGATGGCGTTTACCACAGCCTCGCGCTCCATGCGGGAACGGTTGAGGTAGTCCATATAGCCCTTGCAGTAGTTTTCCACCGCCAGGCGCTCTTCGGTGTCGATCAGATCATAACCGTTTTTCTGCTCGTAGAAAAGTTTGCTTCTCAGCTCATCCATGGTGCATATCCTCCATAAATAATTTTTTGCAGCATGCAGAAAAGGATTCTTCGGTGCTATTGTTATGCAGCACGGCGCTGCAACGAGATACAAAATAGTCGTCGGGCTGCTGAGCGTCAATCCGCTGCTGCGCGCGCTCACGGCTCAGCCCGTCGCGGGCCATAATACGGCGGATCCTTGTCTCGCGGTCGGCGACGACGGCATAGGTTCGCCCGCACAGCCGATCAAGACCGCTGCCGATCAGTGCAATCGCGTCAATCGCAGCCGCAGTACCGCCGTTCCTTGCGTACTCCCGCAGACGTCGCTTTGTCTCCCGAATCACAGCCGGATGCGTCAGCCGGTTTAAGTCCGCCAGAGCCTCAGCGTCGCCGAAAACAGCCGCAGCAAGGGATTTTCGGTCGAGCTGATGATGAATCACCGTTCCGGGAAATCGCGCCTCAATCGACGCGAGAAATGGCTCATCGCCTGCCAGCAGCTCGTGATAGACCGCGTCCGCATCAATGACAAGCGCGCCCATATCCTGCAGCACGTGAAGCGCCGTTGTTTTGCCGCTGCCGCTGCCGCCGGTAATGCCGATGATGGTCATTTGCTCCACGAGCGCCTCGTCAATCGCCTCTTCCGATAAAGCGCCCGGACGCAAAATGCGATAAGGCGTCTCAGCCAAGGAGATAATCGTTGATTCCACGCCGATCCCGCAGGGGCCGCCGTCGAGCACCGCGTCAATGCATCCGTCAAAGTAGCGAAGTACATCTTCTGCCGTTTTCGGGCTTGGCATGCCGGAGGGGTTCGCCGAGGGAGCAGCAAAGGGTACGCCGGCTTCTTGCAGCGCTGCAAGCGTCAGCGGATGATCCGGACAGCGAAGGCCGACGGTCGGGCCGCCCGCGCGAACGATATCCGGAACACTATCCTTTGCCTTCAGCACAATGGTCAGCGGGCCGGGCCAGAATTTACTGGCCAGCGCCCGCGCCGCATCCGGAACCTCATCGCAATAAGCGTCGATCGCCTCGGGACCGGGAACCATCAGCGACAGGGGTTTGACGGCGGGACGGCCTTTCACCTCGTAGATTGTTTCCACCGCCGCAGCATCCAGCCCATTGGCAGCCAGACCGTAAACCGTCTCCGTCGGGACGGCCAGAAGGCCGCCGCGCCGCACGATATCAGCGGCGACTGGTATTTGATGGGTCAAGCGTTCTGTTTTCATTCGTCCTTCTGCGCCTTCAGTTTTTCTGCCTGATCGGCCGTCACAAGCGCATCGATCAGTTCGTCCAGATCGCCGTCGATGATGGCCGCGAGGTTAAAGTTTTTGTTGTCTCCCGTCAGACGGTGGTCGGTCACACGGTTCTGCGGGAAATTATAGGTGCGGATACGGTCGCTGCGATCGCCGGAGCCGATCTGGCTCTTGCGCTCGGCCGCAAGCGCAGCGCGCTGCTTTTCCTGCTCGGCTTCATAGAGCTTTGAGCGTAGGATCTGCATGGCGCGGTCTTTGTTTTTATACTGGCTGCGCTCGTCCTGGCATTCCACCACCGTTCCGGTGGGAAGGTGCGTAATGCGGATGGCGCTTTCGGTCTTGTTGACATGCTGCCCGCCCGCGCCGGAGGATCGGTAGGTGTCGATTTTGAGATCGTTCATATCAAGCTTGAAATCCAGCTCGCCGGCCTCCGGCAACACGGCGACCGTAGCCGCGGAGGTATGGATTCTGCCGCCGGACTCCGTCATCGGCACGCGCTGTACGCGATGGCCGCCAGCTTCGAATTTCAGCCTTGACCAGGCGCCCTCGCCCTCAATAATCATGCTGATTTCCTTAAAGCCGCCGAGCTCCGTTTCGCTGACGTTCACCACGTCCAGGTTCCAGCCTTTTCGCTCGACATACATGCTGTACATGCGATAAAGATCCGCAGCAAAAAGGGAGCTTTCTTCTCCTCCAACGCCGCCGCGGATTTCCATAATGACGTTTTTGCTGTCGTTGGGATCCTTGGGCAGCAGCAAGATTTTCAGTCTTTGCTCCAGTTCCTCCCGCTTTACTCTCGCCGCGGAATACTCTTCCTGCGCATAATCGCGCATTTCCGGATCGTTCATCAGTTCCAGCGCCGTCTCGAGATCGGAGCAGGCCGATTCGTAGGCGCGGTATGCATCAACCAGCGGGGCCAGTTCTCTCGTTTCCCGCTCAATCTTTGCATAGAGAGCTGGATCGGAATAGGTCTCCGGCATTTCCAGCCGCTGCAGCCGTTCTTCATATTGATTTGTGATTAATTTCAGCTTCTCAAACATGGTGAATCCCTCAATGCTGAAGTATATCATGGAACACGCCGTTTGTAAATGAAAGGATCACCGGGCTTCTGCGCCAATCCGCGCCGCCGCGTCGCTCCTCGGATGCCTGATAACCCAGAGCATAAAAATCATGCGCACGCGCGCCGAGTTCAAAGAAGCGCTGCACCTCTCCGCCGAGGGCACGCACCGCGGCAGGCTTGGTCAGGATCGGGCTTTCCGCGTTTCGAAGCAGGCGCAGATGCTCACAGCCGCGGGGATTTGCCGCCAAAATGCGCGCATAGGGCGGATCAGACTGGGTCATTACTGCCTCCACGCCCAACACTGCGCAGCAGACCATGCGGCGAATCCGTGACATGGCATAGCGTTTCGATTTCGCGGAAGCGATCACCGCGTCAAGCGTCGGCTCCTCCATTGCGGCCTTGTATAGTCTGCGTCCTGTTCCGTCTGATGCATCCGGCAATCGCTCGAAATCTTCCTCCCGGAGCATACGAAGTCGGGAGAGGACGGCCGTTTCAAAGCTCTGTGCATCGGGCCTTGCCCGTCCGCAGCGCACTTCCCGTTCGAATACTTCGGCGGCCGCAGCGGGTATCTCCCCCGATAGCTTTTCTCCCCGGCGCAGCATGGCGCGCAGCTCTGACGCGGACCTCCATTCGCCGCCCTCGCCGTCATGGCTGCTGCCGTGCCGACGGATCGTGACGGGCTGCAGATTCGAGCAGCGCGTAAGGATCGCTTTGAGATACTCCACCGCGAGAATATTATTCGGCGTTTCCAGCAGCTTCGCCTCTACACCGTCCAGTTCCTCCGCCGCACGCTGACGCGCCGCGGCATAACTCAGGCTGCCATCCAGGGCAAGCAGACGGCTGACGCGGTCATTCATATCTGGCGCGAGAAGCGCCTCCGCCAGGCGCGCCAAGGGCTCGATTTCCCCTGCTTCGCTACCGAAGCTCAGATGCGTGCAACCGAGCCCGGCCAAAAGAGTTACGGCGCCCCTGGCAAAGCCTTCCGCCGAGGATAGGCTCCAGGGCAGAGGAAGTTCAATGACGAGATCAGCCCCGCAGCGGCAGGCGGCCTCCGCCCGCGCAAATTTGGAATATGCCGCCGCCTCGCCGCGCTGGACAAAATCCCCCGACATCACGCAGATCACGGCGCTGTCTTCGCCGAGAATCTCCCTGGATTTTTTTATATGATAGAGATGGCCGAAATGAAAGGGATTGTATTCGGCCACAATTCCGATCACACTCATGCTTCGCTCCAAAAAACTCTTGCATTTTTCCGCATTTGTATTAGAATAATCAAGGTTAATCCCATTGTACAGAAAACCCTTGATTTTTACAATAGAAAGGAAAAAAATCCATGAAAATTCTTGTGATCAACGCAGGCAGTTCCTCCCTCAAGTATCAGCTGATCGACATGGAGAACGAGCAGCTGATGGCCAAGGGCCTTTGCGAGCGCATCGGCATTGACGGCCACCTCAAGCACACGCCTCTGGTCGGCGACAAGCCCGTCTTTAACGAAGACGTCCCCATGCCCACCCATTCCGAGGCCATTGCCGCCGTGATTGACAAGCTGACGAGCGCCGAGTACGGCGTTGTTGCCTCCATGAAAGAGATCGACGCTGTCGGTCACCGCGTCGTGCACGGCGGTGAGAAGTTTGCCAGCTCCGTTCTCATCAATGACGAAGTTCTCGCGGCGATTAAAGAGTGCATCCCCTTCGCCCCCCTGCACAATCCCGCCAACATCACCGGCATCAATGCCTGCCGCGACGTCATGGGCGACGTGCCGATGGTCGCCGTGTTCGATACGGCCTTCCATCAGACCATGCCCAGCAAGGCTTTCATGTATGCCGTTCCTTATGAATACTACAAAAAGGACGGCATCCGACGCTACGGCTTCCACGGCACCTCCCACCGCTATGTTTCCGCCCGCTGTGCGGAGCTGATGGGCAAGCCGCTGGACGAGCTGAAGATCATCTCCTGCCACATGGGCAACGGTTCCTCCCTCGCCGCCGTGATGAACGGCAAGGTCATTGACACCTCCATGGGCTTCACGCCTCTGGTCGGTCTGCCGATGGGCACCCGCTGCGGCGATCTGGACGCAGGCGTGATCCAGTTCCTTATGAACAAGTACGGCTACAGCATTGACGAGATGCTGAATATCCTCAACAAGAAGTCCGGCGTGCTCGGCATTTCCGGCGTATCCTCCGACTTCCGCGATCTGGGCAAGGCTGCCGAAGAGGGCAATGAGCGCGCGCGTCTCGCTCTGGATATGTTCTACTACTGGGTCGCCAAGGTTGCCGGCTCCTATGCCGCTGCGATGAACGGTGTCGACGCCATCATCTTTACCGCCGGCGTCGGCGAAAACGACAAGGAAGCTCGTGCCGAAATCTGCAAGTACTTCGGCTTCCTGGGCGTGAAGGTCAATCCTGAGGCCAACAATACCCGCGGTCAGGATATCATGATCTCCACCGAGGACTCCCCCGTCAAGGTCTTCGTCATTCCCACGAATGAAGAACTTGTCATTGCCCGCGATACCCGCGATATCGTCGGCTGAAATTTCTAATCATGCTGCCGCCCCTTTTCTGGGGCGGCAGTCGTTTCTTTCTCTTTTGCTTTATATTGACTTCCGCAAAAGCGGCGTGTAAAATTGATTTATCATCTGAGACGAATCAGGAGGTAATGTTATGCCCACTTTTACTGATTTTACCTTTGCTTCCACGACGGGCAGCAATAAAATCCACGCGCACATGGCCATTCCGGACGGTGAAGTCCGCGGCGTCGTGCAGATTGCGCACGGCATTGCCGAGTACATTGACCGCTATGACCCTTTCATGCGTTTTCTGGCTGAAAACGGCTTTGTCGCCGTCGGCAACGATCACCTGGGGCACGGCAAGTCAATCACGATCCCTGAGGAACAGGGCATTTTTGCCGAAAAAGACGGCTGGAAATTCGTGCTCGACGACATGGAAAAGCTCCATAACATGACTGCGGAAAAATACCCCGGCGTACCCTATATTTTCTTCGGCCACAGCATGGGCAGCTTCCTGACCCGTCATTATGTGATTCTGCACCCCGATCAGCCTGATCTGGTGATTATCTGCGGCACCGGGCATCAGGCGCCCGCCATGGTAGCCGGCGGCAACACCATGGCCAAGCTCGCCGTCGCAATCTGCGGCCCGCGCAAAATCGGCAAAATGCTCAACAATGTGGCTTTCGGCGCCTATACTAAGGGCATCGAAAACCTGCGCACGCCCAACGACTGGCTCAACCGCGATCCCAAGGAGGTCGATAAATACATCAACGATCCCCTCTGCGGCTTTGTCCCGACCGTAAGTCTCTTCCGCGACATGATGGGCGGCGTGAAATTCATTACCGATCCGAAGAATATCGCACGGATGAACAAAACGACCCCGGTGCTCTTTATTGCGGGCGGCGACGACCCCGTCGGCGAGCACGGCGAAGGCGTGAAGCGCGCCTATCAGGCGTTTCTGGACGCCGGAGTCAAAGACGTCAGCATTAAGCTCTACCCCGGTGCACGGCATGAGATTTTGCTCGAGACCAATCACGACGAAGTATTCCACGACGTCCTCAACTGGATCACCGAAAAGCTCGGCTGAATAAACTGATATAAAAAAGCACCTCTGAAAATCAGAGGTGCTTTTGTCATACGTGGATATATTACTGCTCGTCGGTCTCGGGAGCAATGCCGGTTGCCTCGCCGGTGGCGGAGACTTCATAAACCAACGCGTCCTCAGCGGGAGCGGCTTCTTCCTCGACAGGCTCTTCGGCAGCAGGCGCGGGAGCGGGCTCGGACAGAGCACGGATGGACAGAGAAACCTTGTGCTTCTCTTCGTCGATCGCAGTGATCTTGGCATCGACCACATCGCCGACCGTCAGAACGTCGCCCGGCTTGCCGATGCGGCGGTTGGCAATCTGGGAAATATGAATCAGGCCGTCAACACCGGGGACAACTTCGGCAAAGGCGCCGAACTCCATGAGCTTGACGATCTTGACCTGAGCCACATCGCCAACAGAGTACTTGTTGGTAAACACGGTCCAGGGATTGCCGTCGGGATCCTTGTAGCCAAGGGAAATCTTGCGCTTCTCGCGGTCAAAGTTGATGACGTAAACGTCGATCTCGTCGCCGACAGAGACGACTTCAGAGGGCTGATGGATGCGGCCCCAGCTCAGCTCGGAGACATGAACCATACCGTCAATGCCGCCGATATCGACGAAAGCGCCGTAGCTGGTCAGAGACTTGACCGTGCCATGATACTTCTTGCCGACCTCGATCTCGTTCCAGATGGCCTCGGTGCGGGCGCGGCGCTCGGCCTGAGCCACACGGCGGATGGAGCCGACCACGCGCTTACGTGCCTTGTTGACCTCCGTGATCTTGAGACGAACGGTCTTCTTCAACAGCTCGGACAGATTGGCCTCACGGGGCAGATCGGTCTGAGAAGCAGGAACGAACACGCGGATGCCCTTGACATTGACAACGATGCCGCCCTTGTTCTCTTCGGTGACAACGCCTTCAAGAATGGTGCCGTCTTCAACAGCGGCTTCCACGTCGTTCCAGCTCTTGGCGGCGTCCAGGCGCTTCTTGCTCAGCTGAGCCGTACCCTCAACGTCGTTGACACGAACAACAACCGCTTCAATTTCGTCGCCGACCTTGACTGCATCTTCAACTTTGATGCCGTCGTCGGTAAATTCGGAAGTGGGGATGAAGCCGGAATACTTGGTGCCAAGGTCGACACTGATTTCCGTGCCGGTGATGGCGACGACAACGCCCTTCACCTTATCTCCGTTATATATTGTTTTGAGAGTCTCCTCCAGCATTTCGTCGAAGGAAAGTTCCTTCTGCTCCGGAGCTTCTTCAACTTTGATTTCATTCAGTTCGTCCATTTTGTTTCTTACCTCCTTAATTATCCATGCGGGCGTTGAAGCCCCGGCCGTAAGCCCCACGACGTCACAGTCAGTCAGCATAGCCGCATCCAACTCGTCCGCCGATTCAATAAACTGCACCCTGGCGCAATGCTCGGCACAGATCTTCGCCAGATGAATACTGTTTGCGCTGTGCTTCCCTCCGATGACCACCATGGCGTCACAACGGGATGCCAATTCTTCCGCTTCTTTCTGCCGCATAGACGTAGCAGAGCATATTGTATCAGATATTTTTGAATTTGTACATCTTTTTTTTAGTATTTTACTGCATTCCCGGAAATTATTTTGCGTTTGTGTCGTTTGAACGACCATAGTTACCGGATAATTCCAGATGTTGGGCGTGTTTTGCAGCCATTGATCAAGCTCCTGCGCATTTTCAAAAACCTCACAGTTCTCACACCAGCCGTGGATTCCCTCCACCTCGGGGTGACTGCGCATGCCGATGATAATGACAAAGCGGCCTTCTTCGCCGGCGCGTCTGACGATGGTGTGGATCGCCTTCACCTTCGGACAGGTTGCGTCGACAATGTGAACGCCGCGCTCCTCGAGGCGCTTCAGCCGCTCTTCCGATACGCCGTGCGCGCGGATCATCACCGTTTCGCCCGGGGCGGCCTCATCCGGGTCGTCGATGACACGAAGCCCGCGCTGCGCCATTTCCCGCACGACCTGTTCATTATGAATCAGCTCGCCGAGGCTCGCCACGGGAAGTCCTTCATCCAGCAGCTTGTCGGCCATTTCCACAGAACGCTTGACGCCGAAGCAAAAGCCGGCGCTCTCGGCCAAAATCAGATCTTTCATGCCTGAAGCCCAAGCCTTTCCTCAATGGTGCGACAGAGCAGAGCAAAGCTCTCATCAAAATCGATTTCCGTCGTATCGAGCAGGACCGCGTCCTCCGCCCGGCGAAGCGGCGCTTCCAAGCGGTGTGTATCCTGATAATCGCGCAGCTCGATATCCTTCAGAACCTCCTCAAAGGATGTTGTAATCCCCTTGTTCCTCAGTTCGAGCATACGTCTCTGTGCGCGGGCCTCTGCGCTCGCCGTCAGATAGATCTTCAAATCGGCATCCGGCAAAACGACGGTGCCGATATCGCGTCCGTCCATGATGACATTGTTTTCGCGCGCCATTTTTCGCTGCATCTCCAGCAAGAAAGCGCGCACAGTTGCATGGGCGGAGACGTTTGAAGCGCAGATCGAGATTTCCGGGAGACGAATCGCCGCGGATACGTCCTCCTCCTCCAGATACATTCGCTGCTCGCCGGATTCGCTGTAGAGCATGCGAATATCTAAATTGGACAGGATACGTTCCACTGCCTCCGCGTCGCGCGTGTCAAGGCCAAGGCGATGTGCTGCCAGGCCGACGCAGCGATAAATCGCGCCGGTATCAACGTAGATAAAGCCGAAATGAGCGGCGGCCCTGCGCGCTAAACTGCTCTTTCCGGCGCCGGATGGACCGTCAATGGCAATGGAATACTTTTTGCTCATACTTCTGCCTCCCTGCTTGCAAGCGCCTGCCCGGCCATATGTGCCGTCGACCAGGCGATCTGTAAATTAAAGCCCCCGGTATAGGCGTCGAGATTCAACACTTCGCCCGCGAAATACAGGCCGTTCAAGAGCTTAGACTCCATGGTGCGGGGATTGACTTCCGTCAGATTGACGCCGCCCGCCGTGACGATCGCCTCGTCGATCGGGCGCTTGCCGGAAACGGAAATCGGGAACGCCTTCAACAGATGCAGCAGCCGCATTCTCTGCTCGCGGGTAATGTCGTGCACCTTGGTATCTTCCGGAATGCCGGAAAGCTTAATCAGGACGGGAATCATGCTGTGTCCGGCCAGATCGACCAGCGCGTTTTTAAATTCCCGGTTTGCATACTTATCAAAATCGCGCAACAGCCGCGCGTCCAGCTTCTTATCATCGAGTCCCGGTTTGAGGTCAATTTCCAGGCGGTATTTTTTGCTGTCCATCTCCCGCATATGGGCGCTTGCCGAGAGCACAAGCGGGCCGGAAACGCCAAAATGCGTAAACAGCATTTCGCCGAGCTCACGATAGATCAGTTTATCATCCTCATACGCGGACAAGGTCACATTTTTCAGGGAAAAGCCCTGCATCTCGGCGCACCAGGCATCCTCGCTCTCCAGCGGGACAAGAGACGCCTGCGGAGAAACAATGTTGTGGCCGAAGCTTCTGGCAAAGCGATAGCCGTCGCCGGTCGAGCCTGTCAAGGGATAGGACAGGCCGCCCGTACACACGGCAGTTGCCCGGCAGGCTATGCTACCAAGCTCGGTTACCACGCCGCAGACTGCCCCGTTTTCGCTGACGATCGCTTTGGCTTTTGTCCGAACAAACTGCACATTGTTCTTGCGGCACTCCCGCAGCAGCGTTTCCGCCACATCGTTGGCATTGTCCGAAACCGGAAAGACGCGGTTGCCGCGCTCTGTTTTCAGCGGCAGGCCGCGCTCGTCAAACCAAGTCATAACGTCCTCCGGCGGAAACCGGTTCAGCGCACTGTATAAAAACCGTCCGTCCCCTGGGATGTTTGCCAAAATAGTTTTGACATCACAGTGGTTGGTCAGATTGCATCGGCCTTTTCCCGTGATGCGCAGCTTGCGCCCGAGCTTCTGATTCGGGTCAAGTACCGTCACATGCAGACCGCCTGCCGCGGCCGTTGCCGCCAGCATCAGTCCGGCCGCGCCGCCGCCGATGACCACAAGATCGGTGGATTCCCATGTTGTCGCGTTCATATATGTAGTCCTTTACCGGAAGGATTTTATTTCTTCCTCAGTTAAATAGCGCCACTTCCCCGACGGCAGATCGCCCAGTCGAAGCGTCCCTTCGCTGACGCGAAGGAGTCGAGTGACGCGAAGGCCGACCTGTTCGCACATCTTGCGAACCTGCCGGTTCCGCCCCTCATGGATGGTGACGGCAAAAAGGGCTTCCCTGTCATTAAATACTTGAAGAATGGAGACTTTGGCCGAATGAATCGGAGTTCCGTCAATCATCATCGGCTGAGCGAGCTGTTTGGCCGCCTGGGCAGGGTTTTCCCCTGTGACCCAGGTGTGATAGCATTTTGTCACCTCATGCGAGGGGTGCATCAGCCGGTTGGCAAAGTCGCCGTCGTTCGTCATCAGGAGCAGGCCTTCGGAGTCAAGGTCGAGCCGACCAACGGGGTAAACGCGGGCGCTGATGTTCTTCACTAGATCAGCCACGGTTTTCCGCCCTTTTTCATCGCTCATGGTTGTGACCACGCCGCGCGGCTTATGGAGCATCAGGTAGATTTTTTTCTCCGCCGCTGCGACCGGCGTACCGTCGAGACAAAGCACATCCAGCGCCGGATCTGCCCGGTCGCCGAGGGAGGCCGGGCTGCCGTTAAGCGTAACGCGCCCGGCAGCAATCGCCTCTTCCGCCGCACGCCGCGACATCAGGCCGGCCTCGGCGATGATTTTTTGCAGTCTTTCTGCCATAACAACACCTATCGGATCGGATAATTCTCGGCATATACAAGCGGAAGCTCTTCCATCAGCTGCCCATCGAAATAAACAAGCAGCCGCCCGGCCGCTGCGCCCTGAGATACCGGCGCAAAGACATAATACGGCAGCTGGAGCTGTATTTCCGTCTCTGCCCCGCGCGGAAGCATAAGCTTTCTCTCCTCTTTGGGAACAGCAGACGCATATTCCCCTGCGCCGGAAAGAAGGGGGATCGAAAAGGAACAGTTCTCCGCGTTAAATACCTTTGTTTTGAAATGCGCAAACGCCCAATCATACAAGGCGCCATGATCGTCCCAATCATCCGGGTCATGAAGGGTCACACAGAAAAAACGGCTTCCCTCCCGCTCGGCACAGCTGACCAGACAACGCCCTGCGACCTTGGTAAAACCAGTTTTTCCGCCAATGCAGTCCGGATACAGATTGAGCAGCTTGTTATGATTGACGAGAGTCTGACCGCCGACCTCTGCGTTTTTCATGCGAAGTATCGCTGACAGACTTTCGTTTTGCATGACAGCGCGCATCAGCAGCGCCAGATCATAGGCCGTGGAATAATGTCCGGCCTCATTCAAGCCGTGCGGATTGGTAAAATGGCTGCTGTACATGCCAAGTTCCTTCGCCCGCCGG
>OCTX012123418.1_pt1 | contig 17590 bp, 18 predicted proteins | sample 1539691 | NCBI WGS metagenome assembly OCTX01 (sample SAMN02144231, study PRJEB22623) | gut metagenome | biome: sheep rumen | host: Ovis aries | place: New Zealand | reverse complement strand
TGCGGCAAGTGCGCCGAGCTGAAACACTGCGTATTTGAGAACGATGGCGTAAACGACTTTGCGGCGAAGGCAAAGGATGCGGACGGATTCATCTTCGGCTCGCCGGTCTACTACGCGCACCCGTCCGGGCGCATCCAGAGCTTCCTCGACCGGCTCTTCTTCTCGACGATGAACGCCGACAGGTACGCATCGCTACGCCACAAGCCCTGCGCGAGCATCGTCGTTGCGCGCCGTGCCGGAACGAGCGCGTCGTTCGACGTGATGAACAAGTACGCGACCATCTCTCAGATGATCGTCGTCGGGAGCAGCTACTGGAACGAGTTCCACGCGCTCACGAAGGACGACGTGCCGCAGGATCCCGAAGGACTTCAGACGCTGCGCAACCTCGCGCGCAACATGGTTTACGTGATGAAGTGCCAGAAAGCCGGACGCGACGCCGGCATTCTTCCGCCCGCGAACGAAAGCGGGGTCTTCACCAACTTCGTGAGGTAGCTGCGAGTGATGGCCTTTGCGCCTCTGCGTGAGATAAATCATAGCCTAAGAGAAAGGGAAAGAAATGCAATACATAAAATTCGGCAACACGGGCATGGATGTCTCGCGCATCTGCCTCGGCATGATGAGCTTCGGCAAGCCCGGCAAGGAGAACGGCGTGTTCCCGTGGGCGAAGGACTACGACGACGCGAAACCGCTTTTCAAGAAGGCGATTGACCTCGGCATCAACTACTTCGACACGGCGAACGTCTATCAGATGGGTTCGAGTGAAGAAATCACGGGGCGGCTCGTCCGCGATTTCGGACTCGACCGCGACGAGATCGTCGTCGCGACTAAGGTGCATTTCGACATGCGCCCCGGCAAGCCCAACGGCGGCGGCTCCTCGCGCAAAAACATTATGGCGGAGATCGACCACTCCCTCAAGCGCCTCAACATGGACTACGTCGATCTCTACCAGATACACCGCCTCGACGCAAACACGCCGATGGAGGAGATCATGGAGGCGCTGCACGATGTGGTGAAGAGCGGCAAGGCGCGCTATATCGGCGCCTCCACAATCTTCGCCTGGCAGCTTGAGCGCATGCAGCAGATTGCCGAGCGCAACGGCTGGACGAAGTTCGTCTCCCTCCAGCCGCAGTACAACCTCATCTACCGCGAGGAGGAGCGCGAGATACTTCCGCTCTGCCGCGACCGCAAGATGGCCGTCGTACCGTGGAGTCCGCTTGCAGGCGGTCGCTGCGCCCACCCGTGGGGAACGAAGACCGCGCGCAACGCAATTGATGAAGTCTCGCCGATGGTGTGGGGAGCGACGGATGCGCTCGACAAAGTGGTGGTGGACAACCTTGAAAAGATAGCCGCCGCCCACGGGCGCACGATGGCGCAGGAGTCGCTTGCGTGGATGCTCTCCAAGCCCGGCATCACCGCCCCCATCGTCGGCTCGACCGCAGTCCGCCACATCGAGGAGGCCGTTTCCGCTCTTGACATCACGATTTCTCCTGAGGAGATTGCCGCGCTCGAAGCGCCCTACGTCCCGCACATCAAGACAGGTGCGTTCTGAAGGAACTTCAAACCGGAAATCCATGAATATGAAATACGCTAAACTCGGAAAAACAGACATCGAAGTCAGCCGCATCTGTGTCGGCTGCATGTCGTACGGCAAGGCGTCCGACGACTTCCAGCCGTGGACGCTCCCCCTGGAAGAGTCGACGAAGATGGTCGCGCATGCGCTTGATCTCGGCGTCAACTTCTTCGATACAGCAAACTGCTACTCGCACGGCACGAGCGAGGAATACCTCGGCACCGCCCTGAAGTCGCTTGGCGTTGCGCGCGACAAGGTCGTTCTCGCCTCCAAGGTGTACTTCAACGACGGACATCTCTCCGCGGATGCGATTGCACGCGAGATCGAAGGGACGCTCAAGCGGCTCGGGACGGATTACCTGGACCTGTACCAGATCCACAGATTCGACTACTCGACGCCGATCGAAGAAACGATGGCGGCGCTTGACAAGCTGGTAAAGTCCGGCAAGGTCCGCGCCATCGGAGCCTCCGCCATGTACGGCTACCAGTTCCACAACATGCAGATTGCGGCGGAGCGGAACGGCCTGACGCTTTTCTCAACGCTCCAGAACCACTACAACCTCCTCTACCGCGAAGACGAACGCGACCTCATACCCGTAGCCAGGCAGTACGGCGTCTCGATGATTCCGTATTCGCCGCTGGCGGGCGGACACCTCACGCACCCTGAATGGGACAGCCCGTCGAAGCGCGCCCAAACCGACAAGGTCCTCCACGCCAAGTACGATGCAACAAAAGAGGGCGACATGGCGATTGTAAAGCGCGTGGCGGAGCTTGCGTCGCGTCTTGGGGTCACGATGTCCGAAGTCGCGCTTGCCTGGCATTTTGCGAAAGGCGTGACGGCTCCGATAGTCGGCGCGACAAACGCTGCGCACTTCGACGATGCCGTTCGCTCGGTGGATCTGACCCTTTCGGCCGACGACGTCAAGTTCATCGAAGAGGCCTACCGCGCCCACGAGGTCAAGGGCGCCCTGCCGGCCGTAACTGACTTGAACACGGTATTGGCCGAAAAGCCAAGGAAGTGAAACACATGGAATTGTGTCTTTGGTCAGACATTTAAAAGAAGGGAAAACTAAAATGAACGGAAACTTCACATACCACAACCCGACGCGGCTCCACTTCGGCGAGAACGCGATGGAATTCCTCAAGGACGAACTCGCGGCGTTCGGTCCGACAGTCCAACTGTGCTACGGCGGCGGCTCGATAAAGAAGAACGGAATCTACGACCAGGTCGTAGCCGCGCTGAAGGCGGCGGGCAAGACCATCGTCGAGGACGGAGGCGTGATGCCCAACCCGACGCTTGAAAAGCTCATGGACGGCGCGGCGAAGGCCAAGGCGAACAACGTCGACCTCATCCTCGCCGTCGGCGGCGGATCGACTATCGACTACGCGAAGGCGGTGAGCGTCTCGGCATGGTGCGAAGAGGATCCATGGGAGAAGTATTTCACGCGCTTCGAGGAGCCGTCCTGCCGCATCATCCCGGTCGGGAGCGTCCTTACGATGGTCGGGACGGGCAGCGAGATGAACGGCGGAAGCGTCATCACCAACCATTCGGCGAAGCTGAAGGTTGGCAAGGTGTTCGGTCCGGACGTCTTTCCGCGCTTCTCCATCCTCAATCCGCGCTTCACCCTCACCGTTCCGCGCCGCCAGATGGTGTCTGGCATCTACGACATCATGAGCCACATCCTGGAGCAGTATTTCAGCGGAACGGACGACAACACGAGCGACTACATTGCCGAGGGGCTCATGAAGTCGCTCATCGTCTCCTCGCGCGCGGCGGTGAAGAACCCCGAGGACTACGAGGCGCGCAGCAACATCATGTGGACCGCGACATGGGCGCTCAACACGCTCATCGCGATGGGCAAGTCGACGGACTGGGAGGTGCACATGCTCGGCCAGGCCGTGAGCGCGCTCACAGACGCCACGCACGGCATGACGCTTGCGGCGGTGTCGCTTCCGTACTACCGCCTCATCAAGCCCTATGGACTTGCCAAGTTCGCGCGTTTCGCGAAGAACGTCTGGGGCGTTTCGTCCGATGGAAAGAACGACGAACAGATAGCGGATGAGGGGCTTGCCGCGCTTGAGGCATGGATGCGCGAAATCGGCGTCGCGATGAACATCACCGAACTCGGCGCGACCGAGGCGATGATCCCCGAGCTCGTAAAGGCGACATTCCGCCTCGACGGCGGCTACAAGCAGCTCACGACCGACGAGGTCGCGGAAATCTTCCGCCAGAGCCTGTAATGGCAATGTCCCACGCAAAGATCGCGAAGGCCGCAAAACCTTTGCGATCTTTGCGTTCTTTGCGGCTAAAAAGAAGGATGACGCCAACGCGATCGTCGCAAAGACATGCAAGGCGGATCTGAGATTCCGCGGCTCCGCAACTCCGCACGAGAACCCTCATTGACTTTCATCGGCGTTTTGATATATTACTGTCCACACAAGCCGCAGAAGCCGCGCGGCGAAGCGAAAACGAACAAGGAAAGACAAATATGACAATGGAAGAAGCCCAGGCCTATTTCTCGGAGGACCGGTTCGCCACCGAAAACGGAATAACGCTCGACGAGCTTGACGGCGAGCATGCCGTGACCTCGATGACTCTTTCGCCACGCCACAGGAACGCCTTCGGCGGCGTCATGGGCGGCGCTATATTCACCCTTGCCGACTTTGCCTTCGCCGCGCTGACGAACGACCGCGAAAGAGTGACGGTGGCCCAGCAGGTCTCGATAAGCTACCTCTCCGCGGCAAAGGGCAAGCGCCTCATAGCGACGGCCCGCTACAGGAAGGACGGCCGCAGCTCGTGCGTCGTGAACGTCGACATCTCAGACGACACGGGACGCGACATCGCGCAGTTCGTCGGCACCGGCTTCAAGCTGAAATAGGCAGCTATTCGCCAGCCAAACCTACATCACATACCAGAGGATGCAGAAGAAGTGGCTGATCGTGCCCGCGAGCACAAAGAGATGCCACACCATGTGCGCGTAGGGAAGCGACTTCCAGAGATAGAAGACGCAGCCAAGAGTGTATAGTCCGCCGCCAAGCGTAAGCCACATCGTGCCGAGCCCGTGAAGCGAGCGTATGAGCGGTACGATCGCGAGGATCGCCACCCATCCCATCACGATGTAAGCCAAGGTCGACACGACCCTGAACCGCCCAGTCGTCCAAATCTTGAAGAAAATCCCCGCAAGCGTCCCGCCCCACTCGATGCCGAAGATCGTCCACGCGAGCCCCGGATGGTCAGGCCTGAGCGTAACGAGGCAGAAAGGCGTGTAAGTTCCCGCGATCAGGAAGTAGATCGCCATGTGGTCCATCTTGTGCAGGACCCTCTTCGCCGGAAGGTAGGTAACCGTGTGGTACGCCGACGATATCGCGTAGAGGAGGATCATCGAAAAGCCGAAAATCGCCCCGGAAGTCGTCTTCCACGCGACATCGACGCCGCTCGTGGCGCCCTTCCAGACGAGGAGCGCGAGCATCGCAGCCCCGAGATGCGAGCCGACGACATGCGTAACGGCGTTTGCGACTTCCTCGCCTGACGTGTATGTTCTTTCTTTCCTCATTTCGCAGCGCAGAATTTACCAAAAACTCGCCCAAAAAGTCAATCGGATTTGGTATAATTTACTTATATGTCCAACGAGACCCAGAAACCCGCCGCGAAGCCGGACGGGAAGAGTGTCGGCGCGATGCGATCTTGGCTCATAATCGCCGCCGCCGTGGCACTGTTTTTCACGTTCTACAAGACCAATCCTGGCGAGCCAGCCGTGCACGAGCTGACGCAGACCGAATTCTACAAAGTGCTAGACGAAGGGAAGATCGTCGAGCCGATCATTCGCTTCCTCGACCGCGACGACGGCGTGACATACTTGACCGGCGAAATGGAGACTGACAAGGTCGACGAGGACGGCAAACCACTCGCAGACAAGAACGGCGAGCCCGTACGCGTCAAGTATCGCGTGGCGCTCGTTCCCGGCGAGAACGAGAACCTGATGGAAGACCTCTTCACAAGGCAACTTCAGGTCAAGGTCATGGAGCGCAGGAGCCCGCTTTCGCCGCTCGTCATGAACATCCTCTTCTTCGGCGGCATGATGTTCCTCTTCTACTGGTTCTTCTACCGTAAGATGGGCAGCGGCGACGGCGTGTTCGGTTTCGGCAAGTCGCGCGCAAAGCTGCTCGACGGCAAGGCGGAAAAGGCGAAGGTCACGTTCTCCGACGTCGCGGGCATCGACGAGGCGAAGGAAGAGGTGCAGGAGATCGTCGCGTTCCTGAAGGAGCCAGCCGCCTTCCGCAAGCTCGGCGGGCGCATCCCGAAGGGCGTCCTTCTCGTAGGCCCGCCCGGAACGGGCAAGACTCTTCTCGCCAAGGCGATCGCTGGAGAGGCGCAAGTGCCCTTCTTCGCGATTTCGGGAAGCGACTTCGAGGAGATGTTCGTCGGCGTCGGCGCGAGCCGCATGCGCGACATGTTCGCGGAAGCGAAGAAGAAAGCACCATGCATCATCTTCATCGACGAGATCGATTCCATCGGCATGAAGCGCACCGGCGCAGGAGCGCTTGGCGGCAATCGCTACAACGAGCAGACGCTGAACACAATGCTCGTAGAGATGGACGGATTCTCGCCTAACGAGGGCGTAATCGTAATCGCGGCGACAAACCGCCCCGACACTCTCGACGCCGCGCTTCTGAGACCTGGGCGCTTCGACCGCCAGGTGATGATCGACCTTCCGACGCTCAAGGGCCGCGAGGAGATTCTCGCGCTCCACGGCAAGAAGATCAAGTTCGGGCCCGACGCCGATCTCTCGCGCATCGCGCGCGGCACGCCCGGTTTCTCGGGCGCCGACCTCGCCAATCTGCTGAACGAAGCCGCGCTTATGGCCGTCAGGAAGAAACTCGAAGCCGTCGACATGGAAACGCTCGAAGAGGCGCGCGACAAGGTTCTCTGGGGGCGCGAGAGGAAGAGCGCCGGCTATTCGCAGAAGGACCGCGAGATCACGGCGTGGCACGAGTCGGGGCACGCGATACTCCAGCTCCTCGCAAAGAACGCAGACCCCCTCCACAAGGTTACGATCATACCGCGCGGCCGGGCGCTTGGCGTCACCATGTCGCTCCCCGAGCGCGACATTCTCAACCGCACGAAGAGCCACTTCCTCGACGAACTCGTGATCTGCTGCGGCGGAAGGATTGCGGAAAAGATGTTCACCGGCGAGATCTCAACCGGCGCCGCGCAGGACATCGCAATGGCGACAGAAATCGCGCGCAAGATGGTCTGCACCTACGGCATGAGCGACAAGTTCGGCTTCCAGGCGTTCAACGAGCCAAGCCCCTACGCCTCGATCGAGGCCATGCCGCCTGCATTCAGCGAAGAGACTTCGCGCGCAATCGACGCTGAGGTCGCGAAGCTCGTATCCAACGCCTACGCAAAGGCGGAAAAGGCAATTTCGGAAAACAAGGAGAAGGTCGAGCTACTCGCAAAGACCCTTCTCGAGCGCGAGACGATGGACGGTCGCGACGTGGCGAAGCTCGTCGGGCTCGAACGAGAAGAGTCGTCGCAGGCCAGCGAGCAAACGGGAGACGAAGAGCCAAAATGACAAACGCCTCGGCCATACTCCAGATCGCGATACTCTACTTCGTGTTCTACGCGATCCTCAAGGGCGCGAAGGGTTCGCGCTTCGGGCAGGCGCTTATGGGCTTCGGCATTCTCGCCGCGCTCCTCATTGCGTTCGCGTATCTCTTCCATTTCGACGTCCTAACGCGCATCGTCCAGTTCCTCCTCATCTACATCGCGGTCTCGACAGTCGTCATCTTCCAGCCCGAGATCCGCCGCATACTCTCCGCCGTCGGCGCGTTCGGCTTCCTTGAAAAGCCAAAGTACGGTCCTGGCGACGCCGCGACGCCCGACCTCGTGGTGGAAACGCTCATCTACCTCGCGGACAAGCGCATAGGGGCGCTCCTCGCCTTCGAGCGGGGCATTTCGCTAAGGGGCTACGAGGAGACGGGGGTTCTGCTCGACGCCGTGTTCTCGCGCGGGCTCGTGACGAGCATATTCACGCCGCCACTGCCGCTGCACGACGGCGGCGCGGTGCTCAGAAACGGCCGGCTTTCCTCTGCCCACTGCATCTTCCCCGTCTCGAACAACCCCGATCTTATCACGAGCGGCATGCGCCACCGCGCGGCTGTCGGGCTTTCCGAGGACACCGACGCGCTCGTCGTGGCCGTCTCAGAGGAGACGGGTGACATATCGGTAGCGCGCAATGGCAAGCTCTTCCGCTACTCCGGCGACCAGAGGGCCGAGTCGCTGCGCCGCTGGCTGGCAAGGACGCTTCCCCGTGCCGATGGCGGCACGTCGCGCCTTGGCGTACTGAGGAAATGGCTTAGGAAGTCGGCAGACACCTCCCCGAAAGGAGATCGCAAATGAAAGCCGAAGTGCAAAAGCAGGGAATCTTCTCGAAAGCGATGTCGGTGCTGACCTACAACTGGGGACTGAAGCTCCTGGCGCTCCTGCTCGCCATACTGGTATACTACTCAATCAAGACAGAGCGCGCGCAAGTCCTCGGCGTACACGCTCCCGACAACGGCATATCGATCCCTAAAGGCGAAGCCACAACAGACGGCAACCAAAAATGACAGACCCCTCTTCCAACGCAGACATAGGCCGCGAAAAGCACATCTTCGGATGGCTGCCCTTCTTGATCTCGCCCTTTCCCCTCGTGGCGCTCCTGACCTACGACTGGCGCTCAATCGAGGCACTCCACGTGCCCGCGCTTCCGTCGACGAACTGGGTTGGCGCGCTTGGAGACTCGTTCGCCTACTACGGCTACACCACGATCGGCCTCGCCGTATGGATAATCCCAGTCATCTGCATTGTCCTCGGTCTGTGCCTCGTCGCCGGGCATAGGCTGAACCTCGTCCGCCGCGTGCCCTGGTTCGCGATCTTCCTCGCCGCGTGCGCATGCCTTCTGCAGGTCGCCCAGCACCACGCGCCAGGAATTTCCGCAGCGCTTGAGCGCGTCAACATCGCGAACGCCGGTGGCGCAGTCGGCTACCTCGTAATGACTCGACTCGTGTCTCCGCTTTTGAGCGACTTCGGCGGCTCCGCGGTGATGGCAATCATCGCCTTCGTCGCGTTTGTCGCTTGCATCGGCAGGAAGGCCATTGCCAGTTTCTTCGCGGGGCTCTACCGCTGGGCCACGGCCGGCGGGCACATCGCGCCGTCGCGCGAGGCCGCTGGCTCCGACGAGGAGTACGAGCAGCAGCAGGCCGCCTATCTCGCAGCGCTCCAGGCGAAGAAAGACGCGAAGGAGCAAGCCCGTCTCGAGAAAGAGCGCGCAAAGGCCGAAAAGGCGGCTGCGCGTCAGGCCGAAAAGGACGCGATCCGCGCGGCGAAGGAGGCGGCAAAGGCCGAACGCGAAGCGGCGAAGGCAGCCGCGCGCGCGCCTCTGCAGGACGAACCGCCGCCACCGGCCGCAAGGCGCGCCGACGAAACAGAGGACCAGCAGGAAGAGGAAGTCGAGGACAAGGGTCCGTACATCCTGCCGTCGCTTGCCCTGCTCAATCCGCTGCGCCCGAGCGCGGCCGACCACAGCGACGTCGGGGAAATGAGCCAGCGCCTCGTCTCCACGCTCAAGCTCTTCGGCGTAGACGCGCAGCTGAGCTACACGGTGCAGGGACCGGTCGTGACGAAGTACGCAATCGAGCTCGCCCCAGGCACGCGCTACTCCGCCGTCACAAACCTCACCGACAACCTCAAGGGCGCGCTGCACGCAAAGTCGATCCGCATCGAGGCGCCAATCCCAGGCGAAGACAGGATCGGCATCGAGGTGCCGAACCGCAAGCCCGCCGGGATATCCTTCCGCGAGGTGTTCGAGTCCGAGGCATGGCGCGGCGCCAACGCCGAGCTTCCCCTTCTCTTCGGAAAGCGCGCCGACGGCAAGGAGCTCGTCTCCGACCTCGCGTCCATGCCGCACATGCTCGTCGCGGGCGCGACCGGCCAGGGCAAGTCGGTATGCCTCAACTCGCTCATCTGCGGCCTTCTCATGACAAGGACGCCCGAGCAGCTGAAGCTCATCATGGTCGACCCAAAGTCCGTCGAGTTCACTCCCTACTCGACGATCCCGCACCTCCTCGTCCCCGTCATCACCGACAACCGCAAGGTGGTCTTCTCTCTCCACTGGGCTGTCGCGGAAATGGAAAAGCGGCTCAAGATGTTCGCAAGGGCGCGCGTCAGGAACATCTACGACTTCAACCACCGCAAGACCTTCACGCAGACCGACATGTTCGGCAGCGACACCGAGGTCGGCTCGGACATGCCGAAGACGGTTCCCTACATCGTGATAATAATCGACGAGGTGGCGGACCTGATGAGCCAGTGCTCGAAGGAAGTGACGCCCGACATCTCGCGCCTGACTGCAAAGGCCCGCGCCGCCGGCATCCACCTCATCCTCGCGACCCAGCGCCCCGACGCGAAGATAATCACAGGCACGATCAAGGCTAACATCCCCGGCCGCGTCGCGTTCAAGACCGCGTCGTCCGTCGACTCAAGAACCATTCTCGACGACACCGGCGCAGAGAACCTCATCGGCAAGGGCGACATGCTCTTCAAGGGCAAGGACGGACTTCTCATCCGCGCCCAGGGCGCGTGGATCTCCGACGGCGAAATCGCCAACATCACGAACTTCATCCAGGAACACTCGAACACGCAGTTCGACGAGAAGTTCGCCACGAAGCTCGGGCGAGTCAAGGAGGCGTCGATCGAGGATCCCTTCGCGTCGAACGAGGACGACCCCGACAACCAGCCGGGCGGCGGCGATGTGCCGAGCTCAAAGGAGATGGTAAAGGCGAACGAGGACGCAGACCTCTTCAGGCGCGCGCTCGAGTGCATCATCAACACGAACCGCGCATCGGTCTCGCACTTCCAGAGGCGGCTCGGCATCGGCTACAACCACGCGGCGAAGCTCTGCGACAAGCTCGAGGACGCCGGCGTCATCGGTCCGCAGCAAGGCGCTGGCCCGAGGCCGATCATCATGGACCAACAGCAGCTTCTCGCCATCTTCAACGGCAACGGCGAAGGCGGCGCGGCGGACGGCGAGGCGAGCGGTGCAGCAGCGCCCGAGACCGAGCCAGACGGTGAATTTGCAAACCAGGAGGAACCACAATGATTGAATTCGGAAAGACATTGCGGACGGCGCGCGAAGCCAAGGGCCTCACGCCCGGGCAAATAGCAGAGCAGACGCACATGATGATCCAGGTGGTGGAAGGACTCGAGAACGAGAACTTCTCCAAGATCGTCGCGCCGATCTACGGACGCGGGTTCGTCAAGCTCTACTGCGAATCCGTAGGGCTCGAGCCAAAGCCGCTCGTGGAAGCCTTCATGGAGATATACAGCGGGCGCGGCACATCTGCCGCGAAAAGCGCACCTGCGCCTGCCGTGCCTCCGGCACCGAAGCCGGCGCCAGTCGTGGAAACGACGCCAGAACCGCCGAAACCCGTCGCACCAGAACCACCGGCAAGAGTCCAGTCAATCATCGACTTCGACGCGCCCGCGAAACCCGTCGAGCCGGCAAAGCCCGCAGCTGCCGAGCCGGCGCAGACCGTTTCGCGCTATGCAGCGCCGATGCCAGCCGACGACGGGTTCTCTATGCCGGTCATCAACTGGCGCATGGTCGCGCTCGCAGCTGCGGCCATCGCGATAGTTGTGCTTGCGATACTCGGTGTCCGCGCGCTCTACCGCGTGACGATGACAGCTCCAGAGGATGAGGCCGAGACAACGGAAGTCACAGCTCCAACTCCAGCTCCAACTCCCACTCCAACTGAAACTCAAACTCCAGCAAAAGTGGCAGTTGACAGGAAACCCCTTCCGCTGAAACCTTTCTACATCGACTCAAACCACCAAACAGAAACGGAGAAATAAACATGGAAGTTGTAATCTGCAAGACAAAAGAAGAGGCCTCCAAGCTGGCCGCCGACATGATCACCGCCGCGGTGAAGAAGAACCCCAAGACGGTTCTCGGCCTCGCCACCGGCTCCACGCCTGTCCTCATGTACACCGAGATGGCCAAGGCCGTCAAGGCGAAGAAAGTGAGCTACAAGCAGGTGAAGAGCTGGAACCTCGACGAGTACTACGGCCTCCCCGGCACGCATGACCAGAGCTACAGGTACTTCATGAACAAGAACCTGTTCGAGAAGATCGACATCAAGCTTTCGAACACGCACGTCCTCAACGGCCTCGCCAAGGATCCCGAAAAGGAGTGCAAAGCGTACGAAGCCCAGATCAAGAAGGCCGGCGGCATCGACATCCAGGTGCTCGGCATCGGCTCCGACGGCCACATCGCCTTCAACGAGCCCGGCACCTCGCTCAACAGCCGCACGTCGATCGTCTACCTCACGCCGTCGACGGTCAAGGACAACGCGCGCCTCTTCTTCAAGGGCGACATGAAGGCCGTTCCGAAGAGCGCGCTTTCGATGGGCGTCGGCACTATCTGCGAAGCGAAGAAGATCATCCTTCTCGCCTTCGGAGCGAACAAGCAGGACGCTGTCAAAGGCTGCGTGGAAGGCCCGATGAGCCAGTTCTGCACCGCCTCTGCGCTCCAGGCGCACAACGACGCCTGGATTTTCTGCGACGAAGCCGCCGCAAAGAAGCTCAAACTCAAGAAATACTACGCGTGGCGCAGCGCCACCAAGCTCGGACTATGACAGACGAAGGTTTCACAAGTTTTCTCTGCGATCACTGCCATACTGAGATCGAGGCAACCTTCGATCTCATAGGGCAGGAGACGGAATGCCCGGCATGCGGCGCGAAGCTCATCGTGCCCGACACCCGCAACGACGGCGTCACGCGCCATACGGCCGATGACGTAGATCCGAACCGGACGCAGGCGATAAAGAGCCGCACGATCCGCATCGAGCTCGACAACCTATGAGCGCGAAGCGGCGGAAGAAAGGCAAGGCGTCGCGCACGCGCAAGATCGCGTACGCGGCCCTTGCCGCCCTTTTCGCCTTCGCGGCGGTCTTCGCCTTCGCGGCGGTCTGGTTTGTCCACCACCCGAAGCCATGGCTCGACGAACGAATGGAATCGTGGCCCGGGTTTCTCACTGCGTCGCTCTTCTGGGCGGGAAACGGGCTCGGCGACATTACGGACGCGCTCGACATCACAGGCCACGACGCAGTATACGAATACGACGTCGAGCCGCCTGAGGGCAAGGTGTTCTTCGCAGGTGCGCCGCGTCGCGTAGGGAACGTGCAGCCGGCCGACATAACGGTCCTCAACCGCGGTGAATTCGTCGTCGGCTGGTCGCCGTCGCTCAAGCGCCCGGTATGGTGCGCCTACCATGTGACGCCGCAACAGCTCTACGAGTCAGGAAAAAGGCCGAACTTCACAAAGGACAAGGAAGCCGCGAACTCGCCGGCCCCTTCCGCCTACGAGCGCAGCGGCTATGACCGCGGGCACATGGTCCCCAACCACGCGATAGAGTCGCGATACGGAACTGAAGACCAGAAGAAGACGTTCCTCATGTCGAACGTCGCGCCACAGACGCCTGCGCTCAACCGCGGCGTGTGGCGCAACGTGGAGCACCGCATAGCCGACTTCTGGCCGGCGAAATACGGCGAACTGTGGGTAATCGTCGGCACCATACCGAACGGCCATGGCGAGACCCTCAGCGGAACGGACATCGAGATACCAGGACGTTTTTTCCAGCTGGTTGTCGCCCAGGAGGGAATGGACGTGCGGGCGCTTGCCGTCGTCTTCGACCAGCACATATCATGGCACGAATGGGCCGCGAGGCACATAGTCTCGATAGACGAACTCGAGGAGGAGGCGGGGCTCGACTTCCTGCCGGACCTGCCGACGTTCATACAGAACCCGCTCGAGGAGGAAACTCCCTCGCGTCTCTGGCCGATAAGGGCGCGCGACATATTCAGGCTAATTCTCCTGAACCTCGAGTAACCTACCAGGCGAGTGCGCCGAGCGCGTCGGAAATAAGGCGCGAGGCGTGATCGTCGCGCTCCTTCGCAGAAGAAGACCCGAGGACTACTGCGACGGCGCGCTTTCCGCCGCGCGAACCGGTGATTACGACAGACGAGCCGCCGGCGTCAATGTAGCCGGTCTTGAGCCCGTCAACCGTCTCGCGCCCGTCGGGGTTGAATATCTTCTGCTTGTCCTTCACCATCACGTTGTTGTGGTTGCAAAGGTTCTTCACGATGCTCTCGCCTGGCGCAAGCTCTGTTCTACGAAGGGGCTCGTTGACGCGTCGCGTGACGGACGCGCGGTACCCGCCCTTCGTCTTCACGAGGTCGCACGTCTTGACAGAAGTGAACTCGAGCGCCTCGGGGAACTTGAGGATCGCAAGCGCAAGCTTCAGCTGGTCGGCCGCCGTCGAGACGTTGAACGACTTCCACGGATAGCGTTTCGCGGAATTCGGTGGAAGCCCGTTCGGGTTGTAGTAGCGCGTCTTCGTCATCCCGAGTTCTGCGGCACGGGAGTTCATCCTGGCGACAAAGTCGTCGAACGACCCGGCGGAGTTTACGGCGAGCACTATCGCGGCGTCGTTCGCGCTCTCGACCATGAGCGCAAGGCACAGGTCGCGGATCGACATCGACTCCCCTACCTTGATGCCGATCCAGCTCGCTTCGCAGCGGTTGACGTCGGGCGTCGCGACGGCGCGCGAGTCAAGGTCGTATTTCCCCGCATGAACGTCCTCGAGAACGAGAAAGAGCGTCATTAGCTTGGTGACGCTCGCGGGATAGGCCTCGGCATCGGCGTTGTCGGTGGAGAGTATGCGCCCCGTCGCGGCGTCTGCGCAGATCGCACCGACATACGGAGAGCGGCGGTGCGCCGTCTGCACGGGCGCGGCGGCCGCGCGCCGAGACGCGGATGCCGGCTTCTTCGCCGGGGCCGCGCATGCGACGACTGCGGCAAAGACGGCAAACGCCGATATGGCGGTGCGAAGCGTCACTTCACGGTGTGGCGAGTGGCCTTGACGAGCGTCTTCCAGAGAGCAGCCGCGTCCTTGGAGGCAACGGCCGCGGCGCGGACGTCCTTCTTGGAGAAGGCCTGCGCGAGACCGGCCATGAGCCGCAGGTAGAACGCGCTGACAGCGACTGGAATCGCGGAGAGGAACACGAGGTGAACGGTCTCGCCCGCCCAGTCGACGCCCTCCCTGGAGACACCCATCGCGAGCGTAAGCCCGCCGCCTTCAACGCCCCTGACATGCGGAAACGCGACGTCGTCCATCGCGGTCGAAAGCACCGCCTCGCGGTCCATCGCGGCCGCAACGAGACTGTCGGCGTTGGAGATGAAATGGTTGTCTTCCATGGCCTTGGCGAGCGCGGCAATCGCTTCCTCGCGCGAGACGGCGCCAAGGTCGACGATCATCAGCTCCTCGGCGGAGAAGCGCGAAATACCGGTCTTTGGTTCGTCGCGATCGCCCTTCTCGGCGACGTTGCGCGCCGCGTCGACGTCGTCGGCGAAAAGAATGCGCCCGCAGCTCGAGCACGCGACGAGATGCTGACCGATGCGAACCTGCTGGGCCTGCGCGATCGGAACCTGCATGCCGCACACGCTGCAGCAGCCGTTCGACATCGAGGCGAGGACGATGTGGCTCTTCTTGTAGAGTCGGGAATAGAGCCCGGCGCTCTGCGGATCGAGCTTCTTCTGGAGCTCGTCTATGGACTCGTTGAGGGAATCGAGGTGGCTGCCGTCACCCGTCTGGTGGTGTTCATCGCGTGTGAGGACAAGCTCCTGGAGCTGCCTCATTATGTTTATCTGGCTTTTCATTTGCTTTTCTCTGTATATACGCGGATCTTGTCTATCGTCTCCGCCGAAAGTATGTGCTCCATCAGGCATGCGTCTCGGTCCGCTATGCGACGGCTCACGCCGAGCTTGACGAGGAACGACCTCAGCAGCTTGTGGCGATTGAGGACGTGCCTTGCGACCCTCTCGCCCTTCGGCGTGAGGTTGATTGGCGAGTATGGCTCCTGCGTCACAAGACCGAGCTTCTTCAGCTCGTGTATCGCCTTGACTACGGACGGCATCTTTACGTCGAGAAGACGCGCCACGTCGCGCACCTGCGCGGGCTTGCCCTCGTCAATCAGGACAAATATCGTCTCAAGGTAGTCCTCTAGGCTCTGCGTCATCTTCGTCACTTTCCAAACGGACTCGTCTTCTTCATGAGGTGCGCGAACTTTACGGCCTCGATCGACTCCTCGAGCGCGAGCGGAAACGCCGCCGCCGTGCGCACCGTGTCGTAGACATGGCGCCAGAAGGCGCTCTGACCATGAAGTGTGCCCTTCGGGAGCGAAATCGGTATCTTCTTGACCGGCACGTCTTCGTGCATATCGACGATTTCGGGCGTCCGCACGGACGAGCGACGACGCGGGAACGAGAAGTCAGGGTCTATGACCGTAAGGAGACCCTCCGTCGCACCGGGGAGGATCTTGAAGGTGCCGCGCGAGCCGCGTATGACAAAGGAAGGCATCCTGTCGTCCGCAAGGACGCCGCCGTTGAACTCTATGTCGGCCGACACCGCGCCGCGGGTCTTCAGGCAGACATGTACGCAGTCCTCGGCATCGCCAAGGGATGCGACGCGCTTCAGTTCGCTCCACATCTGTATCGGGGGAAGAGGCAGGAGCCGTAGCGCCTGGAGAACGAGGTCGGGCATCGCGTAATAGGCCGCGCCGCCGCCGAGGCGCTTCACCGTCTGCCAGTCGTCGCGGCGGATGAAGTCCTCGCGCCTGACGCACACCTGGTATATGTCGCCAAGCCTTGTGTCGGCCATTACCTCTTTCGTGAGCAGGAAGTCAGGCGCGAAAAGGCCGCGGTGGAACACGAGCAGCCTGTTCTTCGCCTTCTGCGCGGCGCCGCGCAGCACCTGCGCGTCGTCGAAAGTCAATGCAAGCGGGGTTTCGAGAAGCGTCCAGAACCCACGCTCGAGGGACATGAGCGCATGGTTCACGTGGTCTACCGAGCAAGTCGCTATGTCGACGACGTCTATGTCGCGTTCGTCGAGCATGTCGGAGAACCTGCGGAACATCTTGCAGTCGGGGAAGTCCTTCGCGATGATGTCGCGGCGTTCCTTCATGAGATCGCATGCGGCGACGACCTTGAAGAGCGCGGGGTGCGCCTTGAAGACCGGATAGTGGTCCTCGAACATTGCGCGGCCAAGCCCCATGAGGGCCACGCGCACCGGTGGTCTATGGCTTTCGGCTTTCACTTCTTCACGATCTCCGTTATTGCGGACAGGAACTGCGCCACGTCCTTGAACTGGCGGTAGACGCTTGCGAAACGAATGTACGCGACCTCGTCGACCTTGTGGAGCTCGTGCATCACAAGCTCGGCGATCTTGTCGGCCGAAACCTCGTCGCCCTCAAGGTTCGCGACGACATGGTCGATCATCGTGCGTATCTGCTCGTCGCTGACGGGGCGCTTGCCGCATGCAATCCTGATGGCCTTGTCGACCTTGGAGCGGTCGAACGTCTGGCGCGTGCCGTCGCGCTTTATAACGAGGACCTCGTCACGGTCGATCTCCTCGTAGGTAGTGAACCTGTAGCCGCACTTTAGGCACTCGCGGCGACGACGAATCGCCGCGCCGTCACGCGCGCCGCGCGAGTCGAGCACTTTGTCGTCGTCGACACCGCACTTGGGGCACTTCATGACTTGGCTCCTTCGGCGTCGCCTTCCTTGCCGCGGCCGCACATCGTGCAGTGGCGGCAGTCAAGGTTCACTGGAAGCGGCGCAGGGGCGCCGTGGCGGCGCGCGTTCCATTCTCCGATGCGGTTGATGAGCGCGAGAAGAAGCCCGAGCGTTATGAAGCCGCCCGCAGGAAGGATCGCAAGCGTGACGGGGCCGGGGTTAATGCCCTTGATGGCGATGTCGCCCCAGACGGTGAGCGTACCCGCGCCGACGATTTCGCGGACTGCGGCGATGAGGGCGAGGGAGAGAGTGAAGCCGATGCCGCTCCCAAGGCCATCCGCAAGCGAATCGACGATGCCGTTCTTCGAGGCGAACGCCTCGGCGCGGCCGAGGATGATGCAGTTGACG
>OCTX012003708.1_pt1 | contig 17594 bp, 12 predicted proteins | sample 1539691 | NCBI WGS metagenome assembly OCTX01 (sample SAMN02144231, study PRJEB22623) | gut metagenome | biome: sheep rumen | host: Ovis aries | place: New Zealand | reverse complement strand
CAAATCTTCAGCGACAATCCGTCCTGTCCAACATCAACGATCTTCCCCGAAATCTCTTCCGGTTCGATACCGAACAAATCCTTGATAATGTCCAAGAGACGGAAGAAGCACCAGTACTCGTAGAGCGTCGCGACATCCTTCTGATTCTCGCGGTAGACATCGCCGCCCGCCGGCCATTTCATCGTGGAGGCAGCCTGGCTTTGCAACCACTTCCTCAAGATGTCACGATACCCTTCACGCCGCTGAAGTACAACACTTGAACCCGGCATGGACGTCAACGGCCCAATGCCACGGAAAAAATCGCTCGAAAGCCAGCGATCCAACCGCTCAAGACCGGCATCGACATCCAGCTCAATGGAATAAAGCCTGTCCGCCTTCGCCTTGAGCTTGCCCTCCCGAATGTCTTCTTTAAAACTCTGAAGCCCACCTCTAAACGTAACGAGCACATGCTTGACAAATCGGTTCTCGGGGACATCCGCCGTCTCCTCCCGAACAACACCGCGCAACCGTTCCGGCAGGGTCGGAATGCGGTCGCGCAACCCAGGCGGCGACTCGACGCGACGCGAACCAGATACGATCTGGCGCAGCATCGCGGCTGAGAAGCGTGTGGCATGGCGGATGTCAAGTTCGGTCTCCATCGTGCGGAGCCGCAGGTATGGACTTTCGACGATCCGCCGCAACGCCTGTTCAAGCGAATTGTCGTTGACGATGCCAACGAGGAAGAAATACTGCTGAATGAGATTCTCCGGCGTCTTTTCTTCGTCCGCGCCAACCAGATACTGCACGTCACTCGTACATTGCATCTGCAAGTCGGCGACATAACCCGTGAGCTGGGTCAGCAGCTTGTTGTAGTCGTCCTTGTAGCCAATGACGTCCGAGACGACCTCGACGTCAAGCGCTTCGCTTGGATCGGTGTGCCCCTCAAGCCAAAGCCGTCCGTATCCAACCGCCGTGCCTGGCGCGAGGCGCCCTGCCTTTCCACCCCTGCCACCGCAGAACGAACTTACGCCCGCGAGCTTCCCGCCGCCGGAAATCTCGTAATGATAGAACCGACCCTCCTTGAGCGGCAGAAACTCGCCGTTCCCCTTCTCTAACTCCTCGTTGGCGAACTCGTCCTCACTGACTGTGATTCTACAACGCCGCCCACCCGCAGTTGGAAACTCAGCGGAATATGAATATGATTCGGTGTCATAGGACCAGATACTCATGCTTCCCCATCCTTAACCGGAACCGCTTCGCGCAAGATATCCAACATTTCATCCTCATGTATTTTACAATTCTCGTCACGCCAGACAACAGGTGGCTTTTTGTCACCCATGGACACTGTCAATTTAGCCATACGCCTTAGTTTCAAACTGCCTTTATTGACCATATCCTCGTATGAAGCTTTCTTTGAATCTGGCGACAGGTTGGAGAACCGTGCATTGACCTTGCTTTGAATCAAGCAAAGGTTCCCAAATCTATCCACTCTTTCCATCTCGCCGAACATTCCATCAGACGGATGTTGTGGATACCAGTGTTCGACCGAGTTCCGAAACTCAAAATCAAACGGTTCACCTTTACCATCCCAATGATCTCTCCATAAAAGATAATCGAGAAAGTTGAATACGACATGCGGTGTATTGACACCCCAGTCATGGCTTTCTGAATAGACAAAATCATAAACGCCTGCCGATGCGAGTTTTTCGGCTTCAGTAGAATATGATGCTAAACTACTAAGATTATTGCAATTGTCTTTGTAAAGCCACCATAGCAATTCCGTGATCCAGTGCATCACTTTCGGAGATGTATATGACACTCTCAGACATGCCTGAATCATCCTGTTACGATCCTTGCGATATTCTGACGTCAAACGTCGTTCATAATACTCGCGAAACTCTGTCTTCACGTAATAAGGGCGGTTTGCTGAAACTCTCAGTTCTTGTAGACTCCAATCCCCGTCAACATCTTCTTCTCCATACTCTCTTTTGATGATGTACTTATCAAAGAGGAATCGACACCGGAGAAGACAATCAAGAAAAGCCCATGCAAAATCATGATCGGACATCATCTCCCCATTGACAACTCCTAGACGCATAACCTTTTCAAACGAACTGATAAGTTTCTTGTCATCTAGAAGACTGTCAACTAGAGGCTGATCGGGGGTGCTAGATACTAATTCTTTGCTACGAATGAACACCTTCAATACATGCAACAGAAAATGTGTGAATTCAATGATGCTTTCAAATCTGATTCGATCATTGTTATCGGTCACGCCATCGGTTTCGTCGACTTTGAACGACGGCGAGACAACTTGGGTAATCGTCAATTGCCGACCATGTATATTGGATTGACGCTTGGAAAGAGTTAGAGTTTTGAGGCTAGGCAAATCAGCCCAGTATCCTCCAAACAATTGTACTCGGCGTTCCATGCTAAAATGCATCTGAACATACCCTGTCATGTCTCTGCAAGCGTTCCACACTTCTGCAAAAATAGCGCGTTCTCCCTCACTTAACGAACGCATCAACATTGCCTTGACAATGTCATGTTGTTCCAACTGCTCACCGCGCGTATTCATTATTTCAAAGTATCTATTGAGATCCGTACCTACAGGAACGCAGATTCTAAACAAAACCACTCGCTTTAATGCCGCTATCATCTTATCGCAGTAATCAGGTGTTTCTTTTTGGTGGCTTGCAATCGTCTTTTGTATAGTCTTAACTCCCTCGTAAATGCTTTGCTCATAGGGATGATCCAATCGGGACTCGTCCACTATCAAATCATCAATGCGTCGCATTGCATAGTTTGACGTCTCTCGACATGCGTAACTGAGTGCACCCTCTTTCTTTACCTTTAATCCCAAACAGTGAAAGAGAAGAAACAACGCAGTTAGTCGCTGTTGCCCATCGATAACCTCAAACTCCCCACCCCTTTTTGCAACAATGAGCGACCCAAGATAGTAAGCAGTATCATTTCTGACATCCATTATGTCATCCATGAGTTGGACAATTTCATTCTCCCGATTACTGTATTTCTCCGTCCCCCATGCAAAAGCACGTTGATAGAGCGGAATTACATACCTTGCGTCTAATTCGTCAAAAAGAGTACGAATATCCTTTCCGTCACCGACAACCAACAGAATCTTCTTTATATCCTCAGTCATGCGACACCTCCAAACTCATCAATTTGGACAGTTCCCTCTGTACCATCCTGCGCTCATCATTTGTGTCTTTGCAGTCTTTTGCGGAGGCAACGGCAATCTGAAGCCCTGATATTTCATGATGTGATCGGGCATTTTTGATTTTCCTAAACATTGGAATCGAATTGGAGTATTTGTCTTGTGTTTCCCCAAGCGCATATTTGTTAATCGTGTCAAAACCAAGAGTCTCCATGTCGATGCGAATCATGAATGCCCACTGACACAATTTGATTATTGCCAAACGATCAAAATTAGCAAACCTGTCGTAGTAACACATGAGCGCACACAAGAATAGTCGTCTTGCATGGCCTATTCCCGTCGATCCTGATTCCTTGAGCAACTTCAAGAATCCATCCCATGAATAGACCTCACGCTCAACATCTTGCAGCATGTTCAGATAATGCTCAACCATGCCGAAGAAGTGTTCTCCGGCCTCAAACTGCTCCCCCAGCTGATAACATGGCATTGCCTTTATTGTGCGACGGCCATAGGTGTATCTCGAATCGGACGAGACACCCTTGAACAAGTAAATGTCCTTTTCAGTAAATGTCCCACATTTGTCACCGTTAGACCAAGACAAAATAGGGAAGAGATAATAATTGAACAAGTCACGGATTTTCAAATGGTCGACACTCTCCCATTTGACAACCGCGTGCTCCATTCCGTACTTGTCATCCATCTCGCGCAGGTGATAAGCCTTTAACAAGTCGTGCGGATGCAGTCGCTTCCCCCGCGTGTTCTGCGAGTCGAACAACTGAAAAGCCTCCTGTTGCTCCCAGACGCACACCACAACAAATTCAATGCTCTTGGGGAAAGCGCACCTCAATGCCTTTTTGCTTTCCTCGGACAACACACGGATGCGCTCATGCAAAAGGAGGTAGTTGTTGTGAAGGTTTTTCTGCGACTCCTTGTCCAGCGCCAGTGACTTTTGCAACTCATTATCAGACATCAACGGACAACTGAAATTGGTGTCTAGAACAAGGCTGATCAGAATCAACGTTAAGATTCGCTGTTGACCATCTACGATAAAAAAACTATCGTCTTCCCTGTGTAATATAACGGAGCCGACTCTATACTGAAAACCCTTATCGATGTTTTCTATAATGTCATTGAGGAGTTCAGAGGCATTTTGCAACGACCATTTATAAGGACGCTGATATGTCGGCACCCGTAGGTTCATCTGTAGAACCGTGGAGACACACGCTATATCAATTTGGCACTCTTTAGACACGGCGTTTCCCCTCTTTACGCCTCTGCAAAGCTTGTGAAGCCATTGGCCTTCAGACGATCCAGCATCCGGTCAAGCTTTTCGCACGTCAAGGTATAGAGAGGCGTACGAACCTTTTTCGTCTCGCCGCCTTCCGACGTAACAGTCTCCTTCGTCGCTAGCTCCTTCAGCTTCCGAAGGACCGGTCCCAAACGAGCCTGGCTACCATGTAACTTGGGAAGCAGCTTCTGGACAATCGCGGCGTCGATGGCGTCGTCGATTGTTGCACCTGCCGCGAGATAATAGGCGCAGAAGCGCACGATCTCGCCAGCCGAACGATAACCGAATTCCGCGCCGAGTTTCACTAGTTCTGGGAAGAACTTGTTGAGCGCGGCGGCTATTGCATCCTTGTTCATCGTTGAACCTGGGGCATCCAACGCCGGCGGCGCATCCTTCAGCTTCAAGAACGCTTCGGCGTACTTGGCACCTTTGCTCTCGATAGCCGCAAGATTCGGCGTGGATGGATTCGCGAGGAAATTCTTCATGTCGTCCTCGCTAACGCGGAACTCAATCACCTGCGCGCGATCAAGAACCTTTGGCGAGAACATGTAAGTCGTCTCGTCAACATTCATGGTGCCAATGATGAATAGGTTCTTCGGGAACTTTAGCGTCTGAGGAATCTTGATTCCGTCAGAAGAACGATTATCGCCACCATAAAGCTTGATGTCCTCACCGGACTCCATCGCGCTTAAGAAGTCGGCAAAGTACCGCTCGACATGGCTAAGGTTCATTTCATCAAGAATCAAGAAGAACGGAAGCTTGGGATTGTCCCGAGCATCAAGCATCAACTTCAGAACGCGAGTCTCTGGCATCACATACTGACCCGGCTGTAGCGCATCTGGATACCCCAGCAGATGTTCGCTATTCGTCCAATCCGCGCCAACGGGGACAAGAAGAGAATTTTTAGTCAGACAATCTGCAAAAGGATCCCTCTTGGAAAGTACGCCACAAGCTATATGATTAAGAATGGCATCTGACCCATGCATGTAGTTATCATCCAGTGGGTCTATGGCTTGTATCGTCTTTCTAATCTCTTTCGAATCAGTGCCTATTTTGTCTGGATTACTCTTAAGATATGTCAACCAAAGCTTCACTGCATTTTTGGAGACGGTACGAATCTTACCTGTTTCCGTTACAAGTATCTTATAATCAAATTCGTCCGAGTCGGCAACAGTATATGCACCATCATTAAAACTCTCACCTTTCAACAGTAATCCATCCCCAACTACCTTGAACTTCATCCACTCCACAAACAATTGAGCAAGTTTCGTCTTCCCAGACCCCGAAAGACCAGTCAACACCACAAATGGTTTTGTAAGTAACGCCCCTACAAATCGTTTCATTAATTGGTCATCGTACATCAACTTTGATGTATGTTTTGTCGCAATAAATTCGGCAATGAACCTTTGAATATCAACATCTTCTTGTGCAGGCAAGGGCAAACTCGCACTCCCCATTTCGAGCAACCAGGCATCTACCCGTTTCACAACATCGATATCTTGGTGTTCAACACCCATAAACAATTCGCCATCTTTCCTTTCCAGCAGAATCCTATCGCCTGAGAAAATAAGGCCCTGCAAGTCAAGCGAGGTTACACCACCATCTGAAGACAGATTCTTCAACCCCTTAAGGTAGACACGACAAGGAGCTTCATTCTCCCGGTGTATCTGAAATTTGAATTTTGCGACATCACCTTTTATACATTTCTCCACCGACTGAATAGCACTATCCAGCCAGTGCACATCCAAATTCCAAGGAATCGGAGGGTCCTCATGAGAGCCTTTACGCTTGAAACACTTAGTTTGCCGGATAAAGTGACAAAGTAAATTTTTAATTAGGCCCCTCTTAGTCAATATCATCTCGATATAAGCGTTATCAGCAAAGCCATCACCGAACAACTCGTTCATCTCGGCAAGTGCTGATGCATCAGTAGTTTGACCAATGAAAAATGCGGTCTGATTTGAAGTACAGTCATCACTCACGCAATAAAGCGAGTCGCTATCCTGCAATGTTTTGTTAAGCATTGTTTTACCTCCAATTGAACTGATTTGATAAATACGAAAGGATTGCACAAACAACATTTACGCTCACCGCATTTCCTGCTAACTTATACATCGCGCCATCGGATAGTCCTAATTCCTCAACATTGCGAATGTATTGCTCTGGAAATCCTTGAAGTCTAAACGCTTCCCGTGGTATCAGTCGTCTAACGGCAAGATGCTTTGCATCTTCGCCACAGGTTGGTCCATCATATTCTCCATTTATGAAACCTTGACTAAAATAATTGTCTTGACATGCTCTATGCATCTTATGCATCGTTGCGCACAATGGCCGAGCCGTCAATAGATCAATATCAGACTTTGACACAAATCCGCCGGAGCCATCTGCAAGTATCGTCTTCTTTATTTTATCAGAGAGAAAATATTTTTGAGCAACAGTGCGCTCTAACACTGAGCGCGTATCTTTTTGTCTGGACATATAAAGATTTTTGTTTTGGGATTTACTATGAAAAGACTTTATAATTTCGGACGAAAACCTGAAGTCATGCGGTAAACGCTGATTCGTGGCAAACATGTACACGCGATTACGTGTTTGCGCCAAATCGAACTCAGAAGTGTTAAACACATCAGCCCAGAAATGATAACCCAGACGCTCAATAGATTCACGGATAACCCTAAATGTATTCCCACCATCATGCGTTTTCAAGTTCTTCACATTCTCAAGCAAAATAAACCGAGGCGTTGATTGTTCTATTACGCGAAGGATATTGAAAAAAAGATTTCCGCGCGGGTCGTCAAAACCACGCTGTTCCCCCATCATGCTAAAGCTTTGACAAGGGAATCCTCCTGTGACAAGATCAACATGTGGCAAAGAGGCCAACTGTTCATGGGCCAGGGTAAATGCAACGATATCCCCCATCGCAATCTCATCAGTCGTGTCAAAATTGGCACGATATGCTTGTATGGCATTTTCCTCTATTTCTGAATATGCTCGACATTTAAAGGCGACACCAAATGAAGCTGACACAAGCTGCATCGCGGTTCTAAAGCCACCAAGACCAGCAAATAGCTCTATGTGATTTATAGCCATTTTCTAATCGCACCTCCAATTGCTCTGGCTAATTTCACTGGTACGGCGTTACCAACTTGCCCATACCATGAGTTCTGTGGCCCGTAGAAAACAAAATCGTCTGGGAATGTTTGTATCCGCGCCGCTTCTCTTGCGGTTAATCCTCTCGCATACCACGGATGAATGTACATGTTGCAGTCAAACTTCATGTGCGAAGTTATTGTCTTACAGACTTTGTCTTCTTCCAGTTTAAAATACTTATCCTTAAAAATGTCATTTCGCCGTGAATACGGCATGATGTCTGCTATCGACGGATGAAGCGAATTGCCGCCTTGAGGTAACCGTGTGTAAATTTCAATGTCACGCTCGTTGTTATAACGGTTCTTGTGATTGAAAAGGAATTTTACTTTACGCCTCCCGTTGAGGTATCTGAAAAACGGACTCTGTACATATTGGAATACGCATTGGAAATAACCGGCTGCATCCGACTCTTCGTCTGAAGCTCCCTTGTTAGCCTTGTGCCCTAACTCTGGCAAACCATCCAAGGCATCTCTTAAAACGAACGAAGGATACGTTCCCTCATTTAATGTATCAAATACTTTTTGTGAATCTACTCCTACGCGATTCCCGATAAACATAAACCTCTCTCGATTCTGAGGGACACCAAAATTCGCGGCATTCAACAGAGCGTGAGCAAAGGAGTATTCATTACCTAAAGCTGTACGGAAATTATCGACGATTTCATCTATGCGGTTTGCCATGCCACGAACATTCTCCATGACAAAGAACATGGGCCGAACTTGTGACAAGAACCGCAGATACGCCTTGTACAACTGATTTCTGGGATCATCAATTACTCGTTGCCGATTTGCCATAGAAAATCCCTGGCAGGGCGGGCCGCCACACACCATGTCAACCCGTTTAGGCAATTTGAAATCTGAAAGGTGTTCAACAAGATAATTAATATCCCCAACAAAGACTTGTTCCTCTGACAATCCACGATTTCGGCGATAAGTAGTCGCAGCGGGTTCCCATATTTCATTAGCAAATATGGGTGTAAAACCAGCCTGTTCCATGCCAAGGCTCAGCCCTCCGCAACCAGCAAATATGTCTATGAATTTTATGTGCCGTTCGCTCCTCATAATCAAGCCTTTAATGGATTAAATCTATCAAATTCCGTTGGAAGGATTTTGAGAAATTCATTGGCATCGGAAAGATCAAAGAAATCTCTCGTCCTAGCAAATTGGTCAACTGCAACAATGAATCGCCTCGGAGACCCTGGGCCGCTACCTCCCCCTCCCCTTTTTAGGCAATTTCTTTCGTCATCAAAATACAACGCGTACACACACTGCATTAGTGCCGGATTTTGTATAATCGGCTGACGTGCCGCAATCTGTTCATGGATTTCGCTATGTGCCCAAAGCTTATTCCAAAGCACACACTTACAAGCCTTTGGCGTACTGCGATAAAGTTCATAAATGTAAAACGGGCTTGCTAACAGATGTCTGTGTGACTCTGTAAATTTGAGACTAAAAATATAGCGAATCGTATTCCCCATCTGAACCTTCCCGCCTTTTGCCTTCACCAGCTGCGGAAGATACACCATTGCGAGCCAGGTCCAGAAGCCGACGTCTTCGCGGTAGGCCTGCGGGTTGTGGTCGTGGATGAGCGAGTCGAAGTATTCGCAGAAGGCGAAGGTCGTGTCGAAGGCGCGCGTCTCGTCGAGATCGAGGTCCGCGAGCGCGGGGATTGCGTCGGAGTAGGCGGGCGAGGAAAGCAGCGTCGCGCGGGTGAACGGCTGGCCGTCCAGCGTGACCGCGTCCACGTCGTTCGACTCCTTGACCGCCGCGAGGAACGCGCGCGTCTTCGCGACGCCGGCATCTGTGAAGCGCCGCAGCTTCATTTGGCTCCCCGCTTTCCTTTGGGCCTGGGGCCAAGTACCCAGCGGCCACCTTTATCCCCACCTTCATGGTGAAGCACGGACGAGAGCCTTGCCAAGTGATACTGAACCCCCTGTTGCGTAAGCCCAAGCATTTCTGCCGCGCCTCTAGCCGATATCCACGGGTTGGACAGCATCGTCTCGGCAATCTTCCTCGCAGCATCGGACAAGCCGTCCGGCAACAAGAAAACTTGTCCTGTTTTCTTGATAGTTTTCTTACTAGTTTTCTTACTAGTTTTCTTACTAGTCTTCTTACTAGTCGCTTCGTTTTCTTTGGTAGTTTTCTTACTAGTTTTCTGACTAGGCCCCTGGACTAGGCCCCTTTGACTAGGCCCCTTGACTGGGTGCCGCGACTGAGTGCCGACTGGGTGCCGACCAGCCCCGCTTCTTGAGGTCGCTTCTTGGACCCGCTTCTTGGGTCCGGACACCTCCCACACACCGCCTTTGCGGTCGTTGGAATGGTGGAGACCAACGGATTTCGCAAGCCCAGATAAATGATAACGAATGCCATAAGGAGTAAGTTTTACAAGGGTCGCAAGCGACTCAATGGTAATGCCCGGATCTTCGGCGATGACCTGCATGATCTTGCGCGCGTTGCCTGTCAGCCCTTCGCACGCCGCCTCCAGATCAGACCGCAAAGGCGCTATACGGCCAGTGTATCTGCTAGTCTTACTGCTAGTGTATCTGCTAGTCTTACTGCTAGTCTTACTGGTAGTGTTACTGGTAGTCTTTCTGGTAGTCGCCGAAGCTGCGCGGACACCGCCGATGTCCGGCCGTTTCAGCACAACCCTGAAATCATCGCCGTCCTCTATTTCCCACACAGGCGCCTCGTTGCCCCAGGCGCGGCTCTTCGTCACCATGTCGCGAGTGCCACTGCCGACCTTCTCGATGTAGCCACGAAGATACATGGCCTGCGCCAGTAGCGGATTCACCGGCACGGAGTGGTGGAGCTTGCCAAGCTTAGCGATCGTCATTCCCTTCGGCAACCCGCCCGGACTCCAGATTTCCAGCCTGTCCCTGAACAGCATCACTTGAACGCTCGCGTTCATCGTGTAGTCGCGATGGCAGATGGCGTTGACAATTCCTTCGAACACAACGTCGCGCGGAAGTTCATACTTCGTCGGCACGGCGGCTGTCTCGCCGTCGGCACGCGTTCCCACCCAGTTGCTCAAATGCGACATGACGAAATGCGTCGCCTCGTCGGCCATCTCGAACACGTCGCCCTCGTAAATCTGATGGTCGGCAATCGGCTTCTCGACATCGGTCGAGAGGAACCAGCAGCACTTTACTTCCGACGAACGGAAGAACCGCTGAGGACGCTTGCCGAAAAGGAGTGCGGCGGAATTGGCGATGCGGCCCTCGTCGTCGACAAGCTCGAGTGCGGTAAGAAGCCTCGTCGCCGAAGCATTGGCTGGAAGCTGATAATCCCGCTTCTCGCGCGCATCGCGGATAAATGCTCGCATCTTCCCAATGCTCAGGTCTTTCAGCTGCACCCCGGCGGTCTTGGCGGAATCAAATGGCAGAATGTTGATGAGTCCCTTGAGTTCAAGATAGTTCGCAAGCGCGGCATAGACGGAAACGCGCAATTCATCCCACGTCTTGAAACTTTTGCGCGTGCGTTCGGCATTGACGCGGGCGACAAATGCGGATTCCTTCTTCTCGCGTTCGCCGTCAACGTTCCGGACGAAACAGAGACGGTCTTTTTGCTTGGCCTCCGCTCGCTCGTACTCGCGCTCTGTTGCCGAAACGCCGCGCCGATCCGTATTGCCGTACGTCTTTCCAAGCAGGCAGAGATAGATGTCGCATTCGTCAACCTCGGAAAGGTACACGGCCGACGCCGGACGTTCCTGCGCCGGAACGTCCTCGAAGAGGAAGACATCGAAGAACCTGCCGAGAATCGCGTCCTTCCTTATGTAGTCAGCAAGCAGTTTTCGCTCGGCGGCGAACTCGCGTTGCACGCTTGATATGAAAATCCTATACTTCATTCCTCGCCGTCCTTCCACTGGTTCGCGATTTCGGAAAGGCCCCTGCCGCGGACGAACGCCTGGACAGCCGAGGCGATCCACTGACGCAGCGCCTGCTCGTCCTTCTCGCGGTCATCGCCAGAAAACGAGGGGAACTCCTCCGCGCCAAGGTCGAGCGCGAAGCGTTTCCAGTCCTCTGTCCACTCTCCAAGCTCGTCGGGGTCGTTTTCGATGAACGCGTATGTCAGCACCTCGCGTATGACCGCCGGAAACACAAGCGCGAGGAAGTAGCCCTTCTGGACGACCTGCTTCTCGAGGTTCGCGTTTATTGCGAGCGTCGGGCCGTCGTCCTCGAAATCGATCTCCCATACGTTCTCGTTCTCCTTCGGGAGACGCGAAATCGGAAGAATGCAGTCCGCAGCGCCGCCCTCGTCGTTCTCGGCGCGGAAGGACTTGCTCATGCCGAGGATCGTCTTCTCTGCGTTCGACGCGACGACCTTCACGCGGAAGCGGATGCCCATCATGTCGTCGCCGAACGCGGCGAGCGAAGTGTTGGACGGCGCGGCGATTTTGCCGGCAGTGCCGAAGTCGAAGCGCAGCAGCTGGTTCTTGCGGTAGGCCTCTACATAGACCTTTGCGGATGAATCGAAGTCGTATGGCGCAAGGTCGAACGCCGCCGCGAAACAGTGCCGCGGATCTGTTGGCGAGACGGAGACCCTGACCGAGGACTTCGTGATCTCCCGGCGCTTCGTGTAGTTGAAGCTACGCGCCATCGCCGTCCTCCTTCAGGTCCTCGGAACACGCAATCACGCGCAGGTCGCGGTTCGCGTCGAATCCGCGTATCGTAAGCCTGAAGTCCTTCGCCGATTCGTCCGCCTTGACCCTGATCCTGTTCGCGGCCGGATACTCGACGACAAGCCCGGCCGGCTCATACGAAACGTCGAGCGAGCCCTTCTTCAGGAACGAGAAGTCGTTTTCATTGAACTTCACCTTGCCGCTCAGCGTCTCGTAGAAGAACGACACGTTGATTTCCGTCGGCTTGAAGTCCTTCTCGTTCGCCTTGATGGTGATTCCGGAATCCTCTCCGTCCTTCACCGGATAGAGCATGTACGCCTTGGGCTTCTCGGTAAACTTCTCGAAGTTAGGTGGCGTGTTTTTCTCCGTAGCGCCTCCCGACTCCTGGGACTCCTTCGCACCGCCCGCTCCCGTCCCCTTGCCGGAGCCCTTTCCGCGATTGAGCGCGGTGAGCCGATTCTGGCGGGAGACGAAGAATATGTTCTTGAGCGTGGTGCGATCAAGTCCCTTCTCCGTTTCATCAATGCGGTCTACGAGGCGACGAACCGACTTGACGACGAAGTCGATGTGATCGCCGGCATACTTGTAGAGGCTCTTGAAGTCGCCTGTCAGCACGCGCCATTCGCTGTGGCTTGGCGGCTCGGCCTGGTTGAGCATGTCGGACACCACGCCGTCTATCAGAACGACCGCGACGAAATTAGACACGGCGTGCGGGCGCACGCGGTTGATGTAGAGTCCGGCACGGTAGAACCACGGATGCGCCGATGCGCCTGGGGAACGGCGGAGAACGACCTTGAATTCGCCCTCCTTGCGCTCACCGCGTTTAGGGGCCACGCGCATTGGGACGACAATCGTCACTGGCTTGCCGGTCTCGCCGTCGCTTTCCGTCTTGTCCAGCTCATCGCGGATCTGGGACAGCGTCTTCTCGTCGAAGATTCCGTCCTGCCATTCGGGGCGGTCATCTTTGTATAGCCCGACGCGGAACTCCTTCGGCGCAGTCAGGCCCTCGCATATCATCTGAAACGCCTGGAGGAGGGTCTTGGCGCCCTTGTCGCTTTCCGCAAGCTGCGCGAGGAAGGTCTCGATGGATTCAAGGTGCGCGGCATCATAGAAGATCTTCTCGCCCTCGTCGTTCTCGAGTTCCACGGCAAGTTCGTCGCGCACAATCGCGACCATGTAATTCTCGACGAGCACACGCTGCATCTCGGTCCAGTCGAGCTCCTTGACATACGGCACGACGACGGAGAGTCCCGGCTCGTCTTTCCGGGCGAGATTGAAGTCGACCTTGAATGCGGCTATGGTGCCGGGATCCGTCTCGGGCATTGCATCGCCGTTCTTCTGGCTTCCCCACCATCCGTCGGCAGAATAGCGCTCGCCGTCGACGGTATGGTATGAGAGCAGAGCCTTGCCGCAGAGGATTTCACGCGGCGAATCGTCCGCACGCACTGAATACGCGAAGAATGTGCGCAGGCGGCTGGCGATGGGGAACACCACCTTGCCGATTCCCCATTTGCCGCGGGTTCCCTCGCCCTTCTCGGACTGGTTTTCGCTCCAGAAGAAGCGGTAATAGGGCGGCTTCTTCTTTTCGTTCGTGTAGTCCTTGGCAATGTCGCCGACGAGTCCGATCGTGTTGAAGTCCTCAATGACGACGTAGGGATGTTTCTCTTCGGGCTCAAACAGGTCTATTTGAGACGACGCTCCGCTGCTGAACACTTCCGCCTTGCATTCTTCCGCCGCATAGTGATCCTTGGCGCCCTTCAGGTATTTTGCGTATGCGTCCTTTGAGATCGCCTTCCCTTTTGCGGCATAGAAGATGCGGACGCGCGCGGGGCCGGATCCGGAGGATTTTGCGTGGGCGTCAAGCGAGTTCTGAATGGCCTCGCGGACGAGAGATTCGTCGGTGGAGCGGTTCGAGGTGAAATACTCGTCCCAGCCGGGATCGCGTTCGACCTCGCCTTTGCTCTTCTTTCTGAAGAACCACTCCGCCATCTATGCTATGTTGCTCTCTCTCGTTTGCAAACAAAGAGGCGCGCCTCTCTGCTCTGGTTAGAGGGCACGCCAGGCCATGTACTCTTGAAGGCCTTGGACAGCCCGCTTAACTACATGACAAGGCGATACCCCAATGATAAAAGGTATCGTCTTGCAAGCCACGTGTCAGCGTTTCAAACGTCCAAATTCTCAAGAGACAAGGTTTGCAACCGATGGCCGATCCTGTCGGCCTCTTCACGGCGGGGCGCGTCGCGAAGCTATGAGGTCAGAGGCGTTCCCGTTTCTGACGGTGTGTATTATACCAAATTCTCGCCCAGCGTGCATTAGCGAAACTCACTTGGAGGCTCCCCGATTTTTCCCCACTGGAGCGGCTTTGCGGCGGCCTGCGCGCTTTGAGCCGGTTCCATGGGAAAGCATTGCCCGCTGTTGTTTTCACCTCCGTCCTGGGGTGTCCCGACCTCCACCCTGGGGTGTCACGACCTCCGCCCCCCGATGTCCTGAGTAAATTGGTTAGCAAGTTGCGCCAATTTGCTAACCGATTTGTTCAAGTCACCGCAGGGGAATGTTCAGGACACCCCAGGGTGGCGTTCAAGACACGGCAGGGACGCCCCCGATACATGCATTCACTCCACTTCAAAACGGGGACATATGCAGCCGTTGAGCGGCGCAAGCACGCCGCGATTTGCGGGGGCGGGCGGCTTTTGCTATACTTGCCACGTATGCAACCATTCTCTCTGCTGATCAAGGCCGTGGGCGGCGCCTGCAACCTCGCCTGCGACTACTGTTTTTACCGCAGCCATCCTGCCGGCGCGATGGACGCGGCAACCCTGCGCCGCGCGCTCGACGGCTACGCCTCGCTCCCCTTCGCCGGTAAATCCGTCACCTTCCAGGGCGGCGAACCTCTTATTGGCCATGGCGCGTCGCTCCTGCCGATAGCCTGCGAATACCCGGTCGAGAAGGCTTTGCAGACCAACGCCACTCTTGTCACGGACGACCTCGCCCGCTTCCTCGCCGCAAACCAATGGCTCGTCGGCGCCTCGCTCGACGGCCCGCCGCAGATGAACCGCCTGCGCGGCGACTCCTTCGAGGCCGCAGTGCGCGGCATACGCGCCTTGGAGCGCAACGGTGCGGACTACAACCTTGTGACGGTCGTCTCGAAGGCGAACGTCGACCATCCGAAAGAGGTCTACCGCTTCCTGCGGGACAGTTTCTCGACGCGGTTCCATCAGTATATCGAGTGCACCGGGCCGCGCGACGCGATCACGGGCCTCGAATGGGGCCGGTTTCTTGTCGGCCTCTTCGACGAATGGATGATTCACGACTCCCGCTCGGTTTCGGTGAGAATATTCGACTCGATCGTCTCGCAGATGGTCAACGGGACGCCTATGCAGTGCTCATTCGCCGCCACATGCCGCCAGCACCTCGTCGTCGAGCACGACGGCTCGGTTTATCCCTGCGACTTCCATGTGTCGCGCGAACTGTGCCTCGGCAACATCCGCTCCACGCCGCTCGCCGAAATGGCGGAGTCTCCCGCCTACCGCGCGTTCGCCGCTCGCAAGGCCGAAAACCTCCCGCCGCGATGCACCGCCTGCGCATATCTCCCGTTCTGCAACGGCGACTGCCCGCGAAACCGCGGGACGCTCTGCGAAGGATGGTCCATGTTCTTCGCCCACGCCCTCCCGACGCTGCAAAAACTCGCGGGCGAAGTCGCCTTCGCCCGCTAGACCAGACCGTCGCGGCATGCGCCGTTTCGCGCGGCGCTCACTCTGCGCCGAGGCAGAGCCCGATGCGCTTTATGTCGGCGGCGTCGAGCGCGTATGCGGGGTCGATCTCTATCGTAACGCCCTTCTTGACCGTCACGCCGGCCTCGGCGAGCCACTTCGTCCACTTGGCCTGCATGTCGGCCTTGCACGTAGCGGGCGAGTCGGTGCCGTCCGCGTTCTTGACCGGCGAGAACTCCTCCTTCTGGTCGAAGGCGAGAAACGCCGTGCGCTTCGCGTTGGGAAGTATGTCGAAGATGAACTTTTCAAACTTGTATCCGTTGGGCTCGACAGGCTTCTCGACCCTGCCCTTGGCGTCGACCGTCGGGATCTTCTTGAACGCCAGATGCAGAGGCATGTCCTTCGACGCCTCGCGCTCAAGGAACGCGCGGTCGAAGACGTGTATCGCCGGCGAACCGTAGAGGAAGTAGAGCCTGCCGTCCCTGCCTTTGCGCGTGCACTGCGCGTCGGTCATCTCGGTATACTCCACCATGCGGCAGCGGTCGCCGAAAAGCATGGGGATGCCGACCTTCTCGAACGGATCGCGCTTGGCGCAGAGCTTGAGGGAGTATTCCGACTTCTCAAGGACGTGGTAGCCGATGAACGCAGGGTCGGCGATTTCGACGAGCGGATTGTCCACCTGGAAGAAGAAGACCGATTTTACACCGCGCTTTTTCATGTCGGCGAGCGCGCCGGACCGCTTGAGCGCCGCCAGAAGGCCGCCGTGTCCGTCGGGGCTCATGAAGATGTGCCCCGGCGCATCGAGGATGATCCTGCCGTCCTTCGTCATGCCCGGCCACATGCCCTGGGTGAAGAAGAAGACGTTCTTCGGATCGAGGCCGAAGTAGCCGTTGTCCTCGAAGCACTTCACCGTCGCGGCGTTGTTGGCCTCGCTGGTCATGACATAGAACGGAATCGTCGCGCCGTAGCGGTTGCCCCTCGCAAGAATCTTGCGGGCGTGGAAATAGAAGAGCGGCGCATCGGTCGCAGGTCCTATCGGATAGCACCCCTTCGGGCCGTCGTATCCGAGGCGCGAACCCTGCCCGCCCGCGACGAGAAGCGCCGCGACGCGCCCGGCCGAGATCTCCTTCTCGCCTGCGGCGACCGCCTCGGCGAGCTTCTTCCCCTTGAGGGTCGCCACCTTCGGCGCCTTGCCGGCGGAGCTGTCGGGCGCGGCCGCGCCCTTGGCGAGCGCGTCCCTGCAAAGCTTGAGACTCCTCGGCTCGATCTTAGCGATCTGCGCTAGCAGCGAAGAGCGCTCGTCCTTGGAGAGCCTCTTCCAGAAAGCGAGCACGTGCTCCTGCCCGCAGCCCTTAAGTGTCTTTTCCGCCTCGGCGTAGTTCATCTTCGAATTTCCTTTCGATTGGATTGGTGCGACTGACTGGGATCGAACCAGCAACCTTCGGCTTCGGAGGCCAACGCTCTATCCAATTGAGCTACAGTCGCGCTTGTTTCCTAGCATTTTCTGCTTTTGGGTGTAATCTGCTTTGAATTTGGGTGTAATTCGTAGCTTTTTACGCCGTCAAACATTGGTGCGTAGTGTATCATTTCCGGTGTATGATGTCAATTACGCCCTTATCCAGTCCGTGGCACCGCGATTTTCCCGGCGCCGATTTCCCCGGGACAAGGGGTC
>OCTX012282562.1_pt1 | contig 17599 bp, 15 predicted proteins | sample 1539691 | NCBI WGS metagenome assembly OCTX01 (sample SAMN02144231, study PRJEB22623) | gut metagenome | biome: sheep rumen | host: Ovis aries | place: New Zealand | reverse complement strand
GAAGGTTGGCAGAGTGATCGATCGCGCTGGACTCGAAATCCGGTATACCCCTTTCGGGTATCGGGGGTTTGAATCCCTCACCTTCCGCTGGTAGGAGCCTCACGCTCCGCAAGTATTGTAAAAGGGAACCCAATCGGTTCCCTTTTTTAGTGTCTGATTGTCAGCACCTTACAATTGTAAGTGTTTGAGCCACGAAAAGTCCTCTGTATGAGGGCCATCATGCCAGTAGTCCGTAAAGTCTTGAGAGCAAGGAGGAAGGTTGTCACCCTGTCCGTCTCGGAAAATCTGTTGGGTTTCCTGCTCTGCTTCGGCTTTCTCCATATCATCTTCCCATTTGCCTATCGGTTCATCGTAGTATTCACTGAACTTTTCGGCATACAGATAATAATAGGTGGTACCGTTGTAGATGCTTGTCAGGTACTCCACCCTGTCATCCCACCAGTCGTATTCGGGATATCCAAGGGCTCTCCAGAGTTGGCTGCATCGGCGGTATAGCAATTCGCATTCCGTTTCTGAAATGACATCCCTGAGTCTTACCCGATTGTTGTCAAACCAGACATAACGCCAGTCCTCATAGTCCTTGTCTTCAATAAGTTCTGCTGCAAATCTCCATATTTTTCTGGCCCACCAGAAATGACCCGTTTCAGCACAGAGGTCACCGAGATACATGGCCTTTTGGAACTTTCGCTTGCAGCTTTCCGCACAACGGATGGGATGGATTTCCCGATTTACCAAGTCTTTAAGCAGACGAGCTTCAAGATGGGTCACAACACCACTGGGTAAGCATCTGCATACCCGATAGGGAATTTTTCTTCTCATAATTTGAATGAATTTAGTGTAACAATATTATAAAGAACGCTCATTCACCAGTCTTTTCAGACTGATGTTTGCGGGGTTGTATCCCCAGTTGTTACACTATGCTTCAAAGAGCAGATTCTTTGCTACGTCATCTTGTAATCCCATCAATTCTGCTGCAAAATTACGCGATTCTTTCCATATCGCCAAGCGTTTTCAACTATTTTTCAAAATATTTTTTTGAGGTGATAGAAAGCTGGTTCTGTATGGCTCTTTATTGTGATAAGGAAAGAAAACCTTATTTTATATTAAAAAGTACATAATAAAGTATCCTGTAAGACATTAATATTTTGTAAATTAAGTAATATTTTGTAATTTTGTGGCAGTATTACCAATAAAGTATATCGACTTATGTTTGCAATCATTTTCTGGATTATCGTAGCTCTGATAGCCTATGCTTTTAGAGAGCAGCTCATTCAGATAGCTGTCTTTATCGGCACATTTATGGCTATCGGAGCACTCATCTTCTGGATTCTGTTTGACAACGCAAGCCTTGGCTCGACAATAGGATTCTGGGTAGCCATCTTCATCGGATTGAAACTGGTTACCCAGTCCATGGGTGCCGAGTATTCCTCCATCTTCGAATACGCCTACTATATCCTTTCCGTCCCTGTCTGGTTCTTGAACCGTCTGCAACATATATTGTCTGAGCCTTGGCGCTATATGTTCAAAACAAGTTGGCCGGAAGAAAGCACCAAGGAGATTCTTCGCCCAATGCTATATGGGCTTCAGATTCTCTTGTATATAGTTATAACTCCACTTCGTCTGCTCAATGCGTTCATTTACAATATTGTCATATACGGAGTGACGGAGTTGTACGACCTCTTTTTTGAGGTGCTTCAGCCCAGTGAGTGGGATGAGGGTTATGGCGACTGGTGGACATGGACATATATGTTGCCCGTACGAATCATCAAATATCCCATTTATCATGGAGGTCTGGTTTTGATAGAAGGAACTGTGTGGACAGTTATCGACACCATTATTCCTGCCATTACCATGTATCATGGCACAGACTTGGTAGCCGGTCAGGCCATCACCGGAAAGGCAGGGCGCCGATGGACCGATGGCACGTTTACTGCCAGTCAGAGCAGTTGGGGAGGCATCGGTGTTTATTTTGCCTCACGCCGTAGTGTCGCAAGGAGATATGCGGAAGATCCTTATAGGTTGAGCGGATCAAATCCTGTCATGATTGTATGCCGTGTCTCGCTGGGTAAAATTATCAATTATTCTCTTGCCCCATATTCCACATATAAGAATGCTGGGGCTAATGGAAATCCAGCCGTTTTGAATCGATACGCCGAGAATAATGGGTATAATACCGGTGAGTGGTGGAACCAGCATGGCGGCTATTGGGAGTATTGTCTATTTGATTGGCAGAACCGTTATAATCACCCTTGGCGAATCAGACCGATTTTCGTATTTAACTTCCGTACAGGTAGAGCACAACATATAGAAAGCGGTCTTCGTCACTGGCTCTTCTCAAAGGTTGTGATGGATGACATTTTTAAAAGCACAGGATTCATCTGTTTAGTAATCTTTGCCTTTATTGTCGTGATATGGTTTATATTCTATGGGTATCAATGGCTGTGGAATGAATACTTGTGGCACTACTTCATCTAAATCTCAGATAATTTCGCTGTTGAGTGACATCAATCGTGAGGGAATAGGCAATGTTATTGCTTATCTGGAGCATAGCGACTATTTTTCAACCCATCCTTATCATCATCACCGGTTTGAAGGTGGACTGGCAGAACACTCCTTAGAAGTTTATTGGGAAATGAGAGCCTTTGCCCCTGACCTTCCTGATGAGAGTTGTCGAATCGTCGCCTTGTTCCACGACTTGTGTACCACTCGCTTAGAAGGTTATGATGCCATCGGCTATCATCATCATGGCCAACGTTCCGTTGAAATGTTGGATGCGCTGGGCTTCGACCTTCATGACGAAGAGCGATTGGCTATTAGTCGTCATATGCACCATGTGCAACCATATGAACTCAACGAAAAAACCAGATTGTGGCATTTCTTGCACTTTTGCGATCGCAGGAATGCAAAAGAATCGTAAATAATATGCATAAATGAAGATTCTTTTGATAGAAATGACTAATTTTGTAGAGGTAAATAATAAATAAAGGTGTTATGGCAGTACTAACCAACAATCAAAGAATAGATAACTATGAGGTTATACGCCTCATTAAAGAGAACAACTATTGTGAAACGTATAGAGTAGAGGACGAAAAGGAAGAACCGTTCTTCCTGAAGCTTTTCATCATCAAGAACACCCCTGAGAAAATGTTGGATGGAAATCATCACGTGTCTTGTATTGAACTCATGTCAAAACTTCGCCATAAGAATATCGTTTCCTATGTGGAGCATGGAACGTATCAGGACGATGCTGTTGGCATGTGTGAATACGTAGTAACCAATTACTTTAGCGGTGAGTTGTTGGCAGATAAATTACAGCGTGAAGGGCCATTGGGTATTGACGTTGCGGTAAACATTCTGAAGAATGTCCTCGAAGGACTCAAGTATATGCACGAGCAAAACTTGTTTCACAATGACATCACGCCACGTAACATCATGTTGTCTGAGCGAACTGGTGGTAATGCAGAATTGATAGACATGAGCCACATATCTAAATATGTAGGTGGCTCTCCCTCATTTGATACCTCTGATTTGGATGAACGATATCAGTCGAACACTACCTTTGCTGGGATGTACAATAATGCCACCGATTTGTTTTCAGCAGTTGCTCTCTTCTATACCATGCTGACAAATCGTGTTCCATGGGATGTTACATTTCCTGATGATGCTCCAAGGAAAGACCGTATCAAGATAGTCAAGGACGCAAGAAAGACACCATTAAACTTAGATGATCTGATGGTAGATGAGGGATTCAAGAGGATTCTCAAAAAAGGTTTGTGCGTCAATGGAACCTGCAAGTATGCCGACGTTGGCATTTTGTTGGATGATCTCCAGAATCCTAATAAAGTGGAAGATACGAAACCATCCGACCAGCCCCAAAGTCAACAGCCCACACAAAGCAGTAACACTGCGGATGAAGAAAAGCAAGCTACTGAAGTTAAGGTGGAGATCCAAAAGGGAAAAGGTAATGGTTTCAAAGACATTGCAGGTATGGACGGACTGAAACAGATGCTGACTCAGAAGGTCATCTTCATCTTGAAAGATAAGGAGAAAGCGGCTCGATACAAGCTCTTGCCTCCTAATGGTATGTTGTTCTATGGCCCTCCTGGATGTGGTAAGAGTTTCTTTGCCGAGAAGTTTGCAGAGGAAACGGGCTTTAACTTCATGTTGGTGAAAGCCAGTGACCTTGGTAGTATCTACGTTCATGGCTCACAAGGCAAGATAGCCGACCTCTTCAAGAAAGCCGAAGAGAGCCAACCTACTATCATCTGTTTCGATGAGTTTGATGCTTTTGTACCCAACCGTTCCAACAAAGGAGCAGAGCATCAGGCTGGAGAAGTCAATGAGTTCCTGAGTCAGCTTAACAACTGTGCCCAGCGTGGTATCTTTGTCATTGCCACCAGCAACCGTCCAGACATGATAGACCCTGCTGTACTGAGGACGGGACGTATTGACAAACTTGTATATATTCCCATGCCCGATAAGGATGCTCGTAAGGAGATGTTCAAACTGCATCTGAATGGTCGTCCTTGTTCTGAAATTGATTCAGAACGTCTCGCCGAGCTTACCGATGGCTATATTGCCAGCGACATCGCTTATATCGTCAACGATGCTGCTATGGGAGCAGCCTTTAGTGACAAGCCAATCACTCAGGAACTGTTGGAAGCAACTATAAAGAGCATTCGTCCCTCAATCAGTAAAGATGTGGTCAACTCTTATGAGAATCTCCGCCAGAAGATGGAAGATGTTGACACCAGAAACAAACGCCCCAAAATCGGGTTTGTGTAAAACCCACCTACTTTTATTAATAACTAAAAAACAAAAACTATGGAATTGAAAGAAATGTTGTTGCAGTTCCTTCAGAAGGAAGGATTCTGCCCCGAAGAAGACGGCCCCACTATCTTCTTCAAATGTGAAGGACGTTCGTATCTCTTCATTGCCGATGAAGACGACCAGCAGTACTTCCGCCTGATGATGCCAAACATCTTTGACGTGACCGACGAGAACCGCGACATCGTATTGAGCGCCCTGAATACCGTCAACTCACAATTAAAGGTTGTCAAGCTCTACACCCCCATCCCCACCCAGGTTTGGATTGGTTTCGAAATCCTGCTCGACAGCACCCCCGTTCTCTCCGACATCGTTCCCCGTGGCATCAGCATGCTGCGCGGTGCCCAGAAAGGATTCTATGAGGCCATCGAAAAAGGCTAACATGTCATTTATGCAGCCGTGATTCCCCTGCGCATTAGACGCAGGGAAATCGCGTTGCTGTTTACCAATAAGCCATTGGCTCCACTTAAAGTATGTTCAAAGTCTACATATCTGATTCTGTTTATCAAAACATTAAACGCACAGAGGAGCAGCGTGCTGCGTCAGAACGTTCCAGTCTCTACAAACTATTGATGCAGCAACCAGTTCAACAGTTGAGCACTGACGAGACCGAAAGACTTAAGTCTGGTTCAATCAATGTCCTCAAGAATCCCTCTGCATTGTATCTTTTAGACATCTCTCCCAACGATGCCTTGAGCATTCAGAAGAAATATGGGGTCATGTGCCTGAGTGGCTTACATCCAGACATATCCGCACTAATTGATGTCAATGACATACACATATCTAACGAAAAGGAAAAATTAGGTCGTGGATGGGACTCAGTTTTAGATAGTGTTGAAACTTTACCATCAAACGCTTTGTTGCTCACCGACCGCTATCTCTTTGCCTTTCGCCATCCCAACGCAGGCGATGGCACAGGGTGGAGTGCTGATGATTGACGAAGCCTATCTTCTCAATGGCAAACATGAGAATGATCCAGGCAAAATCGTTGTACAGTTGATGATGAGCATCCTTGCGGATGAGACTCAGCGCGACATAGCCATCGTGCTCTGTGGCTACAAAGAACCGATGGAGAAACTGCTCGATGCCAATCCAGGGCTACAGTCCCGATTCCCCAGCAAGTTCGAGTTCGCTGACTTTACCATTGACGAGTTGCTGGAAATCACCCGTCGTCGAGTGAAGGAATATGAATACGAGTTCACCGACTCTGCATGGGATAAGTACTGCCAGATACTGACGCAGGCCTATCAACAGCGAAATCCACAGACTTGGGGCAATGCCCGTTTTGTTGCCAACCAACTGGAGCGCATCTATATCCAACACGCTATGCGTTGTGTCAAACAGGCCCCCACGAACAAGCGGCAACTCCGCCTGCTCACCCCTGAGGATATCCTGCCAATAGACGCCCCCAAAGAGAAACGTCATATCGGATTCTGTTAACGGTGAGACTTAATAATGGCAAAACATATGTAATATCATCACTTTTTTGTAAAATCGGTTTTAATTTCGCCTTTTTTTTGTATATTTGCACAGAAATTATCAATGGCTAAATCAGAATGGATGGAGAAATGTATTACTATTAGAAATCGTTTGATTAAGTAATTATGAAACTACCAATATTAATTGTACAATTCAGCAATGAAATAACACCGCAGGAGATACAGCTATTCCGTGGTGCAGTCATCGCTTCACTTAATGAAAAGGACATCCTGTTCCACAATCATACCGAAGATGGCGTGGTTTATCGTTATCCCCGCATCCAATATAAACGCATACACAAGAAGGCTGCTATTGTCTGTGTTAAGGAAGGCATCAAGTCTATAGGTGAGCTGTTCTGTGCAGGTGACTACCAATACAAGATAGGTGAACGTGAAGTTGACATGCAAATAGAGTCTATCAATATATACCAATGCGATATAGACTTCTGTGAAGTACCAATGCGATACCGTATCCTCAATTGGCTCCCTCTTAATTCCGAAAACTACAAGGAATACCAAGCGATTGAAGGAATGGCCCAGCGAATAACCTTTTTAGAAGAGAAACTCGTTGGCAATTTGCTGTCATTCTTTACGGAGATGGGCTTTCGAGCAGAACAAAAGATAGAACTGCATATTACCGACATTACCGGCCAGCGCCTCGCCCACTACAAAGGAGTCAAGTTGATGGCCTTCGATATCGAGTTCAAGGTGAATCTCACCCTGCCGCAATATATTGGGGTGGGCAAGAGTGCCAGTGTAGGGTATGGAACATTAACGAAGATCACAAACTAAAAATATATCTTATGAGTAAATTTCTTTATGGTGCTGCCGTACAAGGCATTCAGGACTTCATTTTCCAAACCAACAAATTGCAGGAGATTGTTGGTGCAAGCGAGTTGGTAGAGCAGGTTTGCACAACACAATTCGCAGAAGCCTTAGGATTAAAAGGTGACGGAATAAAAATGATGGAGCTCCTATCTGCTGATAAAAAGGCTATCGTAAACGCAGCAGGTAACATTAAGTACATTTTTGATGACTACGACTCCTGCCGAAACGTAGTAAAATTGTTCCCAAAGAAAATTGTAGAACATGCACCTGGCATCACTATTAGCCAGGCAGTTGTCAAATTTGGAAGCCCGTCTGCAGATGATAATAAAAGCAATGGTGGAACTCCTGAAGCAGAAACATTTGAAATGGCTGTTATGAAATTAGAAGAGAAACTTCGCGCTCAGCGTAACAAGCCAATGCGTTCACCGACAATTGGCATGATGGGTATTGAACGCAGTAGGCAGACAGGGTTTCCTGTAATTGCCAAGTCATTAGGCAAGAAGGACGTGGACTATGATGCAGCGACATATAAGAAATTGTATAATGATGAAAAGCGAAGGAACTCCACTACCAAACTTTGTCAGAGTGCATTTGGCTGTGATGTCGACGTTCGAAGGATCCCTTATAGCATCGAGAATATTACTGGAAACAACGACTGGATTGCCATCATTCATGCTGATGGCAACGGATTGGGACAGGTCGTACAGAAAATTGGAAAAGAAGCTGAAAAGTTCAAGGTTTTCTCGCAAGATTTGGATGCTGCAACCAAAGAAGCAGCTCAAGGAGCCTTCAAATCTCTTACGTTGGGTGATGGCATTATTCCTATCCGTCCAATTGTGCTCAGTGGCGATGATCATACGCTCATCTGTCGGGCAGATTTGGCAATTCCTTATGTGAATAAGTTTATAGAGTTGTTCGAGAAATTTACAGAGGAGATGCTTGCCGATAAGTTGGTTGGTGTATTCTCCGATGGTGCCAGGAAATTATCTGCTTGTGCAGGCATCGCATTTATCAAGTCGAGTTATCCTTTTTATTATGGCTATCAGTTGGCAGAAGAACTTTGCGGGAAAGCCAAAAAGGATACAAAAGAAAAGTTTGGATTCAAAGAGGGCAAGTTGCCTCCATCATGTATCATGTTCCACAAAGTACAAGACAGTTTTGTTACCAACTACGATGACATTATCAAGCGTGAATTGACACCGTGCAAAGGCTATAGTTTGAAATTCGGTCCTTATTATATAAATAAGGTGGCAAATGACAGATGGACCATAAATGACTTAATTCTAAACTCACTCACGCTGAATACAGATTCTATGGCAGGTGTGAAGACAGGCTTACGCCGCTGGCTATCAGCCATCGCAGCCGATCCGGAAAACGCCAGACAGCGCATGGAGCGACTAAAATCCATCTCCCAGAAAGAAAGCTATCTCAAAACTGTTTATGATGATTGGGAAGAGTCGAAGCGATTCCCCATTTATGACATCCTGACGGTAAATACGATTAACACTCAAAAGACGAAATAACTATGGATATCAGATACAAGATACAATTCCACACTTATTGGCATTGTGGTTCTGGCTTGGCTTCTGGAGCCGATGCCGACTTATTAGTTATTAAAGACAAAGACGGTATGCCCTACGTACCAGGCAAAACAGTGAAAGGACTACTGAGAGAAGCATTCGATTTGCTCTATCCAGAGAAGACTAACACCGATGACTACAAAGCTGTTTTCGGAATGAAAGAGGACAAGGGCAGCGGTTGGCGCAGCGACTCTTTCTTTAAGGACGTAACTCTCCCCCAACAAGAGCACAATTATATATCCCAGAATCTTTCGCAGTTTTTATATCAGTCATTATCAAGTACTGCCATCACGGAAGAGGGTGTTGCTGATGCAAATACACTTAGAAAGATTCAGGTATGTATCCCATGTGAACTTGAAGGTGAAATTCTTGACGTGCCTAAGGGAATTGCCTCTGACATCAGCCATGCTTTGCCTTTTATCAAACGTCTTGGGGCTTGGCGAAACAGAGGTTTAGGCCGTTGCTCCTTTAGTGTTTTAGAAGATGACAAGAAAGATAATCCTAATGAGGGAAAAAACAACAATAAATATTCTGGCACATTACTGAAGTTCAAATGTGATTTGTTAACAGATGTAATACTCAACCAGAAGTCAGCTTCAGAAGGAGCCAACAAAACTCTTGATTTTATTCCAGGCAGTAATTTCTTGGGTATTGTAGCCGCAGGTATCTATAAAGATCCCGACATAAGCAACGACATTAAATTGAAACTGTTCCACACAAAATATGTCCGTTATGGAGACGCTCACCCTGCGAATGGGAACAATCGCTCATTGCGAATGCCGGCCTGTCTGTATTATGCAAAAGGAGAAGAAGAGAAAGGGCGTACCCACTATGTGCATCACGAAATCAAGGATGTCTCTTCAGAAGACCTTCGCAAAATTCAGCTAAAACAGGAACGTGCCGGCTTTGCAGACTTCATACCCCTTAAAGTGGGGAAGAATGCCGTCCGTTTCAAAGTCAATACAGATTTTGCCATTAAATCGGCCTACGACCGTGACCTACGTCGCTCCAAGGATGAAAGTATGTTCGGATACCAATCGATGGGTAAGGGCATGACTTATTATTTTACAGTTGAGATCGATAGTTCACTTTCAGACTATGCAGAAATCATAAAGAGGGCGCTGGAAGGCAAACGCCGCATTGGTCGTTCCCGTAGTGCTCAGTATGGACTTGTGGAAATCAGTGAGTGCGACTTCAACGAGATAGAGTCAAGCAAAGAGATAGTCAAGGCCGGAGAGCAACTTGTCATTTATGCAGACAGTCGTTTGATCTTCCTTGACGATGACAATCTTCCCACATTCCAGCCAAGCAGTCAGCAACTGACAGGGAACAGGAAAGACGAGATACTATGGGAGAAAAGTCAATTGCGTACCTTCCAATATGCACCCTATAACTACCAGCGCCGCTGTTTCGATACAGACCGCTGCGGTATTGAAAAAGGCAGCGTTATTGTAGTAAAGGTAAAGGAGGACACTGACATCAGCACGCTTGATACTCACCTCGGGTCATATCAGAATGAGGGTTTGGGTAAGGTAATCTTTAATCCTGATTTCCTGAAAGTTAAGCAAAACGGTGTTTTGGACTTCAATATTGAGCCAATTGAAGACAGCCCAAGTGAAAAGGTTGCTGATCCCCAAACCAAACTGACCTCTTTCCTTGCTGATTGCGAAACAAGAAGGAAGGAAGAATCTGAGATTTACAAAGCAGTCAATGAATGGGTTAATGACAAGAATCGACTAAGGGTATATACCAAAGAGTCATTTGCTTCCCAATGGGGAAATATACGTAATCTTGCTTTACAAAGCCATTCGTCAGCAGAACTAATAGAAAAACTATTTAGAACGAAAGACACCAGTGGAAAAGAATTAGACGACCACGAAAAAGGCTATTTGGTTCATGGCGTTGCCAAAGACAAATGGGCAGGAAAGACTCAAGCTCTCAAGGACTTTATCAACAGCCATTCACCCAAGGCTGTTGTGAACTTAGCAAGTGAAATGCAGAAAAAATGTAATTAAGGAACGTTATGAATAAACAAACTAATAATACAATAGATTATCGCTATCTGGCACGAATCGTTGTCGAAGCGGCTACACCTTTGGCCGTTCACTCTGGCGAAAAAGAAGTTCAAACGGATGCAGTGGTTATCAGAGACGTTAATGGCTTGCCCTATATTCCTGGCAGTTCTATTGCTGGTGTGATACGCCATGCATGGAAAGAGTCAGGGAATGATGTTGACAACCTTTTCGGTTTCCAGAAGAGCACCAAGAATGAGCAAGACGAGAAAGCTTTAAAAGGAATTGGGTCGCGTATCATTTTCTCAGAAGCTCGTATTCTCAACTCAGAGGGAAAAGTTGCCGATGGTCTTCAAATAGTCAACGATTCCCTTCTGAACTGTTATGCCGAACTACCTGTTCGACAGCATGTCCGCATCAACCACCGAGGTACGGCAGCCGACATGGGTAAGTTTGACGAGCAAGTTGTCTTTGCTGGCACACGTTTCTGTTTCGAGATGGAGATGCTTGGTCACAAAGATGAAAAAGAGACGTTCGAACAACTCCTTGCTATTCTCTACCAGTCTACATTCCGCCTTGGTGGTGGGTCTAGGAAAGGATTTGGCAAGATTGAAGTAATAGAAATCAAATACGACGAGTTGGAAATAAAAGACTCATACTATCTGGAGAAATCTTCTGACTTGGAAGGATGCAAGGATTGGTATAGACAGACGCTACCGAAACCGGAGAATAGTGAAGTAAAGATACATTGTTACATGTTACGACCTGAGAACTTCTTCCTTTTCGGCTCTGGCTTTGGTGATGACGATGCTGACATGACTCCCGTGAAAGAGCAGAAGGTATCTTGGAAAGATGGCCCAGGGCATCTAGCCAATTATGAGTATCTTATTCCTGCCACTTCTGTAAAAGGAGCATTAGCCCATCGTACCGCTTTTCACTACAACAGGATTGATAATTTCTTTGCCGACGGCAAAACAAAGGAAGAGATAGAGGCTCATACTGGCACTAACAATGAAGCTGTCCGCATACTCTTCGGTTGTGAAGGTGACGAAAATGGCGAAGGTAAGCAGCGTGGCAACGTGTTCATTTCGGATATGTTTATCAATAATGCACAGAACAAGGTTTTTAACCATGTGGCTATTGACCGCTTCACAGGGGGAGCTATCGATGGAGCATTATTTGCTGAGAAAGCAGCCTATTGGCATAGCGACGATGAAAGCGACTATCCTCTTACTCTGGAAATCCTGATTGATGAGAAAAATATCAAGAAAGCTATCAAAAAGCACGATGAAAATAGTGAAAAGAAAATCTCTTACGAGAATGTCTGCAATGCGTTTAACGCCGCTTTAGCAGATCTATGTGAAGGTCGCCTGCCATTAGGTGGCAGCGTCAATCGCGGACATGGAATATTTAACGGGAAAAAAGTGAGTAATTATGGCAATGTATTCAATAAAAGGTCAATTTGAGGGCTATCTGTGGGAAAGTGACAAGCAAGCCCCAACTATTTATAAAGGCGAAAAGCTCTTGGAAGGCAAGTCTTTCGATAGCGGAGAGAACCCTTTCGTCATTGAGGGACTCCTCTTCGACAAGTCAACTGGGCACTCTGTCAGCATCAAGTATGTGGATGGAGAATATCTGATAAAGGAGTACTACATTGAAACTCTTGATAAAGGAAAGACTTTTTACGTTTTGAAGAAAGACGAGAAAGGTAATGATATCAGGTGTGAAGTGAATTGCGAAGCTGTAGAACAGCACTACAAAGGTAATAGTAAATTGGTAGACAACAACCTTCACTTCTATGAGCTGTGGGAAGAAAATTGCGACCCGAATTGCTGCAATATGAAAGTGTTAAAAGCCACGAAAGTCGTTTTCGCAGGCTTTGGGAATTGATAATCACAAACAAAAATCAAAAATTATGATACGAGCACCGTTTAATTTCGTACCGCTTAACAAGAATGTCTTTTTCCCTGAAGACGCTAATCTTGTTTCCCAAGATGTGCCATTTTCTGATGGCAAGAGCGGCACTATTTCCATTAAGATTACAGCTGAAAGTCCCATGTTTATTTCTGATAAACATAACAATGGGCAAACGGAATATTTCTGCCATACTCCAGATGAGAACCAGAACGATTGGAAATACTACATACCAGGCACTTCTATCAAAGGAACCATCAGAAACGTGTTGGAGATACTATCATTTGGAAAGATGACCCAAGTGCAGAACCGCAGTTTCACCATCCGTGATTTGTACAGAGGTAAGAAAAACGAAGATGATGATGAAAGCACGATGACAGATGGTGATTTCTACATGAACAAACTTAATGCAGATACTATACATTGCGGTTGGATGACTATGCAGCCAGACGGCTATTATATTGATGATTGCGGAGAACCTTGGAGAATCTCTATGGAAAAGATTGACAAGATGTTCGAAGATATGGACATCATCCTTGACATGGATGATTTTGTAAAAGGTGACAATTTTACAAATTCCCCCCAGAATAAAGGAAATCGCTTTGCAAAAGCAAAGTATGACAAACTTCTTGAGGCATCAGGAAGAAATACTTATGCAGAACTCGACAGCCTACTTAAAAGTACCTTCATAAATGATAGTGACACCGTCATTGAGAGAGGAAGCCGTATATTCAAATGTCACGGTATTGGAGGAGCCCCAGGAACTATTGTCTTCACAGGCCAACCTGGTGCAAGAAAGAAAATCTATAATAAAGAAACTGGCAAGGAAGAGTGGACGGGAAAATACTTCGAATTCATATTCCCCGATGAAGTCCAACGAAAAGCCGTCCGTGTCCCCGATGGCGTATTTAAGTCTTTTGAGACGATACATAGGGATTCACCAGATTACGGAAATGCACACCAAGAAGGCTTTCGTTACAAGGAATTAAGAAAGGGAAGACCAATTCCTGTGTTTTTCACATATAAAATTAGTGATGCTAATGAAATAGACTCTATTGGCATCACGTATATGTATAGGTATCCAGCCTTCAACTCTGTCTATAATGGGCTTACGCCCTTAGAACTGCTTGAAATGGAGAGACCAGACCTAGCAGAGTGTATCTTCGGTTATACCACTCGCAAGGACTCTCAGAGGGGGAGAGTTTCCTTCTCTCATTCATTCTTACAAGGCATCCCTCGCGTAATTGATCCGAAAAGGGATCTTAAAAAGGATTATGCTCTTTCCTCACCTCATCCTTCCTTTTATCCTTTGTATCTTGGCAATGGGCAGAGTTGGAATAGTCAAAGCATTCGTATTGCAGGACGTAAGCGTTATCCTATCAGGAACAGGATAGAGGGCAACAAGGGTTCAGATGGTATGAACAAGCCCATCAGACCATTAGCTACAGGCTCTGTGTTTAGAGGACAAATAAACTTCTTCAATCTCAGACCCTTCGAACTTGGCGCATTGCTTTCTTCGCTAGACTTCTGTGGAAGAGATGAATGCCACCACAACCTTGGACAAGGGAAACCACTTGGCTATGGCAAATGCAAGATAGTCATAGAAGATGTATCGTTCAGTTCTCCCGTTGAAGCCCATGTAGACACTATGACGTATCGGAAGAGTTTCGAAGATATGATGAACAATGAGTCTGTTAAAAAGAATTGGCCGGAGAAATGGGAAGATTCCGTTCAACTGAGAGAGCTATTTGCTATGGCAGAAGGAATTCCAGACGGGCGAGATGAAGAATTTACATATATGCGAATGTCAATCAAGAAAGAAGATGGGAATAAGACGAATGAATTCAAAGACGCATTAAATGCTTATAAAGACAATAATGTGCAGCTTGGACGCTTTACACAGATTCTCGAACATAGAGTTCCACAGTCTGCTACACAAGACATGGCTTCTCTGCAAGAAGAGCGTTTGGACATCGAATCCTACATAGTTTGCAAAGACCGGGTGTCTGAAATTGTGGATGCTGGTATGTTACCAGACGGAACCACAGCAGAGGAACTTATCTGGATGGAAGGGATCCTCCGTTATTACCAAGAGGAGAATGGGGGAGAAGATACCCTGTTGTCCACTTTTTCTGACTTGATAGCACCTATAAAGAAAGAATTCGAAGAGAGACTTGCTAACGAAGAAGAAGAGGCAAAAGCCAGAATGGCTGAGAAAGAAAAAGAAGAACAAGCCAGGTTAGTTCAAGAGAAAGAAGAAGCCTTAAAAAAGAAGGAAGCAGAGCGATTGGAAAAGAACAAAGTAAAGAATGAGTGGAAAAAGGCACAGCAAGCCCAGAACGAGAAGAAACTCTATACTGTAGAAGCTCCTACCACAGCCGAAACTGCTTTGGGATTAACGGTCCAGTTGGCAGAAGCACAATCAGTAGGCCAACTGACTAAGATGATAGAGAAGACATTCAAGAACGAAGAAAGAAATCTGCTTACACCAGAAGAATTAAGCGCTTTGACAGAAGGCATTAGAAGCGTCATCAAATCTCTTTCTTCCAAAATGAACAAAAAAGACTTGGAGAGTAAAGGAGCTTGGCAAGCTAGTGGAAGTATTTGGAAAAAAGTTGCCGATCTTGTTGGTAGTGAGGCTTTTGTTTCTGCTTTCCCTGACTTTGACAACAAATAGGTGATAAGATATGTCCCGCAAAGTATTCATATCATTCCTTGGAACGACTGACTATTTCCCCAGCAGATACTATAGGGGAAAGAAGTTTTGCTCTAACGTAGAAAAGTATGTCCAGATAGCCGCCCTGCAATACGTGCAGAGGCAGGCTACTTGGACAAAAGAAGATATTGCCTACATCCTTCTGACAAAGTCGGCGGAGGAACGCAATTGGCTTGACAATGGACACAAAGACCGAGATGGCAACATTAAAGAGAATGATGGCTTGGAGAGTTGCTTGAAGAATAGCCATTTCCCATTCAAATATCAGGCCGTTCCTAATATTCCCGAAGGTAAGAACGAAAAGGAGATATGGCAGATATTCAAGACGATTCACAATCTTATCAATGAAGACGATGAACTCTATTTCGACATCACACATGGCTACCGCTACTTGCCAATGCTCGTGGTGGTGCTTGGCAACTACTCCAAATTTTTGGAGAAGGCTAAAGTGGTTCATATCCTCTATGGCAACTATGAGGGGCGCGACAAGGATGAGAATGGCAACTTTATCACTCCTGCCCGTTCTCCGATAGTTGACTTGCAGAGTTTCTCCACCCTTCAAGACTGGACATACGCCGTTGCCGACTTCATCAATAATGGTAATGCTGACCGCATGTCAGCTTTGACCTATGATGTTTCAGCCCCACTTATCAAAAAAGGACATGAGAGAGCCGATGCCCTCAACCGTCTAGTTCTGAGCATCAAGGATTTCGCCAAGGATATGGAAACATGTAGAGGACAAAACATCGTTGAGAGCGACAACACAAGAGCCTTGAATGAGAATCTCAGAAATCTTCAGTTTCTTTTACAAAATGACAATAAAGCTTCTGTAGACGAACTACTTATCCCCGTATTTGGAAAGATAAAGGAAATGGTGTCATCCTTTGATACTGCTCCCAACATCCTAAACGGTTTTATGGCAGTTGGTTGGTGTATTGACCACAGATTGTACCAACAAGCCATAACCATTTTGCAGGAGTCTGTCAAAAACTATTTCTGCTCGATGCTCAACTATGACATCAAGGATGATACGAAGCGCAAGAAAATAGAGGAACTCTTGGAGGCTGCAAAATACACCAGTGCATATATGCTGCCCGTGGAGATTAGAATGCCAAAAGGAGAAACCAAATGGTCTGTGGCTATGAAGGATATAGCAAGCGACTACGATGCTTTACGCAAATTGCGTAACGACTTCAATCATAGTGGATTTAACGAGCGGCCATCCACACCCTCAACTATAGAAGATACGATAAAGAACAAATACGAATCCATAAAAAGAAACCTGCATATATGTTCATCAATCTGACAAATCATCCGTCGTCGGGCTGGAGCCAAGAGCAACTGAATGCAGCCCTACAATATGGGGAGATAGTTGACATCTCCTTCCCAATTATCGAACCTTTCTTCACCAAAGCAGAGGTGGATGAATTGTCAAATGTTACTGTTGAGACGATAAAAGGCCTTGATGAGTGTCCCGTAGTTCATGTTATGGGCGAGATGACATTCACTTATGCTGTCGTAGAACGACTGAAAACACAAGGTATTACCTGTGTGGCTTCAACCACGGAACGCCTTGTCAAGATGATGCCCGATGGCAAAAAGATTTCAGAGTTTAAATTTGTACAATTCAGAGAATATTAGAGACAATATGAAGGAACGACTGTTTTTCGACATGGACAATGTGCTGGTGAACTTTGAGTCTGGTCTCCAGCAGATTGAAGAATCCGTTAAGGCACAATATGTAGACGAAAACGGCAAGCCACATTATGATGACATTCCCGGCATCTTCTCGAAAATGAAGCCTGTAGAAGGTGCTGTGGAAGCTGTCAAAGAATTGGCAAAGGTTTATGACGTGTTCATCCTTTCAACGGCACCCTGGAACAATTCCTCCGCATGGTCTGATAAGGTGGAGTGGGTGAAGAAATACTTTGGCGATGATGACCAGAACCCGCTCTATAAGCGGATGGTTATCACCCACCGGAAAGACCTCGTGGAAGGTGATTACCTGATAGATGACCGAGGGAAGAATGGAACCAGCGAGTTCAAAGGTGAATGGATTCAATTTGGGTCAGACAGGTTTCCTGACTGGAATACGGTGCAAGATTATCTTCTAAACAAAAACAATAAGACAAAACCCACATTCAGGAAGTTGTTAGATAATAGGAATATTTATAGCTGGACAGCATTAGTGCTGCTGATACTGTTCGAGGCGTTTGCTTTTGGCGGAATTCATTGTGGCTGGGG
>OCTX012282228.1_pt1 | contig 17607 bp, 12 predicted proteins | sample 1539691 | NCBI WGS metagenome assembly OCTX01 (sample SAMN02144231, study PRJEB22623) | gut metagenome | biome: sheep rumen | host: Ovis aries | place: New Zealand | reverse complement strand
GGCGTTGCATCGGCCGTCGCGCCGATTGTCAACTTTGCGACTTCTTTTTCATGCCATTTCAAATCTATCGACCAATAGGCGGGCGCATCATCCACAAACGCCCAAGTGCCGCCGTACTTACCGTAGTTGTATCCTATCTTGATGGTGTGGCGCCCGGACGCAAGAGCGACGCTGTTCGTTATGTTGGGGAGGTGCGTATTTCCGTTGTAGAAAATATCGAGCACGCCGTCTGCGCGTCGGACGCACCGGACGACATTGGCGTCTTTGACGATCCACGAGCATATCGTCTGTTCCGTTTCGCCGGCGGCATCTGGAATCTCGACATCGAGCGTGAATGCGACGGCAGTGTCGCCTATGCCGTCGATGACGAGCGGATTTCCCGCCACCGTTATCGCGCCGGGAACGGACGACGCATCGTCCGGAATCTCTATTGCAAGACTGTCGTCAACTCCTACGACTGGAACATGAGCCCTTGCATCGGCCTCGCTTACTACTGTCGCGCAAAGAGCGCCCTTCGAATCCTCCGCAAATTTCCATGCGAGACCTTCCGCAAGCGCAGGCATCATTGAGCCGTCGATTTTGGCGAGTCCGGAGCATCCGCCCGACGCGGCGATCAACGGATAGCTCGCGCCGCGTGAAAGTTCCGCCGCGCCGGAAAGTCTTATCGAGACACCCGCGAGCGACAGGGAATTCGACACGGCGAGCGGTGCGGACGCGGCGGACGGAAGATCGAGAATCGCGCTGGACGCGAGTTCGAGCGCAGGAACCGCGAGCGATTTTCCTTCCGCGACCTTCAGCGTCGCGCCGGACGCGACTTTCCATAAGGCGCAATTTGTCGTAGTCGAATCGTAGCCGATTGTGAACGTACCGGCGGCGACGGTGTTCGTTCCGGCATGAGCGAGTTCGCGGAGGAACTTCACCTCCCCGAGCCCGCGCTTGACGATTCCGGATTTCTCCGAGGTCGCGATATCGACCGTCAGCGTCTTGCCTTCCGAAACGGAGAAAGTCGAGTCGCCGCCGATCAAATACATCTTGGCTCCGCCGTTCGATGCAACGTCCGCAATCGTCGAATCGTCAGTAACGGAAATTTCGACTCCGCGCAGTTCGTACGCACGTCCGGCGAAAGCGACCTCCACCCTGCCGCCGTCGAGATTAAGCGGACGCGCCGTCGATTCCAATTGGTTGATTCTGAGAAGTCCGCCCCTGTTGACCGTAACAGGATTTTTGTTGGAGAAACCGAGAATCCATCCCTGTTCAAGCGAGAGAACGCCTCCCGCGTCGATTCTTACCGAGGCGTTCCGAAGAACGGAAACGCCGTCGCCGCTGTTCGCGGATTTTGCAACGCTGAGCGTGCCGTTCGTTATCGCAAGCGTCGATCCCGCCCCGGCCTGCGCGAGATATTTATCCAGCGTCACAGTTTTCCCCTCGCCGGGCGAAATAACGAGAGTTGACGCATCGTGCAGTTTCCAGTTGTCGAAAGAGAATCCAGCGCCGGACAATGTCGTTTCGCCGATGACGTTGAGATTGACGGCGGAAAGCGTGTATCCTGATGACTTGATTTCAAGCGGAACCGTGCCGTCCGCAACAAGCGTCGCGATTTCGATGTTCCTGTCGAGCGCGATAACGCCGCCCACGTCGATTGCCGCTCCTTTATCCGAACTGTCGTTCCAATATGTGGAGAAAGCCACCTTGCCGTCCTGATCGCACCATTCACCCCACGCCCATGTGCTTGATTGCGCTTCGAGAAACGCATATTCTGCAACATCCATTGCGGCAGAATACGTCTTGGACGCGACCGCGCCCGTCGCGTCGTCGTCAACTATGGCAATAGCCTTGACCGTAGTCGATCCTGCGGACAACGCGAAAGGCCCTGAATAAAGCGCGGAATCGCGCGTCGGGGTCGAGCCGTCCGTAGTGTAGCGCATTTCGTATCCGCCTGTATTCGAGAGGGAAACGCGAAACGCGGCATTCGCCGAAGGATGAAACGTCACGTCGCTCGGCAGAGGAATCGCGGTGTCGTGCCAAGCGGCGAACGCGGCGCATGTTTCGCGCAGCGCCCTCGTGCAGTCGTTCGAAAGCGCGGTGCCGACGACCGTTCCCTGGTATGTGTGGTCGGGGGACGAGAAATACGGAATCTCGCTGTAGCCGGTGTAGTTCACGTCCCGGTCGTACGCCATGATCGTGTGGTACGGTTTTCCGTCGTCCTTGCCCCAGAAGTTGTATCCGTTGGAATAGTCGAAAGTGCCGGGCTTTGTCCAGCCTGCGAGCGTCGGGCTGTGCGCAAGGCCCATGTTGTGTCCGACTTCGTGGGAAAGAGTGTATTCGCTATCGACGGACCTTATCGCGCAGCACGAGTAGCACCATGCGCGGTAGGCAAGCCAAGTGTTGTATGTCGTACCGTGCGTGATGTAGCCTATGCCGGTGGTACCCCAGTCCTTTCCGGTGTCTATCATCAGCGAAACGAGATCCGCACCGCACGCTGCGCGGCGCGCCTTGATGGGGCCGTACGGTCCGTCGCCGGATTCCGCGCCCTCCTTGACGATACCGAGGATATTCTCATCTACGACAGTATATGCCGTATCGACCGTCATGACATCTACGAGTCGGTACCAGAAATTCGTATGAAGACCGGTATTCGCCAGAACTCCGTTCATCTTCGCGACTTGCGCGACGGCGAAATTGGCGATGCTGCCGTCGTACGCCTCCTGACTCTCGACCCATGCGCGGGCGCCGTTGTCGAAGACGAGCATGATATCTACGCAGACCGGAGCGCCGTTGGGCGCGACAACATTGTCGTCGTACGGATTGCCGGCGACGGACAACAACTTCTTAGACACGGCGGACGGCTTTGCGCCCGATTCCACGGCATCCGCCGGCGCTTCGACCTCTATGCAGCCTCCTCGCGAAGAATTCGACAGATCAATCTCCTCGACCTGGACCTTTGAGCCGCGCACCGTCGCCCTCACGAGTCTTGCGCGGGCGATGTCGCGGATTTCGACGAAGAGTCCGTCCTTGCGGAGAATCGCAGTCGCCGTGCGCGCTCCATCGCCGAGATGGGCCGAGAACGGACGCGACTCGCCGAAGCGCGGCAGTTCGTCGGCGATAGTCAGGGTGTAGGAAACCGAATCCGAGACCTTCAGCGACAGCGTGTCGCCGGCGCACAGCGATTTAGGAACGGACGATTCGTCAACGCGCCGCGCGGAGCAGTCCAGCGAATACCCCGCCGCGAAGCAGTTCACCGCGAGCGCGGTGGAAATTACGGCAAAGGTTAGTGTCTGGAACATTGACATGGCTCAATTGAGGAACTTGAAGCACAGCGGGCGCCAGCAGGGAATCGGCTCGCCGACTGGCTTAAGCTCGCACTTCTCGCGGTCGAAGGCGTAGACCTGGATCTCGTTCGACATCTTGTGCCCGACGACCATGAACTTCTCGCCCGGCATCAGCTCAAAGTCGCGGGGGAACTTGCCCGTCAGCTTCGCAACATTCTTCAGTGTGAGCGTACCATCGTCGTTGACTGCATAGAACGCAATCGAGTCGTGCCCGCGGTTCGACGCCATGAGGATCTTGCCGTCGGCTGTCAGCTTGATCGCGGCGGCCTTCGTCTCTGTCTCCTTGAGCGTGCAACCCTCTGGCAGCATCGACCACTTGCCGATGCGAGTGAATGGTAGGGACGGCTCTCCGAGCCGTCCGCGGGCGTCTTGGAAAGACGCCCCTACCAAATTTGGCGTCCCCTTGGCTACCGCATAGCTCGTAACCGTCGACGACAACTCGTTCACTACAAAGAGGAACTTCCCGTCATTCGAGAAAATCGCGTGGCGCGGGCCGTCGCCAGGATCGGCCTTGATCGTCAACACTGGCTTTTCAATTCCGCCCGGCTTCTTGTAATCGTAGAAGTTTACACGATCGCAGCCGAGGTCGCACACGCCCATAAGTTTACCGTCTGGCGTGTAGAACGTCTGGTGCGCAAACGCCTTTTGCTGGCGATCCTTGCGCGGACCAACCGCATCGTTAGGTAGCGCCGCGGTCGTTAGGTAGGGGCGGCACTCCGTGCCGTCCGCGGACGCCTGGGGACAGGCGTCCCTACCAAATTCGTGTTTTGCATTTTCTTGGTAGGGGCGCGCCTCCAACGCGCCCGCGGACGCCTGGGGACAGGCGTCCCTACCAAATGTAGCACACCGCTCGTCCAACGCCATCACTCCGTAAATCCCCGACCAATAAACCGCAACCGACATGACGCTCTCGTCTGGCGAAAGCGCGACATGGCACGGCGTCTCGCAAGGAAGCTCGGCGAGCTTCGTCATCTTGCCGATGCGGTGATTCTCGACATCGAACTTGACGATCGCTCCGTGCGACTTCTCACCGCGCTTCTCGCTGACCGCCGAGTAGAGAGTCTTGCCGTCGCGCGAGATCTGGAAGTACGTCGTTCCCTCGCAGCCGTTCACGGACTGGACGATTTTCGCAGCGCCTGTTTCGGTGTCGCACTCGAGAACCTTGAGCGCGTCCTTGTCGGGCGAGCCCGTGTTGCAGCCGACGATGCAGTAGACTGTGGCGGCGATCATTGTGTTCATTTCCCGCAGACCTTCTTGAAGTACGGGAGCACGGATGGCAGCCAGACCTCGGCGTAGCCCTGCGCATTCGGGTGGCAGTGGTCGGGCATGAGCGCGATGTTGTCGCCCTTCTCGTCGAGGAACTTCGAGTTGAAGTCGACCCAGACGACCTTCTTCCCGTCCGCGAAGCCCTTTATGATCGCATTGGCCTTCTCGTTGTTGATGCGCTTTGCATCCGCGTCGTTCGCACCAAACGGGAAGATCGGGAGAAGCAGTGTCGTCGCCTCGGGCTGCTTGCGGGCAATGATGTCGAGTATCCTGCGTATTCCGTCTGCAATTGCCTCCGGCTTGTCGTTCCTGTGCCATGTGTTGTTCGTGCCGATCATGAGCATGACGCACTTCGCCTTGTAGCCGTCGAGCTCGCCGCCGTACTCGCCGCGCCAGATCAGATGCTGCGTCTGGTCGCCGGAGTAGCCGATGTCGAGGACGGAGTACATCTTGCTGAGCTCGTCGAGCGACGCCTTGCCGTTGCTCTCCCAGTTGTGGGTGATGGAGTCGCCGAAGAAGACGAGGTCAATTTCGCCGCCGCATTCGGAAATCTGGTTGCGCTTCGCGAGAAGCCGGTCGAGCCACCAGTCCTGCGCACCATAGCCCTCGCTGCGGATGCGCGACGCCGGAAATACGCTGAGCTGCTGATCCATGCGGTAGACCCTGTCGTTGATGTGTGACGCATAGCGGTTCGCCGGCGCGGGAAGCTTGCCGTCGGAAAGCGCAAAGTCGATGTACGGCTTGACGGCGGAGTACCAGATTTCGTAGCCGAGGGCGTTGGGGTGGAGACGATCGGGGAAGACGTCGGGCGAGAGCTTGCCGTCGGCCGTGAGGAACTGGTCGTTGAAGTCGCACCAGAAGATCGTCTTGCCGTCGCAGAACTTCTGCACCTCCCTGTTCACGATTTCATTGCGGATGCGCTGTGGATCGTCGGCCGTAGCGCCGCGCGGAAAGATCGCCGTCAGGACTATCGTCGCCTTCGGCTGCTTCGTGCGGATTGTCTTCAGTATCTCGCGGATGCCGAGAATCGTGTCGCCCGGCGGCTCCTTTTCGATCGGGAAGTGTCCGGTGTTGTTCGTGCCGATCATGAGGAGGACGCACTTCGCCTCGTAGCCGTCGAGCTCGCCGCCCTCGTTGAGGCGCCAGAGGACGTGCTCCGTGCGGTCGGCGGAGACGCCGAGGTCGAGCATCTTCATGTCGCCTTCGGAGAAGTACTTCCCGAGCTGCGCCTTGCCGTGCGATTCCCAGAAGTGCGTGATCGAGTCGCCGATGAAGACGACTTTCGCGCCGCCGTTCGTCACAACCTCCATCTTTTCGGCGTGGCGTTTCCTCTGCCATGCGTTCTCCTTGCCGTAGTCGTCGTGCGAGACGGCGCGGATCGTCGCGAACGCGGACGCGGCGCAAAGCGCCGCCGCAATAGTCACTATTGTTTTTTTCATCATGCCTCCATTTCCTTTATCCTTGAATGTTTTGGCCATGTAGAACATGTAGATCGTGTAGATACTCTTCTTGCATGTTTCTACACGTTCTACACGGCTAATTTTTGAACGAATGAATCGGAGCAGGTATTCTTCCCTTGCGCGCGATCATCCTCTCGCACGAGAACTTCGACACCCTCATCACCGGCGCGTGGCCGAGAAGCCCGCCGAACTCCACCGAGTCGCCGACCTTCTTCCCTGCGACGGGAATGATTCTCACAGCGGTCGTCTTCTGATTGACCATTCCGATCGCCGCTTCGTCGGCGATTATGCCGGAGATCGTCGCGGCGGAAGTCGAGCCGGGCACGGCGATCATGTCGAGACCAACGGAGCAGACGCATGTCATCGCCTCGAGCTTCTCGATGGTGAGCGCACCGGCGTTCACTGCGTCGATCATACCCTGGTCTTCGGAGACGGGAATGAACGCGCCCGAAAGTCCGCCGACGTAGGAGCTCGCCATCACGCCTCCCTTCTTCACCTGGTCGTTGAGAAGCGCGAGCGCGGCGGTCGTTCCTGGCGCGCCAGGTTCTTCAAGGCCGATCTCCTTCAGGATGTCTGCAACCGAGTCGCCGATCGCCGGCGTCGGCGCGAGCGAGAGGTCGATGATGCCGAAGGGAACGCCGAGACGCTTCGACGCCTCCTGAGCGACGAGCTGGCCAACGCGCGTAATCTTGAACGCCGTCTTCTTAATTGTCTCGCAAAGCGTCTCGAAGCCGACTCCGCGGCAAGTGTGCCGCAGCACGTGGTTGACGACGCCAGGACCCGAGACGCCGACATTGATCACTGCGTCCGCTTCGCTCACACCGTGGAACGCGCCGGCCATGAAGGGATTGTCGTCAGGCGCGTTGCAGAGAACGACGAGCTTCGCACAGCCAATCGAACCGCGGCTCTTCGTCTTCGCTGCCGTCTCCTTCACGATCTCGCCCATTAGCCGTACGGCGTCCATGTCGATGCCGGTCTTCGTCGAGCCGACGTTGACGGACGAGCAGACGCGCTCGGTTGCAGCCATCGCGGCGGGAATCGAGCGGATGAGAAGTTCGTCTGCGGGCGTCATTCCCTTCGAGACGATAGCGGAGTAGCCGCCGATGAAGTTGATGCCGAGCTTCTTCGCCGCGCGGTCGAGCGTCTTCGCGATCTTCACGAAGTCGGACGGCTTCTTGCAGCAGGACGAGCCGACGATAGCGGCGGGCGTGATGGAGACGCGCTTGTTGACGACAGGCACGCCGAACTCGCGGCCGATGTCGTCGCCTGTCTTCACGAGGTCTTTCGCGAGACGCGTTATCTTCGCGTATATCTTGTCGCACGTCTTCTTGACGGACGAGTCCGCGCAGTCGAGCAGCGAGATGCCCATCGTGATCGTCCGGACATCGAGGTTCTCCTCGAGAATCATCCGGTTCGTCTCAAGAACTTCAGATATGTTGATCATTTCATTATTGAGTTGGAGTTTTGAGTTGGAGTTGGAGTCTCGAGTTGGAGTTGGAGTCTTGAGTTGGAGAATGGAATTCTAAATTCCTCTCTCGAACTCGAACTTTGAACTCCAACTTCTTACACACGATGCATCTTCTCGAAAATCTCGCTCTTCTGGCAACGGATCCTCATGCCCATGCCGGTTCCAAGGCGGGCAAGTTCCGCGCCGAGCTTGTCGAAAGTCTTCTTGTACTTCGCCGCGTCAACGATCATCATCATGTTGAAGAAACCGCCGGTGACGGTCTGGCTGATGTCGAGAATGTTGATATGTTCCTTGGCGAGGTAGGTGCAGGTTTTCGCGAGAATGCCAACAGCATCCTTACCGACAACGGTAATGATAATCTTTTTCATAAGGTGGTATTATACCACAAATGGGCCGTCGCCTACAGCGCAGAGATGTAGGGCTGGCCGCACAGCGAGCAAATTGCACCGGCGTGGACAGGCGCGCCGCAATTCGGGCACACCCTCTCTAAAAGCTCACCGCACATCGCGCAGTACTTCCCGCCGACGGGATCGGCCGCCTCGCGGTCGGGAAGGAAAAGCCGAATCTCCTCGACGAAATACTCCTTGTTCGTCGGGCAGTGCGGATTCGGGCAAAAGCCGCGGTGAAGTGGGGGAGTGGGAAAGTGGGGGAGTGGGGGAGTGTTGACTTGGGCGGGAGAGACTGACGGTGTGAGCGAAAGATTGAACTTCTTCGCCAGCTTCTCGATAACCTCGTCGTTCAGCTTCGTTCCATCGCCCTGCTCGAACATAGAAAGCGCCGACTGCTTGCAGCCGACTTCGGCCGCAAGCTGCCCCTGGGTCAGCCCAGCCTCGCGACGAGCGAGCTTTATGTTTTTGCAGAACTCTGGATTCAGGTTTTTCAAAGCGGCGATATTATGGACTTTATTTTATCAACTATCAAGGGGTCTAATATCAACATTATCAACAATAATATAAACAATGTTCACAATACTGTTGATATTATTGATTAAATATCAATTCGCCTATTAATAATTGCGCTTGACGATTTCGGCAGGCAGCAAATACTCTTCCCCATTCTTGTGGGAAATGCCCATCTTCTCCAGTTCGGCAATAACCGGGCCAGAAACTAAGTTGCCGTTGTCGGCAAAAAGCTTTTCGAGGCTTGCGCGCTTCTTCGCAAGCGTTCCCTCCGGCTCGTTTGCGGCAAGAACGCCCTCAAGCACCTGCGCGCGCCTGAGGCGCCCTTCCGCCTCGGCTTTGTCGCGCGCCTCGCGCACGACTTCAAGCACGTGATCGCGCGTCTCGCCGGTGAAGCGGTCGGGAACGTCGATGTCGCGGTCAAGAAGCGCCACCTTGTTGGAAAGCCCGTTGTCGGCATTCGTCGCAAGAACGTCGCCCACCTTCTCGAGCGCCGCTTTCTGGTCGAGCATCTGTTTCTTTGCGGCTTCGGCCTGGTTGGTAAGCTCAACGATGCTCTTCTTCAATTCGTCAATGCTCTTCTTCAGCTCTGCGTTTTCGGCGCGAAGCGCGGAAATGGTCTCCGCCTGCTCGGCCTTGTCGGCGGCAAGAGCCTCGACGACTGCCTTCTGCACGTCGATGCTGTCGACTGCTGCTTCTTCTGCAGCCTCTTCAGCAATCTCTTCGGCGGGCTGTTCGTCGGCCTGCGACTTTGGCGCGGCGTCATCAAGAAATTCTTCGAAGTTCATTTGACGTTCTGTCCTTTGAGTTCACAGCCGGGATACACAAAGAGCCGGCAGTCGATAGGTCCGTTGAAGAACGGGATCCTTGTCCTGTAGTAGAGGTTTACGAGGCGAGCGAGATCGGGATTGCCGGTGATGAGACCGCCTGTGTACCCGCTGCACTTCTCGTTCATGAAAGTTCCAATGCGCTCGTAGACCGGCGCAAGTTCATCAAACGTGCCGAGGCGGATGCCGTACTCGGGGTTGAAGAACACAACGCCGCGAGGCGACGCGTCAGATTCGGGTACTGGAGTATCCGCGAAGTCGCACGCCTTGAAAGTGATGTACTGAGAAACACCGGCGGAAATCGCGTTCGAATGGGCGTTGTCAACGGCTTCGGGCGAGATGTCGGTCGCGATGATCGGCGGAAGACCTTCTTTCTTCTCTTCCGCGATTGCGTCCATCACGATTTCCTTCCATATCTGCTCGGGGCTCGCGCCCACATACTGGCGTGGCGCGACACGAGGTGCGCTTTCGCCGGGAATGATGCTACTGTAGCCCTTCACCGACTGAAACGCGAAGTGACCCTTGAGCGAACCAGGGGCCTTGTTCATCGCGATCATCGCAGCTTCTATGGCGGGCGTTCCAGAGCCGCACATCGGAGAGACAAAAGGAGTCTTGCCATCCCACTTGAGCGCCATGATGCACGCTGCCGCGAGAGTCTCCTGCATGGGCGCGGAACCAGGGATCTTCCTGTAGCCGCGCTTCGAAAGCGGCTCGCCCGATGTGTCGAGATAGATTATCGCTTCATCGCGTTCCCAATAGACGAACACGGCTGCGCCCTTGTTCTCTCCGCCCGAGTCGGGACGGCGCTGGCACTTCTCGCGCATGCGGTCGGCTATCGCGTCCTTCGTGTAGAGCGATGGTATGCGTGTGTCGCGTATCGTGAAGTTGTGAACGATCGAAGAAACGGAGAAATAGCCGTCGGCCTCGATGAGGTTCTCCCAGTCTATCGAGCGCGCGGCTTCATAGAGGTCCTTGATGTTGTAGCATGTCGTCCTGAGAAGCGGAACGAGCACGCGATGCGCGGTGCGAAGACGGAGATTCAGCTTCATCACGTCTCTCATCGATCCGCGTATGACGACTGTGTTCTCGGTGACTTCGATTGGGTGATACCCCATGTCGATCACCTCTATCTCGGTCCAGCGCGAGAGTTCCTTCGCGCAAGAAATTATAATCGGATAATCCTTGTCGGTCCACAGCTTCATAGTCCACCCTTTAGACTTCAGACTTACTTGACTTCGAAACTTGCAACTATATTCTTTTAGTTTATCCTAAGCGGCATGAGAACATAGAGAAACGGAATGCTGCACCTGATCACGGCAGGGCTGTGACCGTTGTTGAGACCGATTGTGACCTCGTCGTCGTCGATCGCCTTGAGGGGATCCATGACATAGTTGGGGTTGAACATTATCTCAATCTTCTCGCCGGCGTACTTGATCGGCACTTCGTCCTTCGCCTCGCCGATTTCGGAAGCGGCAGACATGACGGTGAGTCGGTTCGACTCGAAGATCAACTTCGTGGAGTGAGCTTCGTCGATCGTCATGACACTCGCGCGATCGAGAGCGTTGAGAAGAAGCTGACGGTCGATTACAATTTGCTCGGCGCATTCCTTCGGAATTACCTGGCGATAGTTCGGATAAGTGTCGTCCATCAACTTCGAGTATATCTGAACGCTTCCGAGGGTAAAGCAAATCTGGCTCTTCTTCACCATGATCGACACATCTCCCTCGGCCGCGAGAGAACGCTGAAGTTCTGCAACCGCCTTCGATGGAAGCACGATGTCCTTCTCGGCTGCCTTTGGAAATTCAAGTTCGTTCTCTACGAGCGCGAGACGACGACCGTCTGTCGCAACCATCGTGAGTTTTTCGTCCTTGAAACTCATGAGCACTCCCTTGAGCGTGCGGCGAGTGTCGTCCTGCGAAGCGGCGTATGCTGTCTTGCGAAGCATTTCCCTAATCGTCACCTGGGGAATCGAATACATGTACGCTTCTCCGTCTTCAGGGATGACGGGAAATTCGGAGGCAGGCATTCCCTGGAGCTTGAAACGAGCGCTTCCGGCCTTTATCGTCGCTCTTTCCTGTGAGTCGCATTCGACGACTACTTCTCCTTCGGCTGCCTTTGTAACGGAAGTGAAAAGAAGCTTTACTGGAAGAGTGGTACTTCCCTCTTCTAGTATTTCGCACTCTACCTCGGACTTGATCGATATGTCAAGGTCGGTCGTTGTAAGCTTGATCGAGTTGCCCTTTCCCTCGATCATCACGTTCTGCAAGATTGGAAGAGATCCCTTTCCTGCTACGATGTTCTGTACGCTCTTGAGACCTTCTATGAACTTAGACCTGATAACCTTGAATTTCATTTTTCTTTCCTTTCTGTGCTAAGGACCTGTTGCCTTCACACCGGAGATTTTATCATATTAATGTTATTTTTAAAATAGAGGAAATTATACTTATTAGTTTTGTTGACAATGTAGACAATTTAAGAATGTCCTTGAAAAACAAGGGTTTGACTCACACCTTGCTTGTTGACATTCTTTCGACTGAAATTTCATTTTCTTTGATATCTCTTTTTTATGTAGATATGATTGTCAGTTGTCTACACTGTTTCTACGCTTTTTCAACCAACCATGTCTTTCATTGAACAACCGAGATCCGAGAGTATTTCTTCGAGCGAAGCCCTAAGTTCCGGTTCCACGTCGAGACGCTTGGTGATATTCTTCACGCCATGGATGATAGTGGCGTGGCTCTTCTCGAACTTCTTCGCTATCTCAGGAAGACTTCTTGTAGTGAACTTCCTTGAGATGTACATTGCAAGCTGGCGAGGAGTCACGATCGACTGCGTGCGCTCTGGAGAAAGAATCTGCTGCATGCTTACTGCATACTTCTTGCAGACGCAGTTCTGCACTTCGTCGACCGTTAGTTTCTTTCTGCTCTTTTCCTTCTCGATGAAGTCCTTAAGGATATATGAAAGAACTTCGTCGGTGAGAACCATTGAAGGATCGCGGTTTGCGAAGATGTTTACCTTGCTGAGTGCTCCTTCCATCGCGCGCACGTGGCTCTTGATGTTCGAAGCGATAAATTTTAGAGTAGAGTTTGAAACTTCAGGAACCATGCCTTCCGATTTCTTCTTGAGAATCGCGAGACGCGTTTCGTATGCAGGCGACTCTATTTCCTGGAGCATGCCACCTTCGAAGCGCGATATGAGTCGTTCCTCGATTCCGGGAAGATCCTTAGGAGCTACATCTGAAGTTATTACGATTTGCTTGTCGGCGCCAGTCAATGTATTGAACGTGTTGAAGAACTCCTCCTGGAAGTTCCGCATGTTCGTCGTGATGAACTGGATATCGTCGATGAGAAGTACGTCTATCTTCCTGTAGCGATCGCGGAAAGTCTGAAGACTGTTCTGCGTCATCGCGTTCACATATTCGTTGAGGAACACCTCTGCAGTAAGATAGCAGACGGCAGCCATCGGATTGTTGCGCTTGACTTCGTTGCCGATCGCCTGCATGATGTGAGTCTTGCCGAGACCGGTACCGCCATGTATGAAAAGAGGATTGAGCCCCTTCTGGCCGGGATTCTTCGCAACGCCCTTCGCAGCTGCGAGAACATAGCTGTTCGACGGACCCTCAACGAATTCCTCAAAGGTGTAGTACTCCTTGAGTGGCATCGTTGAGATGAATGTCTGGATGCGACCCGTCTTGGTCTTCTCGACTACGGTGTTCGCCTTTGGAACTATTATTGCCGGCTTGGCGTTTTCGTCGAACGAGAATTCTATCTTGATGTTGGGATCGGCGCCGGCGAGATGAAAACTCTTCTTGAGGTCTTCCGCATATTCCCTTTCGAGAATGTCAGCGGACATCTTGTTGAGCGCAAGGATTTTGAAAGTGTCTCCATCGCGCACGACAGATTGAATCATCGAAAAATTTCTCTCGGCCCTGCTGCGCTTCGTCTCTCCCTGCATCATCGTGATGCATATCGTCTGCGCGCGGTCCCATAGTCCTTTCGAGACCATGTCTATAGTTTCGTTGCTCATCTTATACCTGATTTTCCAAAGTGACACGAGCAATATAGCATAAACATCGCAGAACCGTCATTCGAAAGAAATCTTCTTATGTCTACGACTTATCAACAGTGAATGTTGATAACTTTTTGTTTTGAAGCATAGTTGCTTTCCTGCGGCTCAGTGTTTGCCACGCTTAATGATTACTGCAAGTACCGCAATGTCTGCCGGATTGACGCCCGAAATACGGGATGCCTGGGCCAGCGTTTCTGGACGCCACTTCTTCAGTTTCTCCCGGCTCTCATATCTAACCGCCCCGCACTTGTCATAATCCAGCCACTTCGGAATCTCGATAGCTTCATCAATCTTCGCCTTTTCCGCGGCTTTTCTCTCCTGTTCTATGTAAGGCGCATAATGTCGCATAATCCTAAGTTCGTTCTCTATCTCATCTTCAGTGAACCAGCGGGAGATCGGTGCTTTCGTGCCTCCGGCATGGGTGCTTTGTGCTTTCGCGCCTACGGCGCTGGTGAGATAGTCATTTACCTGTGAGACGGCCTCTAGGTAATCAGGTGGCTGTATGCCAACCCTCTTTGCCGCTTCCAGCAATCTAAACCTCGCATTGTCCTGTCGCAAAATCAACCGACGCTCTGCCCTGCTCGTGAACATCCTGTATGGCTCGTCTGTGCCCTTCGTCACAAGATCGTCAATCAATACACCGATGTAGGCATCCTGCCGGCTGAGAATAAGAGGTGCTTCGCCTTTGACCTTTAGAGCGGCATTTATTCCAGCCATGATTCCCTGAGCAGCGGCTTCTTCATAGCCAGTCGTGCCATTGATCTGCCCGGCAAAGAATAAACCATCCACTCTTTTGGCCTCAAGAGAATGTTTAAGCTCGCGAGAATCAATGCCGTCGTACTCGATCGCATACGCATAAGCAAGGAATTCGGCATGTTCAAGCCCAGGCACAGATCTAACCATCTTTTCCTGAACATCACGCGGCAAACTACAGGACAGACCATTAGGATAAATAACCTCACCCTTGGAATCTTCTGGCTCAAGCATCACATGGTGCTGCTTTGCATCTGTAAATCTGACTATTTTATCCTCAATCGATGGGCAATACCGCACGCCTGTACCCTCAATTGCACCGCCGTAGAGTGCAGAAGCACCTAGATTCTCCCTTATAATCCTGTGAGTTTCTTCCGTAGTATGAGTCATCCAGCAAGGCAGTTCACCAAGCGATTGTTCCACGTGGAACAATTTATCTTCTCCAACTTCCCCAATTTCCCCAACTGCCTCTGCGTACTTTGCGTCTTCGCGCCTCTGCGTTAAAGATTGTATTTCAGAATGTTCCACGTGGAACAATTTATCTTCTCCAACTTCCCCAACATAACTTCCGAAAACCTCTGCGTACTCTGCGACCCTCGGCTCTCGCTCCGCTCGGCTTGGTCGCGTCCCTATGAGTTGCGACCACCCACAAGGATATCCCCCGACCGCAGGTCGTCCGCAAAGCGGATGTCCTAACAGGGGTGCGGTTACGCGCCTCTGCGTTAATAAAGATTCTGCAGAATGTTCCACGTGGAACAATGGCCGCGGATTCTCGCCATCTTGCCGCTGACAGGCCTCGAAGTTGCAGCTTGATGCCTTTAGGCGGGGTGGTGTGCCAGTTTTGAGGCGAATAAGCGAAAACCCTAGCTTTGAGAGGCAGTCTGACAGCAAATTTACAGCTGGACGGCCATCTCCGCCTGATTCCTGGCACTCTTTTCCGATCCAGATCCGGCCTCTTAAGGTCGTCCCAGCGGTCAAAACGACAGCCTTTGCGGCTATTGACCCGTTGTGTTCGGTAACTACCCCAGAGAGTTTATAAGAGTTGTTGTTCGCGCCTCCAGTAGAGTCATCGTCACTTTGTGGCTCGGTAACAAGCCCAATGACGGCATCTTCAAGGACAGTAAGGTTTGGCTGTGCGGCGATTACCTGCTGCATCCTCAAGGTGTATTCTGCCTTGGCGCATTGGGTTCTTGTCGCCTGGACGGCAGGACCTCGGCTTGAATTGAGTGTTTTGGCCTGAAGGGCTGTTGCATCGGCATTTTTTCCCATCTCGCCACCGAGTGCATCGAGCTCATAGACGAGATGACTCTTGGCAAGACCGCCGATTGATGGGTTGCAGGGCATTTTTGCGATGCTGTCTACCTTGGCGGTGATGAGAAGGGTATTAAGACCCATTCGTGCCGCTGCGAGAGCCGCTTCGGCCCCTGCATGACCACCTCCAACCACAATAATATCAGTATCGCGCGAACCGTTCATAACCGGTGCAGATTATAGCAATTATCAACTATATTGTGAACAGTTTTTTTGATTAAATTATGCGACAAGCAAAAGAGTGATAAATTGCTATTTTTTGCAGATATTTAAATAAAAACCTAAATAAAATGTTTATAACTCAGTTGTCAAGAGAAATATATTAACAGTTATCAAAAACTTATTAACATGAAATGTGAAAAAATTAACTAGGGTTATCTCATGGGGTTAGGAGTCAGTAGTTGGAGTTGGAGTTCAGAGTTGGAGAGTGGTGGGGTAGATTTTAGCTGGAGGTCTGAAGGACTCTTCCTCCAGCTAAAATTCTCTCTCTGCTACTCTGCGCCTCTCGGCACTCGCTCCGCTCGGCTTGGCTCGCTACGAATCGCGAGCCCCGCTTACGCGGCGGTTACGCGTCTCTGCGTTAAAAAAATTCATAAAAGATCTCCACCACCACTCTCCAACTCCAACTCTGAACTCCAACTCCAGTCTCCTGTGTACTGACTCCTGACTCCTGACCCCTAACTCCAACTCCAACTCTGAACTCCAACTATACTCCTGTTCTTTGTGGCTGATATTGCTTTAGCGAGGTTGCATTAATCGGTTAAAATTTGATAAAATACACACATTCAAATGAAAGTGCTTTTCCTGTTCATCGACGGCGTCGGAATACGCGACGCGGCCACGGACAACCCTGTCAATCCAGAGGTCTGTCCTGCCCTGTGCCGTCTTATCTCGAAACATGGAAAGCCAATCGACGCCCGCCTTGGAATTGGCGGTCCGCCGCAAAGCGCCACCGGCCAGGCTACGATGTTCACCGGCGTTAACTGTGCCTCTGCGATGGGAAAGCACTGCGAAGGGTTCCCAGGTCCAAACCTCCGCAAGATCGTCGAGACCGATAACCTTTTCAGGCAGCTGCGTGAGAGGGGAAAAGAAGTCTGCTTTTCCGACGCCTATCTCGTCGACTCCGCGGAAGAGCTCGCTGCACGCCGCTTCAAGTCTGTCACTACCGTCATGGCGCTCACAACTCCTGAGACGATAAGGACAGTCGACGATCTGCAGAACGGCCAGGCCGTCATGCAGGATCTGACGCGCGAGACAATACAGGATCGCTGGCCCGACATCGCTGTGATACCTCCGCAGCGCGCGGCCGAGCATCTCGCGTCAATCGCCCGCAAGTACGACTTCACGCTTTTCGAGTTTTTCCAGTCAGACGTCGCCGGCCACTCTATGGATTACGCGCGCGCGTGTGCGGCGCTCAGGACGTACGACAGATTCCTCGCCTCGATTGTCAGGTTCACCGAGGCGATGGGCGTGACACTTGTAATGACTTCAGACCACGGCAACATCGAGAACATTTCGGAGAGGGGACACACCCTGAATCCAGTTCCGTTCGTCGCCTTTGGCCCGAAGGAGGAATTTCTGCGGGAGCGCGTCTCGTCGCTCGTTGACGTGACGCCGGCGCTGCTCGCTGCTTTCGACACATAAAAACCAAAACCAAAAAAGCAAAGGAGAAAAACCATGGCATGTTCATGCGGCAAGGCAAAGTGCAAGTGCGGATCGGAGTTTTGGGCCCCGATTATGGCGCTCGCCGAAATCGAAAGCGGGCTCGGCGCTAAGAACGACGTCGTTGCAGTTGCGTGGGAGCGCGAGGACGGGAAGGTTTATCGCTACGACCTTGAGATCCCGAAGCGCCTGAGCCCCGAGGCAACCAAGTTCGTCTCGCATGTCGTCGACCGCATTGCGAAGTTCATCGTGTGGGCCGCTGGCGGCTGGAAGCTCTACCTCGCCGGTCCCGACGCAGTCGTCCAGCCAGTCGCGAAGGCGTACACGAAGAAGGGCTCGCGCAAGTTCGACTACGAGTTCTTCTCCGACCTCTACGGACGTCCCGTCGAGACGGTCGTTCTTCCCCTCAAGAAGATGCCCGTGCAGAAAGAGACGCTCACGAAGGTGAAGACCGTCGCCGACGGCTGCCGCATTGGCTTCGACCTCGGCGCGAGCGACTTCAAGATCTCCGCGCTCAACAAGGGCAAGGTCGTGTTCTCCAAGGAGTTCCCGTGGGATCCGCGG
>OCTX012283319.1_pt1 | contig 17611 bp, 10 predicted proteins | sample 1539691 | NCBI WGS metagenome assembly OCTX01 (sample SAMN02144231, study PRJEB22623) | gut metagenome | biome: sheep rumen | host: Ovis aries | place: New Zealand | reverse complement strand
GGCAGATAGACCGTCTGATAGCCGAGGAGCTGGAGCGCGCCCGCAAGGCTGAGGAGGAGCGCCAGCGACGGCTGGCCGAGCAGCGGCGCCAGGAGGAACTGAAGCGCCAGCAGCAGGCACAGGCACAGCAGCAGGGCGGCCGACAGGGCTCGAAGAAGAGCAGCTCACGCCGCCGCACCACTACCACATCTACCACATCTACTACATCTACCACATCTACCGCATCAACCACCACCCCCTCCTATCATGACGCCGACCCCGACCGCCGGCTCACCGGCAGCTTTGCCAACAACAAGGGACGCCTGCCCGTGCCCATCACTGGCAGCTACCGCGTGGTGCGCGGCTTCGGCTCGTACACCATCGCCGGCGTCACCCTGCAGAGCAGCGGCATACACCTGGAGGGGCAGCCCGGAGCACAGGCACGCTGCGTCTTCGACGGACAGGTGAGCAGCATCTTCAACCCCGGCGGCGGATATGTCGTCATGGTGCGCCACGGACGCTACATCTCCGTCTACAGCGGGCTGTCGGCGGTCAGCGTCACCAAGGGTCAGCGCGTCACCACCAACCAGACGCTCGGCACCGTGGGCCCCACCCATGTCCTGCAGTTCCGCCTGCAGAACTGGAACCAGCTGCTCAACCCCCGCCAGTGGCTTAGGCGCCTGTAGCGGTGGGCTGACACCATCGACACGCATGCAGGCACATAACATGTCGCACATTTTAGGATTATGCAGTTCAATTCCCTTCCCTTCTTCCTGTTCCTTCCGGTAGTGTTCCTGGCCTACTGGCTGCTGTGCCGTGGCCGTCGCAGCCAGAATGCCGTCATCGTGCTGGCCAGCGCTGTCTTCTACGGCTGGTGGGACTGGCGCCTGCTGGGCCTTATAGCCCTGTCGGCGGGAGTGAGCTGGGGCGGCGCGCTGCTGGTGGCCCACTATGCCGGTCAGCGGCGGCGCCAGCGCCTGGCGTGCGTGTGCAGCGTGGTGATACAGCTGCTGATACTCGGTTTCTTCAAGTACTTCGGCTTCTTTGCCCAGAGCCTACAGGCCGTGCTGTCGTGGCTTGGCTTCAGTACCGACTGGGCTACGCTTCATGTGGTGCTGCCGGTCGGCATCAGCTTCTACACCTTCCAGGCGGTGAGCTACACCGTCGACGTGTACCGCGGCACCATCGCCGCCAAGCGCGACGTGGTGCGCTTCCTTGCCTTCCTCAGCTTCTTCCCTCAGCTGGTGGCCGGCCCCATTGAGCGTGCCGGCCGGCTGTTGCCCCAGTTCGCCCGGCAGCGCAGCTTCGACTACGGCCGTGCTGCCGACGGCTGTCGCCAGATGCTGTGGGGCTTCTTCAAGAAGATGGTGGTAGCCGACAACTGTGCCACCGTGGTCAACGCCGTCTGGGCCGATGCCGGCTCACAGTCGCCGCTGATGCTGGCCATCGGTGCCGTCCTGTTCTCTTTTCAGATATACTGCGATTTCTCCGGCTATTCCGACATCGCCATCGGCTGCGCCCGCCTGTTCGGCATCAGCCTTACTGACAACTTCCGCACGCCCTATTTCTCGCGCAATATGGCCGAGTTTTGGCGCAGGTGGCACATCAGCCTCATGACGTGGCTGCGCGACTATGTCTACATCCCCCTTGGCGGCAACCGCCGGGGCCTTCCCCGCACGCTTCGCAACACGATGGTGGTGTGGGCCGTCAGCGGCCTGTGGCACGGAGCCAACTGGACGTTTGTCTGCTGGGGCCTGTTCCATGGCGTCCTGCTCTGCCTGCGCTGCGTCGCTGGGCGTGGCAAGCCATCGGCAGCTGAGCCCCCTGTCCTGCGCGCCCTGCCGGCCATGTGCGGCACGTTCCTGCTGGTGACGCTGGGGTGGGTGCTCTTCCGTGCCCCCTCCATATCAGCGGCCTTCAGCTATGTCGGCCGCACGGTGTCCGGCCTGCTCAGTCCTTCGGGCTGGGTGCTGCCGCAGCTCTCGTCGGCCCTGCTCACTGCCGTGTGCGGCATTGCGCTGATGCTGGTGTGCGAGTGGTACACCCGCAACTGCCGCCATGCCCTGCAGCTGCTCGACAGGGGTGTGGCGGCGCGCTCGGTGCTGCTGCGCTATGCCGTGTATGTGAGCCTCTCCATGCTGACCATGGCCTTTGCGGGCTCACAGTCGGCGTTCATCTATTTCCAGTTCTGAACCCATAGTGAAAAGTATCTCGTCCATGAAACGGTTTCTCATGAAGTTCTCAGTGCTGCTCCTGCTCTTCGGTGCAGTCAACGCCCTGCTGCTGTTTGCCATTCCTGCCGACGGCAACCAGTACCTGCAGGCCTATAACCGCAAGCTGTCGCTGCTGGAGCAGACCCCTTCGCCCCGGCTGGTGTTCATCGGCGGGAGCAATACTGCCTTTGGGCTCGACTCGCGCATGCTCAGCAGCTCGCTAGGCTGCAACGTGGTGAACTTCGGCCTTCACGCAGGCATCGGCATGCGCTATCCGGCCGAGGATGCCCTGACGTACGTGCGTCCGGGCGACGTCGTGGCGTTTCAGATGGAGTATGAGTTCTTCTTCACCGAGCTATGCAACAAGGAAACACTGCCCAAGCTGATGGCCGCCACGGGCTGGCGCGGTGCCTGCAGCCTGACGTCCGCCGAGTGGGAGGCCCTGCTGTCAGGTCTGCCCATGCTGTCGCTGAGCAACCTGAAGCGGCTCCTGTTGTATCCCCTGCGCGGAAGCCTCGACACGCCGTCGGCACCCCAGGGTGCGTTCCGCTATACGGCTGACGGGTTCAACGAGTGGGGCGATGAGGTGAGCCACTGGTCGTGTGCGGGCCAGCCCTACCACAACGCCGCATCGGGCCAGGCACGGCCTGTCAGTGCTGTCTTCTGCCGGTGGCTGAACGACCTGCTGCTGGCCTATGAGCAGCGCGGGGTGCAGGTGCTGCTGCTGCCTCCCTGCTGTGTGGAGTCGTGCCTGTCGCCCTCCGACCTGTCAGCCATAGATGGCGCCCTCCGCGACATGGGGCGCCAGTATGCCGTATCACCCGACTCCCTTGCCGTGCCCGACAGCCTGGCCTTCGACACCGGTTTCCATCTGAGCCGCGAGGGCGTGCAAATGGTTTCCGAGCGTCTGTCCCATGCCCTGAAGCCGCTGCTTGCCAGGCTGCGCCAGGATTCCTGACATCCATTCTTTCGCAACCTGACCGAGCGGAGACCTGACGTCTGGGACGATGACGTGAAGGGATGCTGTGTGAGTGCAGCCTCGCGTGCGCGCGCGAAACTTAGCGCGAAAATATGTTGCACTACTTGCACCTAAATGCTGCAGAATCATTTGACTGACAGCTGGTTGTCTGATGAAAAAGTGTGGGGAAAACAGATGACGGCCTCCTGCCGAAAATGTATATTTATACAGTTTCACGCGGGGGCCGCTTTTTCTTCTGTGCGGGCCACTTTTGAAAAAATCCCATATCGGATTTTTTCAAAAGCGGCCCGCTTTTTAGAAAACGGGGGCCGCAGGGTGGAAAATGCATATTTATACGGTTCCGGGTGTATAAATATACAGTTCTGGCTGCTCGGCAGGGTGTGCTCGGGAGACCGACGCTGACGCGTCGGGCACTGCGGCTGCGGGAGTGGTGCAAGATAAAACGTAACAAGTGTTAACGGCGGTGCAAGTGGTGCAAGATAAATCTCAACAAAGGTTAACGAAAATGCGCGTGGTGCAAGATAAATCTCAACAAAGGTTAATGAAAAAGCGCGTGGTGCAAGATAAAACACAACAAAGGTTAACGTAGGTGCAAGTAGTGCAACATTTTTCGGCAATAATCAAAACAACTTCCAGCCCCGTCTCATCAAGGCATGAGGCGGGGCAAGAGGGTAGGGTATGGCTTACTCCTTTTTGCTGAAGCGGTACTCCGTGGGCGATACGCCGAGGTGTTTGCGCACGTAGGAGCCGAAATGGCTCATGTTCGAGAAGCCCATGCGTGCCGTGATCTCCTTGATGCTGAGATCGGTGCTCTTCAGGTAGTAGCGTATCTCCTCGACGGTGTATTGCGCCACCCATTCTGATGCCGTCTTGTTCGAGTATTTCAGGCAGAGCATGGTGAGGTACTTGGGCGTAATGGCAAGCCTGCTGGCATATTCGGTGATGGGCAGCCGTTTCACGGAGCTGTTGCTGACGAGGCTGAGGAAGCGGTTGAAGAGTATCTTTCCCTGTGACAGCCGCTGCACGCTATAGGCGGTGTTGGTGCTCTCCATCATGTGGCATAGCTCTAAGAGGAAAGCCCTGAGCAGTGCCAGCAGTATGTCGGTGGGCAGTGTGCCGTTGGAGCGTTTCAGCTTTGAGCGTATGAGCGTGAAGTAGGTGGTAAGGTCCTCGCGTGTGGCTTCGTCCATTTCTACTATGTGCATGTGGTCGATGTAAACGGCACGGTGCCATATCTCTGCCTTCGTGCGCAGCAGGCTTCGTATGAGATGTTCATGCACGCACACTACTTTGCATTCAAAGTCGCTGCTGTGGTCTTCGCACACGATGCGCGTGTCTGGCGGGCAGATGAGTACGTTCCCCTTGCTGAGCTGCAGGCTGTTGCCATTGGCCGTAATATTCTGCCACCCTTCCTGACACGAAGCGATGAGACAGGTCATGGGTTTCAGCGGATAGAGGGGCGATAGATCATTGACGCCGTTGAACTCCAGCACGTCGCCTTCGCTGTAGTCAACGACGAAACTGCCCAGTTCTATGTAGCGCATTTGGTCTTTTTTGTTGTTATTGGCCATAAGCAAATGATTTAGTGTGCAAATATCACTATTTTTTTTCACATTTCGCTGCACATTTCCCGACAAATTCTGTCTATATTTACCATAATTCCGAATTTAGATACACTTTTGGCTTTTTTGAACACCAGATTGCCTCATTTCCCAAGGTTTTGCTATTTGTGCTTTGCAACCCTGTGCAGGTGCATTCGCTGCATCTGCACAGGGTGTGGAGGCAAGTGTGCCTTTATTCGTATTCTGACACTTGCAGCTGTCCGCGCAGCACAGCGAGGGCGTTCTGTGCCAGGGCCTCCATCTCGTCTTCGCCGGGGAAGCAGTAGACGGGTGCCACCCACTCTATGCGCTGGCGGAGGCGGCTGATGACGAACTCCGAGCGTGCCAGGCCGCCGGTGAGCAGGATGGCGTCGACCTTTCCGTTGAGCACGGCTCCCAGTCCGCAGATGTTCTTGGCTATATGGTAGACCATGGCGTTGAGTATGAGCTCGGCGTGGGTGTCGCCGTAGTCGCGTATGCGCGTCTCTATCTCCTTCACGTCGGCGGTGCCTAAGTGAGCGTTCAGTCCGGCCTTTCCGGCTATGCGCTTCAGCAGCTGCTTCTCGGTGTACTTGCCGCTGAAGCAGAGGCGTATGAGGTCGGCGGCGGGCAGGCTGCCGGCGCGCTCGGGCGAGAAGGGCCCCTCGCCGTCGAGGGCGTTGTTGGCGTCTACGGCGCGTCCGTGGTCGTGGGCGGCCACGCTGATGCCTCCGCCGAGGTGGCAGATGATGAGGTTCAGGTCTTCATAGCGGCGCCCTATCTCCTTGGCGTAGCGCCGGGCTATGGCGCGCTGGTTCAGTGCGTGCCAGATGCAGATGCGGTTCATCAGTGGCGAGCCGCTGATGCGGGCGTAGTCGTTCAGTTCGTCGACGACGCCGGGGTCGGCTATGAAGCTGCGGCAGCCGGGTATGGACGATGCGATGTCGTGTGCGATGAGGCACCCCAGGTTGCAGGCGTGGTTGTGCATGGCGATGCCCGAGTGTGTGTCGTCGAGCATGCGCTGGTTGATTTCGTACACGCCGCCGGCGATGGGCTTCACCAGTCCGCCGCGGCCTATGACGGCGTCGAACTTCATGGGCACGCCCACGCGCTGCAGCTCGTCGAGCACGAGCTGCTTGCGGTAGTCCTGCTGCTCAATCACGTCGTCGAAGCGTGCCAGCTCCTCGCCGCTGTGGCTGATGCTGCGCAGCACCACTGGCGTATCGTCGTCGTAGACGGCCATCTTGGTCGATGTCGACCCGGGGTTAATGACAAGAATTAACATACTCTGCCCCCTGAGTCAGGGGGATGGGGGTCTGAACAAGCGAAGGGCAGACGCTCCTTTTGTGAGATTCAGGGTTGGGGGCAGCGCTTGTTCAGACCCCCAACCCCCTAACTTAGGGGGCTCAGATGCAAAGCATTAAGCATTAATTACCGCCAGTGCCAGCGAGTAGAACTTCGAGTCGGCGTCGTCGGCGCGGCTGGTGAGCACCACGGGCACGTCGGGTCCGGCCAGGATGGCTGCGGTGGCAGAGTTGCTGAAGAGGGTGATAGTCTTGTAGAACACGTTGCCGGCCTGTATGTCGGGGAAGATGAGGGCGTCGGCATGTCCGCGCAGCGGCGACTTCAGACCTTTCTTGCGCAGCGCCTTGCCTGAGAGCGAGGTCTTCAGGTCGAGCGGCCCGTCGACGATGCAGGGGCCGAAGTCGCCTTTCTCGGCGCGCTTCACCAGCTCCTGGTACTCCACGGTGTGGGGGAAGTGGCGCTCGTCGACCTTCTCCGAGCAGTTGATGAGGGCCACGCCGGGCTCCTTGATGCCGAAGGAGCGGCACAGGCGCAGCAGGTAGCGCAGCTGCTGCTCGCGCTGCTCCTTGGTGGGGTGGGGGATGACGGCCACGTCGGTCATGAAGAGCAGCTTGTCGTATTCGGGCACCTCGGCACAGGTGAGGTGAGTGAGCACCTTGCCCTGCTGCAGGATGCCCGTCTGCTTGTTCAGTATGGCGCGCAGCATGTTGTCGGTGTTCAGCAGGCCTTTCATCAGCACGTCGGCCATGCCCTGGCGCACCAGCTCCACGCCCTTGGCGGCGGCATCGTCGTCGTCGGTGGCCTTCAGCATGGGCACCCCCTTCATGGCGGGGCCTATGAGCTTAGGGTCGCCGATGAGTATGGGCTTGATGAAGCCCTCGTCCATGGCCCGCCGCACGGCCTCTTGTGTCGACTCGTCGTAGGGGCACACCACGGCCACCCGCTTCGGCTCTATGCCGCCGGCGAGGTAGGCCACTAACTCTGCAAAGTTCTCAATAGCTTTCATATTAGTATGGTTTTTAAGTTAATTTGGGTTTGGGGGAGTTAAAGGAGTTATAGGGAGTTAGAGGGAGTTAAAGGACGATACCTTTTTCCCTTGATTCGACCAAGGAGTGGAAATGTCAGGGAAAGAACTATTGTCCTTTAACTCCCTCTAACTCCCTTTAACTCCTTTAACTCCCCAACTTGCGAAACCCTTACAGCGCCTTCTTGTAGCAGCGGCGGCGCTTGTGCTGCTCGTGCTCCAGGTAGGTCCACTGGCTCTGCACCTTGCCGTTGGTTTCCATCTCCACGTGCGTCTCGCCCCATAGGAAGCCGTGCTTCTGGTAGATGGGTATGAGGTCGTAGAAGAGCAGGGCGTTGGCACCCTTCGAGCGGTACTCGGGCAGCACGCCGATGAGCAGGCAGTCGACGACCTTCGTCTTGTGGAACTTCAGCGCGCGCAGGATGTGCCACCAGCCGAAGGGCCACAGGCGCCCGTTGCGGCACTTCTGCAGCGCCTTCGTCAGCGAGGGCAGGGTGATGCCCACGCCCACCACGGGATGGTCCTCGAGCGAGTGGTCCTCGATGAGGGTGACCATGTTCAGGTCGAGCACCTTGAAGTACATGCGTATGTACTGGTCAATCTGCTTTTGCGACATCTCGCTGTAGCCGTAGAGGTGGCCGAAGGTCTTGTTAATGACGCCGAACACCTTCTGTCCGTACTGTGCGGGGCCGAAGATGTCCTGCTTGGTGAGCTTCTTCACCTGCAGGTTGTAGCGCTTCATGATCATCTCCGACACCTTGATGAACTTTTCGGGCATGCCTTCCTTCGGCACGAAGAGCTTGTACTCCACGTAGTCGTTGTCCTTCTCGTAGCCCTCCATCTGCTCCATCAGCTTGGGGTAGTAGGGGTAGTTATACTCCGTTGCCATGCACGACAGCTCCTCGAAGCCGTGTGTGAGCATGCCCTCGGGGTCCATGTCGGTGAAGCCCAGTGGGCCGATGATCTCCTTCATCTGGTGGCGGCGTCCGAAGTCCTCCACCGCTCCGAGCAGTGCACGCATCACGTCGATGTCGTCGATGAGGTCGAGCCACCCGAAGCGCACTGCCGGCCGCTGCCACTGCTCATTGTAGCGGCGGTTGATGATGGCGGCCACGCGGCCCACCACACGGCCGTCGCGCAGCGCCAGGTAGTACTCCACGTCACAGAACTCAAAGGCGGCATTGGGGTCCTTGGCCCAGGGCGAGAGCGTCTGCACCTCGTCGCTGTGCAGGTTAGGAGCGTCGTACTTGTTGCCGCGGTAGAGGTCGTAGTGCAGCTGGATGAACTTCTCCAAATCGCGCTTCGTCTCTACCTTCTTAATCTCTACTGTTGCCATTTCTTGTCTTTCATTTTGATTTCTGACTACAAAGGTAGGATTTTTTTTGCATAAAAAAGCCTTTAGCAGCAAAAAAATGAATGCTTTCCTGCATTTTCCTTTGTTGTTTCACAAAAAATGTGTATTTTTGCACCAACTTTACGAACTATAAAACATAAACCAACGATGATGAAAAGCAAACGAATGATGACTCTGGCCGCCGCCATGCTGTTCATGGGCGGTGCCGCCATGGCACAAGAGGACTGGAAGTCCTACTCGTATGTGGAGGCCCAGGGCGGCCTGCAACTGACCTCGACGAACGCTCCGATGGACAAGCTCTTCACGCCGACGGCAGCGCTGAGCTTCGGCCACTACTTCACTCCCGTGGTGGGCGCACGCCTGCACGTGAACGCATGGCAGTCGAAGAGCGGATTCAAGGACCTGGACCAGTACTACAAGTGGAAGTATGTAACGCCCAATGTTGACCTGATGCTGAACCTGAGCAACCTGTTCTGCCAGAGCAACGAGCACGCCCTGAATCTCATCCTGCTGGGCGGCGTGGGTCTGAACTACGCTTGGGACAACGACGAGCTGGCCGACCTCGGCGTGGCTACGCAGCGCGTGCCCCTGGCATGGGAGGACAACCGCCTGAGCCACAACCTGCGCGCAGGACTGCGCCTGGAGACGAACATGCAGAAGGCCCTGGGACTGAGCCTCGAGGTGGCCGCCAACTCACTGGACGACCGCTTCAACTCGAAGACCAACGACCAGGACGACTGGCAGTTCACCGCCATGCTGGGCCTGAACTTCCGCTTTGGCCACAAGGCCCACAAGGCCGCAGCTCCCGTGGTGCGCACCCGCGAGGTGCAGGACACCATCTGGGTTGACGTGCCCGTGGAGGTAGTGGACTACGAGGAGGTGCCCGTGGAGGGAACCGCCATTGCCAAGCTCGACGAGGTGGTGTTCTACAACATCCGCGTGAGCAACAACGAAGACCCCAGCGTCATCCTGAAGCGCGTGGCTGACTTCATGAACGAGGTGAAGGATGCTCAGATAAGCGTGGTGGGATATGCCGACAAGGGCACGGGTAACGCCCGCCTGAACAAGATGTACGCCCAGCGTCGTGCCGAGACCTTCAAGAAGGACCTGGTGGAGAAGTACGGCTGCGATGCCGCCCGCATCACCATCGACTCGAAGGGTGACACCGTTCAGCCGTTTGACGAGAACGACAAGAACCGCTGCGTCATCGTCAAGGGCGAAGGCACCCGCAAGGTGACCCGCACGGAGCGCCAGGAGCGTCGCCGCACCGAGATGAAGAAGGAGATGCGCATCGAGAAGCGCATCATCAACGAGTAATCAGACCGGTCTTTAGTCTGAAGTCTTTAGTCTGAGATCAACAATCCGGAGTCTTCTCACAGACGAGAAGCACCCGCTGTCCTGAGGCGAGGGTGGTAGCAAACAAGTATTTGCTGCCACCCTCGCCCAGTTTCAGGCGCTGGCGCAGCTGTGCCACCGTCAGCGGGAAGTTGCGCACGCTGATGTTTGCCTGCCGCAGGGGCAGGATCTTCGTCTTCAGCTCCTGTTTGTTCATTGTGCTCACCGTCGTAATGCGGAAGGCGCGGCCTGGGAAACCCTCCGCCGGCTGCTGCGAGCAGAACAGGTGGCTGTTGGCAGCCAGGGGCCGCACGCCGTAGGAGCGCGCCAGCTCAAGGAAGAAGCCGCCCTTCATCAGCGCCGCATTCGGCTCATAGAGGTAGCCGCCGGGCAGGGGGGCAGCAGGCATAGTTTCTATAGCGTCTATAGTTTCTATAGTATCTATAGTATCTATAGTATCTATAGTTTCTATAGCGTCTATAGCGTCTGTCACCTGGAAGCGCTCCTCCTGGCCGTCGTTGGCACAGACCAGCACCGGCTGCTGGCTGCCCTGCGCCGAGAGCAGCAGCAACAGTTCCTTGCACTCGCCCCCCGTGGCCACGATGTGCACCTGCTCCACATGGCGGGCACCGACGTCGTTCACCGCCTTGCGCCAGTCGAGCATGGGCGAGAGCTTCAGCAGCACGTAGTCGGCCTTGCGGAGCAGCTCGTCCAGCAGCGGCAGCACGTCGGGCGTGCAGTCGCCGATGCCGTAGGTGCGCCCGCCACGCTGGTCACGGCGGGCAGGGTCGAGGAAGATGAGCGCCACATGCTCCTCCAGCCGGTGAAGGAACTCCTCGGCCTGGGCGCACACCACCTGCACCCGTGCCCCTAAGCCGGGCAGCAGGTCGAAGTTATGGCGGGCAGCAGCGCAGAGCACCTCCTGCTGCTCCACATACACCGCCTCGTTGAACAGTACGCTCAGGAAGGCGAAGTCGACGCCGAAGCCACCGGTAAGGTCGAGGAATTTACGATTTACGGATTTTCGATTTTCGATTTGTCTATCCAATCGTAAATCGAAAATCCGTAAATCGTCAATCACCTTCGTTTTGTAGCGCGCCGTGGCCTCGCTGGAGCATTGCTCCATGGAGAGGTGCGGCGGGTAGACGATGCCGTCGACAGCAGCCCATGAGGGCAGCTTGCGGCGGGCCGTCTGGCGCCCCTGTATCTGCTGCAAGGCCATGGGCAGGTCTACCTGCGGGTCCTTGCACCCTTGCAGAGCAAGCTGGCGCACGTCGCTGTCGGCGTGCGCCAGGATGTATAGCTTGGTCGCTTCGTTCATTGGCTTTGTCACTTCGTGTGTTTCCGTCCGTCCTTGATGTACAGTCCCCGGCTCAGCTTACCGCTGCGCAGGCGCCGGCCCTGCAGGTCGTAGACGGGTGCGTCGGCAGCGTCGGTGCTGATGGTGCCGATGGCATCCGAGCCAACGACGGTGAGCACGCCGTCGACGTAGGTGATGTCGTAGTTCTGGGCCTCGGCACCGCTCACGGTGATGGGGTATTCGCCGGCGGGGCTGTCGGCGGTGGCGGCACACGTGATGACGGGCTTGCTGCTGAGCACGCTCTCCGTCTCGCGGTTGCGCCATCCGCTGTACTTCACTTCAAACTGCGGGTTCGGCTCGCCCTGACGGCGGGTGTACGACTGTGCGGTGATGGTGAGCGAGGCCGGCGTCACGCGGAACACGCCGTCGCGGAACTCTGCGCCCTGCGTGGTGATGGTGCCCGGAGCAACTGTGATGACATATTCGCCCACGGGGGTCGTCGCCACCTTGATTTCAGCACATTCGGCCTCCGGCGTGCCGTTGACGGGAGCGCCGTCCACATCGGTCACGATGGCGGCAGTGCCGCGGCCATAGAGGCGCTCGGCATGGGCCGACACCACGGGCTGGCCGGTGAAGACCTTCACCCCGGCGTAAGTGCTCCAGCGCTCATCGGCCTGATAGGCTTCGGCCATGGCCTGCGGCACGAACAGCGTGACGGCCTTCGGCATGCTGCTGCTGCCCACGGGCACCACGGCCTGGCTGTTGAGCATGGCCACATAGCGCAGCTTTGAGCAGCCCACGAAGGCGTACAGGCCCAGCTGGCTCACGCCCTCGGGAATATAGAGCGACACCAGGTCGGTGGCACCGCGAAAGGCATCGGCGGGCAGCTCGGTCAGTCCGGTGAAGTAGCGCAGCTCGTCGAAGCTCACCATATTGGTGCGCCCGCGGAACACCTGTCCCAGCTCCTTCACGGCAGCGGCCTCCTCTGTGCTCAGCTCGCCGTCGCCGTCCTCGTCGTAGGCTCCGATGCAGAGCATGCAGGCCTGGGGGTCGGCAAAGTCTATGTAGTGCAGCTTCCGGCGCAGCGACTGCACGGCCTGCTCCAGGGCATCGGCAGTGGCGCTGAGGTCGTCGTAGACGGCCTGCTCCTCCGTCTTGTCGATGTCCTTCTCGTCGGCCCGCTGCAGCAATGTGCGCAGCTGGTTCGCCACGACGTCCTGAGCCAGGGCGGCCTTCATGTCGTCCTCGGTGACGAATGCCCACTGGCACTGGCGCTCGTGTCCTGTGTATGTGATGTCCCAGTAGATGCCGTCGGTGGGGCTGGCGGCACCGCTCTGGTGATATTCGTCCACGCCCAGGTATTCGCCCTCTACATACTTACTGTCTGTGGCCGGCACCTGCAGGGTGAAGTAGTCGGTGCCCTCTATCTGCTCCAGATGCCAGTAGTTGTCGGTGTCCTGTGCTCCGTCAACGAAGCAGGCCTTCACGCCGGTGCCCACCTTGCTGTCAGCAGTGGTGCGGAAGAGGTAGCCGCCGTCGGCCCGGCGGAAATTGAAGTTCCAGTCGCTCACCGATCCAAACGACTCCCACAGCTCGCCCTGTCGGGCCACCACGCCTTGCGTGCCGTAGGCCTCGCCGTTGGTGATGAACTTGCGTGTGGCGACGTTCATGATGTAGCATTTCTGCCCCAGCGGCGCCAAGGTGAAGTTGGGCTGCGTGCGGGTGCGTGTCTCGCGGATGGTGCCGAAGTCCTTCCACACCGGAGCCTGCTCGTAGAGGGCCTTCGAGCCGGCGGGCACGACGAGGGTGGCCTCGGCCAGCTTCACGCTGCTGAAGACGCCGCTGCCCAGGCTGATGCCCTGCGGCTCGGGGTTGAGCACGGTGACGGTCTTCAGCGCGGTGCAGCCGGCGAAGGCGTTGTCGCCGATGGTGTTGATATATTCTGGCAGCGTGATGCTGGTGAGGCTGGTGCAGTTGCGGAACACCTGGTAGTAGATGCGCTCTATGCTCCCGGGCAGGGTGACGCTGCTGAGCTGGCGGCTGTTCATGAAGCAGTTGCCGGCCAGCGCCGTGATGCTGGTGAAGTGACGCAGCTCATCGAAGCTGGTGATGGTCGAGCCGTAGAACATGTTCTCGTCGAGCGATGCCGCCTGTGCTGCCTCGAGCAGGCTCACCTCGCTGTCGCCGTCGATGTCGTAGCGGCCTGTGCAGGTCTGTGCCACCTGGTCGTCGGCGAAGTCGATGAGGCGCAGCCGCTGTCGCAGCGTGCGCTGTGCCTGGCGCAGGGCGTCGGTGGTGCTCTGCAGGTTGTTGAGCACGGCCTGCTCGGCGCTCACGTTGAGCCCGCGGTCTGCTCCCATGCTGACCAGGGCCTGCAGCCGCTGGGCAGCCTCGTAGTTGGCCACCTTCTCGGCGTCGTAGGCCACCAAGCGCCACTGGCAGTTGTCCTCGTTGCCTTCATACGCCACATCACTGTATACGCCCCAGGTGGGCTGGGCCACCTGGCTGCGGTGGTCGGTCTGCACGCCCCAGCGGCAGTCGGCGTTGTAGCTGGTGTAGCCCTGCGGAATGCTGATGGTGTAGGTGTCGTCGCCCACATTATTAATATACCAATGGGCCTGCTTGCCGTCGCTGGTGGTGCCGTCGACGAAGGCGGCCTCCACGCCCACACCCACGTTGGTGTCGTTGTTGGTGCGGAAGAGGTAGTGCCCGGTGCGGCCTGTGTCATCGCTGGTGATGTAATACACGCCCTCGGGCATCGACGTGCTGCGTGTGAACTTGAAGCGCATGGGGTTGCTGGTGCCTACGACGGCCTGTGTGCCCCATGCCTCGCCCATGGTGAGGTAGCGGCCCGTGCCTACGTGGTAGAGGTAGAACTGCTGTGCGGTGGCCAGGGGACTGAACTCGCCGCGCGACAGCTCGCGCACCTCGCGGATGGTGCCGAACTGGCTCCACTGTGCGTCGGCCTCGAAGAAGGGTCGTGTGCTCTGCAGCACCACGAGTGTGGCGGCGGCGGTCGATGCCCCGCTGAACACCTGCTGTCCCATGGCGATGGCCTGCGGCCGCATGGTGTTGAGGGTGAAGGTGGCCAGCGCCGTGCAGCCGCTGAAGGCTTCATCGCCCAGGCGCTTCAGCCCTGTGGGCAGCGTCATGGCGGTGAGCGAGGTGCAGCCGCTGAAGGTGCGGTCGTTCAGCTGGCGCAGCCCCTCGGGCAGCTCCAGCTGGGCCAGCGCCTTGCAGCCGCTGAAGGCCTCGGCGCCGATGCTCTTCAGCCCGTCGGGCAGCTGCAGCGTGGTCAGCTTCTGACAGCCCTTGAAGGCCTTGGCACCGATGGTGGTCACCTGGCGCGGCAGCTGCAGCTGCGTGAGCTGGGCACAGCCCTCGAAGGCGGCGTCGCTGATGGCCGTCAGGCCGGTGAAATAGTGGAGCTCGGTGAAGCTCTTGATGTTCTTGCCCTGCAGCACGGTGCCCAGGTCGCTGACGGCAGCCGCCTCGCCGTAGCTCAGGTGGCCGTCGCCGTCCTGGTCCCAGGCAGCGGTGCACAGATGGCGGGCGGTGACGTCGGTGAACTTCATCTCCTTGTCGGCATAGTTCTCAGGCTCGATGCCGAGTATGCACTCGCGGTAGGCGTTGTAGCCGTCGTTGCTGCCGCCGATGCCCTGCTGGCCCGGCGTGAGGTTGTTCAGGTAGTAGGCACCGTCGCTCATGCCGCCCCATCCCCAGTTGATGTAGTAGCGGCCGGCACCGTCGTAGCCATGGCACACGAAGGCATGTCCGCCCTCGCTGTTCGCGCCGCTGATGTAGAAGGGGCGGCCCTGCGCCAGCTCGTTGTAGAGCAGCTCGTCCCACTGTGCGTCGGTGGTCACGGTGTTATAGGCCACGTAGCGCACGCCGTTGCCGAAGCCGAAGTAGTTGCGCAGCGCGTTGTACACCTCATACGACTGCGCGCCACTCGACGAGTTGGTATAGTCCATCTTCACCGCCACGCCGCAGTAGTGCATGAGCTGTGCCACGGCCTTCTTGGCCCTGGCGCTGGAGCCCGAGCCGTAGGTGTCCTGCATGCCGTCCCAGTCGATGGGCGCCCCGGCGGGTATGCCCTCCACATGCAGCGAGCCGTAGGTGGCGTGCTGCGTCCAGGTGTCGTAGGCGGGGATGTCGGCCTGCACCTCGGTCACCATCTTCTCGCGCTGGTAGTAGAGCAGCTGCGCGAAGGCGGTGGCCACGCAGCCGGTGACGCTCCTGCCCAGGTTGAAGTACATGGGGCACTCGTCGTTGTAGGGCGAGCCCTGGCTCCACTTGCTCTTCATCATGGGTTCTATCTTGGGGTGGCTTTCGGCCTTCATCGGTGCTGCGGCAGCTGAGATGCGCCCCATCTGCTCGGCCCATCCGTCGAGCATCTCCTGCAGGGCGGGCGGCAGCTGGCGATAGTCGAAGCTGCCCTGCTCGCTGTAGCCCAGCACGCTGACGGGGGCGGCGTCGTCACCGGCCACGATGACGAAGCCCTCGCCCTGTTGGCCGCGGTCGAAGACGTAGTATGGCTCGGCGGTGCTGCGCTGTGCCTTATGGCGGGTGGACAGGCGCGCCGTTGTCACTACGGGCGTCAGCTGCTGCCGGTCGCCGCGCTGCTGCATGAACTGTCGGGCCTGTGCCTGTGCCTGTTCACGGCTGATGGGAGCCGCCATGGCGTCGATGCCGACAGCGCACGCAAGCGCTGCCACACATGCGGCACGTCGAAGCCAGCCGCCTGCTTTGTAAAAGATGGTGTTCATAGTAGTAGTCAGTTTCCTTTGATAAGATGAAGGGTGGTGGCTATTCGTCCTGCTCCTCTTCGGGCCGGTCTTCCTCTATGACCAGGTTGTCGATGATGAAGTTCTGTCGCTCCATGGTGTTCTTGCCCATGTAGTACTCCAGCAGCTTCTGCACCTGGTCGGTCTTGTGCAGCGTTACCTGCTCCAGGCGTATGTCGGGACCTATGAACCCGGCGAACTCCTCGGGCGAGATTTCGCCGAGGCCCTTGAAGCGTGTTATCTCCGGGTCGGGGCCCAGGTCGCGTATGGCATTCTGCCGCTCCTCGTCGCTGTAGCAGTAGCGCACGATGAAGTCGCTCTTCTTCGCATCCTTCTGCCGTGCTATCCGCTCATCCTCGGCCACCAGCACGTTCTTGTCCTTGATCTTCGTGCGGCGGTTGCGCACGCGGAACAGCGGCGTCTGCAGCACGAAGACGTGCCCCTTGCGTATGAGCTCGGGGAAGAACTGCAGGAAGAAGGTGATGATGAGCAGGCGGATGTGCATGCCGTCGACATCGGCATCGGTGGCCACGATGACCTTGTTGTAGCGCAGGGTGTCCAGGCCGTCCTCGATGTCGAGGGCCGCCTGCAGCAGGTTGAACTCCTCGTTCTGGTACACCACCTTCTTCGTAAGTCCGAAGGTGTTCAGGGGCTTGCCCCTGAGCGAGAAGACGGCCTGCGTGTTCACGTCGCGGCTCTTGGTGATGCTTCCGCTGGCTGAGTCGCCCTCGGTGATGAAGATGCAGCTCTCCTCCTTGCGGTCGTTCTTCACGTCGCTGAAGTGTATGCGGCAGTCGCGCAGCTTGCGGTTGTGCAGGTTGGCCTTCTTGGCGCGCTCGCGGGCCAGCTTGGTGATGCCGGCCATGGCCTTGCGCTCCTTCTCGCTCTCCTGTATCTTCTGCATCATCACCTCGGCGGTGTCGGGGTTCTTGTGCAGGTAGTTGTCCACCTCCTGTTTGATGAAGTCGCCCACATATTTATTAATAGAGGGGGGCATGGGGTGTTCGGCGTCGACCGTCGTGGGGGGCGGCGCCATGGTCAGCGAGCCCAGCTTGATCTTCGTCTGGCTCTCGAACATGGGCTCCTCTACGTTCAGCGCTATGGCGGCCACGATGCCGGTGCGTATGTCGCCGTACTCGAAGTTCTTCTGGAAGAACTCCTTGATGGTCTTGGCTATGTGCTCCTTGAAGGCACTCTGGTGGGTGCCGCCCTGCGTGGTGTGCTGTCCGTTGACGAAGGAGTAGTACTCCTCGCCGTACTGGTTGGCATGGGTGAAGGCTATCTCTATGTCCTCGCCCTGCAGGTGTATGATGGGGTAGAGGGGATCGCTGGTCATGCGGTCCTTCAGCAAGTCCTCCAGTCCGCGGCGCGACAGTATGCGCCGGTCGTTGTACATGATGGTCAGCCCCGTGTTCAGGTAGGTGTAGTTGCGCAGCATGGTCTCCACGATCTCGTCGTGGAACTGGTAGTGCTGGAACAGCGTGTCGTCGGGTTCAAAGAATATGTACGTCCCGTTCTCGTCCTGTGTGGGCTCTGTGACGTCGCTGACCAGCTTTCCGCGCTCGAAGGCTGCCCTGCGCACCTGTCCGTCGCGATAGCTGTGCACCTCGAAGTGTGTGCTCAGCGCGTTGACGGCCTTCACGCCCACGCCGTTCAGGCCTATGGACTTCTTGAAGGCCTTCGAGTCGTACTTGCCGCCGGTGTTGAGCACGCTCACGGCGTCGATCATCTTGCCCTGCGGAATGCCGCGGCCGT
>OCTX012278343.1_pt1 | contig 17612 bp, 13 predicted proteins | sample 1539691 | NCBI WGS metagenome assembly OCTX01 (sample SAMN02144231, study PRJEB22623) | gut metagenome | biome: sheep rumen | host: Ovis aries | place: New Zealand | reverse complement strand
CGCCCGCTCATGGGCACGCCCGGTCTTGCGGGCGACCTTGTCTACAAGCGCGTCGAGGAGGCCTACGAGGCGAAGTGCGCGAGCGAGGACCAGGAGATGCTTCCGTTCATGGAGCGCGGCGTGTTTCTCCAGGTGATCGACCGCGAATGGCAGGACTACCTCAGGGCGATGGACGATCTCCGCCAGGGCGTGAACCTGCGCGCGTACGGACAGCGCGATCCGCTCGTCGAGTACAAGAAAGAGGCCTTTTCGATGTTCGAGTCGCTTATCGCCACGATCAAGGCGAAGGTTGTCTCGGCCGAGTTCAGGAGCGCCACCGCGGCTCGCATGCAGCGTATGCTCGCTGCGGCCGGAGCCGCGCGTATCCGCACCAACGCCGCCGAAATCACCGTCACCGAGAGCGAGAAGTCGTCCGGGCCTGCTGCCGAGCCCGAGAGCGCTGCCGCGTCCAAGAAGACGATAGGAGACGTGTTCGCCTCGATGATGTCGCGTCCGCAGGCTGTTGTTCCGCAAGGGCCGGCGCAGATGCCCGGTTCGTCAGCGGCGGCTCGTGCCCAGCCTGTTGTAGGTCGCAACGACCCGTGCCCTTGCGGCTCGGGCAAGAAATACAAGAAATGCTGCGGGAGGAACATGATATGACGACTGCGATAATAGTGGCCGCCGGAAAGTCCGAGCGGATGGGAACGGGAACCGACAAGGCGTTTCTCAGCCTTGGAAACAGGCCTGTCGTCGCATGGTCGCTCATAGCGTTCGAGCGGTGCCCCGACATCGACAGGATCGTGCTTGTCGTCCGCAAGGAGCAGCAGGTCGCCGCCAAGGCCGTGGCGCGGATGTTCGGCATCTCCAAGCTGATTGCGATCGTCCCAGGCGGCAACAAGCGCCAGGAGTCCGTCCAGGCGGGTCTTGCCGCTTGCGACGTCGACACCCGCTTTGTCGTCGTTCATGACGGCGCTCGCCCCTGCGTCACGACTGAGGTCATATCCGAGGTCGTTAAGCTCGCGAAGCGTGTCGGCGCTGCGACCGTTGGCCGCCGCATGACCGACACCGTGAAGCGCGTCGAGAAGGGGACTGCCATTTCCGGAACCGAAGACAGGGAGAAGCTCTGGGCCGTGCAGACGCCGCAGGCGTTCAACTTCAGGACGCTCACGAACGCGTACAAGAACCTCGGCAAGAACGAAGTCACAGATGACTGCCAGGCGGTGGAGCTTGCGGGCGAGACTGTCCGCATATACGAAAACAGGGCTCCCAACTTCAAGATAACGACCGTAGAAGACCTTCAGATAGCAAGCGCATTGCTCGCAAAGTGATGTCAAGACTCATAGCCATACTCGGCGACATACACGCCAATCTGGACGCATTGAACGTCGTTCTCGACGACTGCCGCGCCCAGGGCGTTACCGACTTCCTGTGCACTGGCGACGTGGTCGGCTACAACGCCTGCCCGCACGAGTGCATGGAGATCGTCCGTGCGCTCGGCTGCCCTGTCGTCGTCGGGAACCACGACTACTACGTGTCGTCGCAGCAGAACCTCGACGACTTCAACCCCGCTGCCGCGGCTGTCGTCGAGTGGACTCGCAAGCACCTGTCGGACGACGAGATAGACTGGCTCAGGAACCTGCCGTTCACGCACACGCAGATGGGCATAACTCTCGTCCATTCTACGATGGACAGGCCCGAAAACTTCGGGTACGTGTTCGACAATCTCCAGGCAGAGGCCAACTTCCTCAGGCAGCTTACGCCGATATGCTTCCACGGCCACACGCACTGCCCGATGATCTACGAGAAGTCGATGAACGGCGTCTTCCGCATCGACGCGCAGGACTTCACCCTGCCAATGGGGCGCAAGTACTTCGTGAATGTCGGTTCCGTCGGCCAGCCGCGCGACGGCGACCCGCGTGCGTCGTACGTGATCTACGACCCCAAGGCGCGCAAGCTCAGCTACCGCCGCCTCGAATACGATATCGAGGCTGCGCAGGAGCGCATACGCCTCGCGGGGCTCCCCGAGCGCCTTGCGACGCGCCTTGCCATAGGCCAGTGATCGCGCCCGAAAACAGTCCCCGCCTCACTTTCTGCCGCAACATGCACCTTCACTCAACTACCATTCCTCAACCACCATCCGCGACGCAAAGGAGATTGCCAAGCTGCTGGCAATGGTGCCATGAGCGCTGCGGGTTTCGGCGCGGATGAACTTTGAGAACGCGGCGTTGGACCCGTAGAGATGGATGACCCTACTGCTGCACCAGGAGACCGTCGCGAAGGGCGATGGCCACGGCCTCCGAGCGGGTTGATACGCCGAGGCGGTGGAAGATGAGCTTCATGTGGTCCTTGACACTGTTGGGGCTTATGCCGAGGACGCTTGCGATGTCCTGGTTCGAGAACCCGCGCGAGGCGAGGCGCAGGACCTCTATCTGACGCGCGGTGAGCTCCGGGGCGAGCCGGCTAAGGGCGATGTCTTTTTCCATCGACCTTGGGATGACCTTTGCGCCGGCGGCTATCTTCCTTATCGCCGCGACGATTTCGTCCTGCGATGAGGTCTTCGAGACGGCTCCTCGAGCGCCCGCGCGTATCGCAGAGCCGAGATCCGCCGAAGTGATGAAGGAGGTGAGAATCAGGATTCCGGTCTCGGGATGGTCCTTCAGGATTTCCGACGTGGCCTTTGAGCCGTCCATGCGTGGCATCATGAGGTCCATCACCACGACGTCGGGCCTGAGTTCGGTGACCAGCCTTACGGCGTCCTCGCCGTTGCCGGCTTCGCCAACGACCGTCATGTCGTTCTCGAACGAAATCGCCGACGCGATGCCCATCCTCACGATGATGTGGTCGTCGGCCAGGAGAATTCTGATCTTCCCCGACATTTTTCAGTCCTCCCTCGTCATCTTCATTGTCACCGTCACTTTCGCTCCGCATCCCGGGGCGCTCGACACGTCGACCGCTCCGTTGAAGTCGTCGAGCCGCTCGCGAATCCCCTGGAGGCCGAAGTGGCCTTGAAGCGGTCCCGGTGCCGCCGCGGGATCGAATCCTGTTCCGTCGTCCTTCACCGAGAACCGCAAGCTCTCTCCCTGGCGCTCGCCTGCGATTCTCACATGCTTCGCCCCGCCGTGGCGGATGGCGTTCACGACAAGCTCGCGGATGATCTTGAGGATGACGTGGACGGCGGTATCGGAGAGCGTTTCGCGCGGTACGTTGAATCGCACCGAGACCTCGGCGTTTTCCGAGAGCGGCGAGACCGTGCGGCGGATCGCCTCGGAAAGGTCCTTCTCCTCGAACGTGCGGTTCCTGAGGTCGAGGAGGCAGCTCTGGAGTTCGCGTCGGCACGAGCCGAGCATCTGCCGCGCGAGTCCGAGAAACCGTGCGACGGACGTGTTCTCAGGCGGGTTGGCGCGCTCGGCCGAGTCGAGCTGCAGCGCGATGCCCGTAAGCGACTGCGAGATGGAGTCGTGTAGCTCCACGGCGAGGTGCGTGCGGACCTCCACCTTGACTTCTGATTCCTTGTGCGCGGCCATTTCCCTGAAGAGCGCCTCGGCCTGTCTGCGGGCGCGTTCCACAAGAGTCTTGTTCCACAGCATTGCGCCGACGAGAAAAGCCGAAAGCAACGCAATCATGGCAACGAGGCGTGCAGGCGTCCACCACGGCCTGTGCGCGACGACGCGTATGTCGGCGGCAGAGCGCGGCAGGATAAGTGTTCGGCGGAAGACGGGCTGCGCCGACAAGTCGTCTGGATTGTCCAGCTCGACGATGCACACCCCCGTGACGGACACGCGGCATCCGTCTTCAATGTCATTGTAGCCTTCCTCGGTGATTTCCGAGACCTGCACTTCGACCGTCATGTCTCCCTCTCTGAGACGCATCACTCCGGTGATCGCAGATTCTCCCGGCGTCGTGACGACTGTACCTTCGACGCGGATGAGCCTGCCGTGCCATTTCTGGCTTACCTTCTTCGTGCCCATAGAGGAGACAAAGAGATCTTTGATCCTGACGTCTTCCGCACATTCGTCTTCAAGGGCTCTCTCGTCTTCGACACGGACGACTGCGCCGACAAGCTGGCGGTTGGCGCTCGCAAGGTTGGGGAACCCCGAGACCGTGACGACTGCGCCGGGTTTTATGCCGTGATGCGGTTCGCAAAGGCCGATTGACATTAAGTTGCGTGCCCGTAGCAGAGACGATTCCATCTGAAGAAAAATCCACTTGTCCCCAACGGCCTTCACTACGCCGCGAACGGTTTGCCGATGGCTGGGATCGCCATCTCCGAGGTGCGGCGCGGCAAACGGGTCGCCTGCCTTGCGCACAATCTCGATGCCGTTCGTGCCGAATGGCGCAACGAATCTTTTCGAGAACACGGATAAAGACTGGCAGAAAGATCCGCGCAACAGTACTTCGGCGTCAACAAGTCCAGTCAGCGAGTCCAAAGGATATTCATCTTCTGTAACTGCGACAGGAATGGAATGTGGTCCGCTGCGCAGCGTGAGCCAGTTCCAGGTTGGATCAAGCGCGTCGTGTGTCACGGATGTCACGACGCCGCTTGCGGACGAAAACCTTTGGTTGTTGCGGAACGACGCGGTGGAGTCTTTCCAGTCGATTGGCGGCGTTGCCGGGAAGGGCCCGTTGTCGAGACGCTTGACTTTCTCCGCCATTATGCCTGATTTGTCGAGTTTGGGGTCGCGAATGACCGTGCCGGAGATTGCGATGATGTCGCCGTGCCGGACTTCCGATGCGGCAGACATGTCTGCCGCCGTTGCGACGTTTGTTCCGTCGGTGAATGTGAGTCTGCGTATTCCATCGGTGCGGAAGATGGAGATAACCTGACCTGTCACCGTGAATCGCTCTTCATGGGCAAGCGCGTGTGTAATTGTCCATTCAAGTTCTGCGATGGACGTGAAACGCGCATTACTCTCGCCGTGCACGAGTGCGGCAAGGGTCAGGGCAGTAAGGAGAATAGTGCGTTTCATATTTGTGATTATACCATAAATCCCGCGCCCGCCCCCAACCACCCAAACGGGTGGTTCGCGGTTCGTTTGGACGAACAATCGAAATCTACGGCAACAACCCCTGTCGAAAGTTGGGGGTTGATAAGTCCATGCCTGATATGATATAATTCGGCCGATGTCAAAATATACCCTTTATGGGGAATGAATTGACATGAGCAAATATGATGAAATCGCAGAAAGGGCCGTGGAAAACTACGGCATAGTCACCGCTGCCGAGGCGGTGTCGCTCGGCGTTGCTCTGAAGGATGTACATGAGTGGGTGAAGAGCGGAAGACTTGAAAAGGTTGGCCGAGGCGTTTTTCGCCTCAGGAATTACCCATACAACGAGTATTGCCACTATGCCGAGGCGGTCGCGCTTGTCGGCGAAGGTGCGTGGCTGTGCGGAGACAGCGTGTTGGCAATGCACAACCTTGCGCTGGTGAATCCGCCCTGCGCATATGTCGCGACTACCAAGCGGGTAAGGCGGAATTTGCCGGGATGGATCAGGGTCGTCAAGAAGGGAGACGACGCAGAACGGGACGACTACAACGGCATTCCGTGTCAGAATCTTGCGTCGGTGATCATTGCCGCCCGCGGGAGGTTGATGCTCGACAGGCTTCTTCAGGCGATTCGCGAGGCGCGGGGGCGTGGGTTGTTGTCCGTGCTGGATGACGAGAGGATCAAGAAGGAATTCAATGTATGAAGCGGCCAAACACATGCACGAACCTGATACGGGCGATCAAGAGTATCGCAAATGGGGCTGACGAAGTGCGCCTGGCGAGGCAGATGGCCAACGTCATCGTTGGGCAGATGTTGCCAGACGGCGTGATAAAGGGCGGGAGTTCGTTGATGTTCCGCTATGGCTCGGCGGCGACGCGCTATACGCGCGACATTGACACGGCTCGCGTAATGGAGCATGATGAATATATCAAAAGCCTTCAGCGTGCGTTGTCGGCGGGCTGGAACGGCTTTACGGCCGAGCTTGTGGAGGTTGAACCTCCTAAGCCTGCCGGCGTGCCGGGCGAATATGTGATGAAGCCCTACGACGCGAAGCTAAAGTATATGGGGCGGCCATGGCAGACAATCCGCATTGAAATCGGACACAACGAAATTGGGGATGCCGATGAATACGAGGAGTTTCTGCCGACTGAGATAGCCGAGGCATTTGAGGCTTTGTCTTTCTCGCGCCCTGGCGCATTGCGGGTAATGAAGCTTACGTATCAGATGGCTCAGAAACTCCATGCTGTGTCAGAACCTGGTAGTGAACGCGCGCATGACCTGATAGATCTTCAGCTTATTGTGCGGCATTCCAAACTGGACCTCGCCGAAGTGCGGAAGACATGTGTGCGGCTGTTCAACTACAGGCGGAAGCACAAGTGGGCTCCAGAGATAGTTGCCGGGGAAAGTTGGCGAAAGGCATACGAAGATGCGTATGCGACAATCGCAGATGCTTCATCTCTGCTTCCATCTGTAGATGATGCCGTTGCGTGGGCTAACGATTTGATTGCCAAGATCGATAGGGCTTGAGTGCGCCCGCCCCCAACCACCCAAACGGGTGGTTCGCGGCTTAGCGGAACATTGGTAAACTTCTTGGTGACAGTTGCGGGCGGGGTGTACCTTCGCTTCGTGATTTCGCAGGTTCTAAAACGAGGAACAAACAATGAAAACGACAAAAATGCTCGGCAGGTTCTGCAACAGCTTGCGGAACGCGAATTCTAGCGGCCTCAAGTTTGCGATGTTTCTCGTGCTGAGCGGGCTTTTGTGCCTGCTTTCGCCTGCGTGTCTTGCGACAACGTACTATTGGTACGGTTCGGACGAAGACAGTCCGCTCGACCCGGCGAATTATCACGTTGCTGCTTCAATCACTTCCGATGCTCTCTTGGAACTGCCTGTCGCGGGAAGTGTGATTCATCTTATGCCCGGGAACGAGATACGCTTCGACGATGAATCGGCCGCCTTTCTATCATCGCTCGCCAACGTCCAGGTTCGCGATGGCGCGGTTTGCACGATTGACGTCTTGACCAATGTCACCGTTGCGACAAAGTTTGACTACAACGGCTACGGGACGGGAGACGTCGTCAAGCGTGGCGCGGGAACCTTGTTCCTGTCCGGGACGGGTAAGACAGACTATTATGCTTCATTCAGCGTGCAAGGGGGCGATCTTGTCTTTCCTCAGTCGGGACAGACAAACGGCACCTGGAAGCATTTGACGCTTTCCGTAGCTGCGGGAAGCACGATTTATCTTGACGGCGGTGCTTCGACGACCGCCTTTACGCTTTCCTGCAAGGGCATCAGCGGTAATGGAGATATCGCCTATACGAACGATTCCGCCGTCTGCACGTTTTCAGTGGGCGGTTCTAAAGAACTTTTTTCTGGCGTCCTCTCTGGCTCAAAACTCAAACTCGACGTCACCGGCAGCCTGATGTTGGGTAATGCCGCCAACTCGCTCGGATACGGCGGCACCGAACCTTTGTCCCTCAACACTGGGACGCTCGGATTCCGGAAGCTGGGCAATGACTCCGACACGACTTCGTCGATCGGAAAACCGGTCAGGATCCTTTTGCCGTCAAAATCAGGCGACAAGACGCTGTTGTGTCTTGCAGAAGCGAAAGACGGTGCGCAATCAAGCAACAGGAACATTCGTGACTACGGACTAGGGGCGATTACGTTCGACGGGGGTGCGTACGGCGGATTCATGTACGAAGGCAATTTTGCCACCTTTCATTCCCGGATGAAAGAACTCGTCCTCACGGGTTCCAATGTGACGGAATGCGTCTGGAATGGCCAGATCAGCACTGTGAACACCTACACCGGCTACGACTATCTCACGAAGCGCGGCACGGGGACATGGCGGCTTGCGGCGGTTGCGCAAACGCAAAGCCAGGTCAACAGAATGGCAAAGCTCGCCGGCATCGGAGTGGAGAACGGGACGCTCGCGTTCGGGAACGTGCGCGAATCGGGGACTATGTGTTCGCTCGGAGCCGCGCCTGCCGACTATCTTTTCGGCTACGCGCTCAGAGATTCGATTGCTAATGCCGCCAATTCCAACAAGGTGACATATGCGATACGGCTTGGAAATGCGGCGGACATGTCTGAAGAGGGGACGCTCGAATATGTTGGTACGGAGAACGGTTTCTGCACTACGCGGCCAATCGCGGTCATCGGACGCGGGCGTGTCAAGAACAGCGCTGCGAATGCCGCAGGGACAACGTTCTACACGTTGCGTTGGGAAAATTTCCGCAGTGTCGTGCCGCCGGAGGACGCTTCTCTCGTCCCAGCGCTCAGCACATTGACATTCGACGGGTCCAAGGGTGTGGGGTGGGCGACGAACATAACGGAAGATACCGGTGCCGCACCGCTTCGGATAGCGAAGACAGGGTCCGGCACGTGGAACCTCGGCGGCACACTAGGTTTCACGGGTGGAATCGACGTGCACGAAGGGACGCTTGCCGTCGGCGCCGCGCCTTCCGCAAGCCAGCCGTATCTGCGCGTCGAGCGCGGAGCAGTGTTGAATCTGACAGGTGGTGTGGCGACGGTGACTGGATTTGACATCGATGCCGAAAGTGGGGTCGGCACGATATCCGGGGTAGCCTTTGCGCCCGATGGTACGCTTTCGGTGTCGAATGTTGAGTCGTTCCCTGTAAATGTTCCGTGTGACAGTCTGTCGGGGTGCACGAGCATTGGTAATCTTTCCGGCTGGACTCTCGTTGTGAATGGGGAGGAAACAGCGAAATACTCAATAAAGGCGACAGCAGCGGCAATACAGGTCGTTGAACGGCAAGGTCTTACGATTATCGTCAGATAAGGGAGGGTGCCATGTTGCTTAATGCCGCGGTTTTAGCGCTTCTTGTCGTCAATCCGGGATTTGGTGATCGAAATCAGGATGGGTGGAAGCTTACCAAAGAGTTTCGCCTTGATCCAAGTGCAGGCATGAACGGAAGCGCGGGCCTTGTCTGGGAGGGGACGGCCACTAACGGACCACAGCAGGCGGTTCAATACCTCGATGGATGGGAAATGGGTGTGCAGTACGAGTTCTCCGCAATGGTGAAATGCTCCGACTGGAAAGGGAAAAGGGCGGTGTTGTGGCTGGAGTGGTATGATGACTCTGGGAAGTGGATTGACGCGACACAGGCAACAGTTCCTCGCCTGGAGAATTCCGATTGGACTCTCGTAAATGGAATATCCAAGGCAATTCCGGAAAATGCCGTCCGGTTGAGGGTGATGCCATATGTCCCGGCCAATTCAGCCGGACGGGTCGTGTTTGACAATGTGACGGTGCGTAGGCATGACCGGCCTGCTGTTGCATATGTCTGTTCCGATGCTTATCGCGATGAGGGATTCACGGGGACCGTCAGATTCGCCTCGGCCTTCTATCCTCGCAAGGAAGACGCAGGGGAAGAACTGAAAGCCGTGTTCCGATGGACTGATGCGGAGGGGCGTTCGTGCGCGAAAGACGTCGAGGTGCCAGACGGGCGGGGCGCCGTGATGGCCGTTCCCGTGTCCGATCTGAAGCTCGGACGCTCCATTGTGAGCTGCGATCTGATGTCCGGTTCGCGTTTGCTGGGGACTGCGACAAATGTCTTTACGCGCGGGCAGAAGTCCGTTCCGCGGAAAGTCGCAATCGATTCGCACGGACGTTGCCTTGTTGACGGGCAGCCGTTTTTTCCGCTCGGCATGTACTGGAATGTGCAGCCGGACAAGGAACTGGTGGATGTATACGCCAAGTCGCCGTTCAATGTCGCCATGAACTATAAGAACATCGGCAGGGATGATGTAGCCATGTTCCACTCGGCGGGCGTCAAACTGCTCGTGACCGTCAGGCACCATTATCTTGGAAATGGTCATATGATGAAGAGCGGGCTGGACACAATTGAAAAGATCCATTCCGATCTCGACAAGCGCATGGACATCTTTGTCGGCTCGCCAGCGTTGCTGGGCTGGTATGTCAACGACGAGGCACCGACCTCGGAGATCCCGTCGCGAAAGGCGCTTTACGACCATGTGCGGGAGCGTGATCCGGAGCATCCTGCATGGTGCGTCCTGGACCGCACGCACGACTTGCGCGAGTTCCAGCTGACATACGATGTTTTGGGTATGGATCCATACCCGGTGGGGCGTCATCCGCTGGAGCACGTGACGAAGATGGTCCGTGCGGCGAAGGCGGAGACGTTCGGTGCTCGTCCGATGTGGAATGTCCCACAAGCCTTTGACTGGGGCGACTGCGGGGGAAGCGAGTCCTGTTTTCCAAGCTATGCGCAATTGCGGAACATCGCCTGGCAGCATATCGCCAACGGCGCGAACGGACTTGTGTCCTTTGTCTTCGACAGAAGGCTTCTTGAACGCGACGGAGGATGCTGCTGGCGCGATGTCTGCCGCGTCGGAGAGGAGATCCTCGAGGCTGTGCCTGTGCTTCTGTCGGCGGACGAGACGCCGGTAGTGAAACGGACGGAGCCGGATCTGTTTGCATTCCGCCTATGGTCGTATCGCGGAGACCTGTATGCAGCGGCGGTAAATCCTACCGAACGGCCGATGTCCGCGTCCGTGGAACTGGAAGTCGGCAGGACGTGGAAATGCAATCTCGCACCGGCCGAGGTCGTCTTTGGCAAGATATTCGACAAAGGAACCAGACAATGGCAAAATCAACACTGAAGTATTTGGCCGTCGTGGCTGCCATTTCGGTGCTTGCCGTTCATGCGGCAATGCCGGACAAGACAACGCTTGAGCACAGGGATTTCAAGGGGCATGTGCAAGGCGTCTGCACGGACGGGACGAACATCTACTGGTCGATGACGTTCGACCTCGTCAAAACGGATCGTGCGGGGAAGGAGCTCGCCCGGTACACGGACAGGTTCCACATGGGTGATCTTTGTTGGCACGACGGCAGAATTTACGTGGGCGTCAACCGCATGGCGGAGAATGGCGCGCGTCGCGGGGATGAAGTGTGGGTGTTTGATTCGGGTACGCTAGAGCGTGTGAAAGTTCATCTGACGCCGGAGACACTCTGGTGCAATAATGGAATCGAATGGTATGGCGGCAGGTTCTGGGTCGTCGGGGGTGCGCCCGTGCATAGCAGGTACAACTACGTTTTCGAATACACGGAGGACTTCCGGTTTGTGCAGTGCCGTCCGATTGACAGTGGATGGACCTTAGTGGGCGTGCAGACAATCTGCCTGTACGGCGACAAGATGCTGTTCGGCTGCTACGGCAGCAGCAAGGATCCAGAACTCCCGCATCCTTGCTGCACATTCGCGGTGGACGTGGAGGACCTTACTCGGAAGTCCAGGAATTTTGAGTTTCCGTACATCGTCCCCATTTCGGCAAAGGCGGATATGATGTCAGCCGAAGGAATGTTCGTTGTCGACGGCCATATCTGGACGGCTCGCGGAATCAATCCGCAGAAGGGAGTCTCGGACGGTTCAGAAAACTGTCGCGAAGGACGCCGTTTCGGAGCGCTCGTGAGGCGCGACAAGCTCATAGAAGCCAGATTGGCGGAGGGGGAGGTGCGTCGTTAAGATGACAATAAAAGTTGTCACGGTTGGTGTCCTATGTGCTTCGTATGTCGCCGTGATGGGTGCGGCAGCGGCATCTCGCACATATGTGTTTGACGTAGCCGTGGTGGGCGGTGGGCCGGCAGGCATCGGCGCGGCGCTTGCGGCCTCGAAAACCGGCGCTAAGACGGTGCTGGTCGAGCGCGATGCGCGGCTCGGCGGCACGACGGTGTCCGCCGAAGTTCTGCCGATCGGACTCTTCCACGCCTGGAACCGGCAGGTCATAGCCGGACCGTGCTGGGATCTTATCACGAATGCCGTTGACCTTGCTGGCGGTGAACTGCCGGATTTCCCGAAGCTCGACGCGCACGACTGGTGGCATCACTGCGTGAAGGTGAATCCTGTCGTTTACTCCGCGCTTGCCGCCGAGACTCTGGAGAAAGCCGACGTAGAGCTGAGGTTCAATGCCGCAGCATGCGGAATGGAGCGAACCGCAGGCGGGTGGAATATCTCGCTCGCGACGGACGAGGGTATGCGCTATCTGACGGCGAAGGAGGTCGTGGACGCGACGGGCAATGCCTCCGTCGCTGCGTTCGCCGGCGCGAAACGCCTGCGCGCGGACGACGCGGAGCGACAGCCAGGTTCGTATTTCTTCCATCTCAATACGCGCGGAATGAAGTTCGACGCCGAGGCGGTGGACAAGGCGCATGCCGCCGCAGTTGCGTCGGGAGAGCTGCTGCCGACGGACATACACATCAAGATGTCGAACTATATCCACGCCGGAGGCGGATGGGGCTGCTATGTGCCGCTTGCGGACAACTCGACGGCTTCCGCGCGCACCGAGACGAACAGGCGCGGCCGCGAGACGATGCTCCGCGTCCTTCGCTTCATCAGGCGGCAGCCGGGACTTGAAAAGGCTGCCGTCGTCTCGTCTGCGCCGGAGGTGGGGGTTCGCGAGACGTACCGCGTCGTTGGGGAGAAGACCGTTACGCATGAGAATTATCTCGCGGGGACCGTAGAGCCCGACTCGCTTTGCTATTCCTACTGGTACATCGACGAGCACAATTCGGCGCGAAAGCAGGCGCGGCAAATATTCCACGAACCCGGCAAGGTTGGGACGATTCCTCTGGGCGCGATGATCCCTAAGAGTGTGCCGCATCTGCTCGTCGCCGGGCGGGCGGTTTCGAGCGACCATGGGGCCAACTCGGCACTGCGCGTGCAGGCGTCGTGCATGGCCATCGGGCAGTCCGCCGGAGTCGTGGCGGCGCTGGCGGCGCATCGCGGAATCGACCCGCGCGAGGTCAGTCTGGAAGATGCAAGGCGGCAGCTAAGGGCTTTAGGCGCCATTGTTCCGAACGATTGCAGAGATTCTGGCTCCGGGGGGATCGGCGGAGTGTTTCCGCTTCTCTGCACCCCGTATGCCGAGGACGGCTCGTTGGACTGCGCAACGCTCGCGAAGGAAGCGTCATTTGTCGCGGACTGCGGGGCGGACGGCATCATCTGGCCTGCGGCGAACGACGCGATGAAGTTTCTCTCTCCCGAAGAGGAGCGCAGAGGTCTTGAGGCGATTGCCGCCACGCTTGACGGCCGCGACGTATGGTTCTCTCCATGCTGCCCTGGCACGAACACGACGGACATGCTGCGCCGCGTCGCTGCCGTCAACGAGATTTCCGCGAAGCATCCCGGACTTAAGATGACGATGCTTGTCAGGATGCTAGATGACGCGAAGTGCGACGCCGACTACGCGCGCCAGTACGACGCGCTCGCCGCCGCGACGAAGCTCCCGGTCATAATCCAGACTTACAACGGCAAGTCGCCGATGCCGTCCGCAAAGGTTCTCGTCGACCTTGCAAAGCGCCATCCCGATACGTATGGCAGGTACAAGGTCGAGGGTACGTGCGGCGGAATCGTGCCGTGCGCCCGCGAGCTCGTCGCCGCAAAGCCCGTCGTGAAGACCGTGTTCACGGGCTGGGGCGGCCGCGACTGGCTCTATCACTATCGGCGCGTTGGGTCGCGCGGCGTCATCTCGCAGCGTCCGATGTATGCCGACCTTATGGTGAAGACGTGGAAGGCTCTGGAATCCGGCGATCCTGCGGCTGACGAACTTTTTGCAAAGTTCATGTACCTGAGAAACCTCGACAACGTGCTGCCCGCACCGGAGATGCGCGGATGGAACCTCTATGTGCTCAAGAAGCGCGGTGTGTTCCGCAATACGCTTTCGCGCACGAAGAAACGTGCGGACGGCAGATGGGAAGTTGCCGACGTTGCGCTTTCGGAAGAGGACAAGTCCGAAATCGACGCACGGCTCAAGTACGCCATTGGGGACATTGCAATACAAGGAAAGTGAGACAAAGAATGAACATTACGAGAAGAACTGCATTCAAGGGGTTGGTGGCGGCGTCGTCGCTGTCGCTCTTCAATATCGGCTGCGCCAACTTCGGCATGAGCCGGGCTCGGCAGATCGCGAAAGGCGCTAAGATCCGGGTCGCGCTGATTGGATGCGGACTCCAGACGAAGGCGATGATAGACGGCGTTCTCTGCGAGGATCTTGTCGCCATCGTCGATCCGGATCCGGCTCGCTTCGACATCCTCGAGAAGTTCGTCGCCGAGACGTGCAGCGCCGAGGACAGGGCGAACTTCGCGACGGCGCTTCGCTTCGCGACATACCAGGACATGTTCGACAAAATGGGGAACGAGATCGACGCGATAGTTGTCGAGACGCCGAACCACCAGCATGTCCTCCCCGCCGTGATGGCGATGCGGCGCGGCATCCACGTCTATCTCGACAAGCCCCTCTGCCTTACGGCCGCGGAATGCGACCTCATTCTCGCGGAAGCGCGGAAGAACCCGGGTCTCGTCACGCAGTGCGGAACTTACGGACATTCATTCCCGTCGATGCAGTACTGCGTGGACCGGATTGTGGAAGGCGCTCTCGGCGAGGTTCGCGAAGTGTGGGCCTACGACGACAGGTGCAATTCCATCTACCAGCGTCCCGCGGCGGTTCCGCCGCCGAAGGGAATGAACTGGGATCTCTGGTGCGGCGGCTCACCTGTTTGCGACTTCTATCCCGAGAGCCCCGACCAGGACGGGATGCATCCGCACGGCTGGCACTCCTGGATCGGTTATGGCAACGGCTCGATCGGCAACCTCGGCATGCACATTATGGACGTCGCGTTCTGGGCATTGGGGCTTAAGGATCCCGACACTGTTAAGTGCCATGAGGCGAAGTTCGCGCTCGATGGCGCATGGGCCTACCGCGATGCATTCGAGTTCCACTACCCGACGTCGAAGTTCGGCTGCGACGTCACGATGCACTGGTGGGACGGACTCAACGACGGTGTTCCATACACGAAGGAATACGTCAACAAGTACGGAATCCCCTACAAGCGAGAGCACTTGAACATTCCACCGAAGGTGCTTGAGGTCGAAAAGGCCAACGGTTTCGAGAACGATCCGTTCTACAAGAACGGCATCCTCTTCGTCGGCACCAAGGGCAATCTTTGGTTCACCCACCACGGTGGCTATCGCTTCATGCCGCGCAAAAACGGCTGGTGCATTCCGCGTGTCGATAGACCAGACGACTTCAACTACCGCCTCGTCACGCCCAAGCACTTCCACGAGTTCTACGAGGCGATTCGCGCGGGCGAGCAGACGATCGACAACTTCGAGTATTCTGTTCCGCTTGCGAAGACTGTCTGTCTCGGCAACATCTCCGCTCTTGCTGGAAAGGGTAGCGTCCTCAAGTGGGATGGACACCACGTCACAAACAATGCGGCCGCCGACAAGAACGTCGCCATGTCGTACCGCAAGGGCTGGGATCCGTTTAAGGATGCATGATGATGAATATTAGAATTCTCGCTGTCGCCGCGCTTGCCGCGCTCGCGGGCTGTGCCAGCTGTGAACCCGAGGTGTCCGGTCCGCAGTGGAAACCGATCGGGAACCGTAAAATCCGCGTCGTCCACTGGGGAATCATCCACAACCACTCTCAGGGCAAGTGGGACGCAGTGCGGCTTCTGAAGGACGACTACGAGATGGTAGGCTGGGTGGACGACCGCGCGTCGACGGCTATGCGGATGCAGGAACCGAAGGTCGGCATCTACACGAACTATCCATGTTTTACCCCGCAGCAGGTGTTCGACGAGGTGAAGCCCGATTTGATTGTCGTCGAAACTGCGAACTCGGATCTCGTGGAGATATCGACGGAAATCGCGAAGCACGGCATCCCGATGCACATGGACAAGCCGCTCGGCATCGACCAAGTGGGATATCGCAGGATGTCGAAGATATGCGAAGCTCGTGGAATCCCTCTCCAGATCGGCTACATGTTCCGCTCGAACGAGGCGATCAACAAGATGGTGGAGCTCGCGAAAAACGGCGTCCTCGGCGAGATATACTCCGTTGATGCCGATCTCGACCATAACTACGGATACCCGAAATATCCCGAATACGCCTCGCATTATCCGGGCGGGACGGCGTATCTTCTCGCCTGTCACGCAATCGAATGGGCCATGCCTATCTTCGACGATGCGATGCCGCTGAAGACATGGTCGATCCTGAAGCCCGCGCCAGGCGACCCCGAATGGGCCGCCACGCACTCTCTCACGATTATGGAGTATCCGCGCGCCAACGTGACGATACGCGTCTGCTCGAAGGGGACCCAGCCGTGTCGCCACATCCGCATCGACGGCACCGATGGGTCGATGGAGCTTGAGCCGATTGAGGACTTCCGCACCGTGAAGCACACGACCGGTCTCAACGCAGACGGGCTCTCGCGCGTGGACAAGTTGGAGATCAAGATGTTCCTCAAGAAGGTCAACGAGAAGGCAAAGGCGCTCGGCTTCCGCGAGGGAATCAACCGCCTTTCGTTCAAGGCGCCGCAGGACCGCTATGCGGGGCAGCTCAAGGAACTTGCCAGGATTATTCGCGGTGAGATTCCCAACCCTCCAGGACTCTACGAACATGACCTGAAGGTTCACAAGGCGTCGCTAGACGCCTGCAACCTCAAGACCGAAGGCGTGGAGTGATCGCGCTTCTGGCAGCTGGCGTTCTTTCGCCTTTCTTTTTTGAGGCGACGCCAGAGGTTCGCTCGACCTACCAGTCTCTTGGCAAGATCGTCGAAGACCGTCCGATGCAGATAACGAACATCCGCGCTGGGTATGACGCGGGCGAGTACGGACGGTTTGGTGTCCGCAACTGGGACGTTAGCTCCCTTACGGACCGACGGCACGATGCGCACCGCCATGCGCTCTACCACACCGAGTACGGCTTGACTTGGCAATACGACATCGACATTGCAGATGGATGGCGGATCAAAAACGACTTGACGCGTTCCTGGACGATCTATCGTGGCTTTTCAGCGGACTCCGGAAACCGGACCTACCACTGGTATCAGCTTGATCAGTCCGTAGAGAATCCGTTTCTTGTTCCGTTCTGGCGTGTGCGGAAGTGCTTTCGAGGGAACGACTACCTCTACTTCAGGGCGGGCATCAGGAGGAAGTTCGCTTTTGCGAATGACTTCTATGTGATGCCATCGGTATTCGTGGATGGCGGAAGCTCGCGCAACCAAAGGCGTATCTTTGGCGAAAAGCGTGGCGGCGGCGACTGGCGGGAAGAGGTTTCCTCAGTCTCGCTTCGCCTTGAGCTGGGCTGGTGCATTTCGGAATGCCTTGCTGCGTTCGCCTTTGTCGAGCAGTATGAAGTCGTTGGCGGCGACGAGCGCCGGACAAACAGGGCAAGCAGCTACAGGTGCGCCCACAACGACTGGACGCATTGTGGTGTCGGCATAAAGATGCGTTTTTGAGCACTCTGAGAAGTAAAGCGGGAAGGATATAACTAACAAAGGGACAGGAAGGTAAGCGAAATGAGAACTCCATGCGGAATAATACTTGCGACGGTGATTGCGCTTGCTGCAGTTGCAGCGGCCGCGCCTCTGGCGGAATACCCCGGCGAGGTCGGGGAGAAGACCGGTTGGAAGTGCGTCGGCAGCGAGGAGGGGAAGGTCGTCTACATACCCTTTGAGGGCTACTACGAGTCGAAGGGAGGGCGCATCGAGTCGCCGCGCTTCAAGCTCGACGGCGAAATCGGCAAGAACCGCTTCTATCGCCTGACGTTCAGCGCGAAGTGTCCTGTCGACGGCTACTGGTGGGTGGACTTCTTCGAC
>OCTX014558675.1_pt1 | contig 17618 bp, 9 predicted proteins | sample 1539691 | NCBI WGS metagenome assembly OCTX01 (sample SAMN02144231, study PRJEB22623) | gut metagenome | biome: sheep rumen | host: Ovis aries | place: New Zealand | reverse complement strand
TCGCGTACAGAACTGCCGAAGTCGGTGAAGTGGATAGGCTTGTTGAGTCCCATCTGTATCGGGCCGATGATTTCGACATCAGGTGCCAGCGCCTGAAGCATCTTGTATGACGAGCGTGCGCTTGTAAGGTTGGGGAATATCAGCGTGTTGACGTCCTTGTCCTTCAGGCGGGTGAAGGGGTAGAGCGTGTCGCGCTGTTCGCGGTTGAGTGCGAATCCTATCTGTATCTCACCATCGACAATCATCTCGGGATTCTCCGCCTGTAGTTCTGCTACGGCCTTTCTCACCTTCTTAGAGCCCTCCGATGTGTCGCTTCCGAAGTTAGAGTGGCTCACCATAGCGATGACCGGCTTCTCGTTGAAGAAGCGCACGGCGGTAGAACTCAGTTTCGCCAGGTCAACCAGTTCCTCGGTGTCTGGGTTGTTGTTGATAAGGGTGTCGGCGATATAGAGCGTTCCTTTGGGAGAGTTGATGATGTGCATCGTTCCGAAATGCTTGTATTCGGAACGTATTCCGATAACCTCTTTCGCCACCTTGATGGTGTTTGAATATTTGGTGTAGAGACCTGTAATGAAGGCATCAGCCTCGCCTGTCTCCACCATCATCATGCCGAAATAGTTGCGCTCGAACATCTTGTCGTTGGCCTCCTCGAAGGTGTATCCGTCGCGCTGGCGCTTCTCAGTGAGAATCCTTGCGAAGCGCTCTCTTCTCTCTGCCTCGTTGTCGTGACGCAGGTTTATTACCTCGATGCCCTCAAGCGAGAGGTCGAGTTCCTTAGCCAGTTTTGCTATGCGCTCGTCGTTGCCGAGAAGGATAGGCTGGCATATACCTTCGGCCTTTGCCTGGACAGCGGCACGAAGCATAGTGGGGTGAATGCCCTCGGCAAAAACCACGCGCTGCGGGTGTGCACTTGCTGTGGCATAGAGTTTCTGGGTGAGTTTTGTCTCCTGTCCGAGCAGCACGCTCAGCGAGTTCTTGTAGCCCTCCCAATCCTCAATGGCCTTGCGCGCAACGCCACTCTCAATGGCAGCCTTTGCTACAGCGGCCGACACCTCCGAGATGAGTCGTGGGTCAACGGGCTTCGGGATGAAATAGTCGCGTCCGAACTTCAGGTTGTTCACCTTATAGACATCGTTCACCACGTCGGGCACAGGCTGCTTTGCCAAGTCGGCAATGGCATGTACTGCTGCCATCTTCATCTCCTCGTTGATGGCGGTGGCGTGAACGTCGAGTGCGCCACGGAAGATGTATGGAAAACCGATAACGTTGTTTATCTGGTTGGGGTAGTCGGTACGTCCGGTTGACATCAGAGTGTCGGGACGCGCCTCCATTGCATCCTCGTATGAAATCTCTGGAACAGGATTGGCGAGAGCAAAGATGATGGGGTCTTTAGCCATTGTCTTTACCATCTCCTTTGTGAGCACGTTGCCCTTAGACAGTCCCACGAAGACGTCAGCACCGTTGATGGCCTCGGCCAGAGTGTGAACGTCGCGGCGGTCGGTTGCAAAGAATCGCTTCTGCTCGTTCAGGTTGTCGCGGTCGCTTGTGATAACGCCCTTAGAGTCGAGCATCAGTATGTTCTCCTTGCGTGCTCCAAGAGCCATGTAGAGTTTGGTGCAACTGATGGCAGCGGCACCGGCACCGTTCACCACGATGCGCACGTTCTTGATGTCCTTGTTGGCAACCTCGAGTGCGTTCTTCAGTCCTGCTGCCGAGATGATGGCTGTGCCGTGCTGGTCGTCGTGCATCACGGGGATGTCGAGAGTCTTCTTCAGGCGTTCCTCGATATAGAAGCACTCTGGCGCCTTGATGTCCTCAAGGTTGATGCCACCGAATGTAGGCGCAATCTTCTCTACAGCCTCGCAGAACTTCACAGGGTCTTTCTCGTCAACCTCTATGTCGAATACGTCGATGCCTCCGTAAATCTTGAAGAGCAAGCCCTTGCCCTCCATAACCGGCTTACCGCTCATAGCGCCGATGTCACCCAGTCCTAAGACTGCCGTGCCGTTGCTTATTACAGCCACCAGATTGCCCTTGTCGGTGTATTTATATGCATCGTCGGGGTTTTCTTGTATCTCCAGACATGGGAAAGCCACGCCTGGCGAATAGGCTAAACTTAAGTCTGTTTGAGTACGATAAGCCTTAGTGGGCTTCACTTCGATTTTTCCTGGCCGTCCATCTTCATGATAGGCTAATGCCGCTTCCTTTGATATCTTTACCATAAATACCTATTTGTATTATTATACTATTAAGTAATGCTCTTGTTCTCAAAAATTTTTGCAAAGTTACGAAAAAACTTAAAAAGACAAATAGTTTTATCGAATCTTTTTATTAACTTTGCCATTGAATTATACAAAGCATCTTTGAATTCAATACTTTTATAAATATTTATACGTTTTTGCGTCTTTTCTGATGAATACTATAACTGACTACAAGAAGGAATTGCGTTCCAAAATCTTGAGTGTTGCGATGGCAATGTTCAAGAAGAACGGCATCAAGTCTGTAAAGATGGATGATATTGCCAATGCTTTGCAGATATCCAAGCGCACCTTATACGAGATATACGACAACAAGGAGTGCCTGCTGCTCGAGTGTGTGCGTGAAGACCGTGTCAAAACGAGGACCCATCTGATGGAGTTTGCATCTCATAAAGGTGACGAAATGGATATCCTCATCGAGTTCTTCAAGATGAAGATGAGCGACCTGGAGAAGATTAACCCGCGGTTCTTTACCGAATTGCAGAAATATTCAGGTGTGGTTGATTATTTCCGCCAGTCGCGCGACGAAGAAATGCAGAAGTCGATAGAGTTTATTGAAAGGGGAGTGGAGCATGGCTATTTCCTGAAAGAACTGAACTACAGCATTGTAGTGAGGATTGCGGATGCGTCAATGAACTATTTCACTGCCAACGAGATGTACCTGAAGTATGACGCGAAAGAGTTGTTCCGCAATTTCTGGATAGTCTTGCTGCGCGGTTTCTGCACATCCAAGGGCGCTGCCCGGCTTGAGGACTTTTTCGATGAAGCGTAGGTCCATTACACATATATACCTTATTTTTTTAGTTTCGGAAGTTATAAACACCCTGAATTTTAGCGCCCTGAAAGGGCAGTAAGTACATAGCCCAGGGCATCGCTCTGGGTATAATGGCGTGCCCTATATACACGCCCTGTAAGGGCAAAAGAACTTCCTATTTCCTATATGTGACAAATCTTTTGCCCTTTCAGGGCGAATACACCTTGGTCGCGTGTTACCCAGGGCGATGCCCTGGGCTATGTACTTACTGCCCCTTTGGGGCGATTCATCACAGTTAGTGAACTTGCTTCCGAAACTTCAATTATTTTATATTATTCTTTTTGCTACTTTTAAAAAAAATGGTTAACTTTGCAACCGTTTTTAAAAAGACATAAATTTCAGATTAAGTAATGAATATATCTTATAAGTGGTTGAAGGAGTATGTTGACTTCAATCTTACTCCTCAAGAAGTATGCGACGCATTGACAAGCGAAGGACTTGAGGTTGACGCACTTGAGGAAGTTCAAAGCATTCGTGGAGGATTAAAGGGACTTTATGTAGGCAAGGTGCTTACATGTGAGCCACATCCCAACTCAGACCATCTTCATGTTACTACGGTTGACTTAGGCAAGGGAGAGCCAAGCCAGATTGTGTGTGGTGCTCCCAATGTTGCTGCCGGGCAGAAGGTTATCGTTGCCGACCTGGGCTGCGTGCTGTATGACGGCGACAAGGAGTTTGTCATAAAGAAGTCGAAACTTCGCGGCGTGGAGTCGAATGGTATGATATGCGCCGAGGACGAGATAGGCGTCGGAACAAGTCATGACGGCATTATCGTTCTCCCTGAAGATGCCAAGGTAGGCATGCCTGCTGCTGAATACTACAATCTCGAAAGCGACTGGCTCATAGAGATTGACATCACGGCAAACCGCGCCGATGCCCTGTCTCACTGGGGTGTGGCACGCGACTTGTATGCATGGCTGAAGCAGAATGGATATGAGACTTCGCTCCATCGCCCTTCAGACGAAGGCTTTGCGGTTGATAACGAAGACCTGCCGATAGACGTGGAGATTGAGAACACCGAAGCATGCCAGAGATATGCGTGCGTCAGCATCACCGATTGCGAGGTGAAAGAGAGTCCCGACTGGCTGAAGAACAAACTCACCATAATAGGTCTGCGCCCAATAAACAACATAGTTGACATCACCAACTACGTGATGATGGCATACGGCCAGCCGCTCCATTGCTTTGACGCAGACATGGTGAAAGGTCATAAGATTGTGGTGAAGACAATGCCCGAGGGCACACCATTCGTGACACTCGACGGCGAGGAGCACAAACTCTCTGAGCGCGACTTGGCCATCTGCAATGCCGAAGAGCCGATGTGTATAGCCGGTGTGTTTGGCGGCAAGGGTTCTGGCACTTACGACAGCACACGCAATGTGGTGCTCGAGAGCGCTTATTTCCATCCAACATGGATAAGAAAGAGCGCACGCCGTCATGGTCTGAGCACTGATGCATCGTTCCGCTTCGAGCGTGGCATCGACCCCAACGGAATAATCTATGCCCTCAAGCAGGCTGCAATTCTATGCAAAGAACTTGCTGGCGGCAAGGTTTCAATGCAGATAAAAGACGTTTATCCAAAGAAGATTGAGAACTTCAAGGTGGACTTGAAGTATTCTTATGTAAACCAGTTGATTGGTAAGGAGTTACCCGTTGACACAATAAAGAGCATCGTGACATCTCTCGAGATGACTATTCTCAACGAGGATGCCGAAGGACTGATGCTCGAGGTGCCTGCTTATCGTGTGGATGTACAGCGCCCCTGCGATGTGGTAGAGGACATTCTTCGCGTGTACGGATATAATAATGTGGAGATTCCTTCACAACTCAAGTCGTCTCTTGTCATAAAAGGCGACGAGGACATCAAGCACCGGCTTGCCAATCTCGTGGGCGAGCAACTTCTGGGTTGCGGCTTCAACGAGATACTTAACAACTCACTCACCAAGGCTGCTTACTACGATGGACTTCAGAGTTACCCCGAGAAGAACCTGGTGAGGATATTCAACCCGCTGAGTTCCGACCTTAACGTAATGCGCCAGACACTTCTCTTCGGAGGTCTTGAGAGTGTTGCACACAACATCAACCGCAAGAGTCCTAACCTGAAATTCTTCGAGAGAGGCAATGTATATACGTTCACGCCAGAGAAGCAGAACGTTGAAAACCCGACGGCTGCATACAAGGAGGAGAACATGATTGCCCTGTGGGTTACTGGTAAGCGCGTAAGCGGTTCGTGGGCACATGCCGACGAGGCATCAACCTTCTTCGAGTTGAAGGCATACGTCATGAACATCCTTTCCCGTATCGGCATGCCCTTCGGCATGCTTGTGTTCAAGGACAGCGAGAACGACATCTTCTCTAAGGCCACTGTGATAGAGAACCGTGGCGGCAAGAAGTTTGTGGAGATGGGATTGGTGAGCAAGAAGATACTCAAGTCGGCAGGCATCGACCAGGAGGTTTATTACGCAGAACTCAACTGGACTGCCCTGATGAAGGCCATCAAGAAGCAGAAGGTGGAGTATGTGGAAATCAGCAAGTATCCTTCTGTGAGCCGCGACCTCGCCTTGTTGCTTGACAAGAACACAGAGTTTGCGCGCGTCGAGCAGATTGCATATCAGTCGGAGAAGAAGTTGCTTAAGAAAGTGGAACTCTTCGATGTTTATGAAGGCAAGAACCTGCCAGACGGAAAGAAGAGTTATGCCGTCAACTTCATCTTGCAGGACGAGCAGAAGACGCTCAACGACAAGCAGATAGAAGCCATCATGAATAAGATTATAGCCAATCTGAAGAAAGAACTTGGCGCAGAGTTGAGATAATAATAAGCCCCTAAGTAAGGGGTTGGGGTCTGAACAAGCGCAGACATCCAATTCCCTTTAACATAATATAAATAATTTAATTAAAGGTGGGTTTGTATTCCTCGCTTGTTCAGACCCCCACCCCCCTAACTTAGGGGGACACGAATAAATATGGGAAGAGCATTCGAATATCGTAAAGCAACGAAACTGAAGAGATGGGGACACATGGCAAAGACCTTCACCAAGATTGGTAAGCAGATTGCCATTGCCGTAAAGGCAGGTGGTCCCGAGCCAGAGAACAACCCTGCATTGCGCGCCATCATCGCTAATGCCAAGCGCGAGAACATGCCGAAGGACAACATCGAGCGTGCCATCAAGAACGCTATGGGTAAGGACCAGAGTGAATATAAGGAAGTGACATACGAGGGATATGGCCCTCACGGAGTGGCTATCTTTGTTGACACACTGACCGACAACACTACACGTACCGTTGGTGACGTGCGTTCAGTATTCAACAAGTTCAACGGAAACCTCGGCACTACAGGCTCTCTGAGTTTCCTCTTCGACCACAAGAGCGTGTTCACTTTCAAGAAGAAGGAAGGCCTCGACATGGACGAAATGATTCTCGACCTTATCGACTATGGTGTTGAGGACGAGTTCGACGAGGACGAGGAAGAGGACAGCATCACCATCTACGGCGACCCGAAGAGTTTCAGCGAGATACAGAAGCATCTTGAGGAGAACGGCTTCGAGGTGACAGGTGCTGAGTTCACCTATATTCCTAACGACCTTAAGGACGTTACACCAGAGCAGCGCGAAACCATCGACAAGATGATTGAGAAACTCGAGGACTTCGACGACGTTCAGACCGTTTACACAAACATGAAACCAGAGTAATAAACTCTCTTTCAAATAATAACAGGAAGCCTCTCCACAAACGGAGAGGCTTTTTCATGTAATAAAAACTACTAACTTTTACATCACCATGTGCCATCAAATAATATTCAGCATAGTTATAGTCTATGTGCCGAAAAGGAAACATTTCTTGAAATAATCATAAAATGTAGGAGTATTTTACACGAATAACTTGTTGTTTAAATCTATTTTATTATCTTTGTAGTCAGATTATGCATATCCGGATAAGTAAATCCGCATCATAGTATCAGAAATGACGAATCCATATATATCGCAAATCCTTTCTATTAAGGAAGAGGTCAAGAAGCAACTCCCCTTTGGTCTTGAGACCACGGCTGATTTGATGTTGGAGTTTATGAGTAAGAGCAAGGATGAACAGCAGAGAGATACTGCTGCCTTCATCAAGGCATCTAAGAAAATGCCGGAAATAGTCATGGTTTTCGATTTCGCCATGTCATTGTTACAACACGATGTCATTCCTATTCGTGAATCCATTTATGACACAGGTATTGATGGAATAAAAGAGTTGAATGACCATTGGGCAGACAAGTATGGAATGGATGATAGCCATAAGGGCAACGCTAAAGCATACATTTTCTTCAATTGGCTGGTTCTAAGATTGCCTGCGAAAGAGGAAATGAAGAAATTTGGATTGATCTATTAAATCGTAATAATATGATAGAACATTATTCACATAAAATACAGAATGCTATTCAAAAAGAACTATTTAAGGCCAATAGTTCAATAAAGATTGCTGTCGCATGGTTTACGAACGATTTGCTTTTCCAGCCTTTGTTGCTTAAACTTGCTGCTGGCGTTAGTGTTGAACTCATACTGAATAAGGATGATATTAATTGTTCAGATGACAATGAAGTAGATTTTGATGAGTTCGTTAAAGCTGGAGGAATATTGCGATGGAATGACACCAAGCAGCTGTTACATGATAAGTTCTGTATTATTGATAATAATGTAGTTATTTATGGTTCATATAATTGGACTAACAAGGCAGAATACAATGAAGAATCGATAGCAATAGCCAAGGGAGAGGATTCTACTACGCAGTTCTATGTTGACAAGTTTGACAATCTATCTAATAAATATCCACAAGAAGAAAAGGATGTGGCAGGACCTATCGCTATTCTTGATAAAAGTGAAGATTGTGATTATTATATTGATGAGTACGGTGTAAAATACAGTACAGATTTGACGATACTTTATAAAGGAGTTGACATTAAAGAGTATAAGATATTACCAAATACTCGAATCATTAAAGAAGAAGCATTTTGTGATTTTTCCACATTAGAAAAAGTAGATTTGTCAAATGTTGAAGTGATAGAAGGCAAAGCGTTCTATAATTGTGTTTCCTTAAAGGTTGTTTTAATACCGCCAACTTTTCACAAATGCGGATCTCATATCTTTGACGGATGTTTATCCTTGAAGGATATGATGCTTCCTTCGAAATTACAGGTTATCGGAGATTGTATGTTCGCACATTGTAAGTCTCTACAACATGTTACATTACCAGACAATCTTCGACATATAGGCAATTATGCTTTTTACGATTGTATATCTTTATATGAAATTGATTTCCCCGATACAATTGATTCAATAGGAAACCACTCCTTTTATGGATGCATTTCTCTTACACAAATAAAGTTGCCATCATCTTTAAAATCCATTAATAACAGAGCATTTGGAAATTGTTCTCATATAAAAGTAATAAAAATAGAAACACTGTCTTTTTTATCTGCTCAAAATGTTAATATGAGGAGTTTTTCCTCAATTTTACCATGGGAAGAAGGACTATGTTGTAAAATAATATTAGGCAAGAAGATCAAAAGTATTCCAGATTATGCTTTTGAAAACTGCCAATGGCTACAAAAAATAGAGATTCCTAATGGAGTAGCTTCCATTGGAGATTCTTCATTTTCCTCCTGCTTTACCCTTAAAAAAATTACAATCCCTAACACTGTGATGTCTATTGGCAAATATGCCTTTTCTGGTTGCAGTTTTAAAGAAATAGAGATTCCCAGTTCTGTATTGAGCATAGGGGATTATGCTTTCTGGGCATGTTTATCAATAAAGAATGTCAAGTTAAATAATGGAATTAAATCTGTCGGAAAGTGTGTTTTTAAGGATTGTATGCTTTTAAAGACTGTTTCATTTCCAAGTACAATTGAATGTATTGAAGATGGCATGTTTGAGGGCTGTTGTGATTTAGCCTCTGTGAGTATTCCCAATTCTGTATCGCGTATTGGGGAAAAGGCATTCTTTCGTTGTAGTAGCCTGACTTCAGCAAGCATTGGGAACTGCGTGAAAAACATTGGTGACTCAGCCTTTGAAACATGTATAAGTTTAAATAAAGTTATTATAGGTAGCAATGTAGAAAATATTGGGGAAAAGGCATTTTATCGGTGTTGTAGCCTCAAGGCTTTATCTATACCAAATAATGTTACTTCAATAGGCAAATACGCTTTTGCAGAATGTAGCCATTTGACAACAATATCTTTTAACCCCAAAATCGATGAGATGCTGGAAGGATTATTTATGAACTGCTATTCTTTAAAGGATATTAGTATTACAAAATGTATTAAAAGAATTGGTAGCAATGTTTTTAAGGACTGTAAGGCTTTAAGCAGTATAGAATTGCCCAATGTATTATTAGAGATAGGCAAAGAAGCTTTTGAGGGCTGTTCTAACTTAGAAACAATTGTTATTCCAAACAACGTCTTAAGCATCGGTGAATGTGCTTTTGCTTGGTGTGGCCTAACAAAAATACGCATACCTCAATCCGTGAGAAATTTGTCCCCTGGTGTCTTTCTTGGAACACACCTTAAAGAAATAGCTATTCCAAAAGGGAGAGAAGACTTTAGAAAATTTAAATCTTTGTATGAAAATGTTCCCTTTGGATCTGAATTAATAATTGAATATTAGCATAATATGTTAGATATGAACAAGAACGACATAAAGAAATTGTTACAAAATGGTGAGCGGCTGACGTTGGAGGCAAAGCAGGCCAAAACGGATGTGCCCAAGTCGGTTTGGATGAGTTATTCTGCTTTCGCAAATACGATGGGCGGAACCATCTTATTAGGTGTTTCTGAGGACTTGAAGGAGAAAGACCTTGCAAAGAGGTTTCGAATAGAAGGGGTTGATGATGCAGAAAGAATCCGGAAAGATTTCTGGAATACCATCAACAGTAATAAGGTGAGCGACAATATCCTTGAGGATAGTGACGTAGAAGTGATAGATGTGGATGGTAAGCATGTTGTATGTATTCATGTGCCGATGGCTGATTGGCATGTAAAACCAGTCTATCTGAATGAGAATGTCTATAAGAATACGTACAAACGTAACCATGAGGGAGACTATCATTGCACAGAACAACAGGTGAGGGCAATGATTCGTGACTCCTACGAGGGAGGGAACGACGGAGCATTGATGGAGCATTACGACATGGATGACGTAGATCCAGACACGCTACGTAGATACCGCACAGTGTTTCAATTCAGAAATGAAGGACATGTATGGAACGAAGTGGACGACAAGACCTTCCTGAAGAACCTTGGCGGCTATATCGTAGACCGTGAGACAGGCAAAGAGGGCTTGACGATGGCTGGATTGATGATGTTTGGCAAGGGGCTTTCGATACAAGAGCGGTTTGCAAACTTCAGGATGGACTATATTGACTTCTGCAATCTGATAGGAGAAGAGCGTTATAGTGACCGCCTGACCTACGATGGACGCTGGGAGAACAACTTATATCAGTTCTTTAGCCGCGTTATTCCCAAAGTGACTTTCGACCTCCCACGTCCATTCCGAATGGAAGGTATTCAGCGAATAGATGACACGCCCCTGCATAAAGCAGTACGCGAGGCATTTACAAACGCCATTATCCATGCTGATATTATGCTGGAGGCGGGGGTGCTGCGGATTGAGAAGCATGAAGATCGCTTGGTGTTCCGTAATCCTGGGTTGCTGATGCTACCTTTGAAGGATATCTATGAGGGTGGGGTGTCAAAAGCTCGTAATCCCAAGATACAGAATATGCTGAGGATGATTGGCTATGGTGAAAACCTCGGCTCAGGTTTCCCAATGATACTTAGTGCTTGGAACCAGGCTGGTTGGGGAGTGCCTGTTTTGGATAACCGCTTGGAGGTGGACGAAGTTTCCTTGGTGCTCCCAATTAGGCGTATTGAGGGCAATGCTCCTAAAAGTGACCCCAAAAGTGACCCCAAAAGTGACCCCAAAAGAGACCCTCAAAACAGGAAAAGTGCCCCCAAAAAGTTATCTCCTCAAGAACGGCTCGACATGATTATTGCTCATATCAAAGGAAATCCGTCGATTACTCGCGAAGAAATCGCTGACATGATTGGTGTTGGTCGCACTACTATATTGAAGGATCTTCGAATCCTGAAAGAACAATATGGCGTACACTATGAGGGGCCTAGCAAAACCGGCAAATGGGTAATAGACAATTAGCGGTTTGTTTCATTGCCCGAACCATGTATGTTCCATGACGAGAAGAAATGGATAATCCCACTTAAACAGCAATAGTACGACTTTATATGAAACAGATTCCTTTTTGGCCTGTTCTGAAAAAGTCGTTTGTCAAGAGATACAAGAGAAAGGGATTACTGATAATCCTTAGGTGTGAGGAGTGTCTGATATAGCACCAGACCCTTGCGGCTGGCAGACGTATAGGTGTACGAGAATCGGAAACCGGCATCTTTGTAAATCTTGTTGCTGGTGTTGCGCTTCAGTTCGTCAAGGAGAGCGGTGCGCGCGTTGCCATCGTTGAGAACTCCAACGGTATCTGCCTTCCCTCTTAAACTATAGTAAGAGTGAACAGTCTTTGTAGCCCTGTCGAATGTGATACTGTCCATGATGGTGAATTCGTCAATGACGACGGGGCATTTCTTCTCTGTATGTTCCTTGACTTCTCGTGCTGCTCTGTCCTCCAAGTTCTCGTGGCAGGAGAAGAGCATAAATGCTGTTGCTATTAATAATAACTTCTTCATAATGGGTACAAAAATAAGTATTTTCTCATTAATTCTTTAAAAATAATGAAAATATTAGTAGAAAAAACTCATTTTTTTGTATCTTTGCGAATAATTTTGGATTAAACTCATGCAACATATACGTAATTTCTGCATCATTGCTCACATCGACCACGGTAAGAGTACCATTGCCGACCGTCTTCTGGAACGTACCAACACGATTCAGATAACGGAAGGGCAGATGCTTGACGACATGGATCTTGAGAAGGAGAGAGGCATCACCATTAAGAGCCACGCCATACAGATGGAATACGAACTTGGCGGTGAGAAGTATGTCCTCAATCTTATTGACACTCCGGGACATGTCGATTTCTCATACGAGGTAAGCCGCAGCATCGCGGCATGCGAGGGCGCTCTGCTTGTGGTTGACGCAACGCAAGGCGTTCAGGCACAGACGATAAGCAATCTTTATATGGCCATCGACCACAACTTGGAGATTATCCCTGTAATCAACAAGATTGACATGCCGAGTGCGATGCCCGACGAGGTGGAGGACGAGATTGTAGATTTGATTGGTTGCGACCGCAAGGATATAATACGGGCAAGCGGCAAGACAGGCGAGGGTATTGACGACATACTGCGTGCTGTTGTTGAGCGCATTCCATGCCCGGAGGGAGACCCCGAAGCACCATTGCAGGCATTGATTTTCGACTCTGTGTTCAACTCCTTCAGAGGAATCATTGCCTACTTCAAGATTGTCAACGGCTCGATAAAGAAGGGCGACAAGGTGAAGTTTTTCAATACCGGCATGCAATATGATGCCGACGAGGTGGGCGTACTGAAGATGGATATGATTCCGCGGAAAGAATTGACTACCGGCGAGGTGGGGTATATCATCAGCGGCATCAAGGATGCGAAGGAGGTGAAGGTGGGCGACACCATCACACATGTTGCCACTCCTTGCGCCAAAGCCATTGAGGGATTCCAGGAAGTGAAGCCAATGGTGTTCGCAGGTGTCTATCCTATAGACCCGACTGAGTATGAGAACCTGCGTGCTTCGCTCGAGAAACTGCAGTTGAACGATGCCTCGCTGTCGTTCTTCCCTGAGTCTTCGGTGGCTCTGGGATTTGGTTTCAGATGCGGTTTCCTCGGACTTCTGCACATGGAGATAGTTCAGGAAAGACTCGACCGCGAGTTCAATATGGACGTGATAACCACTGTGCCCAACGTGTCCTATATGGTATATACCAAGCAGGGCGAGTCAACGGAGGTGCACAACCCCAGCGGATTGCCCGACCCAACGATGATTGAGCACATTGAGGAGCCATATATCAGAGCGTCGATAATCACAGACAGCAACTACATCGGGCCTATCATGAAACTCTGTCTTGACAAACGAGGCGAACTCATCAACCAGGAGTATGTCAGCGGCAATCGTGTGGAACTGCACTTCATGCTCCCATTGGGCGAGATAGTCATCGACTTCTACGACAAGTTGAAGAGCATTTCAAAAGGATATGCGTCGTTCGACTATCACATCGACTCGTTCAGACCCTCGAAACTGGTGAAACTCGACATTCTGCTCAATGGTGAACCTGTGGACGCACTCTCCACGCTGACACATCAAGACAATGCTGTGGGCTTCGGAAGACGCATGTGCGAAAAACTGAAAGAACTCATACCGCGCCAGCAGTTCGACATCGCTATTCAGGCGGCAATAGGTGCCAAGATTATAGCAAGAGAAACTGTGAAGCAGGTACGTAAGGACGTGACGGCCAAGTGTTATGGAGGTGACGTGAGCCGAAAGCGCAAACTGCTTGAGAAACAGAAGAAAGGCAAGAAGCGAATGAAACAGATAGGCAACGTGGAGGTGCCTCAGAAAGCATTCCTTGCCGTGCTAAAACTTGACTAAAACAAATTCAACTAAAAATCTTAACTAAGGAGGAGACTGAAAAAAATGAAAGATTTGTATAACAATGTAAGAGACATCGCCCGTGAACTCGCACGCAAGTACAGTACGATGACACACGAGGAACTCGACATACTTCAGAGTGTGCTCGTGCCGATGAAGTTTGCCAAGGGCGAGATGATACTCAAAGAAGGCGAGGTGTGCAAGAACATATACTATGTGGAGAAAGGTCTCGTGCGCCAGTTCTATTTCAAGAACGGCAAGGAGGTCACTGAGCACATGGCTGTAGAGGGTAATATAATAATGTGTATAGAAAGTTTGTTCAGGGAAGAACCTACAAGACTGCAGGTGGAAGCCCTCGAACCAACCATAATATACGCGCTGCCGAAAGCGAAACTCGAAGAGGTGGCATTGCATAATGTAAACATTCAAATACTTTATCGTAAGATATTGGAAGAGAGCCTGATACTGTCGCAGGTTCATGCAGACCTTGTAAGGTTTGAATCGGCCCAAGACAGGTATCGCAAGATGTGCAAACTGCAGCAGCAAGTGACACTACGCGCCCCTCTGGTCTATATAGCAAGTTACCTGCAGATGACACCTGAGACGCTAAGCCGCGTGCGCTCGAGCACATTGTTGGATTAACAGCAGAATACCCCAAACGCCCTTTGGGGTATTAATGTATCTGCCCGTGTCGTCAGAGATGCTTTTTGAGGATGCGAAAGATGTCCTTTGAGGATGCGAAAGATGCCTTTTGAGGATGCGAAAGATGCTCTTTGAGGATGCGAAAGATGTCCTTTCATAATCTAAAACGTGTCCTTTCGCTTTAAAAGATTAAAAGTTTTGGCAGTCTCAATATTAATTCGTATCTTTGCACGTCTTAAAAAAGAAACTCCCAAAATTGCCAAAATATACTCAATATATGGAAAATAAAGATATGGCAAATGCCACAAAGAAATTCGTTGAACATGCGTCGTTAGACTTGCAGAAGACGAATGAAGAGATACTAAAAAGGTGGAACGAGACGGATATGTTCCGCCGTTCAATAGATGAAAAGGAGGGATGCCCGCAGTTCGTATTCTTCGAGGGGCCTCCTTCGGCCAATGGTCACCCGGGTATTCACCATGTGCTTGCGCGTTCTATCAAGGACACCTTCAACCGTTACAAGACAATGAAGGGATTCCAGGTGCATCGCAAGGCGGGATGGGACACTCACGGACTGCCCGTAGAACTCGGCGTTGAGAAGGAACTCGGCATTACCAAGGCTGACATTGACAACCACGAGTCGCCCAAATACATCTCTGTAGCCGACTATAACAAGAAGTGCCGCGAGAACGTGATGAAGTTCACAGCCGAATGGCGCGAGTTGACCGAGAAGATGGGCTATTGGGTTGACCTTGACAATCCATATATTACATACGACAACAAGTACATCGAGACTCTTTGGTGGTTGCTGAAACAACTCTATAACAAGGGTCTGCTTTATAAAGGCTACACCATTCAGCCATACTCACCTGCTGCAGGTACCGGACTTTCAAGCCACGAACTCAACCAGCCTGGCTGCTATCGTGACGTGAAGGACACAACTGTGACTGCGCAGTTCGACATCATCGACCCGCGTCCTGAGATGAAGGAGTGGGGCAAGCCTGTGTTCCTCGCATGGACAACCACACCTTGGACACTGCCTTCAAACACCGCGCTTTGCGTAGGACCGAAGATTGACTACGTTTGTGTGCAGACATACAACCCATATACAGGCGAGAAGATTTCCGCCATCATGGCAGCCGCAAGGGTGGATGCATATCTCAATCCCGACGGAGAATACCTTGACCTGAACGATTACAAGCAGGGAGACAAGGTGGTGCCATATCGCATCGTGGGCAACTATAAGGGTTCCGACCTCGTTGGCATGAAGTTCAGGCAACTGATGCCGTGGGTTAAGCCGTCGGAGAAACTCGATGAAAACTCACCAGAATTCGTCAAGAAGGCAGCAGAGAAACGTCCAGAAAGCATCTTCACCGTTGGCAACGACAAGTTTGTTGAGATGGAAGAAGAGGCATTCCGCGTTATTCCAGGCGATTATGTTACCACAGAGGACGGTACGGGTATTGTACACATAGCCCCAACCTTCGGTGCCGACGACCAAAAGGTGGCAAAGGCAGCAGGCATTCCGTCGCTGTTCATGATTTCTCGCGATGGAGAGACACGCCCGATGGTTGACCTTCAGGGAAAGTATTATCTGCATGAGGAACTTGCAGACGAGTTTGTTGAGAAGTGTCTTGATAAAGACAAGTATGCACTTCACGAGGGAGAGTTCGTTAAGAACGCTTATGCGCCAGAATTCAATGTCGATGGAAAGTATGACGAGAAGGCTGCATCAAAGGCTGAAGACCTGAACATACGCATCTGCATGGAGATGAAACAGGCTGGCGAGGCATTCAAGATAGAGAAGCATGTGCACAACTATCCGCATTGTTGGCGTACAGACAAGCCCGTGCTTTATTATCCTCTCGACTCATGGTTCATCCGTTCCACCGCATGCAAAGACCGCATGGTGGAATTGAACAAGACAATCAACTGGAAACCAGAATCTACCGGAACAGGTCGTTTTGGCAACTGGCTCGAGAATCTTAATGACTGGAATCTCTCGCGCTCACGTTTCTGGGGAACACCTCTCCCAATTTGGCGCAACAAAGACACTCGTGAGGAAATCTGCATAGGTAGTCTTGAGGAACTCTATAATGAGATTGAGAAGAGTGTTGCCGCCGGCATCATGACAAGCAACCCGCTGAAGGACAAAGGCTTTGTGCCTGGCGACTACTCGAAAGAGAACTATGATAAGATAGACATGCACCGTCCGTATGTCGATGACATCATTCTTGTCAGCGAGACGGGAAAACCGCTGCATCGAGAGCCAGACCTTATTGACGTATGGTTCGACTCTGGTTCTATGCCTTATGCTCAGGTGCACTATCCATTTGAGAACAAGGAGGCCATAGACGAGGCTCTTGCATATCCCGCCGACTTCATCAACGAGGGCGTTGACCAGACTCGTGGCTGGTTCTTCACTCTGCATGCCATCGCAACAATGGTATTCGACAGCGTTGCATTCAAGAACGTAATCTCTACTGGACTCGTTCTTGACGCCAAGGGCATCAAGATGTCTAAGCATATCGGCAATGTGGTCAATCCGTTCTCTGAGATAAAGAAGAACGGTGCCGATGCTGTTCGCTTCTATATGATGACCAACACCCAGCCTTGGGACAACCTTAAGTACGACCCGAAGGGTGTGGAAGAGGTGAGCAGAAAGTTCTTCGGAACTCTGTTCAACACTTATTCGTTCTTCTGCCGCTATGCTAACGTCGATGGATTCGATTATTCTCAGCCAGAAGTGCCTGTTAGCGAGCGCCCGGAGATTGACAGATGGATACTCTCAGAACTCAACTCCCTGATTATCGGAGTTGACCAGGCGATGAGCGACTATGAGCCAACTAAGGCCGGACGAATGATTGACAAGTTCGTCAACGACGACCTCAGCAACTGGTATGTACGCCTTAACCGCAAACGTTTCTGGGGAACTGGTGTTTCACAAGATAAGATAGCCGCTTACCAGACACTCTATGTGTGTCTTGAGACAGTAGCAAAACTGCTCGCACCGTTCTCTCCGTTCTATGCCGACCAACTCTACACAGACCTCATAAGCGTTACCAAGCGCGAGAATGCAGACAGCGTGCATCTTGCCAAGTTCCCCGAGCCGACAGGCGACATTGATGTTGAACTTGAGGAACGCATGCGAATGGCACAGAGGATTACTTCTATCGTGCTCGCATTGCGCAGGAAAGTGAACATCAAAGTGCGTCAGCCGCTGCATCAGATAATGATTCCAGCCGTTGACGAGGAACAGGTGAAACGCATAGAAGCCGTCAAGGA
>OCTX011928048.1_pt1 | contig 17620 bp, 18 predicted proteins | sample 1539691 | NCBI WGS metagenome assembly OCTX01 (sample SAMN02144231, study PRJEB22623) | gut metagenome | biome: sheep rumen | host: Ovis aries | place: New Zealand | reverse complement strand
AATACCTCCTTAAAATGACAAATAAATTGCTTGAAAGATATTATAAAACTTAATGCATATTTTTGTGCACTTCTTTTTTTAATCTACAGAAGCAGAGTAGTCTGTTTTTTTTTTTGTTTTCTTTTTAAAATAGTTAGTTTTTTTGTTATACTATTTATAGTGGTGAGTTTTATGGAAGAGATAATAATTGTTTGTCCAAATGAAGAGAAGATACGTATCCTAAAAGATTATGAAAAGAAAAAAGGTTTACATCATTATAAATTTATGACCAAAGAAGAATATATGAAGTGTTATTTCTTTTCATATGATAATTCTGCTTTATTTTATCTGATGAAGAAATATGCTTTTCATATTGATATTGCTAAAGTTATTTTAAAATCTTTATATGTTATTGATTTGGATAAAAAATATGTTTCTTCGAAACTTCAATTTTTACAAGAAATAAAATTAGATTTAAAAACTAATGGATATTTGACTTATACAAATAGCTTTTTATCTTTCATATCTAAAAGAAATGTGAAAGTTTATAATTATTATAATTTGGATTTATATGAGGAGGAGGCTCTTTCTTTTAAAATGGTAATTCCTGATGTGCGATTATCGAATCCTGTTTATGAGTTTCCTTCTATGGAAGCTGAAATTAATTTTGTTTGTTGTCAAATTGTTGAATTATTAAAAAAGGGTGTTGATATTGAAAATATTTATTTAAGTAATGTATCTAGTGATTACTATTATACAATTGAAAAGTTATTTTCTTATTATCATATACCTATTATGATTCCTTATCAAAATTCTATTTATGGTACTAAGGTGGTTGCAGATTTTTTAAAAACTGGAAAACTTGATCTTGATGATGCTAAGAAAGGTATTATAAATAAAAAGTTGGTTTCTATTTTGGGGGATTTGACGTTTTTGGATCAAAATGATTCAATATATGAAAAAATTCTTATTGATACATTAAAGAGTACTTATATTCCAAATCAGAAATTAGCAAAGGCTGTACAAATTAAAGATTTATTTTGTAGTTCCTTTACTGAAGATGAATATGTGTTTGTTGTTGGTTTTAATCAAAATGCTTTACCTAAAATTTTTATGGATACAGAATATTTGACTGATAAAGATAAAGAGGAATTATTAATGTATTCTACAACTGATTTAAATATAAGACAAAAGCGCGTTATTTTATATTTATTATCTAAAATTCCTCATTTGTTTTTATCTTATAAACTTACAACACCTTTTTCAAAATTTTATCCTTCAAGTTTAATTGAAGAATTGAACTTAGAGGTTATTCGGTTAGAAGATGACTCTTATAGTTATTCTGATTTTTATAATAAGCTACGTCTTTCGGAAATGTTGGATATTTTTAATTTGTATAGGGAAAAAACACCTTTTTTGGAAGTGTTAAATACACATTATAAAATTCCTTATCGGACATATTCTAATAATTTTTCTTTTATTGAAAAAGATGCTTATTTAAAAAAAATATCATGTAATTTACAGTTATCTTATACTGCTTTAAATAGTTATAATGAATGTAAGTTTCAATATTATCTTAAATATGTTTTAAAGTTAGATGATTTTAAGGACAATTTTGCATCTTTTGTGGGTTCTATGTATCATAAAATACTCTCTTTATATAAAAATCCTGAATTTGACTTCGAAAAAGAATATTTGAATTATTTAAAAACAAGAGAACTATCTATGAAAGAAAAATTATTACTTGTTAGAATAAAGAAAGAATTATTAGAATTTATTCAAGTCTTAAAAAAACAAGAGTTACTAATGGGATATGATTTTTCGCTTTGTGAGAAAAAGGTAGAAGTTTTAGTTGATAAAGATGTTTCTGTAAAATTTATTGGTTATATTGATAAAATTATGTATTATAAGAAAATTGAGGATACCTATTTTTCTATTATTGATTATAAAACTGGTAATATTGATACTCATATAGAACCTATGAAGTATGGTCTTCATATGCAATTACCAATTTATTTATATTTAATTCATTATGGTAAAGTATTTGATAACCCCATTTTTACAGGTATATATTATCAAAATATTTTATTTTCATATCCTACTTGGAGTTTAAAACTTTCAAAGGACATAGAAAATAGATATATGCTTAACGGATATTCAACTGATGATATTTCTGTTATTTCAAGGTTTGATTCTACATATGAAGATAGTAAAGTGATTAAAAGTATGAAGTATTCTGATGAAAAAGGTTTTGGTGCTTACACTAAAATACTTGATAATGATACTTTGTATAAGCTTTTATTATATACTAAAAACCATATTAAAGAAAAAGCAAATTCTATCTTGAATGGTGATTTTTCTATAGATCCAAAGGTATATGATTCTTTAAATGTTTCTTGTAGATATTGTTCTTTTCATGATATTTGTTTTATGAAAGAAGATAATTTAATTTATCTTGATAAAGTTGAGGACTTATCTTTTTTAGGTGGTGATTTATAATGGGATGGACTATGGAGCAGCAACAGGCTATTGATGCAAATGGGATGAACATAATAGTTAGTGCAGGGGCTGGTAGTGGTAAAACAGCTGTTTTAACTGCAAGGGTTCAACGCATTCTTTTGTCTGGAATTCATATTAATCAGTTATTAGTATTAACTTTTACGAATGCTGCCGCTGCAGAGATGAAAGAACGAATTCGAAAAAGTATTTTAAAAACACCTGGTTTAGAAAAGGAAAATGACTTGATTGATAGTGCTTATATTACAACATTTGATTCTTTTTCTTTGGCAATTGTTAAAAAGTATCACTATAAACTCAATATAACAAATAAGATTCAAGTTACAGATGAAATTATTATTGATATGAAAAAAAGAGAGATTCTAGATGAAATTTTTGATGAATACTATTTAAGTCCTAAAAAAGATTTTATGAGTTTAATTAGAGATTTTTGCTTAAAAGATGATAAAGAACTTAAAGAAGCTATATTAAATATCTATCGTAAAATAGAATTGAAATGTGATAAAACAAAGTATTTAGAAAACTATTTTTTAGAAGAATTTAGTAATAGGCGAGTAAATTCTTTGTTAGATGAGTACCTTAATTTATTATTTGAAAAACAAAAAATTCTTAAAGAGACTATTAATTCTTTAACACTTTATTTTGATGGAGATTTTGCAGGAAAAGTTTCAGATAATTTTAGAGGGTATTTGAATGCTAAAACATATGATGAATTTGTAAGTGGCGGAACTTATAAAAGCATTTCTGTACCGAGGGGTTCAGCTGAAGATGCTAAAAAAGCTAAAAAATTAGTGTTTGATATTGCCAACTCAATAAAGGATCTTTGTGTTTTTGCATCTTTTGAAGAAATGAAGGAGGAGTATCTTTCTACAAAGAATCATGTTTCATCTCTTATTGAAATATTGAAAGAATTTGATAAAAGGTTAGATTCTTATAAGTTTTTGGAAGAAGTGTTTTCTTTTAATGACATTAGCCGATTAGCTATACAAATCGTTCGAGAGCATAGTGATGTTCGTGAAAGCTTAAAAGCTGACTTTTATGAAATATTAGTCGATGAGTATCAAGATACATCAGACACACAAGAATTGTTTATTTCCTTAATATCAGATAATAATGTTTATATGGTAGGTGATATCAAACAATCTATTTATAGATTTCGTAATGCTAATCCATATTTATTTAAGAATAAATATGATACTTATCGTGATACTAATTTAGGTATGAAAATTGATCTTTTGAAGAATTTTAGGTCACGGTCTGAAGTTTTAAATAATATTAATTTGCTTTTTGGTTTTATTATGGATGATATTGTAGGTGGAGCTGATTATAAAACTAGTCATAGGATGGTATTTGGTAATCAAATGTTTATTAATGAAGGTGCTAGTGAGCAAAATTATAATTTTGAAGTCATTACGTATGAAAAGGAAAATTTGAAAAATATATCAATTTCTGAAGAAGAAGCATTTATTATCGGAAATGATATCTTAGAGAAAATAAAGAGTGGTTTTCAAATTTTTGATAAAGAATTAAAAAAACTTCGTAAGGTTGAATATAAGGACTTTGTTGTTTTACTTGATAAAAGTAGGGATTTTAATTTATACAAAAAGATATTTGAATATTTGCATATACCACTTTCTATATTAAAGGAAGAGTCTTTAAAAAAGGATGATGATATTTTAGTTATTAAAAATTTGTTTCGTTTTTTAATTTGCTTAAAAGAAGAACGTTTTGATTTAGAATTTCGTTATACATTTGTATCTCTTTGTCGTAGCTTTTTGTTTTCCTTATCTGATGATGAAATATATAATATATATATTTCTAATAGATTCTTTGAAACAGATTTATACAAAAAAGCTTGTACACTTCTAGATTCTATGGATGTTATGAACATTAGTAGTTATTATTTACTTGTGTTAGATACTTTTTGTTATGAGGAAAAACTAATAACAATAGGGCAGGTACATTCTTTTAGAGTTCGAGAGGAATATTTATATCAATTGTGTCAAAATTATGAGAAGACAGGAAAAAATATTTATGACTTTGTTAATTATTTAAACCAAATTTTTGAAGGTGATTATGATCTTAAATTTAATGTGTTTAAAGAAGAAAATAATAGTTGCAAAATAATGACAATTCATAAGTCAAAGGGATTAGAATTTCCTATTTGCTATTTTGCGGGTTTTTCTTCAAGATTTAATATGAGTGAATTAAAGGAAAAAATTCTATATGATAATAATTATGGAATTATTTTACCAAAAGTTGAAAATTATTATAAAGATACTTTTGTAAAAACGATTTTAAAGATAAGAACTAGAAGAGAGGAAATATCAGAAAAAGTAAGACTTTTATATGTAGCACTAACTAGAGCTAAAGAAAAAATGATATTTGTGATTCCAGAACAAGAAGAAAATGAAGAAGTAAGGAATATGGTTCCATTATATAAAAGAGAACAATATAATTCATTTTTAGCTATTGTGAAAAGTATTTATTCTGTGCTACTACCATATATTAGAAAAAGTAATATTATAGGTACTAAAGACTATCTGAATTACTTGAAAAAAGGTGATAATGAATTATTATTAGAACATGATGATTTAAAAGTTTCTGAATTATCTATAGTAGCAGAAAAAATAGAGGAAAAGCATTTTTCAAAAGATAGCTTACATCTTATTACTAAAGAAGAGAAAGAACAAATGCTTTTTGGAATAATGGTTCATAAAATTCTTGAAGAAGTTGATTTTTTTGATTATGATTTATCTTGCTATAATGTTTCTGATTATGTCAAAAGCAAAGTAAAAGATTTTTTAGAAAGTGATTTTATAAAAAAATATAAGAATTGTAAATTTTATAAAGAATATGAATTTTTAATCAAAGAAGAAGGAATTGTTTCCCATGGTATTATTGATTTATTAATAGAGGATACAGATTGCTATGTTATTGTAGATTATAAGCTTAAAAATATTAATGATGAAAATTATGATAGGCAATTAAATGGATATCGTAATTATATTGAAAAGAAGACTGGTAAAAGAGTGGTATGTTATTTATATTCTATTATTAATGGGGAATATAAGAAAGTGTCTAATATTGAATAGCTATTTAAATGATTCTTGACAATATTTTGTTTTACATGTTATAATCTATGTGTTTGACGCCTCATGCTCAAACCGCGTTGAAAAGGTAAAAACGCTTAAAGCGTACCTTAAGAGCGAGTCTTAGTTTAAAAAAGGAGGTAAATTATGAACGGGAAAACAGCTGTAATTAAAGCTGGAGGAAAGCAATATTATGTTACTGAAGGTTCTGAAATATTTGTTGAAAAAATAGATTGTGAACCTGGTGATACTATCACTTTTGATCAAGTATTAATGCTTGATTCAAAGGTTGGAAATCCTTATCTTACAAATGCTACTGTTCAAGGAAAAGTTCTTAAGAATGGTAAAGGCAGAAAAATTAGAATATTTAAATATAAACAAAAAGATCGTTCTAATAGAAGAATGCAAGGACATAGACAACCTTATACTAGAATTGAAATTGTAAAAATAAATGGATAAATTATGATACGTGTAATTTTAAAAAAAGAAAATATGAAGTACCATAAGATTACGATACTAGGACATGCAATGTATGATGATTATGGTAAAGATGTTGTATGTAGTGCTTGTAGCAGTATTGTGATAACTACTATTAATGGAATATTGTTGCTTAATAAAGAAAGTTTGAATTACAATGTTAATAGAGAAGGTATGGTTATTGATATTATTGGGATGGATGAAATTACTCAAAAATTAATTGATAATATGGTTTGTCTTTTGAAAGAGTTGGAAGAGACTTATCCAACTAATATTAAGGTAAAGTAAGGAGGAGAATTATGAAACTTTTAAGATTAAATATCCAGTTATTTGCTCATCATAAAGGGCAAGGATCAACATCTAATGGTCGTGATTCTGCAGGACGTAGACTTGGGGCTAAAGCAGCTGATGGTGAATTTATCACAGCTGGTTCTATAATATATCGTCAAAGAGGAACAAAAATATTTCCTGGAGTAAACGCTCGTCGTGGAAATGATGATTCAATTTATTCTACAATTGATGGAATTTTGAAGTTTGAACGTTTAGGAAGAGATAAGAAACAAGCATCCGTTTATCCTGTTGGTGAATAAAAAATAGAGCTATTTGGCTCTTTTTACTTTTTTTTACATCTTATATTTAGTATAATATGAATGAGGTACTTTTATGAATAATGTAATAAGTGTTTTAAATAAGAATAATGAATTAGAAGAAGTGGAAATTATTACTTTTTTTCAGTTAGCTGAATATAATCATGAATATGTGTTATATACAAAGAATGAAGAAGAAGAAGGAAATATAGTTACTTATGTTTCGATAATAAATCAAGTTGGTGAAAATAAATTCCGTTTTGAAGAAATTACTGATCAAGATGAACTGATGAAAGTTAATGCTAAAATTGAAGAAGAGTTGGATTTATTAGCTAATGAGTAGGGGGAATAATATGTTTGATATAAAAGTAATAGAATTAATAAAAGAAGAAAAACGGAGAGAATTAGAAGAGAAAAAAAGTGGTAATAATAGTTTCTTTAATGGTAAATTAGCAAGTGAAATTAAATATTTAGAGCATGTGGAAGTAAGATATAAAATAGCTAAATTGTTAGGATTAGAAAGTAATAAGAAATATATTGATACTAATTTTTTAGGAGTAGAAAATGAAAATGTTGATAAGTATAATCTTAGTGCAGAACAGCGACAACACTATAATGAGTTAGTAGCTCAAATAAGCTCTAGGCCTAAAGTAATAGCAAACCTTGTTGATGTAGCTATTGGTTTTAATATAAATAAAGAGGCAGAGCGTTTGTTTGAAAAATTATTTAACGCTTTAAATGTTGATGACTCTAATAGATATAATGCAATTAAAGATGATTACCTTGATAAAATAGATGTATTATTAAAAGTGATTAGTGAAGATGCTAAAAATTCATTGTTACTTTGTATTTCTAATTATGATTTAGCTTGTGAATTAGCTATAAGACATCCAGGAATTAGTGTTAAAATGAATATGGTTGGAGTAAGAGAGGCAATAGCTGCTATGAATTTATCTAAGGTGGCTCCAGAAAAATATGATAAGTGTTTAGAAATAATTTGTTCTAGTATAAATGGACTATATATGGAGAATGCAAATAAAGTGGCTATTGAAGGGTTCCTTAATGGAATTGGAAGAACTAATTATATCTTGCGAAATGATTTGGCTACTAATTTAACAAATATTGAAAATGTGCAATTAGGTATTAAAAATAGCGAGTATGGTTTACTGGTTAAATATATAAACCAAAATTATGATACCCTTGATGAAAACAGCAAAGAAAAATATTATTCTTTATTAAAAGCTATAGTTGATAAAAATATTGGTGATTCTGATAAAATGGAAGAGCTAAATACTTTGTTAAAAAAACTTACTAATAAAGATGTATCTAGAAGATTGCAAAGGGATTTTGCCAGCAATAAGTACCTTAGATTTAATGTACATCTAAGTTCATATGATGCCTTAATTCAAGATACTATTAACAAACTTGAATTAAAGAAAAGTGAATATCAACGAAAAAGAGATAATGCTGGAAAGGGATTCTTTAGTGCTTATTATGAAACTAAGATTAAAGATATAGAAAAGGAAATAGCAAAGCTAAAGGCTTATAATGCAGACTACGATGATAGTTCTAAGCTTAAAAAACTTGATGCTCTATATAATGTCAAAGCTACTAGTATACTTGATTTGGAGACAAAAATAAAAGAATTAAAAGATATAAAGGAAAGCTTAATATCTAATTTTCAGAAGAAAAAAATAGATAGGATAATTATTAAGATAGAGAAAAAAATTGGAAAATTAAAGCAATCCCAAGTTAAAATAGTTGGTAAGCAGAAAAGAATAATGCTACCTAAAGTATTCTTAGAAAGAATAAGAGGCAGATTTAGTACTCATTTTGAGTCTAAGGCTGAAGTTTTTTCTACTTTTGCAGAAGATTATAGAGTACTTGCTGATGCCGAAAGAAAAGTTGGAGGATTTTTTGGTGGAATCAATGCAATGTTCTATGATTTGCAAGCAAATAAGTATGAAAGGAAATCGGCATTTAATAGTCATATGTGTGAAGTATTAAGGTCTGGTAGTGTAATGGTTGATGGAAGTAACAGATATTTAGTTCCAGCCTCAAAACTACATCAAGCAAAAAATAGTCCAACCACACCATCCATGGTTGCATAATAGCGTAGAAGGTGTTTATATGTTTGTAGATGAAGTAGAAATTCGTGTTGAAGCTGGGAACGGTGGAAATGGTTGTACAGCGTTTAGACGAGAAAAATATATTGCTATGGGAGGGCCTTATGGTGGAAATGGTGGCCATGGGGCAGATATTATCTTTAAAGTAGATGAAGGCTTACATACTTTACTCGATTTGCGTTATAAAAAAATTATAAAAGGACCCAATGGTGAAAATGGAAGAGGTAAAAATCAACATGGAAAAGGAGCCTGTCCCCTAATTGTTAAAGTTCCTTTAGGAACGGTAATAACTGATTTGGATACAGGATTTGTAATTGCTGATTTATCACATAAAGGTCAAGAAGCATTGGTTGCTAAAGGTGGACGTGGTGGTAGAGGAAATACAGCTTTTAAAACACAGACAAATACAGCCCCTGACTATTCTGAAAATGGTGAAGAGGGCGAAAGAAAGAAATTAAAAGTTGAAGTGAAACTACTTGCAGATGTTGGACTAGTAGGTTTGCCAAGTGTTGGGAAAAGTACTATTATTTCTTGTGTTTCTAAATCTAAACCTAAAATAGCGGCTTATCATTTTACGACTTTAACTCCAAATTTAGGGGTTGTTAAAGCAACAAATGGAAAAAGCTTTGTTATGGCTGATCTTCCAGGGTTAATTGAAGGTGCAAGCAATGGTGAAGGCTTGGGTGACAAATTTTTACGTCATATTGAAAGAACAAGAGTTTTGGCACATGTTATTGACATGAGTGGTAGTGAGTTAAGAGATCCATATGAAGATTTTCTTTTAATTAATAAAGAATTAGAAGATTTTAATGAAAAGTTGTTGAGAAAGCCGATGATTGTTATAGCTAATAAGATGGATTTAGCGAACGCTAAGGAAAATCTTGAAAAGTTTTCTAAAAAGGTAGATTGTAAAATATTTGAAGTAAGTGCTGCCACCAATAAGGGCCTTCAAGCAGTTATTGATTACCTTTCTGATCTATTAGATGAAATTCCGGTTAATCCTTTATATGATGATAGTCAAATAGAAAGCCATGTTCTTTATAAATTTAAAAAAGAAAAACCATTTACTATTACAAAAGAGGGTGATGGCTTATGGGCTATTCATGGAGAGGAAGTAGAGCGTATTTTCAAAATGACAAAATTTTCAAGTCAAGAAGCAGTTTATCGTTTTGCAAAAAAGTTGCGGCGCATGGGAATTGATGATAAACTTATTGAGCTTGGGGCTGTTTCTGGTGATCAAGTTCGAATTTTAGACTTTTATTTTGAATTTACAGATTAAAAAAACAAATTCATTGTAATTTGCTTTTTTTTATTATATAATTTTTTTATATGATAGAGGTGTATTATGAAAAATATTAGTTTTTTAGAAGAACATGGTGTTGATATATCTAAAAGTTTACAGCTCTTTGGAGATGCTGAGACATATAATGAAACAATTAATGAGTTTTTAGTTGGAATTCATTCAAAAATTACAAAATTGATTCAGTTGTTAGAAAAAAAAGATATAGCTAATTATGCAATTTATGCGCATTCTATGAAAAATGATGCTAGAAATTTTGGATTTAATAAATTAGCGGATTTGGCTTTTGAACATGAAAGAAAGAGTAAAGAAGGGAATTATACATATATTGTTTCTCATATTAATGATTTGATTAATGAAACAAACAATGCTATTTTATTAATTCAGGATTATATGAGTTCTGACGATAGCTCTGCTACTCCTAAGTCAGTAGATGATAGTTTAATCTTTAATAAGAAAACAATTTTAGTAGTTGATGATTCAAATATTATTCGAAATTTCGTAAAAAGAATATTTAGTGATAAATATAATGTAGGTACTGCTAGTGATGGTGAAGAAGCTATTAATATAATAAAAGCTAATCAAAATAACGATTTTATTGAAACAATTTTATTGGACCTAAACATGCCAAAAGTTGATGGCTTTGCAGTATTAGAATTTATGAAAAGTAATAATTTATTTAAGAAAATGCCGGTTTCTATTATTTCAGGAGACTCTTCTAAGGAGACAATAAATAGAGCATTTACTTATGCAATTGTTGATATGTTGGAAAAGCCGTTTAATGAGCAAAGTGTAAAAATGGTTATTGAAAAAACTTTAATATATAAGAATATGGAGAAGTAAACTTTTGGTTTATTTTTCTTTTGCTATTAATGATTCTCCTATTTTTAAATGTTTACACGAATTTAAAGGTAAATAGTATATATTATATGCTTTTGCAATAAATTTTCTTTTTTCAGATTTTATGTTTTCGTATAATTTTATAATGGTATTATCTTTATTTGTGACACAGATGTCTACTCTTTGACAAAAAAAGTAGGTACTTATTAGATGCTTTTTTGGTATTTTGATACCATAGTCTATTTTTTCTAAGACAAATTTTAATGATTTAAATCTATCTAATTTCTTTGTATATTCAAATATTTCAATTTTTTTATTATTTACTTTTATATACATATAATCACCATGTTTATTATACAATAAAATATGAGATAATTAAAAATCTTTTCGTTTTCTTTTTCCTTTTAATATGATATTATAAACTAGTAAATGAAGAGGAGGTATAAAAAATGAGTGGACATTCTAAGTGGGCTACAATTCATAGAAAAAAAGGTTTATTAGATCAACAGCGGGGAAAAATTTTTCAAAAACTAGCAAAAGAAATCATGGTTGCTGCTAAGGGGGGAAGTTCTGATCCTCAGCAAAATGCAGCATTACGTTTGGCTGTTGATAAAGCAAAGGCTCAAAATATGCCTAAGGATAATATTCAAAAAGCTATTGAAAAAGCAACAGGTGGAGCTGATGGAGCAAACTATGAAAATGTTAGATATGAAGGATATGGTCATGGAGGAGTAGCTTTTATGGTTGATTGCTTGACTGATAATCGTAATCGAACTGCTTCTCAAGTAAGAAGTTCTTTTACAAAAGCTGGAGGAAATCTTGGAACAGATGGTTCAGTTAGTTATATGTTTGAAAGACGTGGGTCTATTGTTATTCCAAGTGACTATAATGAAGAAGAAATGATGATGATAGCATTGGATGCAGGGGCTCTTGATTTTGAAAAGATAGAAAATACTTATGTTATTTCTACAGATCAGCTTTCTTTTACAACAGTTCGTGATGCTTTAGAAGATGCTGGTGTTAAAGAATTTTTAGAATGTGAACTTACTTATATTCCTAATATGGAGATTGAGTTAGATTCTGAAGGAGAAGAAAAAGTATTAAAACTTGTTGAAACATTAGAAGATTTAGATGATGTTCAAGATGTTTATTGTAATTTAAAAACTAAAGAATAGGGGAAGTGGAAGGTAATGAGTGATGTAGAACAACTTCAAAAGATTAATAAAGAATTAAAAGTCTATATTAATGAATCTAGTTTTATTTCTATTAAATGTCGTAATAAAATATTAAAAATCTTTGCTGATGCATTTTCAATAAGATTAGATATTGATAATTATAAGAATGTAGATTTAAGTATTCAAGAAGATTTTTCGGTTCTTTATAGGGAGGATATATATAAATCTAATGAAGAAATAACCTCTATTGATGATGTTTTAGAAAGATATCATCAATTTCAAGAAAAAGCGGATTCTATTATAAAGAAAAAAAGTATTGATTTTCAAGAAAAAAGGAAGATTAATGATTTCTTTAATTTGGTTATAGTTTTATGTATGATTTTTTTAGCTGTTGCGGCGATATATTTTGGGGTGCATGCTTTACTATCAGGTGACTACTTTGATTGTTTATGGTTCTTGGTATTTTTTGCTCCCTCAATTATTCCAAAGTTTAAAGAATCTTTGAGCAATAGATTTACACAGGCAAAGAATTATCTTAAAAGAGTTTTTAAATAGGGAAACCTATTTTTTTATTATTATTGAATAAATGTTTGATTATATGATTTTTTTAGTTTATAATAATTTTAGGTGATAAGATGTATGACTATATAAAAGGTATTGTAACGAATATAAAGAATACTTATATTACATTAGAAAACAATGGCATTGGTTACTTAATATATGTTTCAAATCCTTATTCTTTTTCAGTTGGTAGTGAATATAAGATATTTGTGTACCAGCAAGTGCAAGAAGATGGGCAGTTTTTATATGGATTTAAAACAATTGAAGAAAAAGAGTTGTTTTTGAAATTAATAAGTGTTAAAGGTCTTGGATGCAAGATGACGCTTCCTATTTTAGCAGTTGGTTCTATTGAGGGAATTATGGATGCTATTGAAAGAGAAAATGTTTTATACTTGAAAAAATTTCCAAAAATAGGTGATAAATTAGCTAAGCAAATTATTTTAGATTTGAAGGGGAAATTGGAGTTTATTGGTGTAGGAATTTCAGATGATGAAGTAAATAGTGAAAATGAGTTAAAAGAAGTTCTAATTGGGTTAGGATATAAAGAGAAAGAATTAAAGCCGATTCTTGCTAGGGTAGATACCTCTTTATCAATTGAAGATCAAGTAAAGGATGCTTTAAAATTATTACTTCGATAAACTTTTTTATGGCGAATTATAGTTTGAGGTGAGATATTTATGGAAGAAAGTATTATAAAAAATTATGAATTATTTGATGATAATACATTAGATAATACCATTCGCCCAGAAACGATAGATGAATATGTTGGTCAAAATGATGTAAAAGCAAATATTAAAGTTTTTGTACAAGCTGCTAAGATGAGAAAAGAAGCATTAGATCATGTTTTGTTATATGGACCTCCAGGGCTTGGTAAAACCACCTTGGCTTTTATAATTGCTCACGAGTTAGGAACAAATATTAAGACGGCTAGTGGTCCTAGTATTGAAAAAAGTGGAGATTTAGCGGCAATTTTATCTTCGCTAGAACCAGGCGATGTGTTGTTTATTGATGAAATACATAGAATGCCACGTTATATTGAAGAAATATTATATCCAGCGATGGAAGATTTTTCATTAGATATTATTGTTGGTAGTGAGGGGAATAGCCGTAATATAAAAATTGATTTACCACCATTTACACTTGTTGGTGCTACTACTAGAGCAGGAGATTTATCGTCTCCTTTAAGAGATAGATTTGGTATTATTAGTAAATTACAATTCTATTCTATTGATGAATTAAGTGATATTATTAAAAGGACTTCTAGAGTCCTCGAAATGCCTATTAATGATGATGCCGCTTTAGAACTTGCTACTAGAAGTCGTGGTACTCCTAGAATTGCTAATAGACTGTTTAAAAGAGTTAGGGACTTTGCAATGGTAGAAAATTTTGATATAATCAATTTGGAAGTTACTAAAGAAGCTTTAGATAGGTTAAAGGTTGATAAGATAGGACTTGACGCCACAGACCGAGAATTGTTACTTGCAATTATTAATAAATTTAATGGGGGACCTGTTGGAATAGAAGCACTTAGTAGTTCCATTGGAGAAGAAGTTACTACTATTGAAGATGTATATGAACCGTATTTGTTACAAATCGGTTTATTGAAAAGAACTGCTAGAGGTAGAGTGGTTACTGATAAGGCCTATGAAATTTTAGGAATAGAGAAAAAATAGGAGTAAAGGAGATTTATATGATTTTAGTTACTACTGATACAGTACATGGGAAAGAAGTTAAAGAAAGCCTAGGTATTGTTAAGGGTACAGTTGTACAATCAAAAAACATTGGTAGAGATTTTATGGCTGGTATGAAGACGATTGTTGGTGGTGAAATCAAAGGCTATACTGAAATGCTAAATGAAGCTAGATATTTAGCACAAAAAAGAATGATTGATGAAGCTGTTGAATTAGGTGCAGATGCAATTGTAGGAATAAGATTTGGTTCATCTGCAGTCATGCAGGGTGCTGCTGAAATTATTGCTTATGGTACAGCTGTTAAATTAAAATAACTACTTGCCTAAAGTAGTATTTTTTTGTTAGATGTGATATAATAACGCTTGTTTGGAGGGGTATATATGAATGTAGATGATTTTAATTATGATTTACCAGAAGAATTAATTGCTCAAACTCCTTTAAAGGTTAGAGATTCTTCAAGATTAATGGTGATGAATAGAAATACAGGTGAGATAGAGCATCATGTATTTACGGATATTATTGACTATTTAAATAGCGGTGATACTTTAGTTTTAAATGATACAAAAGTTCTTCCAGCCCGTTTAATTGGTGTTAAAGAGGAGACTAATGCAGTTATAGAAATTTTATTATTAAAAAATTTGGAATCTGATATATGGGAATGTTTGGTAAAACCTGCTAGGCGCATTAAAGTTGGTACTATTATATCATTTGGAAATGGGGAACTAAAAGCAAAATGCGTTTATGAGAAAGAAGAAGGAATTCGTCATTTTGAATTATTGTATTCAGGAATTTTGTTAGAGATTTTAGATAAGTTGGGGACTATGCCACTTCCTCCATATATTCATGAAAAATTAAAAGATCAGTCTCGATATCAAACAGTCTATGCCAAAGAAGTTGGTAGTGCGGCAGCACCTACTGCTGGGCTTCACTTTACAAAAGGATTATTAAAAAGAATTGAAGAAAAAGGAGTTAATGTTTGCTATATTACACTTCATGTTGGACTTGGAACGTTTCGCCCTGTGACAGTTTCAAATATAAAAGATCATCAAATGCATAGTGAGTATTATTCTATGAAAAAGAAAGTTGCCAATTTATTAAATGAGACGAGAAAAAATGGTAAAAAAATTATTGCAGTTGGTACAACAACAGCTCGTACTTTAGAGACGATTCGGAGGGATTATGAAGAGTTTGTAGAGTGTTCTGGATGGACGAATATTTTTATTTATCCGGGTTTTGATTTTAAAGGAATAGATGCTTTGCTTACAAATTTTCATTTGCCAAAGTCTACTTTAATCATGCTTGTTAGTGCTTTTGCGGGAAAAGAAAATATATTAAAGGCGTATGAGATTGCTGTTGAAGAGAGGTATCGTTTCTTTTCGTTTGGGGATGCCATGTTTTTAAAATAAAAGTGGTTTAATCGTTGCTTTTTTACGATAGAGAGAAAAATATATAATAAATAATACTATTTATAAATTATAAAGGAAAATTATTGTTATGGTTACATTGGATGAAATAAAAGAAGAAATTGAAGAAATTAGAAATAGTGATTTTAGAATAGGTTCTTTTAATTTCTGTGGTGATAACATTAAATATAGTAAATTGCTTAGGCTTGCTTTATTATGTTTTTGTTCTATTTGTAATATTCAGAATGTTTCAGAAGAAGAAAAGGATGCTTTAAGAAAAAAATTAGATACTATTATGAAGAATAAACTAAAAGAGTTAAACCCTGATTTTAGTGAAGAAGTTCTTTCTAATATGATTAAATCATATTATAGGGGGAATGTTAAATATCCAATGGATATTCTAGTTGTAGATGATGCGGTGTTTCTAAAAGAAGGAACATATGATGAATTTGGAAGAATAGATGAAATTAAAACCTTTATGTTTGATGATATGAAACCATATTATGATATGTGTGGTGTTTTTTTTACTTTTGATGTGGATTTTGATAATCTTTTTGATTATCAAGAAAGGTTAACGAAAAAAGAACAGATTTTTACGACTAAGTTTATTACTAATCAGATTAATTTTATTTATGGGAAAAATATTATAAGGCCTTTATATGAATTAAATAATTGTAGTGAATATAGTGGTATTGCTAGGGAATATGGCTGTTATTGGATAAATGTCTATATTAATTCAAAACATGCTGATATTGGAAGAAGTTTAAAATATCAACAAGAGTGTGATATTAAGTTTTGTATTCAAGCTGGTGATGATATTATTTTATATACCGTACATCAATCTTTTAATGGTAATAAGCCTGTGTGGTCGGTTAAATTTGAAAATAGGAATGTTTGGAGACTTACTGAGGCTGCTTCTAAAAATAGAAAGGAAGATAGTCCTAAATTAATGAGTAAAAAAAGAACACTAACTGATTGTTAGTGTTTAGACTATTGACAAAAAGAAAATTTGTAATGTTTTTTTTAGTTTGCTAATGTGATTGTACCACTACCAATTGGCAAGTTTGCATAGTTTGTATCTGTTAAAGTAATTGTTCTAGTAGCGCCAACTGCATTTTGAATTTCAATAGTGCTGGTGCTTGCTGTTAGAGTAGTACTTTGAACAGCTGAATCAAATTCGTGATCCCCATCTGATGCTGTTTGTTTATAATATATAGTGGGTGCTCCATCTGTAGCAAAAGGGACATTATTAAATATGGCATCACCATTTGAGTCAGTCGTGATAGCTGTTCCATATTCTGTTCCAATACTATCTGTTCTGTAGAAAGTTGCTCCTACAATTGGAGTTCCTGTTGTAGTACCATCATCTGTAACGTGTAATGTTAATGTTCCAGTAGCTGCAATTGTAAGGGCATAGTTATCTGTACCTTCAACAACAGTTAAACTATTAGGGTTAATTGAAGTATTATCATATCCTGTTACATTTGCAGTAACGGAGTATGTGTCATTGATTAATTCACCTGTTCCAACTCCGTTTACTATATTTATTGTTTTTGACATAAAAATATTTCTCCTTTCTCTATAGGCAAATTTTTGTAATTTGCATCTTTTAAAAGAAAGGTGATAGGTCTTAATTGTGAAGGGTTATAAATACTATGATTAAATATAAAAGTATATTTTTTATACTTTTTATCAACATAAAAGAATGTACTTATTTTATCGTTATATGATTTGGCAATCAAATGATAACCTTCATCGTCTTTTAGAGATAATATGATTTTTCCATTATATGTTTTTTTATGGTATAAAAGATTACCATTTATATCAAAAATATGAATATAAGCCTGAAACTCATTATTTATTCCTGTGCCA
>OCTX012275938.1_pt1 | contig 17621 bp, 18 predicted proteins | sample 1539691 | NCBI WGS metagenome assembly OCTX01 (sample SAMN02144231, study PRJEB22623) | gut metagenome | biome: sheep rumen | host: Ovis aries | place: New Zealand | reverse complement strand
AAGTCGCAGGTCAAGTCCGGCAAGTGGAAGCTCATGTCGACGATGGTCGGCACGATCGGCGAGGACTACTCGACGCTCGAGACGATCAAGAAGACGGGCGGCATCGTTCCCGACGCGACCTGGGAGGGCAACAAGAAGATCGTGACCGAGGGCGCGAAGCTCACGAAGGAGCTCGGCTGCAAGTACATGTCGCTCCACGCCGGCTTCCTCGACGAGAACGACCCCAAGGCGTTTGCGACCTACGTCGAGCGCGTTTCGTGGATGCGCGACGAGGCCAAGAAGTACGGCGTCACGATCCTCCTCGAGTCCGGCCAGGAGACGGCCGAGGACCTCGTGAAGTTCCTCGAGAAGGTTCCCGGCGTCTTCGTAAACTTCGACCCCGCGAACATGATTCTCTACGGGAAGGGCGAGCCGCGCGAGGCGGTGAAGCTTCTCGCGCCGTGGATTCGCCAGGTCCATGTGAAGGACGCGCTTTTCACCGAGAAGCCCGGCACCTGGGGAACCGAAGTTCCGTGGGGTGACGGTGCCGTCGGGGCTCGCGCCTTCATCGCGGAGCTCGAGAAGGCAGGCTACAAGGGCAACTATGTGATCGAGCGCGAGGGCGGCAATAACCGTGCCGCCGAAATCGGCCTTGCCGCCGAACGTCTTTTGAAGTAACACAGGAATCCGAAAGGACATACAAGATGAGGAATACCATTGTTGCGATGGCTCTCCTTGCGACGGCCGCTAGTGCGGGCGCGAAGGAGATATGGCAGGACCCGACGAGATTCGAGGTGAACAGGCTCCCGGCCCGCTCGATCATGGTCCCGTGCGAGAGCGCCGAGACGGCACTTGCGATTGCCAAGGGCGAAAGGCCGCGCACGGAGTCGAAGTGGCTTAAGTCCCTTAACGGCACTTGGGGCTTCAAGTGGAAGCACAACATCGACGCCAAAGATTGGGAGAAGACGGCTGAAATCGCCGTTCCTGGGTGCTGGCAGCTCCAGGGCGAATTCGATCCGGCGCTCTACACGAACGTCACCTACCCGATCCACGGCTGGAACGAGGGCGATCCGATGGTCGAGCCGCCGAAGCACTACACGAGCTACAAGTTCCGCAACCCCGTCGGGCTTTACTCGCGCATGTTCACCATTCCCGCGGACTGGAAGGGTCGCCGTGTCGTAATCCACTTCGGCGGCGTTTCGTCCGCGATGTACCTCTACGTTAACGGCAAGGAAGTCGGCTACTCGCAGGACAGCCGCCTCCCGGCCGAGTTCGACATCACCTCCTTCCTCAAGGATGGAGAGAACGCGCTTGAGGTGAAGGTGCTTAAGCACTGCGACGGTTCGTTCCTCGAGGACCAGGATTTCTGGCGCTTCTCTGGCATCTTCCGCGACGTTTGGCTCGTAGCCGAGTCGGAGAAGTCGCCGCGCGACCTCGTCGTAGACGCGAAGCTTTCCGATGACTTCAAGACCGGTACGCTCGTCGTCAAGGACGCGGATGGCAAGGTCGTTTTCGAGAAGAAGTATGAAAATCCGAAGCTCTGGAGCTGCGAAGCGCCCAACATGTACTATGAGACTGTTGAGATCGGCGGCGATGCCTATGCCGTCTCGTTTGGCTTCCGCAAGATCGAGATCAAGGACGCCGTTCTCTACATCAACGGCAAGCGCGCTCTCTTCATGGGCACCGACCGCCACGAAATGGAGCCCGAGACCGGCTACACCGTTACGCTCGAGGGCATGAAGAAGGACATCGAGATCTTCCACGACCTCAACATCAACTCCGTCCGTACTTCTCACTATCCGAACGACCCGACCTGGTACGAGCTCTGCGACCGCGAGGGCATCTATGTCGTGTGCGAGGCCAACATCGAGGCGCACGGCGCCGGCATCTACGGCGAGGGGAAGGGCGCTCTTCCCAAGAACCCGATCTACCGCGACCAGATCGTCGACCGCGGCGTCAACATGGTCAAGGTGTTCCGCAACCATCCGTCGATCATCTTCTGGTCGCTCGGCAACGAGACTGGCGACGGCCCGGCGATGAAGGACGAGTACGACGCCATGAAGGCAATCGACTCCACGCGTCCGATCCAGTACGAGGGCGCACAGGACTCCGACCACAGCGATATCAAGTGCCCGATGTACACGCATCCGTGGGACGTCGAGAAGTACGTGAAGAACAATCCGAAGAAGCCGTTCATTCTCTGTGAGTACACGCACGCGATGGGCAACTCGAACGGCGACATCCAGGACTACTGGGATCTCGTGAGGAAGTATCCGTCGATGCAGGGCGGCTTCATCTGGGATTTCGTCGACCAGGCCGTCTGGAAGACCGACCAGCGCGGCAAGTGGCTCGCCTACGGCGGCGACTTCGGCGACAAGCCGAACGACGACAACTTCAACTGCAACGGCTTTGTCACCGCCGACCGCAATTACCACCCGGGCGCCTACGAGATCAAGCACGCCTACCAGCCCGTCCATGTCGATGCGTGGGACTGGGAGACGAAGACCGCGAAGATCTGGAACGCCTACCGCTTCTCGACGCTCGACCACCTGAACGCCCACTGGGTCGTCACGAAGGGCGGCAAGATCGTCAAGGACGGGGTTCTCGACGCCAAGGGTTTCGAGCCCGACACCGTCAAGGAGTTCAAGATCGATGCTCCCGACGGCGACGCGATCGTGTTTCTCTTCGTGCGCGGCGACTTTGACCTCGACAAGGACGGCCACCCGGATGTCGTGGCGTTAGACCATTTCGCCAAGCCCTTCGTTCCCGTCGCGGCGCCTGCTGCGGATGCCGTGCAGGACGATGCGGCCGCAAAACTCTTCAGGCTCAACTTCTGGCGCGCGCCCACAGACAACGACCGCGGCTGGAACATGCCGGCCCATTGCAAGGCGTGGAAGCAGGCGACCGAAAAGCAGACTCCGCCCGAGGGCTGCACGGCCAAGCTCGACGTCCGCAAGTTCGGCGAGGGCAAGTATCTCGTCGACCTCAAGGTGACTGTCGGCGAGAAGCTTCCGCCCGTCCCGCGCATCGGCGTCACGTTCAAGCTCCCGAAGGAGTTCAGGAACGTGGAGTGGTATGGGCTCGGGCCGTGGGAGAACTACAGCGACCGTCGTACGGCTGCTTTGCTTGACGTGTGGAAGGCGTCGATCGGCCTCGTCAGCGGTCTCGCCGGCGAAGACGGCAAGATCGACTATCCCGAGCGCCGCCTCAATCCCGACAACTACGTCGAGCCCGGCGAGCAGGGCTACCGCACCGGCTGCCGCTGGATCGCGTTCAGCGACGGCAACGGCAAGTCCGTCAAGGTCACCGCGCTCAGCGCGCCAGTCGGCTTCAATGCGTGGCCGTATTCGCAGGCTTCGCTCGAGAATGCCAAGCACCAGTGGGATCTCACCGACGAGGGCGATATCACCGTCAACGTCGATGCGGTCCAGATGGGCATCGGCGGAGACAACAGCTGGGGTGCGCGCCCTCACGCCGACGACATGGTCGGCAAGGGCGAATACGGAGTCTCGTTCATCGTTGAAGGTCTGTAAGGGGGTTGTTAAATCATGAAGTTCTGGCTCCACGCCGCATGCGCCGCGACAATCCTGTCGGGGTGCGTGCGCGATTCCGCGCCTGCAGAGCGCGATCTCGTTATCTACGGTTCCTCTCCCGCCGCGCTCACGGCGGCGATCGAGGCGCAGCGCCTCGGGCGTACGGCAGTGATAGTCTGCCCCGAGACGCGCATCGGCGGTCTCACGACAGGAGGCCTCGGACAGACCGACATCGGCAACAAGTCCGCATTTGGCGGACTTGCACTGCAGTTCTACAAGGACGTCGCGGACTGGTACAAGGACCCTGCCCACTGGAAATACGAGAAGCGTTCCGACTACATTCCCGACGGCCAGTGCGCCGGCTCGTTCGGCGAGGACTCGATGTGGACCTTCGAGCCCTCCGCGGCGCTTGCGATTCTGGAACGCTGGGAGCGCGAGAACAAGCTCGAGATCGTCCGCGGCGAATTCCTGGACCGTGGCACAGGTGGCGTCGTCCGTGAGGGCTCGCGCATTGTCGCGATCAAGACGCTTTCCGGAAAGACGTTCCGCGGCAAGATGTTCGTCGACGCGACGTACGAGGGCGATCTCATGGCGGCGGCAGGCGTGAGCTATACCGTCGGACGCGAGGCCAACTCCGTCTACGGCGAGACGATAAGCGGCGTCGAAAGGGCGCTCGCGAAGAACCACCAGTTCAACAAAGGCGTGTCGCCGTATGTGAAGCCGGGCGATCCGAGCTCGGGACTTCTGCCGTATGTCGAACCGGACACTGACGAGCCAGAGGGCGCAGGGGACGGGAGGGTGCAGGCGTATTGCTTCCGCATGTGCCTTACCGACGAGCCGTCGAACCGCATTCCGTTTGTGAAGCCCGAGGGATACGATCCAAAGAACTACGAGCTTCTTCTCCGAAATCTCGAGGCGATCGACCCCGACACGTTCGTCAAGAAGTCTGCGAAGTTCTGGGAGTTTATGCCGTGGATCAACTCCCGCATGCCCAATCGCAAGACCGACACGAACAACCGCACGGGTTTTTCAACGGACTTCATCGGGCAGAACTACGCCTGGCCAGAGGCGTCCTACAAGGATCGCGAGAAGATGCTCAAGGCGCACCTCGACTACCAGATGGGGCTTATGTGGACTCTCGCCAACAATCCGCGGGTCCCCGAGCCAATCAGGAGCCGCGTCGCCCAGTGGGGTACGTGCAAGGACGAGTTCGCTGACGGTCTTGGCCTCGGCTGGCAGTCGCAGCTCTATGTCCGCGAGGCGCGCCGCATGGTCGGCGACTATGTCGCGACCGAGCACGACGTCCTTCGGGAGCGCACGACTTCGCGCCCTGTCGCGATGGCTGCCTACGGCATGGACTCCCACCACGTTCGGCGCTATGTAGACAAGGACGGCTTTGTCCGGAACGAGGGCAATATCGAGGACTGGCGCGCAGGCGGCAAGCCCTATCCGCTTGACTACGGCGTGATCATACCGAAGAAGGACGACTGCGAGAACCTCTTCGTACCGGTCTGCGTTTCCGCATCGCACATGGCGTTCGGTTCGATCCGCATGGAGCCGGTGTTCTTCGCCCTCGGGCAGGTTGCAGGCGCGGCGGCTTCGCTTTCTCTCGACGCCGGATGCGCGGTGCAGGACCTTCCCTACGAGAGTCTTAAGAATGTTCTCGTCGCCGAGGGTCAGGTGTTGAAATCTGAAAAGTGAAAGGGGAAACAAGATGAACATTAATAGGCGTGGTTTCCTGTCCGCGATGCTTGCGGCGGGTGCTTATCCGCTTTTGCCCGGGTGCTTCTCGTCCAAGGCGTATGTCGCGAACGGCAAGGTGCGCCTTGCGGCGATCGGCTGCGGAGCGCAGGCGTGGTTCGACCTGAAGAAACTCGCGGGGAACAAGGACATCTGCGAAGTCGTCGCGCTCTGCGACACCGACATCGGGGCTCCCCATACGGAAGAGGCCCTGAAGCGCTTCCCTGACCTTCCTCGCTTCCAGGACTTCCGCAAGATGTTCGACAAGATGGAGCGCGAGATCGACGCCGTCCTCATCGGCATCCCCGACCATTCGCACTTCTGCGCGGCGATGCACGCGATGCGGCTTGGGAAGGCGGTCTACGTCGAGAAGCCCCTCGCGCATTCATTCCGCGAGTGCGAGCTTTTGATGGCGGCCGAGGAGAAGTACGGCGTCGTCACGCAGATGGGCAACCAGGGGCACAGCGGCGCAAACTACTACCAGTACCGCGACTATGTGCAGAACGGCATCATAAAGGACGTCAAGAAGGTCGTCGCGCACATGAACATGCAGCGCCGCTGGCACAAGTGGGGCGGCAAGACGTCGTCGTATCCGAGGGGCGAGGTGATGCCCGAGACGCTCGACTGGGATGTGTGGTGCAACGCCGCGCCGTACCACGACTTCTCGAAAGACCTCGCGTACGGCGAGTGGCGCTGCTGGTACGACTACGGCAACGGCTGCATGGGCGACTGGGGCGCGCATATCCTCGACAGCATCCACCGCTTCACGCTTCGTAGCGCCTTGCCTACGGAAGTCGCGATCTCCAACGTGACGGGCTGGAATCCATTTGTGTTCCCGATCCAGGACACGCTGACGATGAAGTTCGACGACGTGACGCTCGAGTGGTATGAAGGTCTCGACAACAAGCCGCCGCTTCCCGAGGGCTTCCGCTATGCCGACAACAAGGGGCTTTTCCCCGCGTCGACCGCGAACGACGGTCTTATCGACCCGCCTCTCAAGCCGGGCAAGGAGATATACCTCGCCGACGGCACTGTATGGCAGGGCCTTTCCCATTCGTCTACGCTCGTGCGCGTAGGCGCTCAGGACGAGAAGGTGCCGGCGTTCTCGAAGGCGGGGAGCGACCACTGGCGCAACTTCCTTCTCGCCGTCAAGGGCGAAGAGGAGACGAGGAGTCCGTTCCGCGTCACCGCGCCGCTTTCCGAGATCTTCTGCCTTGGCGTAATCGCGCAGCGCCTCAACCGTGGCTTTAAGTTCGACCCGATTGCGAAGAAGGCCATCGGCGACGCCGAGGTTGGAATTCTCCTCAAGGGGCCCGCGCCGCGCGAGGGCTGGGAAGAATACTACCGCGTCTGACGGACTGCGGAATGAACCGCATCCTCTTCGAGAGTTCCGAAATCGCGGACGGAGTTGCAACTTGCTCCGACGCGAGAGCGGAGCACATTCTTTCCGTTCTCCACGGCGAAGTAGGGCAGACGCTAAAGACCGGCGAGATCGACGGACGCATTGGCACCGGCGAGATCGTTTCCATCGAAGGGCAGAACGTTTCAATCAGGGTGTCGCATACGGAAGAGTCGCTGCAACCGTGGTGTGACCTCGTTCTCGCGCCGCCGCGCCCGCGCGTCATGAAGCGGCTTCTTCCGCAGCTCGCGACGCTTGGCGTCGGCACAATCGTTCTCGTAGGCGCGAAGAAAGTCGAGAAGGATTTCTGGGGCGCCACTCTTCTCAAGGAGGAGAACTTCAGGCCGCTTTTCGTTGACGGTCTTATGCAGGCGGGAACGAGTGTCATGCCGCGGCTCGAGACGCGCAGGAACTTCAGGCGCTTCGTGACCGACGAGCTTGACACGCTTTTCCCGACGACGAACAGGATCGTTGGCCATCCGGGTGGCGCGTCTGGTTCGCCCGTGCGTAGGGAAGGACGGCTTCTCCTCGCCGTAGGGCCCGAGGGCGGCTGGGCCGACGACGAGGTGGAACTTCTGGAATCGCGCGGCTTTTCGCGCTATTCGCTCGGCGCGCGCATACTGCGCACCGACACCGCGCTTATCGCGCTCCTATCGCGCTTTATGTAGCTCTCGCGGTCGCCTGTCCAATGGACGCGTAGGAGGGGAAAATGGTAAAATATCCTCTCCAAAGCGGATTTAGACAATGACAGCGATAATAGACTACAAGGCCGGGAATCTTACGAGCGTGAAGCTTGCCTTTGCCGCGCTCGGCGTGGAGGCGGTCGTAACGAGCGACCCGAAGGTGATTGCGGCGGCGGATCGTGTCGTGTTCCCAGGTGTTGGCGCGGCGAAAAGCGCGATGGAGAACCTGCGCTCGCTCGGACTTGTCGAGCCAGTGAAGGAAGCTGCGGCGACAAAGCCTTTCCTCGGCATTTGCCTCGGAATGCAGATACTCTTCGACCACAGTGAAGAGGACGGCGGCGTAGACTGCCTCGGAATCATCCCTGGCCGCGTGCGCAGATTTCCGTCGGTTCCCGGCTTCAAGGTGCCCGAAATCGGATGGAACGGCGTGGAGGAGCTCGACGGGAAGGAATTCTATTTCGTCCACTCCTACTATGCGGAAGTCGTTCCCGAGACTGCGGGCGTCACGGAATACGCCGGGGTGAAGTTTACGGCGATGGTCAAGAAGGGACGTCTCTGGGCGTGCCAGTTCCACCCGGAGAAGTCGGGCAGAATCGGCCTTGAACTCATAAAGGAGTGGCTGTCATGCTGACGAAGCGCGTTATTCCCTGCCTTGATGTCCGCAACGGGCGCGTCACAAAAGGCGTCAAGTTCAAGAACAACGTCGATCTCGGCGATCCAGTCGAGATGGCGGTTGCCTATTCCGACGGTGGCGCGGACGAGCTTGTTTTCTATGACATCACGGCGAGCGCAGAGCGCCGTCCGATCGACATCGGCATGGTCGAGGCGGTCGCAAAGGCGATAAGGATTCCGTTCGCCGTCGGCGGCGGCATAAGCTCGGTCGAGGACATGGAGCGGGTCATCCTCGCTGGCGCGGAGAAGATTTCCGTCAACTCCCTTGCTGTCCGCAACCCCGAGATAATAGCCGAGGGCGCAAAGGCGTTTGGCGCACAGTGCATCGTCCTTGGCATGGACCCCGTGAAGAGCGACAAGACCGCGAGCGGCTACGAGATCACGACGCGCGGCTTCCGCGAGTTTACTGGTATGGATGCCGTCGAGTGGGCGAAGCGCGCCGCGGATCTTGGAGCGGGAGAGATCGTCGTCAATTCCGTAGACGCAGACGGCACGCGCGAGGGCTTTGAGCTCAACATCACGCGGCTCATCGCCGAGGCGGTAGATGTTCCGGTAGTCGCGTCAGGCGGTGCGGGCAAGCCGGAGCATCTCGTCACGGTTTTTGAGAAGGCGAAAGCTGACGCGGCAATCGTCGCCGGTATGATCCACGCTGGCGACTACACAATTTCAGACATAAAGGCGGCCATGTGCGCGGCGGGCGTTCCGACGCGCATGAGCTGGTGACTCAATGGACAAGATAATCATCCTTGACTACGGTTCGCAGTATACGCAGCTTATTGCACGGCGAATCCGCGAACAGCATGTCTACTCCGAGATCGTTCCTTTCAACATCACCGCCGAAAAGGTGCGCGAGTATGCGCCCAAGGGCGTCATCCTCTCGGGCGGGCCCAATAGCGTCTTTGAGGAAGGAGCGCCCGGCATCGACCGCGGCATCTTCGAGCTTGGCATCCCGATTCTCGGGGTTTGCTACGGCATGCAGCTGATGAGCCAGGAGCTCGGCGGCAAGGTCCAGCCAGGCGAGAAGCGCGAATACGGCAAGACCGAGATGACGGTCGAACCGGGCAACGAGCTCTTCAAGGGTCTTCCTGACAAGTTCGTCGTCTGGATGAGCCACGGCGACCGAGTGGCGGCGATTCCGGCCGGGTTCAAGGTCAGCGCGAAATCGGCGAACTGCCCGTTTGCCGCCGTGCGCGACGAAAACCGCCGCTTTTTCGGAATCCAGTTCCACCCCGAGGTCGTGCACACCGAGCACGGCAAGCAGATCATCTCGAACTTCGTCTTCAACATCTGCCGGTCAAACGCCGACTGGCAGCTGACGACATGGATCGAAGACACGGTCGAGAAGATGAAGCGCCAGGTTGGCGACGACGAAGTTGTCCTCGGTCTTTCCGGCGGCGTTGACTCTTCCGTTGCGGCCGTTCTTCTCCACAAGGCGATAGGTCCGCGGCTTCATTGCATCTTCGTCGACAACGGGCTCCTTCGCTACCGCGAGGCGGAGCAGGTCGAGGAGATGTTCGCCAAGAACCTCGGGATCGACCTCACCGTCGCGCGCGCGGCGCAGAAGTTCTACACGGCGCTCAAGGGTCTCGACGAGCCGGAGGCGAAGCGCAAGGCGATTGGCAAGACCTTCATCGACGTGTTTGCCGACGAGGCGCGCAAGTTCAAGCACTGCCGTTTTCTCGGGCAGGGCACGATCTATCCAGATGTCATCGAGTCGTCGCACGCGGTCAAGGGCCCGTCGCAGACGATCAAGTCTCACCACAATGTCGGCGGTCTTCCGCCTGATCTCAAGTTCGAGCTCGTGGAGCCGCTTCGTGATCTCTTCAAGGACGAGGTCCGCGCAGTCGGGCGTGTTCTCGGAATGGCCGCCGAGCTTCTCGACCGCCAGCCGTTCCCTGGACCCGGCCTTGGCGTCCGCATCCTCGGCGAAGTGACGGAAGAGAAGGTGAAGCTTCTGCAGCTGGCGGATGTCCGCGTGCAGGAGGAAGTGAAGAAGCTCCCGAACTACAAGTCGATCTGGCAGACGTTCGCGGTGCTTCTGCCGGTCAAGTCCGTCGGCGTCATGGGCGACCAGAGAACATACGAGTATACCTGTGTGATAAGGTCGGTCGACTCGATAGACGCGATGACGGCTGACTGGACGCGCCTTCCCTACGAGACCCTCGGCGTCATCTCGAACCGCATCATCAACGAGGTGCGCGGCATAAACCGCGTTGTCTACGACATCTCCTCGAAGCCGCCTGCTACGATAGAGTGGGAATGACCGATGGGGATGTGATTCCGCGGCGGGAACGCAACGCGACAATAAGGCGCGCATTCATCGATTCCCTGCCGGTTCTGATGGGCTACACCACGATGGGATTTGTGGCGGGAGTCCTCCTCGCCGCGAAGGGCGACGTCGTGCTTTCGCCGCTTTGGGGTTTTCTTTCGTCGGCGCTCTGGGTCACGGGAACGATGTCGATCGCAGGCGTCGGAGAAATCGCACAGCGCACTTCGTGGGCGGCGTTTGCGCTCATGACGCTCGCTGTGAATTTCCGCTATGCGTTCTACGGCTTTACAATGCTCTCGCGATGGAAGGACGTGCCGTTTTTCCGCAAGGCGTACTTGATACTGATGCTGACGGACGAGAACTATGCGCTTGAGGCGGCATGCCAGATTCGCGACCCGCGGCGGAACCTCCTGTACTGCACTGTGCTTTCGGCGCTCAACCACTCCTACTGGGTCGTTGGCGTCACTGTCGGCGCGATTGTCGTCGTCGTTCTCGGCCATGTAGTCGACCCAGACCGTCTCCGCGCATGGACGAACGGCATGGAGTTCTCGATGGCGGCGCTCTTCCTCGTCATCTTCACGGACCAAATTCGCAGCCGGTTCCGTGCGACGCGTTGAATGACCAATCGCCGTAAACTTGGTATAATATGCCCGTGGTCGGACGTAAACGACGGGAGATTGACTGATGAAACACGGTAAACTGTCTTTGATCGCAGCATTGGTCGCGGGATTTGCGGCGACCTTTGGCGGAAGCGCTCTTGCAGACGCTTCGCTGGCGTCAGGGGTGGCGTCGACCAATTCTGTCGCACCGGCTACAAATTACACGATAGTGGTGACGAATGTAGCCGCGGCGGCGACGAACGCCGCCGTTCGCGCGCAGATCGTGCGTGACGGCGAGTATACGAGCAAGGATGACGTCGCCGCATATATTCGCCAGTTCAAGGGTGCGCTTCCGCGCAACTACATCACAAAAGGCGCCGCTCGCGCGCTCGGCTGGCAAGGAGGCCCGCTTGAGCCGTATGCGCCTGGCAAGTCGATCGGCGGCGACCGCTTCGGAAACTACGAGCGGAAGCTCCCTTGGCTCAACGGCGGCTACTACAAGGAATGCGACATTGACACTAAAGGTCGACCGAGGGGCGCAAAGCGCCTGATCTTCACTCATAAGGGGCAGAAGATCTACTACACTGACGACCACTACAGAACATTCAAGGAGGTCAAATGAAGAAGGGCAATTCGCGTAGGCGGCGTTTCATCGTCGATCTCGCTGGGATTCGCAGCGCCGCTCGGCTTCATGCCGCGCTTGCGGAGAAGCTTCCGCTGCCGGAGCACTACGGGAGCAACCTCGATGCCTTCCACGACGTGCTGACTGAGTTCGGCGCTCGTTGGAGCATCGTGTTTCGCAACGCCGGTGCCGTGGCGAAGGGTCTTCGCGCCGTCTGCACCGACGCGATGGAAGAAACCCCGGGGCTCGACGTCGTGTTCAAGGACTGAGTCGCATTATGGCGCTTGGAAGCACGATAGCGGGAACGTGGTATCCCGGAACTGAACGCGAAATCCGCGCTCTCGCCAAGAAGTGGGAGACGGCATGCGGCGAGGCGTCGTCGGGAGAGAAGCCGAATCTCCTCGTCCTGCCGCATGCGGGCTGGGCGTATTCCGGCGAGACGGCATGGACTGCGGTTCGCACGGTGTGCGGCGCGAAGTTCCGCCGCGTCGTCGTCCTTGCGCCGAGCCATCGCGCATGGATCGAGAACCGTCTCGTCGCGCCAGAGGCCGACGCGGTTTCGACGCCGCTTGGCGAAATAAAGATCGACCGAGACTGGCTCGACCGCCTCGCGCTCATCGCGCCTGTTGCGCGCAATGACCGCGTGCATTCCGCCGAACATTCCGCGCAGATCGAGTATCCGCTTCTCCAGCTTGCGCTTGGCAATGGCTTCACGGTCGTGCCGCTTGTGATGGGTTCCTTTGGCCAGGACCAGATGGGGATGTGCGCTCGCGCGCTGGCACGACTGATGGACGCGGAGACTTTGCTTGCCATCTCGTCAGACTTTACGCACTACGGCGCCGACTTTTCATATACTCCATTTGGCAAGAGCGGCGGCGAGGATATTCGCCGCAAGGTCGCAGCTTCCGACGACGAGGCGTTCCAGCTTATTGCGAAGGGCGATGCCGACTCCTTTGCCGCGTTCATAAAGCGCACTGGTGCGACGATCTGCGGGCATGTGCCGATAGAGCTCGCGCTCCGTGCGTTTCCGAAAGGTGCGTCCATCGTTAGACAGAAGTACGCGACGTCGAGCGATGGTGATGGAGACTATTCGCGCTTTGTCTGCTATGTCGCCGCAACTGGATGCGTAAAGTGGCAGGGAGAGACTGGCGCAGTTCTTTCCGCCGACGACAGGGCGTATCTTTTGCGCGTCGCGCGCGCAGCGATGGAGAAGGCGGTGAGAGGCGGCTCTCGTCGCGGCGCAGGCATTGACACCTCTGATGCGCCTAAGTCGACGCGCGCCAAGATGGGCGCGTTCGTCACGCTGAACGACAAGGTGACTGGCGCGCTGCGCGGTTGCATAGGCGAGATTATGCCGATGCGTCCGCTCGTCGAGGCGGTGGCTGCTCGTGCCGTCGATTCGGCGCTTGGAGACCCGCGTTTTTCGCCTGTCTCGGAACGCGAACTTGGCGGAATACGCGTCGAGGTCTCGGCTCTTACGCCGCCGAAGCGCGTTGCATCGTGGAAGGACATTGTCCTCGGACGCGACGGCATGACGCTCGAGAAGGACGGATGCTTCGCCGTGTTCCTTCCGCAAGTCGCGCCTGAGCAGGGCTGGGATTTGCCGACGACGCTTTCGTATCTCTCGCAGAAGGCGGGGCTTTCGTCTGACGCATGGCGCGAGGGAGCGACGTTCGAGACTTTCCAGGCCGAGGTGTTTCATGAGTGACGCGGGCGAGGCCGTTTGCAAAACGTGCCCGCGCCATTGTCGCCTCGCAGACGGCGCGATTGGATTTTGCCGCGCCCGGCGGGCGGAGGATGGCCGAGTCGTCGCGGCGAACTACGGACAGATTTCGTCGCTCGCGCTTGACCCGATTGAGAAGAAGCCGATTGCGTTCTTTCATCCTGGGAGCAACATCCTTTCCATTGGTTCGTATGGATGCAACCTTCGCTGTCCGTTTTGCCAGAACGACGGAATCTCGCAGCATGGAGTGGATGAAGTGCCGTGCAGGGCGGCGACGCCTGTCGAGCTTGCGGATCTTGCGGCGGGGCTCAAGGACGATCAGGACAACATAGGGCTTGCCTACACTTACAACGAGCCGCTTGTCGGTTGGGAGTTCGTGCGCGACTGCGCGAAGGAGATCCGCGCGCGCGGCATGTTCAATGTTCTCGTTTCGAATGGCTGTGCGAGCGAAGAGGTGGTGTCGGAACTTGCGCCTCTCATCGACGCGGCGAACATCGACCTCAAGGGCCCGTCGCAGGATTACTATGATTGGGTCGGCGGAGATTTCAATGCCGTATGCCGTACGATTTCCCTGCTGCACGAGGCGGGCTGCCATGTTGAGGTGACGACGCTCATCGTGCCAGGGCGAAACGACGCTGATGCAGACATAGACGCCATCGCCGCCTTTGTCGCTTCCGTCTCGCCCGACATCCCGCTTCATGTCACGCGCTTCTTCCCGCGCTGGCGAATGTCTGACGCCTCGCCCACTCCTGTCGCGACCGTCCGTCGCCTCGCTGACCTCGCTCGCCGTCGCCTCTCCCGCGTCCTCGTCGGCAATTGCTGACAGGCGGAGTTATGGTAAAATATACGCATGAGAATCAAGATTGTCAAAGGCGATATCACAACGCTCGCGGTTGATGCCATTGTCAACGCGGCGAATCAGGTAATGCTTGGTGGCGGTGGTGTTGACGGTGCGATCCATCGCGCCGCCGGACGCGAGCTTTACGAAGCGTGTCTCAAGGTGCCCGAGGTGAAGCCGGGCGTGAGGTGCCCGACAGGCGAGGCGCGAATTACACCAGGCTTTAAGTTGCCTGCAAAGTTCGTGATCCACACCGTCGGCCCGGTCTATCGCGACGGCCTTCACGGGGAGCCGGAAAAGTTGGCGGCTTGCTACCGCAACTCGCTCGCCCTCGCCGCCGAGAACGGTTGCAAGTCCATCGCCTTTCCCTGCATCTCAACAGGCATCTACGGCTATCCTAAAGAAGACGCGGCGAAGATTGCAGTGCGGGAGGTGAGGGAGTTTCTAGCCGCAAAGAACGCAAAGGACGCAGAGGAGATGGATGTGATCTTCTGCTGCTTTTCTGAGCGAGATGTGAAGGTGTATCAGGCAATCGTATGACGCAATTCCTCTCCAATCGCGATATTTACGAGTCTGTCATCTGCGGGATTGTGCCGCAGGTGAGGGAACGACTGTGGATTGCGACTGCCGATATCAAGGACATGTATGTCGATACTGGTGGTCGCGACATGGCGCCGTTTCTGGAAGTGCTGGACGGGATGGTGAAGCGCGGGGTCGAGGTGCGGCTGATACATGCGAAAGACCCTGGACCGAACTGGCGGGACGACTTCGACCGCTATCCGACGCTTTGGACGGCGATGGAAAGGATGCTTTGTCCGCGTGTCCATTTCAAGTGTATAATCGTTGATGGCGTGAAGGCATACTTTGGCAGCGCCAATCTTACCGGCGCGGGGATGGGCGCGAAGTCCGAGCGCAAGCGCAACTTCGAGAACGGCGTGCTGACAGATGACCCAGGCCTCGTCAATCCTCTCGTCGAGCAGTTCGACTCCGTCTGGCGCGGCGCTTTCTGCCGCGATTGCGGCCGCCGCGACCACTGCGGCGATCCAGTGGTGTGATAAGAAGCACGGCTCTGATTTAGATCCCTGCGCTGAGGTTGGGCATGGCGGCCGGGAATATGGTAAAATATTTTCAAAAGACTCGGTGGCGACATGAGAATACTTTTTCTTAGCGATATACATGGTGTGCCTGCGGCGCTTGATGCGGCGCTGGCGGCTGGTGCCGCGCTTGGCTATGACAAGATTGCGCTCTTGGGCGATTTGCTGTATCACGGGCCGAGGAACGGCGTTCCTAACTTCTACGACCCCGTTAAGGTCGCGGAGATGCTCAACGCGCACAAGGACGAAATCGTCGCGGTGCGCGGCAATTGCGACGCGGAAGTCGATCAGATGATGGTCAAGTTCCCGATCACCGCCGACTACCAGGTGCTTGACGCGGGGAACAAGAAGTTCTTCCTCACGCACGGCCATTTGTGGAACGAATGGAAGCTTCCCCCAATCGGAATCGCCGACGTTCTCGTTCATGGCCACACACACGTTCCCGAGCTCAAGACGCTCGAGTGCGGTATGACGATCTTCAATCCCGGGTCGGTGTCGCTCCCGAAGGGCGGCTCATCGCGTTCGTTCGGCTACTATGACGGGGAGAACCTCAAGCACTATGTCATTTGATGCAGTGATACTTGCAAACGGCGACTTCCCGAAGAAGGGTGGCGCCGCGTGGAAAATTCTCGCGGGCGCGAAGCGCGTAGTCGCGTGTGACGGCGCGTCAGACGCCTACTGCCGGCGCTTTGGCAAGTCGCCTTTCGCAGTCGTTGGCGACATGGATTCCATCGGCCACCACCCAGAGGGTTCTGAAATCGTGACAGTTCCCGACCAGTCGACGAACGACCTCTCGAAGGCTGTCGGTTGGTGTCGCGCGAAGGGCTTCAAGAAACTTGTCGTTGTCGGCGCGATGGGGAAGCGCGAAGACCATCTTGTCGGCAATGTCTTTCGCGCGCTCGACCTCGGTGTCGAGATCGTGACGGAATTCGGGCGCTTCGTCCCTGTTGTCGGCAAGGCGTCGTTCCGCGTCTCGAAGGGAACGCCGGTGAGCGTGTTCGCCGTCGATCCCGCGACGCGCATGACTTCCACGGGTCTTGAATGGCCGCTTGCCGGCGTGAAGTTCAAGAACCTCTATTGCGCGACTCTTAACCGCGCAAGCGCCGCGCGCGTAACGCTCTCCGCGACGAAACCTGTCCTCGTCTTCATTGGCTCATGAAAATCGTACTTGCAAGCGGCAGCCCGCGGCGGGCAAAAATACTAAAGGACCTCGGCGTCGATTTCGAGGTCGTCAAGACGGACGCGCCTGAAGTGTCCTATCCCGCAGACCCCGAGCGGACTGTACGCGAGAACGCGCTTGCGAAGGGCGCGGCGCTTCTTGGACGCAAGGGCGTCTTGAGCGCCGACACAATCGTGTGGTTCTCGGATCGCATCTACGGCAAGCCGCGCGATCTCGAAGAGGCGAAGGAGTTTCTGCGCGAGCTCGCAGGCAGAGTTCACACAGTCTTTACAGGAGTCGCGTTCGATGGCGAAGTGAAGGTCGTCCGCAGTGACGTAAAGTTTCGCGAACTTTCCGAGGCGACGATAGAGGAGTATGTCGCGCGCGTGAGGCCGACCGACCGCGCGGGCGCGTATGACATAGACGAGTCTGGCGACTTGATCGTCGAGTCGTACTCTGGCAGCTATGAGAACATAATGGGGCTCCCCGTCGAGCCGCTCAAGGAATGGGGGATCGCATGAAGGCAGTGGTAGTTCTTTCTGGCGGGCAAGATTCCGCGACGGCGCTCGCGATGGCCGTGAAGAAGCACGGCGCTGAGAACGTTGCGGCGATTACCTACGCCTACGGCCAGCGCCATGCACTCGAGACGAAGTTCGCGCGCCGTCTCGCCAAGGGAATATTCAAGATCGCTTTGTGGAAGCGCGTGCCGCTTTCGTTCTATTCCTCGATCACCGACAACGCGCTTCTCTCGAAGGGCGTCGCAATCGAGAAGAAGAAGGGCGCGAAGTGCCCCAACACTGTCGTGGAAGGACGGAACGCCGTCTTCCTCACTCTTGCGTCTGTCTGGGCGAAGTCGCTTGGCGCGAAAGAGGTGTGGACTGGCGTTTCGGAGGCGGACTTCTCTGGCTATCCTGACTGCCGCGCGGCGTTTATTCGCGCACACGAGAAGGCGACGCGCCTCGCGCTCGACTGGCCGGTCAAGTTCGTGACGCCGTTCATCCACAAGACGAAGGCGGAGGAGTGGGCTCTTGCGGCGAAGCTCGGCATCCTCGAAGTTATCGAAAACAACACCCTCACCTGTTACAACGGCATCCCGGGACGCGGCTGTGGCAAATGTCCCGCCTGCCGTCTCCGCGCACGCGGCTACGAAGAATTCTCCCGCAGTAAATAAATTTTTTCGGAAAAACTGCGGAAGGTGCACCTTTACCTTGCGGCGGGAAAGAACCGCCAGAAGGGAAGGTGCGATATGAACGACGACAAATATACTGAAAAAGGATTCTTCCGCAGGCTTTTTGAAATGTTTCAAGGCCT
>OCTX014532142.1_pt1 | contig 17633 bp, 11 predicted proteins | sample 1539691 | NCBI WGS metagenome assembly OCTX01 (sample SAMN02144231, study PRJEB22623) | gut metagenome | biome: sheep rumen | host: Ovis aries | place: New Zealand | reverse complement strand
CCTACCCGTAGCCTTTGGCTTTCCCTTCGGCCGCCGATTTTCAATTCAAAAACCAATAAAAACCAATACGGACAAGGAAAAACAGGTTTTAATTTGTTTCGCAAGACTTCCTGTTTTTGTTGGTTTTTCTTTGTTTTTATTGGTTTTTTTAAAGACGCAGAGCGTTCAACCAACCATCTCTCAAACGACCACAGATTGCACAGAGCACACGGATGATTGTTTCAACAAATGAAATCTGAGAAATCCGTGGAATCCGTGTGAGAAGAAAAAACATTGTTACACCCCAATCGACATCCTGCGCGGACCTTCCCCCCCAGGGGGGATAAGAGGGGGGCTTTAAACAAAAAAACAGGGCGCATCATCACGACGAACCCTGATCATTGAGTATAAACTAAAATAAAATCCTTTTAAAAATACAGGGCGTATCTCACGACAAACCCTGTCTGAAATTATAAACTAATTATAAATAATAAACAAAGCGGGGAATGAAACCCCAACTTATAGAAGCCAGTTTCACAACTGGAATATCGTTATTAGTCTTACCAACAGCTATAATACCTCTTTAAATTAAATATAAGCTGATAAAACCAGTCTTCACTATCTCAGGAACGGCAGAACCACTACTATTTATGTCTGCAAATCCTCTTATGTGAAAGAATTGCGATAAAATGCTTCCTTCATTTTCTGACACTTTATAAGAAACCATGCAGGAACCATTGAACTCATACTTGCCATCACCCACGAACTCATCTACCAAACTAACAGTAATATCTTTAACAGAAACGACATCCAATCTTTTACCTGCATACATAAATGTTAGATTGCTGCAATTTGCCGCGATATGATCTCCTATACTATTTCCAATATTTCTCATCATAATCGACTTCATCCTATTTTAGCATTCTGTTCACATTCAACATCAATAGAAACTCTCATCTTTAATTGCTTTTGAACAGTGCTGGAAGGAAGTGTCAATCCTTCTTTTCTTTCCTCTTGAATATTGAACATAACAGTAATGAGATTTTCAGCATGATTCTTTATTTCAGAAGGCAGTACAACTGTTTGTACACCGTTTAACTTTATTTCCTTACCTTCAGTACTGTTTTCAAAGCAATCGTTCCATAGCTTATCAATCTCTTGAATAATTACTTGTTTGAATTTTTCATCTATTTCACACATAATTAATAATAGTTTTATAGCGGGGCGCGCCTTTCAGCGCGCCCTGCTGAATAGAGAATCAATTAGTCCCAGTCATCCCAGAGGTTGATGTTCTTGGCACCTGTTTCATGTGGTTGGTCGTCACCTCCGCCAATATCTCCAGAGTTATTACCACCGCTATAGCCTCCTTCACCGTATTCTTGTTTTACCTTACCTTCAGAATCAGCCAACAGAGGCATTTCTGATACATAAGGCACAAGAATGGTTTCTGGCTGAATATATATGTTCTTTTTCATAATGACTATGATTCAATAATTATTTAACAACATATTTCTTGCCATTCATCAGATAGATACCCTTAGGTAGTCCTTCAAGGCTCGTACCCATATACTGGCCATTCACACTATAGACACCGCCATTGAAACGAGGATTTACAGATTCCTTTGCTTCGGTAGAAACGGTTTCTATCTGGTCTGCTACGCCATTGTTATAGATGTCATCATAACCTACGCCAAAGTTAACCTGATTCACAGCCTTGGCCGGGTTGCTGGTTTCGTCGCCAACATACTTGATGATAGCCGTATAAGGCTTCCAACTCAGATCCCATCCAGCAGCCTGCTTTCCTTTATAATACCAGAACGACTGATATTTCAGAATGAATTTTTCCTTGTCTTGCCATACATTTCCGAAATAATAGCACGGTTCTGTCATTACTACAGAAGTTACTCCGTCGTTATTCTGGCCATAGGTTCCAAGGAATTTGTAACCAGGAATATAGTTCTGGGCTGCTTCTGCATTCTTTCTTTCACCTTCTACCGAGTCGTAAAGACCGAAATAAGGATTTGCGCCGGTTTCATCCTCCGAAGCCTTATCAATCTGGGCAACGCCCGTAGCACGGAACTGCACAGGTGTCTTTGCACCGTCTTCTGCCACCTGAACGACTACAGAGGGATGAATCATATAAGGAGTATTGGCATGGATACCAATTGTTTCATCTGTCGGCTCAACACCATCCTTGTCAGGATTTGTCAAGCGGTTTTTAGAGAAGTCAATCACGATGTCTTTGCCATCCTTACGGATTCCGAGGAAGTCACAAACCTGAGTTGAGGCACCAAAGATTTCATAAATCTGTCGTCTGGTAAGGTCGTAGGGCAGATAGATGGTGTACCACATATCCACGCCCTCAAAGATATTGACAACTGTCTCGCCGGGGATATAGCCACCCGTCAGCAGGAAGTTCTTCAGACCAGAGTAATCCTTACCGTCGATAAGGGGATAATCCTTGCCACCAATACTCATATCACTCCATTTTTGTACGTCTGCCTCACTCGGCCATTTCTCCATGTCAGTCACGTTCTTTCCATCGCCATTGGCATCATACCAGAAACCACGATAAGTGTTGTTGCGCTCTACCACGGTGTAATACTTTGCATAGAGATCATCGCTTCCTTCCTGAGTCATCACATAGTAAGATGTACCAGCTGTAGCATTACCCGTTACAGCCGTGTAGTCTTCGCCATCCTTTGTATAAAGAGTGGTATTCTGCAACTTGGCTGTATTTACATCATCAGCACTTGCTGTGCTGTATTGTGCTGTAGCAGGATGATAGTAATATGTTCCATTGAAATTCACTGGTGAAGCCACCGTTCCATTCTGGTCGGAATAATAGGTTTCAGAGGCATCGTATGCTGCACCATCCTGACTGCAATACTTGGGCTCTGAACCTGACTTATAGTAATAATCATCTTTAAAATGATTATACCAACTCAATGTTACTTGTGTATAGGTTTTAGTGTTACCATCATAAGTGTACCAAGTCTTTCCTGGCAAGAAATGGTCGGATTCATCATATACCGGCTCTTGTGTCACAGACTCCACATAATAGAAAGCACAATCGCCACTCATTTGGAAATTCTCTTCCTTATAAGATCCATTATCTAATTTGTAGTATTTAGAAACACCAGGGATATACACATCTGTTCTTTTATATTCGTTGGTAGCCTCATCGTAATACCACGGCTGAACATATTGTGAGAATTTTGGTTCATAAGAAACATATTCACCACCTTCAAGTTTATAGAACTCCGTCTTACCTGTAGCAATAACATTTGAGACGTTTGTCCAAGCAGCTAAAGTGCCATAATGAGTTACTGGCTGAGTTTCTTCTGTAGCATAATACATAGAGCGATATGAACCCCAATAATAAAATTTAAGATCACTTGGTGTATAAGTATCTCCACTCTTTATGTAATATTGATCCTGTGCACCAATGACATCACCGCCTTTATTAACCTGAGTATAAACATCATTTGTTCCACACTGGATATAATATCCATTAGCCACAATTGGAGTTGTTACCGTACCTTTCTGGTCAGAATAATACTGTGAAACACCCGTCTGTGGCGTTGTGGTTGACTCATAGCTATCTGCTGCATTATAGGAAACAGTGTAATAGGTCTTCCCATCCTCGGGCATACCGGAAACGGCCACATAGTTGTCACCCACCTTTTCATAGAGAGTTACGGGATCGGCAGCCTTAGCGGCATTATAGGCATCGGCATCTACTGTAGCAGCACCATAGACTGCCTCTTGCGACACATGTGGATAGTGCATGATGGCTGCATAAACCTTGCCATTAGCTCCTCTTTCATCTGTACGTCCGTATGACTCCTGATCATAATATTCATCATAATGCCAATCACCATATTCATCCTGTGCATAAGTTCCACTTGTAGCGCGCTTTGAAGCCGCATTGTTATTGAAGTAGCTCATTGTGTCAAACGCCTTTTTCGAGCAAGAAGGTATTGTGGTGGTGCCCATGAAATAGACATCACGCAGATTATAGCACAGGCTGAAAGCATTGTCGCCGATGGATTCCACATTTTCAGGAATGATGACAGTAGAAAGTGCAAAACACTGCTTAAAGGCGCTTGCTTCGATGGTTACAAGCGTCGTTGGCAGCTTGATGGCGGAAAGGTCTTCCAACTGCTGGAAGGCAGACTCGCCGATAACCGTTACACCTTCGGGAATGTCAACAGTTTTCAATTCAACACAACCATTGAAGCAACGGTCGCTGATATTTGTCAGACCAGTATTAAGAGAAACCTCCTTCAGCTCACCGTCTCCACTGAAAAGGTCTGTCCCTATGTTTCTGACATTCCTGCCAAACGTTGCACTCTCCAAAGAAGAACAAGCAGCAAAGGCAAAGTTGCCGATGGTCGTGATGTTATCAGGCACCACCAGCTCTCCGCTCAGTTCGGTGCATTGCTGAAGACAGTTGTCAGGAAGCGTAGTTTGCTGATAAGTAGTGCCGTCGCAACTCTGGACTTGTGCCTCTGGCAGCAAAATGGTCTCAACGGTTTCTGCGTATCCCAACTTAGCGGGAACGAACTGGCTTTCGGGCACAAAGGCAGCATCGCTGAAATCGGCATACTTGACATTGGCACCCCAGAGAGCAGGAGCATCACCGCCAGCAGGACTGTTGGGGTCGATAGTTCCATCGGCTGAAATACCATACTTTGAACTTGTACTGGCAAAGTCAGCACCCGTGAGCAGGCCCTTCATTGTGATTTTTTCCACATTACCCGCCGGTGTACTACTATTGAGACTCACACGGGCACTCTCTATCATCTGTACGACTTTCGTCAGCTGATTTGGAGCCTGACTATGCGTATAGAGATGCTTGTCGGCTGTATTGAACACGCCGATGCTGGTTGGGCAAGAGCAATTGCCAAGAATGGTCTCCATCACCTCGAGCGAGGTATTGTCAGGAAGTGCGACATGTTCAACGTATGCATTCCCGTATGTTGAAATATCCTCACCAGAGGGAACGATATACTGTGTCAAATCGACACTGACACTGTGACTGTTGGCCATTGAGGCGAGGTCGGAAACGTAACCCTCAGCAGCACTGATTTTTCCTGCACCGGGCTTACTTACCACGATCATGCGTTCTGCATTCATGGCATAGTCAGTCAGATAGGGCGTGGCTCCGGCCAAGGCACCATTCTTTCGGATGTAAGTGATATTTGTACTTTCATTGATACCACCTTGCTGTGGATCGTCTCTTGTAATAAGAAGCTGTCCTCCGAAAACTGCACCTGTAGCATAAGGAGCGGTTTTACCTTTAAAAGTAGAAACAACCCAAATATTGTCACCATAAGTATAATCACTGCCAGACTCATTGGTGAAATCAGCACCTACGCTATACTGACTCTCAGACTGTGGTATAACCAAATAGTGGGTTGCTGGGTTCAGGTTGTAATGGTACTTTCCATCAGCGTCTTTCAGGTCACTTACATTTGCCCATGTCAAATCGACCTCGGCAACAGGCAATTGGCTAAGTCCTGTTATGGCAGAATGTAATACAGAGGGATAAAGACGGCCGTCTGTGGGCTGTGTTCCGTCTTCATTGTAAAACTGAGAATAACGAATACTGGTATGAGCCTTAACTACTGGAGCTAAAGCCGCAACTTTATCATCAAGGCAATAGACATTCAAGTTATTGTGAGCTGCTTCTGCGAAATAAGCCACACAAGGGAAGTTATTGTTGTAGAAATAGCCCAATTCGGCTGCGTTTGGCATCCGTGGTGCAGAAGGAAGGATGACGGTTTGAGTGGTCTGAAGACCGAAAGCTGTCAAATCATAATCCCCAACCATCTCTACATCCGACATGTCAACATACTGATACTGGCTGAAAAAAGACTTGGAAAAAAAAGTTTTTAATTCTGCAGCCGTGAATTGTCCTGACAACTTCAAGTGTGTATTGTTTGTATCAGCAAAATAAGAAAGCTGATCTGATTTGTCTGACATCCACTGAGCTAACAAACCAGACTGACCGCTCTCAACGAGTTGAAACTTCGGAGTTTCATAAACAGTCTGGAATCTAAGCCCCGAACCTGTCATACCTGAAGTTGACGACCAGGAACTGCCGTCATAAGTCCATGACTGGCCATCTTGACCGCCATAAGCCCACGTCCCTATCGAGACGAATGCGCATACTAACAATAGTAATAATTTTCGCATAGTTTGCTATGATTTTAAAGAATTAATAAAAGTAATTATTTCAGTTTTAATTTGTGGTTAAGTTTATAATAAATAATGTGTAGCGAAAACGGATGCCAGGACGCGGCAAAACGAATCCGCCGCAAAGGTACAAAAAAGAGTGTTAACCCCCCCCCAATTATGTTTAAATTTTCTTAACGGCGGCAATTTTCTTGAAAATTGACAAAAATCATCGGCGTAAGCCGATTTTTTTTTGCGACAGACAGACATATAGACAGCTAGACAATTAGACATACAGACGGATAGATAAATAGACAAATAGGTAAGAAGACAGTGGAAAATGCGGAAGGAAGAACTGACATTAATTGATTATGTTATTTGGGTGTGAAAAGTTACAGACCCCACCCCCATCCCCTCCCCTTGAGGGGCGGGGAGACTCCGCACAGCCTAGCTCTGAGACTCCGCACAGCCTAGCATTGAAACTCAGAAAGACGGGGGGTGGGGTCTGAAACTTAACCTCCATTTGTGACACGTTTAAGGAAATCCATACGTGTTTATTAGAGAAATCTGTGTGAGAAATATAAATCCGTGTGTTCCGTGCAATCTGTGGTCGTGGGTTCCATGGCCAAAGACTATTTCACTTCGATGTCGATGAGTTCGTGGCGGTCGAGGGCGGCTGTCAGCAGGCGCATGAGATTGCTGAAGGCGGTGCGCGAGTTGCTGAGCGTTCCCTTGTGGCGGTTCCATCCTACGAGGATGCAGCCCTGGGTGTCCTTGGGATAGTTGCCAGTGTGGATGCGGATGCCCTCGAAGCCAGGCACCTGCCACAACAGGGGCAGCCAGCGCCCAAAACGACGCGACTTGGTGATGAACACTCGGTAGGTGCCTTCGGGAATGGCAGTACGCCCCCATATCTTCCCCTCGCGGCGAAGGTCACGCCAAGTGGGTTCCAGGGTGTCGCAGAGATAGAGTCCTTCTACATAGAGGTGGCCAATGGTATAGTCGGTCTGCTTGGCGATTCTGACAAGTTGCAGTTTCATGATTATTGTTCCTTTCTTTTTTTAGATTCAACGATATAAACAACATACAGCGTAATGGATGCACCCGCAAAACGCCTGCTGTAAGCCAGTGCGTCTTACGGGTGCAAAGATAAATGAAGTCTTCCGACAAAGTGGTTTACCAAAGTTTATCAAAGACAGTTAGACAAACATGATTTAAATCAAGAAAGTGCCCTCAAAACAACATTGTCGAAATGTCTTTTTGCAAATTTCGCGAATATTCATTTATTTTGTCGCTAATTTGGTATAAAAGCCAAATGAAGAAAGGAATGAAGGAGGAGAACCCGCGACTTACACCTGATGGCGGTCGTGGCGAGGAGTTTTCGCCACCGCTTGTGCCCGATGGGGCTGTCAGCATAGACAGTCTCATGAAGGACATTGCGGTTTATCTGAAGCATGAAGACAAGGATTTCTCCGACCGTGTGCAGCTGATGCTGTTCCGCATCTGTGCCGACAAATACGACATAGCGCTGCTGAAACAAGTGAACGACCTGTGCAGCGAACCCGCCACGCAGGAGTTGCGCTACACCATCACACAACACAAACTGACCGATTTTGCCAAGGTGATATGGGTATTGTGCGAACTACACATCTTCTCCATGCCCGACGGCCGGGTGGTGGCCAACCGCAAGGAGCTGTTCAACTTCCTGGGCGACGTGTTCGGCGTGAAACTGAACAACTACAGCCAGCTGCTGAACAGTGCCAAACAGGGCAGTAAGGACTTTGTGGCACTCTTCCGCCACATGCTGGAGAGAGCACAGAAGTTCAACAACGAATAGGGATGGAAAGAATGGGACCTGACGGCAAAAGTTCAGTTCCGCACGAAGAGAAGTTCATCTTTGAAAAATACAGAATTTACTACCAAAGGGAAAACATGATTTCAAGGGATAATATTAAAGAACTCATCTTTCGCAAGTCTGGAGTTATCAGGAATTATCGGAAGTTAGCAGCCTTTTATGCTGTGAAGTTAACGGACATTAGTTCTCCATTAGAAAGGTCTAGTCTGCTAACTCCACGAGCCGGTGGCTCGTTAACTACAGCTAACTCCCGCTAACTTCCAGAAAGCGGAGCTTTAGAAACTTGAATTGAAGAAGATACAGACCCCACCCCCATCCCCTCCCCTTGAGGGGCGGGGAGAATCCGCACAGTCCAGCTCTGAGATTATGCATAGAATTTTTCCATCCATTCAAGGCATGGCTATCAACCTGTTGGCAATAAGACTCTGCGCGAGGCCTCCCCGCCCCTCAAGGGGAGGGGGACGGGGGGTGGGGTCTGTAACTTTATCTATAACTTTATCTGTAACTTTGTCATATTAACGCAAACCGCCCCGCACCGGACGAAAGCCGATGCGGGGCGGAATATTTAGAGCGTTAAGAAGAATGTGATTACTTAGCCTTGAAGTGCCAGAACGAAGCCTCGCCCCAAGCACCCTGGTCGCCCTTGTCGGGATAAACGAGGGTCATCTTGTCGTTGGTCAGATAGACCACGTCGAACCAAGTAGGCATGTTACCGCCAGAGTTGATTTCGAACGGCCACAGGATGGTACCGGCGGTGGTGTTCAGCGTAGCCACCTTCCAAGAATCACCATCCACCTTGTCGAACGAGTAGGAGCCCTTGTTGATGACGCTGCCGTCGCCAGCATAGCGTGTGATGTTGCCCTCAGCATCGAGCGTGAAGTAAGCATCGAAGCTCTCGTCGCCGTGCAGAGCACCGTCGTTGCTGTGCTGCAGCTGACCTGCGAAGTCTGCCTCGCTGGTGCAACCCCACCACTGACCATTACCGGTCAGACCGACAGAGGCACCGTCGCCGGGCTGGTAGCCCATGTTGCCCCAAACGGCACCAGTGATAGAGGGATCCCATGTCCAGCTCTTGGAAGCTGTCTTGCCATAGCCAACGGCCATACCTTCGACGTCGCTGCTGCTGCAGAAGTGCCAGAAAGTAGCCTCACCCCAAGCGCCCTGGTCGCCCTTGTCGGGATAAACCAAGCAGAGCTTGTCGGCTGTGAGATATACAATCTCGTACTTGCCGGGAATGTTACCACCCGAGTTGATCTCATACGGCCAGAGAATGGCGGTGGTGTTGAGCCAACCCTTGCGCCACTCGGCATTGGGATCATATTCGGTCACGGTGAAGGGAGCCGACATATAGGCTTCGCCTTTCTCGTTGTAGCAGGTAGAGATGCCCTCGTCGGTGAATTCCATCCAGGCATTCAGACCCTCGCCGTGGTAGGCACCGTCGTGAGAGTGCTGCAGCTGGCCAGCAAAGTCCTCGTCGCTGGTCATACCCCACCACTGGCCGTTGCCAGTCAGGCCAACCGAGGCACCATCGCCGGGTTGATAACCCATGTTGCCCCAGAAAGCACCAGTGATAGAAGTATCCCACTTCCAGATTTTCTTGCCGTAGGCATCGCTGGCGAGCAGACGGATTTCGGGATCGAGCTCCTGCTGCACATAGACGTTTACCGTCTTTTCAACATCAATGGGCTGGTTGTCGGAACCCACCACGCGGATCCAGAACTTCTGGTTGGGGTCGGAACCGCGCTTGGGCTTGATGGAGAACGAGCCGCTCAAACCGCGGGCCAAAATGTTCTCTGAACCGTCGGCCAGCTTGTTGAAGATGGTGACGTTCAGGTCGGGACTAGTGGTGTAAGAGAAATAGTTACCATCGGCTGCGGGATTACCGTTGGCATCGGCCTGCGTAATCTTTACAGCACTTTCAATCTCACTCGAAGTCACGGTCCAGGGCGTGAAGTCTTTCTCTTCCTTGATAGGGTCGCAAGAGGTGATCATGCCCAGTGCAACTGCGAACAATATTAATGACTTTTTCATATTGTTTCTATTTTCAATTTACAATTATATCAATTTAAGTTTCGCTTTCGTTCAACTTTGTGGAGTTCAAGGAGTCCATGTTGTTGCAAGGAGTTCAAGACAATAGCTTTATTTTATCCTTGTATCTTTGTTTGAAAGATTGGTTAGAGCAAAGACCCATGTCTTGTAACTCCCTGCAACTCCTTGCAACTTCTTGTTTACTTATCCACCAGCAAAGCTGAATTATCCATTTTAATAAACCGGTGTACCAGACATGCTCCACTTGGTGCCGTCGTACCAGCCCTTGTTCTGGCTGAGGATCTCAGGATCGCCAATAAGATTGATCTGTGCAGGAGGCTTCGGCAGGAAACCGTCGGTGTCGGCATAGCGCTGAGCCCAGCTGCTGCCGCCTACGCCTGCTCCATGGTGCATGACCGTCCAACGCTGTGTGTAGTTGACGCGCGAACCGTCCTGACGCTGCAGGGCAACGGCTGCCTCGCAACCAGCACCACCGTCCTTGCCCGACCAGCGGCGCAAGTCGTTGAAGCGCAGACCCTCGCCAGCGAGCTCGAAACGACGCTCGTCCTTGATGTTCTTCCAGCTATAGGAAACAGGATTCAAACCGGCACGTGCGCGCACCTTGTTCATCTGGTCGGCAGTACCTGTCAGCTCGGAGTGCATCAGCATGACGTCAGCCAAGCGCAGGAGCACGATATCAGAGAAGTGGTCGCCCTGGAAAGAGTTGCCGTTGGTGTTGGGAGCCGTAGTGTTCTTCGTACGATAGACTCCCCACCATGTGTAAGCCGTGTTGTGGTCAGACCAAGAAGACTCGGGACATGTGACGGGCATCCACTTCTTGTTGTAGTAGCCTGCATCCTCAGAGCAAGAGGTTGTGAACACGAACTTTTCGCACTCAGCCTGAGCGTCGAGAATGGTAGCCTTCTTACGTGGGTCGGCGTCGCTCCAGTCGTCCCAGAGGTTGGCGTTGATGGTGCCCTGGCCCCAGCCCTGTCCGAAGGGCAGTGTGTTGGCGTCGCCGTTGGCAGTGCCAGCACCGTCGTCGTCGCAGCGCAGACCGCAGTAGAGCTCAACCTGGTTGACAAATCCCATACCGATGGTACCGTTCCAAGAACCCGAGTTCATGTACTGCACCTGAAACATCTCCTCAGAGTTGCCGTTGCCAACCCAGAACTTGCCTTTGTCGGCAAGGTCCTTCACATAGCTGTAACTGGGAGCGGTCAGCTCGTTGGTGTACTGCCACAGCAGACGGAAGTCCTCAACCAGGCTGTAGCCACCGTTGTTGATGGCATCCTCGAGGAAAGCCACCACCTGAGCCTTGCTCAGAGAAGCGCCTGCACCCTCTTGCTCGCCCTCTTCGAAAGCGAACGACACGTCGGCCAAATTGGCATTGGCCAGCTCGCCGGCTTTCTTGTAGAAGCCCTCATAGAACATGTAGGCACGTGCCAGCATACCTTCGGCAGCACCCTTGGTGGCATGGCCGTCGCCACGTGTGGTGGCGCCATGAGTCATCAGGTTGGCAGCGCTGGTGAAGTCGGCCAAGATGTGCGGCATGATGACGTTCTCAGCACTCTGCTGCGGACATGGATCGGGAGCAGCAGCAGCCCAGTAGGCGGGGATGTCGCCCCAGAACTGAACGCCCCAGAGATAGAACAGACCACGCATGAAGTAGGCCTCGCCCAGCATCTGGTTGCGCTTGGCTTCCTGACCAGTCCAGTCGAAAGCATCGACGGCGAAGATGATGGCATTGGCACGGGCAATACCCACGTAGGTGTTCTTCCATGCATTGTCGTAGAGGTCTTCCTTGTTGGCCATGAGGTGACCAACGGCATGTGCCTCAACGTCGCCCGTACCACCGGCACCGTTGGCATCGTCGGACATAATGTAGTTCACGAACCAGGGGGTCTCCAGCGGAGAAGTACTCATCTGATTCATCACGCCATACAGGGCAGCCAGCTCCTTGTTCAGGTCATTGGCCGCAGCAGGATAGTTGCTTGTATTGGCTTCGGTATAGTTTTCGGAATCGAGGAAGTCTTCGCAAGAGGTCAGGCCACATGTGAAGAGAGCCGCAATTGCCATTACATATATCTTTTTCATAATACTTCTATTCCTTATTATAGTTATTTAGATTAGAACTTGATACTAGCACCAACAATGAATGTGCGGGCAGAAGGATAGAGACCTACGTCGATGCCACGTGCCCAAGCGTCCTTACCACCAGACGAACCGATTTCGGGATCAACACCAGAGTAGCCAGTGAAGGTGTAGAGGTTCTGAGCCTGCACATAAAGGCGGAACTGAGAGAAAGGACCGCTCTTCCAAAGCTTGGCAAAGTCGTAACCCAGCGTGATGTTCTGAATGCGGAAGTAGTCGGCATCCTCCATGTAGAGGGTAGAAACCCACTGGTCGTTGGTAGAACCGACGGAAAGACGAGGACGAGTGTTGCTCGTGCCCTCACCGTGCCAGCGGTCGAACACATCGACGGTGTAGTTGTTGTAGGGGTTGGCCAACAGAGCGGTGCGGTAGCACTGCATCACCTGCATGCCGAATGCACCAGCACCGGTGATACCGAAGTCGAAGCCCTTCCACTCGAAGCCCAGGCTTGCACCGAGGGTCATCTTCGGATGGGGCTGACCAATCTCATGACGGTCCTCAGACAGAGAAATCATGCCGTCGCCATTGAAGTCGTCCCAGATGAGGTCACCAGGCTGTGCGCCTTCGATTACGGCCTTGCCGGCAGCACGTGCAGCCTCGATCTCGGCTGAGTTCTGCCAAACACCACTGTAAGACATGCCGCTGAAGTAACCGATGGGGTGGCCCACCTCAACGCGCGAAACCCAAGAAGAGTTCTCGAAGATGGCGTCAGCCTGACCGTCGATGTGGCCAGAGTTGTTGGCCAGACGGGTCACCTCGTTCTTGTTGGTGGCCACATTCAGGTTGGCGTGATAGCTGAAGTCCTCGCCAATCTGGTCGCGCCAGCTGAGGGCAATCTCGAAACCGGTGTTCTTCACGTCACCGGCGTTGACGTAAGCGGGCTCCTCGTAACCAAGCACCACGTTCATCGGGGCCTGTACGAGCCAGTCCTTCGTGGTTTTCTTGTACCAGTCGAAGTTCAAGCCCAGACGACCGTCGAAGAAGCGGGCGTCGATACCGATGTTGAGCTGCTCAGAGGTTTCCCAAGTCACATCGGGGTTGGGAACGTTCTTGGCGTAAGCACCCGTGGTATAGACGTTGTCGGTGACGGTGGCAATCATGTCGCTCGAGAACTTGTAGCCATAGTCGGGATATGCGCTGGGCGAGAAGCCGATGTTCGACAGATAGTAGAAGTTGCCAATGTTGCAGTTACCGTTCTGACCCCAAGATGCACGGAGCTTCAAGAAGCTCAGCCATGAAGAGGTGGACTCCATGAACTTCTCGTTTGAGATGTTCCAACCTGCAGAAACCGAGGGGAAGTAGCCCCAGCGATGTCCGCGGGCGAAGTTGTTGGAACCGTCGGCACGGATGATGGCGGTCAACATGTACTTCTCGTCGTAGTTCCAGTTGGCACGACCGAAGAACGAAGCGATGCTGCCCTGCATGGGAGTGTCCCAACCACCCGAACCCGAGTGGAAGGCGTAGTCGTAGTTGGCGATGGTGTTGTAGTCCCAACCCTTCAGGATGAGCGAGTTGAGGTTATCGGCAGTAACGGTACCGCTGACGTTCAGGCCCGTGCTCCAGTCGCTGCGCTCGATGGACTGACCGATGAGCACGTCGATGGTGTTCTTGCCGAATGTGGGAAGAATGTAAGAGAGGGTGTTCTCCAGCGAGAAGCTGCTGCCCTGCGAGTTGCTCTGGTTCACGGTGTAGTTGGCACCGGCGCTGGTGAAGCTCGAGCTGAAGGGATAGCCCACGCTGCGATAGTTGCTGGCGCTGTAGCCAGTATTGAACTGTCCGCGGTACTTCAGGTTCTTGATGGGCTCTACAATCCAGTAGAAGGTAGCACCCACACCGAAGTCGCGGTTCTTGTTGAGCGAGTTGAAACCACCGTTGAGGAAGTGATTCAGCGGGTTGCCATAGACCATGGTGCTGTAGCCTGCACCGTTATCCTTGAAGGAAGCCACATTGCCGTTGGCGTCGTAGGGCTCTACGAGCGGCGAAGCGATGTAAGCGGCCTGCATGATGTTCCAGTAACCATTGGACTCAGCCAGGTCGTGGCTCTTGTGGTACCAGTAAGAAACGTTCTCGCCGACGGTGAGCAGGTCGTGCTCCTCGCCCAGAAGGTCCTTGCCTCTGAGAACAACGTGCTCAGAGTTGATGCGGCCACCGTAGCGGCTGTAGCTGGAAGCGTTGTCGCCACCCATGATACCCTCGTTGGAGCTGTAGTTCAAGCTCATGGAGAACTTCGAGCGGTCGGTACCGCCGTTCACGGTCACTGCGTGGCTGAACTGCAGGGCGTTCTTGTTCTGATACTCCTTGAACCAGTCGGTGCCGTCCCAACCGCTGTTCACCTTGTCGAGGATGGCCTGCGGAACGAGTCCTGCCCAGTTGGTAGGTGTACCGTAAGTATTGAAGTTGGTTTCGTTGATTACTTGCATGTAGTCCTTTGCACCCAGCATGGCGGGCACCTTGTAGGCGTTCGACCAGCCCACGAAACCGTCGTACTGAATCTGGATCTTACCAGCCTTACCCTGCTTGGTGGTGACGAGAATCACACCGTTGGCAGCACGGGCACCGTAGATGGCAGCCGAAGCGGCGTCCTTCAGCACGTCGATGCTCTCGATGTCGTTGGGGTTCAGACCGTTCAGACCGTCGTCGGCAGTACCGCTCTGGATACCGTCGATGATGAGCAGCGGCGAAGAGTTGCCGATGGTACCCACACCACGGATGTTCACCTTGAAGCCCTTGCCAGGCTGCGAGGAGCTCTGCGTGATGTTCACACCAGGCGTTGACGACTGCATGGCAGTCAGGGCGTTGGTGGTGTTGAGCTTTGCGATGTCCTCACCCTTCACCTGAACAGTAGCACCGGTGACCAGCTTTTTCTTCTGCACACCGTAACCCACAACCACCACTTCTTCGAGTGACTTGGAGTCTTCTTTCAGAGTAATGTCGAAGTTTGTCTGGTTTCCAACAGCAATTTCCTGTGTGAGGAAACCTACGTAAGAGATGACCAGTGTAGCACCTGGCTTAACGTTGAGAGAGAAGTTACCGTCGAAATCGGTAACAGCACCGTTCGTAGTACCTTTTTCCATGACCGTTGCGCCAATCACAGGACCCATCGCGTCACTTACAGTACCTTTCACTGTCTTTGTCTGCTGCACCGAGGCCACCGATGTGCTCTCGGCCGATGCGGGAATAGTGGAGCTCCACGAGAGGAGTCCGCATGCACCCAGCAGCAGCGCTGTCTTTCTAAAGTTAAAATTCATACTTAAGTATTTTTCTTAGGTTAATTGATGATTCATTTTGAGAATCCGAAACAGATTCCGGTATTTACCGCCGCCCGGGGGCAACGTCGCCACAACGCCTATTATATATAATAAGGTGTAGCTCTTGAGGGTAATTATTCTACTAAGGCTTCTCTATGTTCATTCGCTTTTCAATTATTTTTTTATTATTGTTAGACATTATAATATTTTTCATTTTTCCTTACTAGGTACTACACTTTTTCAATTTGCAAAGTTACGGCTAAAATGTCAAAAAACATGATACTTTCTTGACTTTTTTCTGTACTTTTTTGTGTTTTTTGGACTTTTCTAGCCAAAATGAGCAAGAAAAGACAAATTTTACATAAAATATGGTATTTTATTGTAAACGGTACACTTAACGTTTTTTGGGGGCTTCGTTCATCCTAAAACAACATTTTTTCGTACATAGTTGCCCACGCGCCACAACCTTGCATCGGCCCTCTGCTGGGGGAGAGGGGGCCCCCACCAAACCTCCCCCCGTAGGGGAGGCTTCCTGAGTACCCGCGGTTATTGAGAGGAGACGCTTTCAGCGCCTTTGTGGTACGATTGCGGATAATCATAAAATCGGTGTGAGATAGGTAATTCCGAAAAAATCCGAAAAGACGAAAGGGACAAAAATGGTGTGATTATCCGTAAAGAGAACACCAACAGGACGCTGAAAGCGTCTTGGTGGTACGATTGCGGATAATCATAAAAATTTTGTTATATCGAATTCACGTTAAAGGCGAATCATCATGAAGAAAAGCCCATGGATTTGCCAGCCGTGGAAAATAAAAAGCCAGAAAACATTTGGCAGGAACCGTGAAATAAAATACCTTTGCAACGGCTTGGACAATCCAGGCCCGAGAACAGACAACCAACACAAGGGAAAAGAAGAATATGATTTCGTTTGAATGTGACTATAACAACGGGGCGCACCCCAGGGTGCTGCAACACCTGGTGGAAACCAACGGCGAGCAAACGCTCACCTACGGATTCGACACCTACACCGAACGGGCTAAGGAGCAAATCAAAAGGGCCTGCCAGCTGGAGCAGGCCGACATATTCCTGCTGACAGGCGGCACACAGACCAACGCCACGGTCATCGACGGAGTGCTGCGCACGTACGAGGCTGTCATCACCGTGGAGACGGGCCACATCGCCATCCACGAGGCGGGAGCCGTGGAGGCCAGTGGCCACAAGGTGATTGCCCTGCCGACGGACGACGGCAAACTCACGGCCCGTCAGATAGGCGACTACATGGAGTGGTTCGAGGGCGACGAGAGCCGCGACCACCTGGCCCAGCCGGGCATGGTGTACATCTCGTTCCCCACCGAGCTGGGTACGCTCTACACGGCCAACGAGCTGGAGGCCATCTACGACGTGTGCCAACGCCACCACCTGCTGCTGTTCATCGACGGAGCGCGTTTGGGCTACGGGCTGGCCGCTTCGGACGACGTGACGCTGCCGTGGCTGGCGCGCCATTGCGACGTGTTCTACATCGGCGGCACCAAGGTGGGCGCACTGTGCGGCGAGGCGGTGGTGTTCAGCCAGATGCGCGCGCCGCGCTATTTCTTCACCATCGTGAAGCGACACGGCGCACTGCTGGCCAAAGGCCGACTGGCGGGTGTGCAGTTCGACGCGCTCTTCGCACCTGCCGACGGCAAGGCCGACGAGAATGGCAGTGCGGACGGCAACCAAACGCTGGACGGCGAACCGCTCTACCTGCAGATTTCGCGCCACGCCATCGACATGGCGCGGCGCATGAAACAGCTGCTCACCGCGAAAGGCTACAAACTGTACATCGACTCGCCCACCAACCAGCAGTTTGTCGTTATGGACAATGAAAAAGTGCGCGAACTGGAACAGAAAGTTCAGTTCACGCACTGGGGACCTTACGACAAGCAGAGCACCATCTGTCGCTTTGTTACCAGCTGGGCCACCACCGAGGATGACCTGCGCATACTGGAGAAATTGGTATAGGATGACGAAAAGGCTCCGCACCCTTGAAAAACAGAAAAGGCTATATGATTATCTGCAATCGTACCACCAAATCCTTTGCAGCTTAAAACATCCTCACTGAAGTTTCGGGAGTAGAGATGCCATGCTACCACATCTCTACAACAACGAATATAGCGAATTTCCCGAATACACCTATGGCGGCAGCG
>OCTX012249330.1_pt1 | contig 17634 bp, 19 predicted proteins | sample 1539691 | NCBI WGS metagenome assembly OCTX01 (sample SAMN02144231, study PRJEB22623) | gut metagenome | biome: sheep rumen | host: Ovis aries | place: New Zealand | reverse complement strand
GATAAATCACCAAAACCCCACACAAAGCATCCAGTGCTCTAAACCCCTCCTTTAAACCGGGGGTTTAGAGCACTGCAAGCTACGAGAAGCAATTTGGTTACGTATTGTTTACCGGAATCTCCGGCGAGAGTCCCCAAAAAGCACGGCGCAGTCTCAGTCAGCAAAGAAAAGGGCGGGAGCAGAGCCAAAGGGTCTTGGCCCTACTTGCCATCCTGCGGGAAATAATACGGGTCTTCGCGCAGCAGCGTCACGCCGTTTGCTTCGTTTCCGAGTATGCGCACAGCCCCGACGGGCTCACGGCCGTACTCCTTGAGCGTCATTATGCGGACGGCCTTCGACGAATGCACTATCTTGCCGTCTCCCATGTAAATTGCTACGTGCGAGACTCTTACCGGGTCTTTTTTGCCGAAGAAGAGAAGGTCTCCGGCCTGCCACTGCCCGTCCTCTACGCTCTTGCCGCATTTTATCTGCTGGCTGGCGTTGCGGGGCAGGACAAGGCCGTTCATGAAATAGCAAAGTTTCACAAGCCCGCTGCAGTCGAAGTGCTTGACACTGTTGCCGCCCCACATGTAAGGGGTCCCGGCAAAACTGCAGGCGAGGTCGACGATTGCGGATGCCGACGGCCGGAGCGCCTGTGTGCGCTTGCCGAAATCGGCTACATCGCCGGCAGGAACCCAGCCGGTTCGGTCGTCCGGAAGCAGCACCTGAACCCATTCGCCGCAAGAGCGTCCCGTCTGGCGGGCAAGGTTGCCCATGGTGAAGTCGCACAGGGGAGCGCTGACGGAGGACGGCTCACTGCGCACCCGCGAGTACTCAGCGGTGCATATCCACTTGGGAGCCGAGAGCCAGGCTTCCTTCTCTGCGTCGGAAAGCTCCCTCAGGCCGAAGTCGACCACCCAGCCGGTATAGTCTTCTGCGCGCACCTTAACCCAGTAGCCCTTGGTATCAAGGGTCTCGACAAGGGCGCCCATGAGCATCTGGTTCTCGAGCGGAGCCTCATAGTCGGGGCTCAGCCTCATGAAGGCGGACGAAAGAGTGACTACCGCCCAGGACAGGATCGATGCGGACAGCATGAACTACTTGAACCACTCGGTGAGATGGTCCTTGGCGTAGAGGTAGTAAACGGCAAGGCCTACCCAGCTGGTAAGGAGCACGAGTGCGGCGCTTATTATTTTTCCGATGGGGGAAATGGGCTTCTTGAGAATGTCAAGTACTGCGAGAACTGACAGGACGATGCCTGCAATGTAGATAATTGTTCCGATCATTTCAGTTTCTATTTTGGTTTTGACTGCAAATATAAAACTAATTTTCACATTACGCACCGCCCGATGCAGCCGGGCACCCAAGATTAGCATCTTTGTCAAAAATCACTATATTTGCATCTCAGAAAGGCCCCTGTGAGCCTTTCAGGCGCTGCCGCACCCAGTTCAGCCGGGCACAAAAATGCTTTGAACCAAATAAACCGCTTAAATGAGAATTCCGCAAAATACACCAAATATGAAAAACAAACAATTGTATCTCTCGCCTGACTGCGAATTTCTTGACATCTGCCAGAAAGGCATCATTTGCGAATCGATGGAGACGGATGAACTGCCCGATCTTGTGTTCTAACCCAAAAAATTGAAAAGAGATGAAAACCCGCAATATATTGATACTCTGGTTTGCAGCGACTGCATTATTGCTCCTGAATTCCTGCGAACCCATGGAACAGAACATAGTCCGCGATGCCGAAGACCTCGTCCTCATACCCTTCGCGGCAGAAACCGACGCTCCCTTGACAAAGGCCGAGTTCAGCGCAGGCAGCTCCTCAAGAATAGTTTATTCCGAGGGCGACAAAATGATTGTTTACAGCACATCCTCTTCGACCAAGTGCCCGGTTCTCCCCTCTATGCTGAACCTCGTGGGCGGCGCCGGCACGAAGAAGGGCACATTCTCGGGGAATATCGTGCTGCGCGAAGGCAAGACGGAAGCCGATTTCAACACCTGGGTCACGAAATATCCCGACATACTCAAGGCCATCATCATCCCTGCGGCAGGCCTCGATGCCGGACTCTTCAAATGGGATGCGACAAAACACGACCTGAGCATCGACTTTACGGCCGGGGCGCTTGACAACGACCTCAAGAGTCTTGTGAAACGCACCGTACTCTTTCTCGGAGAGGTAAACTACGCGGAAAAGAAAGTTACGGACATCACGATGGGCACCAGCTATGTCAAGACCGACCTCACACTGCCTGCCGAGAAAGATTGGAATACAACGGGAAGAGACTTCACGGTAACACTCAACTACGATGGTGTTTACGGCGGTTATACTTTCCTGACTCCTACGGCAACGCTCGAGGGCACCTGCGGCGGAACCTCCCTTATATGGAGCGACTGGCGCAACGACGAAACATACGAGGCAACCGGCTCTTTCCGCACAAGCGGCAGTACCGGCGGAACGCTTTACATAGCACTTCTCGCAGCATGGGAACTTCGGTATTTAACAGATGAATACGAAGCCTACGACAAGCAGAGCTTCACGCTGACGATGGAGAATACCGGCAAAGGCTACGGTCTTAAAGGAGGGAAGATCGAGGCATTTGCCATTTCACGCGGCAAGGGATATACCAGAGCAGTTACGCTCACTGACCCTGCAGGCGAGGATATCCTTACCCGGCATCCGTCATCGGTAAGGACAGCAATAATGACCACCAAGGGAGCGGACCTGAACGGCGACGGCCGCCTCACCAGATACGAAGCGGCGCAATTCTCTCCTTCCGGAGAGGACATATTGGGGCTCCAGAACAATAAAGATTTGACGGACGCCCGTTTCTTCCAGTTTTTCACAAGCATTACGGATACCGGCGACAAACTGTTCAACGGCTGTTCAAATCTCACATCAGTCTGCTTCCCCAAGTCCCTGAAGAAAATCGGCCAGTATGCCTTCTCCGTTTGCTCTTCACTGAAAACCGTCCTCTGGGGTGACAGCCAAATAACACACATTGGCGGCCAGGCTTTTCTCTCCTGCTCCTCACTGACGAGCATAACACTTCCCGAGACGCTGACTACGCTTGGTGGTTGTGCATTCGAAAACTGCAGCTCACTTACGTTTGCCGACCTTGCCCTCTCTTCGGTGAAGAGCCTGATGACCGGAACGTTCCGCGGCTGCAGCTCTCTGGAAACCGTCAATTTGCCGTATGATATGACTTCCATCGGAATCGAAGCCTTCAGGAACTGCACCAAGCTGGCAAACATAACCATGCCCGCCTCGCTGAACAGAATCAGGAGCAGTGCGTTCAAGAACTGCTCCGGTCTTTTGAACATTAACCTCAAAAGCACTGCATTGACACAGATTGAAGATTCAGCATTTGAGGATTGTTCCGAGCTTACCGGCGTCAGCTTGCCGGCAACTCTGACTCAAATCGGTGCCGGTGGTTTCCGGAATTGCTTACGTATGACAAGCATAAACTTGGAAGATACTTCCTTAAGCGTTATCTACGAAAATGCATTCCGCTCCTGCTCGGCTTTGCCACACCTGACTTTCCCGGCCACGCTGAAAGACTTCGGCAACTTTGCGTTCGATTACAGCGGTCTGACTTACGTCCGGTTCCTGGGAACCACCCCTCCGGACAATATCAGATGGGTATGCATAGACCAGATTAAAAAAATCTTTGTACCCTCCGCAGCCTACAACGCATACAAGACCGCGGTTCACAATGCGAAGGGCAGCGAATACTCCTCCCGCGTCATCGGCGAATAATCCGGAATAGCGCTCAGAGAGCGTCGTACGCGGCGATGGCGTCGCTGAAGCGCTGCTCAATGTCGGCGAGACGATATAGTCCGTCGGCGTTCTCGTCAAGGCCTTCAAGGCGCAGGCGCACCGCCATGGGAGGATTGGCGTACGACAGGGTGCTCTCTTGCCGGATTTGTTCCGTAGATGCATACACGAGCCAAAGGTCGGCGTATTCCACAGAGTCACGCCCCTTGAACTTTTCGATGACGACCTTGGAACCGATGGGAGTCTTTTTCTCTATCGTGGCGGGAAGACTGTAATCCTGAGCCTCAAGTGAAGCAAGGACGCTGCCGATGTTGGAATCGTGGCCGCACAAGAAAGAAAGGCGCCGGTCGCTCCGGCGGAGTTCCGACAGCATGGTCTGAAGCAGAGGGTGGGCAACGTTGACGGCAACCGAAGGAGCTGTAAACAAAGCATCTCCGTACCAGTCTTTCACGAAGGAGACATTCTCCCAATCAGATACGGTAAGATTCTGTCCGAAAGCAGCCTTGCGCTCGTCAGGCTCTTCGTAATACTGAAGCACCAGGGCATCCGAAACCGTGCACGCCATCTTGAGGCCGCCGGTCATGAAAGGTTCTGCATTCATCTTGAACCCCACGGACGAAGGGAACTGAGAGAAGGAAGCCGTATCGGGATATGCCGGGGAATCTGTCATGCCGATGACTCTTTCTATCAGGGAGTACTGGGCGGAAACACCGGCGTCAAGATTACCCATGCGGGCGGCTATTTCCGCCTTTGCCTTTTCCTCAAAGCCATTCGGGAGCTTGGTTATCTGGGGATTGAACACCGGATCCATGGTGTCAAATGCGACTTTCATCTCCACTTCGGGATTGGCTCCGGGCAGAAGGGCGTCGGCAAAGGTCCTCGCGGTAAGCTGGCACCGCTGCTTTGCATTGGCATAGAAACGGAAGGAGGACGGGTCGGCGCTGTACTGGCTCACAAAGCCTTCTTTGCCGAGCCATTCGCCGAAGAATTCGCCCATGATTTTTTCGAGGCGCTGGCCTTTTGCGGTAAGATGGCTTGCGGGGTCCTGCCATGCGAACCACTCGTTTCCGGTGGCAGTAACGCGAGGAAGCACGGAGCCTTTTCCTACAAGCGGAGTGCGGATGTTGTGGCGGCTGAGTACCACCAGCTGCTCCAGTTCATATTTGCCTTGGAACCCCTCGCTGCGTTCCAGCCAGTCTTTGGGGGCAAGTTCTTCAGGGCTGTAATCTTTGGTACAGGACCAGACAGAAACAACCGCGGCCAACAATAACAATAACCTTTTCATACACTGCGAAACCTGCTTTATACAGGCCAACGCAAAGATAACAACGCGCTGCGAAAAAAACAAAACCATCTTTGCACCCGCAAAGGAATAATCCAAGCCGATATTCAGGGAAAATGCTATCTTTGCAGCGAATTAATTCACATAAGACATGAATCTTAGAGACATCAAGAAAGGTCTTTAAGAATTGTAATCATTCAAGTCTCACAAGGATAACAATAGGCCACCTTCGGGTGGTTTATTTGTTTTTGATATCAAATATACTATATTTGCTGAAAATGAGGGAAGTGTCATAAATGTCATTTATCGGATTATGAATCAACGTGTTGCTGAAGTAGTATTTGTATTTTTGCTACTGTTCATTTCTTGTTCCAAGCCGGAAGAGGTTGTCATCAAACTGTATCCGACTCAAGTAAGCCTGGTCGAGGAGTCCTCAACCCAGTTGCAGGTCACCGTTTCACCGGGGGCCGTGAGTGATTATACGCTGCACTGGGAGTCATCCAGTCCCGTCATCGCTTCGGTCGCCGACGGTGTGGTCACCGCCCACGCCGCAGGCTCGGCCATCATTACCGTATCAACCCTGGACAAACAGGCTCAGTGCATGGTGACGGTTACCGAAAAACCGAAACTCGTTACCCGTACAGTTGCTTCCTCCGGAAAGGTTACCAACGGCATCAAACTCACATACTCCGGCACTCAGTTTACCCGGATTTACGCCGTGTTGCCACGCCCTCAGACCAACGACTATCAAACCATCACAAATTGGGAGGCACCCGGCTGCACCGAAGAGCAATGCCCCGACGGTGTCAATTCATATATCTGGAAAGATGTGGATGCCCCCTCCATACCCGTTTCCGGGAATTATGTCATTTCCGAAACCTTTGATGCCGAGGTATATCGTGTTGTAGTGGACGTAACCCAGCTGACGGATATCCCGGCCTATGACCCGCAGTCCGAGGAATGCCGGAAGTACCTTCAAAAAGAGGCCAACGGTCTCATCGACCCCACCCACAGTAAAATTGTCTCTACCGCCAATACGCTTTGGGACAAGGCTGGCGGGGATATCATTGATTATGCCCGCAGATGCTTCCAGTGGACCGCTACAAATATGACGTACGGGAATATGAATACGGGCCTGCATACCATTGCCAGCCTTATGAACAGCATGACAGGAGACTGCGGCAACTATTCATCCGTATTTATTTCCCTGCTTCGTGCCAAGGGTATCCCTGCCCGCCATATTGTCATGGTGCATGGCAAACTGGACGAATACCACGTGCGGGCCGAGTTTTTTGTCCCAGGCTTTGGCTGGGTCCCCGCCGATCCCACATGGGGCGGGAACAATTTCGGTGTCTTTGACGGAGATTATATCGTGATGACCCGCGGCATCAACAATATCATTCGGGATCCCGACGGGAACGATCTCCTTGCCACCCTTCTCCAGACATCATACTATTGGTACTGGTATCAGACCGAAGGTACTTATTCTTTCCGGCATACCTGTACAGGATTGAAGTAATCTGCGCTTTATCAAAAATTATTCGTACCTTTGCACCGAATTAATTCGCAAAAGACATGAATCTTAGAGACATCAAGAAAGACATCGACTACATCCTCAGTGCATTCATCGAGGACTGCTCACTCGTATCGGCAGTAAACTCAAAGGTCAGTGAGGAAAAGGCCCAGGCCCTTCTGGACAAGGCCATCGACCTGTACAATGAACTCCGCGACAAGGCCGCCCATGCAGAGGGTGCCGCCCGCGCACACTACAACGCACTCCGCAAGGAACTCCTCGAGAAGACAGACGCCCTCTACGAGGAACTCAGCGCAGCAGTCAAGAACGCTTGAGGGCTGCAGCCAAGATAATTGCCGCCGTCGCGCTTTGCCTTTCAGGCATCACGTTGTCGGCAGGTCCCACCGCAACGCAGAAGCTCGTTTCCGATTATGCCGGCAAAGAGCCTCTGCGTTCGGGTATTGTCGGCATCCTGGCGGTAAGGGAGAACGGAGACACGCTCGCACAGCTCAACCGCAGGGTCAGGCTGGTGCCGGCCTCCAACGTCAAGCTTATCACCACCGGGCTGGCCCTCACGCGCCTCGGCGCCGGCTGGCGTTTCCGCACCACCCTGGCTTACAGCGGCGAGATACGTGACAGCACTCTCGTCGGAGACCTGTACATAGTAGGAGGCGGAGACCCTACCACCGGTTCCGGCAGCCTCTGCGCAGAGCCTGTAGAGGCCACCTTCGGTGCGTTCCGCTCCCAGCTGGAATATGCCGGAATCAAGCGTATCGAAGGCAAGGTGGTGGCAGACCCGAGGCACTTCCGGCGCCCCGCACACCACATGTCCTGGGAATACGAAGACATCGGATTCAACTACGGTGCCGGTCCTCAGGGGCTCAATTACTTCGAAAACGCGCAGAATTTTACCGTCGTGCCGTCCACTCCGGGGCTGCCTCCCACCATCAGGCCGGTTTACCCCGAAACACCATGGATGAGCTGGACCATCAGCGCCACAACTTCAGAGGCGCGCACTCCCAACACGCTGTACTACGTCAACTCAAGTTCCGGACCATGGGGTGAATTCTTCGGCGCCTTCCCCACGGACCGCAACGGCTACACCTTCCAAGCCTCGAACAGGTTCGGTCCGTGGACCTGCGCGTATTATTTCTGCAAGTACTTGGCAGAGAACGGTATAGAGGTTTCCGGAGGCCACGCCGACGTCTCCCCGGGCGGGCTTGTGCGTACAGACCTGCTATACTCCGACCTGGGTTATCCGGCAGTAGTACAGGACAGCCTCGTGGAGCTTGGCTCAAGGCTGTCGCCGACCTTGGCTGCCATCGTTGCCGACACCAACCGCGAAAGCAACAATTTCTTTGCAGAGTCACTGCTGATGGAACTCGGAGTGCAGATGCGGGGCAGCTCAGACCGCAGCGAGGCTGTCCTCGCCGAGGAAGAACTGCTCAGGCAGATGGGCTTCGGGAAGCTTCAGGACTGCGTGCTGGTGGACGGCAGCGGCTTGTCACGCAAGAATTACGTGAGCGCGGAGTTCTTTGTGCGCTTCCTGCGCAAAATGCTGAACAGCAAGGCCAGAAGGCCATATATCGGTTCCCTGCCCTATCCCGGGGGCAAGGGGACGCTTCAGTTCCGCATGCGCGGCGTCCCGGAAGAGGTCCGCAACCGCGTACGGATGAAGAGCGGCTCGATGAACGGCGTACGCTGCTTCTCGGGCTACATCCTTCCAGTCACCGGCGAGAAGGAGGACCGTACGGTGACATTCTCAATCCTCACCAACAACATCCCGGGGTCCTCGGCCACCGTCTACTCCATCATCGACGAAATAATCGCCAGCCTCGCAGCGGAGCCTTAGAAGATTCTTCCCTAAGGTCTGACGTAGCGACTTCCGGTCTGAGCCTTGACGGCATCGATGAATGCCGGGGCATAAGCGGGGGAAGTATGGCGCCCGGGGGCGAGCTCTCCGCCTTCGGAGGGCAGCATAATCTGGTCGTTATGCTTGACAATCAGGAACTTCGCCAGCTTGTCCCAGCGCTGCATCATCTTGTCGGTATAGGCAATGGTCTTGCCGGTGAGGTAGTCGCTCACCTCCCCTGCCGTGAGGCCGGAGACGGTCTTCTCCACCTCGGCCTGGTCGGCCTCGTAATAGTCTTCCAGCTCCACCTGAGCCTCACGCAAATCGGGGTACATGGCGCTCCAGCGGGGGTACACCATGTTGGCTACGAAATTGCACATCCAGAATGCACTCCCGGTGCTGAACTCCCGGATGTTGTTGTTCTCGCGCCGGAAGGGCTCGGGAATGCGGTTGATGCCGCAGTAAACCGGCACGTATGCAACGGTGGTGGCGTCGTCAAGGTTGAAATAGCAGATGCCTCCCACCGCGTCGGGCAGCCAGGAACGCATGCGACATACCATGGTCATGCCGCTCTGCTGGCATCCGATGGGGCGCTCGCGGAACATCTTGGTACCGTCCGATGATGCGTAATTGACCGGCTGATTGCGGTACGGCGAGGCCCAGGGACCGGCGCTGACGTCTGCGGTCATATCCAATGCCGTACCCTCATAGTGGTCGCGCATATCCTCCTGGATATCGCGGTAACTGACAGGAGACGAAGGCTTTATCCACAGCGGAAGGGAGTCGTGTTCCGACAGGTCCCCTCCCAGGAAAGGGAGGTAGGAATCCATTTCGGCGGCATCGTAGTGATGACGGTAGAAGCTCCACACCCGGGCCTCGCAGTAGCGGATGGCTCCGAAATCGAGCGGACCGTAGGCTTCACGGAAGCTGAAACCGGCGTCGGCTCCGCTGTAATAACCCTTCTCGCGGGCAAACGAAATGACATCGGCAGTATACATGCATTCGCCCGGAACGATGCAGTAACCCAGTTTGCGGTCGGGCTTGCGAGCCTGCGGGAACTGCCTGATACGGCTAGCGTTGGCATAAGCGCAGATGCAGTCGTCGGGGACGCGCATAGCAACCCACACGGCACCCTTCACTCCGGGCCCCTTGCCTATCAGTTCCATTATCCAGGCTTCCTCCTTGTCACAGACGGCGAACGACTCGCCGGTGGCGTTGTAGCCATACTCCTGCACCAGGGAATGCATGATGCCTATGGCCTCGCGGGCCGACGTGGCGCGCTGGAGCGTAAGGTTCATGAGAGTAAAGTAATCCAGCCAGCCCTCAGGGTTGCGGAGCTCCTTGCGGCCATCCCAGGTGGTTTCCACAATGCTCACCTGATTCTCGTTCATAAGCCCCGCGACACCGTAAGTGTACTCGGCCTGAGGGATGTAATGGGTCTGGGCATCGGGACCCCAACTGCGCACGGCAACCATCTCGCCGGGGGCATGACGCCCGGGGCGGCTGAATCCGAGAGACGCGGCAAAGCCGAATCCGTCGCAATTGTAAGTGCAGATGACGCTCCCGTCGACGGATGCTTTCCTGCCGACTATGAGATTGGTACAGGCATCGCCCGGAACAGAGGATGCAAGAAGGGCGGCGAGAGAAGAGAGTGCCGCAACTGCTAAACGGTTCATAACGGAATGATAATATGATGGTTACCAAGAGGACGACGGAGGAAATAATCCCGCAGTGACGCATCTGCATGCACCAGCACCTGCGTACGGCAGAGATTGTCCCCGTAAGGATTGCCTGCAAGGGTGACGCTCTCGTCAAAGCAGCTCCCCAGGTCTGCGGAAATCTTGAAAATGCGCCCGGGGCCCTGCGGCAGGAGACCGTGTACGGCGACGCCTATGCCCGATTCGAAGTGGGTGTCGTAACAGTAATCCCTCACCATGTCGAGGGGCACGGTGCAGTGGGCGAAGAGATACTCCTCACCGCCAATGCGCGACAGGTTGGCCTGGAAGCCAGAAACGCCATACCTGCTGCGCACGAGAGCCATGCTCAGCATCGCCGGCACATCCCCTTCGCAGGTGGCGATGAAGCCTTCGGAATTAAGTATGGCAAGAGCCATGCACCCTGTGTTGCCAAGGGCGGACAGAAGATCGAAGCACCTGAGTGTGAGCCCGTCGAGGGAATACTTTGCGATGATGTGACGCAGGGCGGAATATATCGCGAGCGAACCGCGGAAGTCGGACTCGCTGATGGGACGGCCGAATTTGGGCGTGTTCAGCGGCTTGAGGACGGGAAGGGCCGAAGTGGACCCGCCGCGGACCAGCGACACAAGCTCATCTATCGGAATGTCAATGAGTTCGGCACCCAGCAGGAGACGCGCCCTGGAGTAGTCGACGCTGCTGCTTATGAGCCAGTCGGAAGGATGTCCGACCACCCCGTAACGCTTGCCTGACAGGGCCCCCGCAGCATCGAGGGGCTTGAGGAAACGCCCGCCGCTGCCCGCAGGCACGCCGCCGCTCAGCTGAAGCGCCGCCTGCTCAGGGCTGCCGTGTATGATTTCCCCGGGGATGCCCCGGTCGCAGAGCCAGGAGAGGATTTCCATGGATGCGGCAAGCGAATTGCTCCGGCCGCTTGTCAGAAGGCGCACGGGAGTGCCTTCGAGACCGGCGTACCTGCGGAGGAAAAGCCCCTCCGTGCCACCGGTGCGGACGTAGATGACGTCACCCTCGCAAAACGACGCCCCTTCAGGAGCAATCTCGAACGGCTGCCCCATCGCAGCCTCGATTTCATTGATGAAAGGGTCCTCCCGTATGGCGGAAGAGGCCTCGGCATGAAGGTCGGAAGTCAGTGTGAAGAGTCGCATATCGGACAACATTTGCACAAATATACGATTTTTCGCAATTTTGCAGACGTATGGAGATATTCTACGGCAAACCAGACGCAAACGGCGTCATGACCCTCGACCCCGAGGAATCCGTCCACTGCACCCGCGTAATGCGCCACAAGGCAGGAGATGAGATATACGTAATCGACGGCAGCGGCACTCTGTTCACCTGCACGCTTCTGGAAGCGGGGCCCAAGGGTGCCCTGGCAAAGGTGACCGGCACGACTCCCGGGTTCGGTTCGCACCCGTACCGCCTCACCATGGCGGTATGTCCCACCAAGAACATCGACCGCTACGAATGGTTCGCGGAGAAAGCCACGGAAATAGGCGTGGACGCAATTGCACCGGTAATAGGCGACCGCTCCGAGCGCAAGGTGCTCAAGACCGACAGGCTGCGCCGCATAGTGCTGTCCGCCGCCAAGCAGTCGCTCAAAGGCGCAGTCCCACAGGTCTGTGAGCCCCGCAGCGTAAGCGACTTCATACGGGAGGCGCCGTCAGACGCCCTCAGGCTGATCTGCTACTGTTTCGACGGAGAAAAAAACAATATGCCGGAACTGTGCGGCAGTTCCGACATATATATCCTGATAGGGCCCGAGGGGGATTTCTCCCCTGAAGAAGCCAGGCTGGCCCTCAGTCTCGGTTGGAAAGGCGTGACTCTCGGTCCCAGCCGACTGCGCACCGAAACGGCTGCGGTCGTGGCTGCGACAATGGTCTATTCGGCTAATCTACCGGCACAGCCGACACCTTGACCGGGCAGCGTTCCAGATGCCACTGGTAGCCTTCACTGTCGGTTACTATGGCCGACTGCGAAGTAACCTCCGTAAAATAGTACTTGGTATTGTCCTCATCCGCAATGGTAACGGTGTATATGTCGCCTTTCTTGCGGCAGGTAAGCGGGAATACGTTCGAAGACCTGGAATAATACTGCGGGAACAGTTTCATGTCGTCCACGGAATGGAAATACACGAAAGTGAGGGAATTCTCGAACGACAGGAAGTCCCACAGCAATACGGGATACTCGTCTTCCGGATCGTCGGAGACAGAAATCCACTGGCGGGCCAGGGTAGCGGGAAGCTTTATCTCGAGGCCGTCCTCGTTGATGCACGAAGACAGCAGAACGGCCAGCGCCGAAAGGAGGAAGATTCTTTTCATATAGCGTTTGTTTTTGCAAATGTACAAAAAAAGGCGCGGGATAACCTCGCGTCTTGATTTTTGGAGTGGCGGAATTTACTCAGCCTTCTCGCAGTTGCCGGCGCATTCGCCCTCGGCCTTCTCTGCGCAGCTGCCGGACTCCTCGCCCTCAGCGCACTTGCCGCAGCACTCGCCTTCGGCGTTGTCCTTGCAGCATTCGCCTTCAGCCTTGGTCTCGCAGCACTCAGTGTTCTCGGCCTGGGCCTCGCCCTGCTTGTTGCTGTTGCTGTTGTTGCCGCATGAGCAGAAGCAGAGGGCAGCGATTGCAAAAGAAATAATAACCTTCTTCATATTAGAATAATTTTAAATAACTAACCTGCAAAGGTAACATTATTTTTTGGATATTCAAATACTTCCATATCCTTTATGCGTCCTTCCTCGATTTTGAAGCGCAGTGCCGTACGCACCAGCTGCCACCCCTGCAGACCGGCAGCCCCTGGATTGATATACAGCAGGTTATAACGGTCGTCATGCATCACCTTGAGGATGTGCGAATGGCCGCAGATGAACACATCCGGGCGGTGCTTCTCGATAAGCGCCCTCGCGGCCGGGTAGTAATGCCCCGGTGAACCGCCGATATGAGTCATGAGAATGGTCAGCCCCTGCACTTTAAGGCACTGGTACTCAGGATATAGATGTCTCACTTCGTAGCCGTCGCAGTTGCCGTACACGCCCACCGCGGGCTTGAATTCGCTTATGGAACGGATGAAATCCTCTCCCCCGCCCCAGTCTCCGGCGTGCCAGAGCACGTCCACGGGAGCAAGGAAGTCCCTGAATGCGTCACCGAACACGCCGTGCGTATCGGAAATGAGACCTACGTACATCAGGCACGGATTATTTCCACCTCGCCGCGAAGTCCGAGCTTGATGATCTGCGAGGCCCTGCCGGTGGCTCCGGCGCCAAAGCGGGCCGGTGCGCACCAGTCCACGGCCCCGCGGATTTGCTCGGACACTTCTGCAAGGCTTGCAGGAGCGCTCTCTCCGGAAATGTTTGCCGACGTCGATACCAGGGGAACCCGGAGACGGCGTACGAGCTGCTCGCAGAACTCGTTGTGCGGAATGCGTATGCCCACCGAACCGTCTTCGGCGACGACTGCCGGGGCGAGCCCCTGCGCACCGGGATACACTATGGTCATGGGAGCGTCGTTCACCTCGACCAGGTCTATGGCTATCGACGGAATCTCCCTGATGTAGCGGGCTACCATGTCGAGGTCGCACGCGAGCAGCACAAGCGACTTGGCCTCGCTGCGCTTCTTTATGGCAAACACCTTGGCGACGGCCTCGGGATTGGTGGCGTCGCAGCCTAATCCCCACACTGTGTCCGTGGGATAGAGAATAACGCCGCCCGCCTTGAGTACGCCGACGGCTTCCTGTATTATTTCTTTCATAAGCGGTCTTGCTGGAAAAGTACTCCCCTGCGGCGCCACCAGCGTATCATCAGCCAGCCTATAAGCATACCGCCGAGGTGTGCGAAATGGGCCACTCCGTCGACCCAGCCAACGATGCCGGTGAACAGCTCGATTGCTGCGAATATCACCACCATCCACTTGGCGCTGAGCGTGACGGGAGGGAAGATAAGGGTCATCCGGGACTCGGGGAAGAGCATGGCATATCCCATGAGGACGCCATAGATGGCTCCGGACGCACCCACGGTGGGAGTGGACTTGAGAAGGGCTATGGACCTGAGGGCCGATTGGGATGCCGAATTGAGGAAGGCCTGCATCTCGATGTACTGCGTAGCTATCTGCAGGCCCGCGGCCCCGAGACCGCAGATGAAATAGAAGATCAGGAACTTCTTGCTGCCCAGAATCCTCTCCACGACGACGCCGAAGATGAACAGCGTATACATGTTGAAGAAAATGTGCCAGAAGCCCCCGTGCATGAACATGTGGGTAATCACCTGCCACCAGTGGAAATAGGGCGAACTGGGATAGAACAGTCCGAAGGTCCCTATCATGAAGTTCTCGTTGATGAGGGTGGCGACGAAAACTATGACGTTGACTATGATGAGGTTCTTGGTGACCGGCGGAATGCTGGAAAGGAATCCGCGGCGGTTTTCCTGAAAGTAGTAAGACATGGGTCAAAAACGTTTATCTATCTCGTCTGCGCCGAGTATGCTGATGATGCGCTTGCCGTTGGGCGTGAACTCGGCGTTGTCGGTTGCAAAAAGGGTGTCGAGCAGGTGCTGCACCGCGGCGGGCGTGGCCGGGGCCTCGCAGTTGGCAGATGCGAGCATTGCGAACTTGGCGGCGGTCTTCTGACGCACGACCTCCTCCAGCTCGCGGGTGCCGTCGGAGAGAATAAGCTGCAGGTCGCCGGCGAGCTGCTCAAGGGAGCCCGGCTCGCAGCTGTAGCCCTCGGGGACGCCGCCGACGAGTATGCTGTCGGGACCGGCCGGGCGGATATCGAAGCCCAGGCTCTCGAGAAGCGCGGAATTCTCGTCGAACAGCGCCCGCTGAGCGACGCCCACCTGCACCTGCACCGGGAACAGGGCCTTCTGGCTCACGTGGCCGGTGCCGGACAGCGAGGAAAGCGACTGCTCGTAGCTTATGCGCTCCCAGGCGCGGCGGATGTTGACTATCATCAGGCCAGACGCCGAACGGCTCACGATGTACCTGCCCTGAACGACGAAGGCGTCGGTGGCCGGGCCGGACTCGAAAAGCACGCCATAGTCCTGGCGCCGTCCGCTCAGGGCGCCGCTGCCGTAAGGCGCGGGCTGCGAAGGGACGGGGGCCTGGCTGGAAGGTGCGGAGTCGGGGAAGCTGAAGCTTGGATCAAGCTCCACCGCCGGCTCCGTAACAGGCTTGTACTCAGAGAAATTAGTGCCGAACGAGGGGAACTTCACCGCACCATCCGAATCGAAGTCGATACCGGCGCTGAAACTCCCCTTGCCAAGGGCCTCGCGCACGCTGGCAAACAGTATCTGGAATATGACGTTGTCGTCTTCGAACTTGATTTCTGTCTTGGTGGGATGGATGTTCACATCGACGGCCGAAGGGTCCACTTCGAGGAACACGAAGTACGAAGGCGTGAGACCGTCGGGGAGGAATTCCTCGTAGGCCTTCATGACCGCCTTGTGCAGGTAGGGGCTGCGGAAGTAACGGCCGCCCACGAAGAAATACTGGTTGCCGAGGGCCTTGCGGGCGCTCTCGGGACGGCCTACAAAACCGCTTATCCGCACCACTGACGTATCGGCGCTGAGGTCGATGATATCGCCTGCGACATGCTTCCCGACCACATCGAGTATCCTGAATTTCAGAGACTTGGCCTTTTTGAGCACAAGTATGTCGCGCCCGTTGTGGCTGAGGGAGAAGCTAACGTCGGGCCGGGGTATGGCAATCCGGGTGAATTCCTCAACTATGTGCTTGAACTCTATGTTGTCGCTCTTGAGGAACTTGCGCCGGGCGGGAGTGTTGTAGAAGAGGTTGCGCACGCTGAAATTGGAGCCTCTGGGCGCTGCGACGGAGGAGGTCTTGAGCTCGCCTCCGCTTATGACGACCTGCGTACCGGTCTCGTCGCCCTCGCGGCAGGTGCGCAGCGTGACCTCCGAGACTGCCGCAATGCTGGCCAGGGCCTCGCCGCGGAATCCGTAGGTGCTGATGCGCTCCAGGTCGGAGGCCGTGGCTATCTTGGACGTGGCATGACGCTCCCAGCAAAGGACGGCGTCGGAGGGACTCATGCCGCAGCCGTCGTCTATAACCTGGATGAGGGTGCGGCCGGAGTCGGCCACCACCACGTCTACGCGGGTGGCTCCGGCATCCACCGCGTTCTCCATGAGTTCCTTGACCACGGAGCCCGGGCGCTGGACCACCTCGCCAGCCGCTATCATGTTGGCTATGCTTGCCGGGAGTACTTTGAGTTTCGCCATTCTCAGAGCATCGAATAGAATTTGGCGATGAAGTACAGCACGGCCACTATGAGCAGCAGGGTGACTATGCCGATGATAGTGTGGGTCTTGCTCATGTGGCTGCGCGTACGGCTGTAGGCGCCGTCGCGCATGGACCCTTTGATGTACGACCCGGGAACGTAGGTGCCTTTCTGCTTTTCCTTGTCCAGAGTGCCGTCAACGGCGCCGAACATTTTGCGGCGCTTTTCCTCCTCGGGGTCGTAATAAATTGGCTTATAATTGAAAACGCGATGCTCGCCGTCTCCGAAAAAATTAAACAGTCCCATAGATTGCAAAAATAACTAATCTTTTCCTATTTTTGTAAAAAGTCAAAAAATAAGTTGCTGTGATGCGCAGACCGTCTGCGGCCACGCAACTGACACGCATATTTGTAACACTATGAGCAAGACTAATCGTTTCTGGCTGGTGCCGGCAGCATTCTTTACGGTATGCTGCATCCTCAATCTGATTGGCTGCCTTCAGGGCAGCGGACTCGAAAAGACAGTCAAACCCGCGCTTCTGCCGCTCCTGTGCGCCACCTCGGCCGCCTGGCTTATGGACAAGGCCGCCCGCCGCAGGGAGTCATCGCTTCTGTTCAGCGCCCAGCTTTTCGGATTTGCAGGCGACACCGCCCTGCTGGGCCACGGCTTCACCTTCATGGTCGGAGGCATAGGCCTGTTCCTGGTCGGGCACATTTTCTACATCTCCCTCTTCGGAAGCCGCTCGCTCAAAGGACTCAGGCCCTGGCATTGGGCGGCGGGTATCACGGGCGCCCTCGCGCTGACCGCAGGCCTGATTGCAGGCATTGGCGTCAAAGGGACCATGCTCGCCCCCATGGGCATTTATGGTTTCGTCCTGGGCATGCTGATTTTCAGCACTTTGACAGGTGCGTTGCGCTTCGGCGGGTCCCTCTGGTGGCTGCTCACCGCCGGTGCCCTTCTATTCACCTTCTCCGACGCCCTCATAGCAGTCCGCATCTTCGGCACCCTCAGCCCGTTCATGGACGGTTTCGGAGTCATGTCCACCTATCTTGCAGCCCAGAGCCTTCTGGCCTTCGGAGGCTGCCGTCTTGCCGCGGAAAGGCTTGAGCGCTCAAATTAAAATGACTATTTTTGCACTGCTAACCGCAACAACATGAAACGTCTTTTGCTAATCCTCGCAACGCTCGCCGTTGCCCTCGCTCCTGCCCAGGCGGGAAAGAAAGTCAAGAAATTCACTCACGAAACCGTGGCGGTCCCTTCAGTGGAGCCCCGTATAATCCCTGTCCGGACGG
>OCTX012203212.1_pt1 | contig 17634 bp, 16 predicted proteins | sample 1539691 | NCBI WGS metagenome assembly OCTX01 (sample SAMN02144231, study PRJEB22623) | gut metagenome | biome: sheep rumen | host: Ovis aries | place: New Zealand | reverse complement strand
TTTTCATAATAAATATTTATTTTATCTTCATAACTTAATTTACTCATATAAAAACCTCGTTTCTATGTCCAAGAAACGGGGTTCATATCATAAATAATGTAGAGCTTTTCTTTTTTTTTGACTAAATAATTAACAAAAATTAACTTCTCATTAGAAACAATAGTAGAAACTTCTAACTTTAATCAATAATAAATAAAAAAAACTTCACTTTCTATTAATAGAATGTTATAATAAGTACGGTGTTAATTCGGTTTAGATTAAAAAAGAAAGGAGAAAATATGAGTAAAATTAAAATATTTGCACTAGGTGGATTAAACGAAAACGGAAAGAATATGTACATTGTAAATGTAGACGAAAATATTTTTGTTTTTGATGCCGGTTTAAAATATGATAATGATATAAATTTAGGAATTGACTATATTATTCCTAATTTTGATTATCTAAAAAAGAATAAAAAAAAGATTAAAGGAATTTTTTTAACTCATGGTCACGAGGGAAACATGGGAGCAATTCCTGACATTTTAGAAAAATTACCAAACATTCCAGTATATGGTACGAAATTAACTTTAGATATAGTAAAAAAAGACATAAGCAAAAAATTATTAGAAAAGGTAAATCTAATTGAAATTAAGGCTCATGCCAAAATAGATTTTGGAAAGAATAGTATCTTTCCAATTAGTGTAACTCATTCCATTCCAGATGCTGTATGCTATGTTTTATATACCCCAGATGGAGCTATTGTTTATACAGGAGACTTCACCTTTGATTCCACAATGATGGGATCCTATAAAACTGATATCGGCAAGCTTGCTTATGTTGGAAAGCAGGGCGTATTATGTTTGATGAGTGAATCTTTTTATGCCGATAAGCCAGGACACACATCTCCTCAAAATCGAGTATCAGATTTTATTAGAGAAGTTTTGAATAAAAGTAACAATAGAATAATTGCAACTATATTTCCAGCGCATTTCTATAGAATTCAAGAGCTGTTCAACGAAATATCTAAGACCCATAGAAAAATAGTAATAATGGGAAAAGCACTCCAAGAAGTCATTAATAAAGCTATCGGAGACAATTATATTAACATAGATAAAGATAAAATAGGAACGCTTGCCGATTTAGAAAGTCCTAATGCAGTTGTATTAATATCAGATGAAAAAGAAAAGCCTTTTGCTAATCTTGAAAGAATCATCAAAGGCTTTGATAAGTATATTACTATCAAAGATACTGATACTATCTTTATTACAGAGCCATCATATCCAGGAATCGAAAAACGATTAGCTACTATTATGGATGATATTGCAATGCTTGGAGCAGATGCTATATGCTTATCAAGTAAAAAACACTTACTTCATCATGCATCACGAGAAGACTTAATGCTAATGATAAACATGATGAATCCTAAATACTATATGCCTGTAAAAGGAGAATATCGAAACCAATATGCCAATGCTGAAATAGCTGAGGAGTTAGGATTACCTAAAGAAAATATCATTTTAAAATTAAATGGTGATGTTTTTGAAATGGTAAATGGAACTAATACAAATACAATTGAACATATTGAAACAGATGAAATACTAATCTCTGGAAATAAAGGCGATGATATTGGAGATTTAGTATTAAAAGATAGAGAAATGCTAGGCGAAAATGGAATTGTAATTATTAGTTGTACTCTAGATAAAAATACTAAACAAATTTTAGGTGGACCTGAAATATTAACTAGAGGCTTTATCTATGTAAAAGAAAGTCAAGATTTATTAGAAGAAACCAAAACTATATCAAAAGAAGCTATAGAATCAAATATAGAATTAAACACCAAAAGAGTGGACTATACTAAAATAAAAAACGATGTAAGAGAAAGATTAGGTAAGTTCTTTTACAAAGAGACAGAATCTAAGCCAATGATAATTACAGTGATTCAAGAAGTTTAGAATATAGTTAATAATAAAATAGACATTTATTTTGACATTATGTTAAAATAAATGTACATGTTCTCGTGGCGTAATAGGATAACGCAATCGCCTCCTAAGCGATAGACTACCAGTTCGATTCTGGTCGGGAACACCATAGAAATTAACTGTGTGTTATATAACACATAGTTTTTTTGTTGAAATGGAGATGATAGATTACAAAATAATAAAAAAAGATAGTTTGCTTTCTTTACTATATGATATATGTTATAATTACTTTAAAATAGGAGAGATATATATGGAAGAGAATAATGTTGTAGCAACTAATCCACCAACAGCAGAGATTCCTAAAAAGAAAGGAAAAAGATAAGTACAACATATTATGAGTCTGGTGAGTTAGAAGAACAAAAGATAAATGGCAACGGAGAATCATACTATATCTCTGGCAAATTAAGAAGAATAATAGAAAACAATCAAATAAAAATTACTTATTATGAAACAGGAGAAATAAAATTTATGGTTACCCCAACTGGACATATTTCATACTATCAAAATGGGAGTATAGAAGAAACTAAAGAAAATGGTATTACGACAGAATATCGTGATAATAGAATTTATTCCGTAAAACACCCTAAAAGAAAAGTATATTATCCCATTGCTGAAGATTATTTTCTACATTGTTGAAAATTTTAGTCAAGAGGATATAGAACCACTTGGTAAATATAGGTACATATACAAAAAAGATTTAATATATATAAGTGACAGTTGGGAATACTATTCTTACAATTATGTTGAAGGATATGGTCTAACAAACATTTTGATATCATGTAATAATGAACTTTTTTCTATATATAGAGATGAAAACTATTATAGTAGTAAGTAGCACTATCAAAATATCGATATTCAATAAGTAATAATAAAAGTAAGGAGGCATATAATGTTCATCAAAAATTGGCTAATAGCAGTAACTTTTTATGTAATATTTGCAGTAACATACAATCAAGGATACAAAATCCTTACCAAAAATATGAAAAATGCAGGATCACTAACTGTCCTAACAGAAGCAATAGCTGGACTAATTGCCTTATTATTTATTCCCTTTTTTAAATTTAAATTACCTAGTAGTCCTTATGTTTATTTATTTTTAACACTAGCCTGCATATTTTATGCAATTAATGACAGAATATCAACAGATGTACGAAGTGGTTTAGAAGCCTCTGTCTTTAGTATTATTAAACAAACAACTACTGTTTTTATGATAGCTGCAGGATTAGTCTTTTTTAAAGAAAAGTTTGTCCTTTCAAAGATAATAGGTGGAATATTAATTATATTAAGCAATATATTAGTTTTTTATAAAAAAAATTCTTTTCAAAATAAAAAGTATATCTGTCTAGGACTATTAGCGAGTTTTTTTAATACAATAGCTCTTATAATAGATGTTAATTATTCAAAACAATTTAACATCCCCTTATATGCATCTTTTACTTTAACAGTACCAGCACTGCTAATATTCTTATTTGAAAGAATAAGACCAAAAGAGGTAATAGCAGAATTTAGAAATACTAATAAAAAAACATTATTACTAGTAGCTTTATCTGGGGGACTAATGGTCATCTTAAAACTAAGAGCTTATCAATTAGGACAAGTAATAGTAATAGCTCCATTATGTAGTTTAACAATAATACTAAATGTTATTGTTGGATTCTTATTTTTAAAAGAAAAAGATAATATGCTAAGAAAAATAGTTGCAGGAATGTTAATTTTAATAAGTATTATATTAATAAATCACTAAAATTATTTAACAAAGATATTTTAATAATATCATTTTTAAAAAAATTATATTATAATATTTTAAAAGGTTAAGATATTATAGGAGAGATTATGAACTACAAAAAGAAATATCCAAAAATAAACAGAAAAACAGAATTTATAGAAGCTAGCTACGTAGAAAAAAATTACATGAAGGGAGATAAAGCTGTTATTCCAGTTCAATTAGAAAATGCTGAGAGCTTATATATGAAATATGACTATAAAAAAATAAGACTATCTGAATCAGTATGTAATTATATAGAAAAAATAGCTAATATGATTGATTTAGATGTAGATATTATTATTGAGATTCATTGCCCAGAAATAGAAAATGATAAACAAAAGGAAATGATAAAGTCAATAAAAAATAATTATAGACTTGAAATAGAAGATTTATATAATAGTCAAAAAGAGGAAAATAAGAAATCTATAATTCTCTTATTAGTAGGAATAATACTATTAGCATTAAATCTTTTAGTTGATCAATTCTTACAAAACTCAATTATATCTAATTTTATATGTGTAGTATGGTGGGTAGCAATTTGGGATATGATTGAATTGCAAACACTAGATAAATCAGAAAGTAAAACAAAACAGATGAAGTATCAGCAATTGCATGATGCTGAAATAATGTTTGTTTTCCCAAATAATCAATAAAAAAGGAGAAAAGTCTGAGGTGTATACCGTTATGAATTTTGATAATATACTAAAAAAAGCTGGGTATATTCCAAGTGCAATCGTTTTTGATGGTAAAATATATTCATCAATAAGTTATAAAGATATTCCTTCTGCTTGCTAGGAAAAAGAATATTTTAGAAAATTACAACAGTACTTCATCTATGACTTTAGTAAAGTCAATATCCCAAAAATAACTCTGTCGGAAGAAAAGGTTAATAAGAAGAGCCCAAAAGAACTAGAAGATGAAGCAATATTAGCTTTATGGGATTATATTGCCAAAATTCGAGAAGAAGAAAGGCAGAAAAAACTAATAAGGTAATTTAAATAAAAAGCACCCATCTAATCCCCACATTTACTCAAAAAACAAAAAAAAGGTTGCTTTTTATTATTATATTTGATAATATTAAATACATGGAATGGCGAAGTAGCTCAGCTGGCTAGAGCGTTCGGTTCATACCCGAAAGGTCGGGGGTTCGATCCCCTCCTTCGCTACCATAGGGAATTTAGTCAAGCTTTTATGTTTGACTTTGATAAATAACTAATTCATGATATGGATTAGTTATTTTTGCCATTAATAAATGTATTACAAAACGATAAAATACTTTATAGGAAAACAATAAACACATAAAATATAGACAAAAAAAATTTTTTATGATATAATATGCACACTGATAGGGGTTGAGAATATGGAAAATTTAAACAAGTTAGTACAAGAAAAACTTGCAGAGATGATAGCTAAAGAAATAGTCGTAAGAAAGAATCTCCAATATCTAAACAATAATAAAAAAAACTTGCAAAATCCAGCACAACGGGAATTTCCACCAAAAAAGCAACCAAAACAAGTTCCAGAGTTATTACCACAAGGTGACGTAATAACCCAAGAAGAAGTCATTCCCGAAATGCAATCATATATTCGGGCATACTTAACAATGCCAGCAGAAAATATGGAAGAAATAAATAAAATTCTGCCACCCACTTCTTCTAGATACTTTCCTATGATATGCTGCTTTATAGCACAAACGTTAAAAGAAATAAAAGAAATAACAGAATATAGGCGTTCTGGATACATAACTACAAAAGAAGACCTCGACTTAATAATAAGCGATAAGAAAGAACTCCAAAAAAAACTGGAATATCTTCGTTCTCTTCTTTCAGATGCTGAAGAGAAGGAGCAAGAGGAACAGCAAAAAAACATTGTTATACTTATTCCTGATCTTCTTGCTAAAGATAATTTAACTAGCAAAAGAGCTAAAGAATTGTATCCTGAGATATTAAAATTAATTCATTCAATTGAGAATGGTACATTTTACAGAATGAGACGACTTTGTAAGGGTAATGATAATAGTATGAATGGTGCTCCAGAAGTAAGAACGGTTAGCGGAGTAAGAATTGCTTACAAGCAAATAGGTCCTAATGCCTATGCCATCTTTGCAATATTTATAAAAGCTAAGAAAGATATGAGACACCACGACTTTTTAGTAAACAGGATGCGAGAATATGAAGAACGTGCTCAACAATTAAAAGAAGACTTAACCGATGAACAATTTATGAAACAACAACAGGAATTATTTAACATATTTTGTGAAAAGTTAGCTGCCAAAGATAGTGATGGTATCAATAAATTACTGTTAGCTACTAAAGGTAGTAATCCCAAAAAGTTGGTGAGAAAATGAAATTTGAAGATTTAATAGCTAAAATAAAAGAAGAACAAGCAAATTATTCTCTTAACGAATCAGAAAAAACTTTATATGACTGTATTCAAAAAAACAAAATAAGAAGAGTAGCAGACCTATTTGATATTGATATATGGACTTTTATTAAATGCTTTATATACGCAGATAGTGATAGAAAATATAGTATGGAACAAAGCGGAGAAATAATAGCCAAATTCCAACAATTTGTTGCAGGAAAAAGCACGGAAGAAATAAGAAAATTTTATAAGATAATACAGAAGTCATTATTAGTAGCAAAAAAAGAAGGTTACGATAGTATAAAAACAATCCTTAGTAAATGTGGATTTAAAGAAGAACCAGAAAAAATAATTATAGCAATAATGAAATTTTATGAAGAAAGGCAAGAAACTTGCAATTTCGCAGTTGTTACTTTATTATCACGTTTGGATATGGAAGATTATTCTAAACTACCAGAAAATATAAATAAACCGAAGGAATCTATAAAAAAAGGAATTCAAAAAGAATTTGCAGATGTAGAATCTATAATACTAGAGCTACAAAATACCATTCAAAACGATATCAATAATCAAGATATTCAAAAGAAAATAGATACATACAATCGATATACTAAACTATTAGAAGACTTATATGAAAAAAAACAAAGTAATCAGTATATTCCTGTAGCAGATGCACGAATAATTATAAAAGGCAAACTAAGTGATACTATAAAATTAATGGTTCTAAATTGGATAGATGAATATAATACTGCGTACAATGAAGAATTACAAAGAATGGTAGATCAAGTAAAAGCAAATCAAAATGAAGCAAGTGAAGAAACTGTTAATTATATATTATCAAAACTAGGTTATCTAAAAATAAAAGAAAAACCCCAACAAGAAATTCTTCAAAATACAACAAAAGAAATAGTTGACGCAGTAATGTGGTATAACTCCAATGGTTACATTTCACAAGCAGCAATAGCAGCTAACCCATCTATATTTTATATAGGTGACAAAAAATTAGAAAGAATGGCTCGGCAAATTGAAGAAATTAATGAGCTCGGGCTAAACCCAAAAATATTTATGGATGCACCTGAATATTTTTGGGATGAATGTGAGTCTTTCATAAGTAATTTAAAATTTTTAGTAGACTATAGTTTACAAGGAAATTTAAGTGATTGTGAGAATTTTTCTTTTTTATTAGAAGAAAACTTAGTCGAAAAAATAGATTTATTGATAGAATTAGGATATTATGAACATCTAAAAGAAAATCTAGAATTATTAAATTATTCGCTAGAAACAATGAAAGGTTTAGAATTATTAAAACAAATTAATCCAATAAATAGTATGGATGAGTTAATAGATGCTTTAGAAAGTCAAAGCTTTATAAAATTTATTATAAATAATGGCAAATTAGATGATTATATAATTGATTATGCATCATTTTTTAAAAATGAGCACACAGACTTAGGAGATGAAGCTTTAAAACAAATTATAAGAGGCAAAAATATGGACCAACCTGTTGTTTGTGAAATAGGTGGAAGTATTTTTTCTCTTCCTAAAATTGACAGAAGGCTCCAAGAGGGCGATAATCTTTGGGAAGCAATGTTTTATGGTAAAAGAGTAACTGAAGATGAATATCAAGAAGTCATGAAAGCATTGCTGCCAAAAACTAAATAAGTTAATAAGGAATAGTAAGATAATATTACGAAATTAGGGGATGATTAGTATGATAAAAAAACTAAAAATATATCCAGCAATTGCTATTTTACTTGTGGCTACTACTATTTCAGCTACGGGTGGAAAAAAACAACAAAAAACGTTTGTAAATATGATAGCAGAAGAGGAAATTGCTGATAACACTATGCTTGATGAAGCAATTCAAAATGGAAAGCTTATGTATAGCGCGGATGCTAATATTCTTCAAGCAGCGGATGAGTTAGAAAAAGCACTAAAAATTTTAGATTTACTAAAGTCAATGGACTTCTCAAAAGTTACAACTACAAGACAAATATCAGAATCAGAAATAAAGGCATTATCGCCATCAGATATAGAATTATTGAAACAACAATCAAAAGACAAAAAATCACCATACAACATGAAACAGGCCAAAGAAACTTTAAAAGCCACTAAAAACTATTATCAAAATATGGTAGAAAACTCTAAAGAATTATGTATTATGTTATTAAAAGCTGTTATAAAAGGTTCAATAGCTCAAACAATAAATGAGCCAATTAGTAATATCAAAATATTACCCAAAAGAGGAGTCTTGTTTATAGGAATCAAAGCAGATAAACAATATATTCTGCCAGCATTCACCCCTTTATATAAAGCAGCCTCAGAACTTTATAGTCTTCAAGAAGGCCCAAACACTTTATCTTCAGATACAGCCGAGGAAATTATTAAAATATGTAAAAAAGCTTTAATGCGTGAATCACCTGTACCTAGACACAAATTTTATTATTAATATATTGCATAAAAACATCTGAAAGCAACAATTGTTGCTTTCAGATGTTTTATATAATAAATAGTTTATCAGTAAGGAAAGTAGCAAAATTTATCATTCCTTTTATTGATTAAATATAATAAAGCATTTTCCCCAAAAAAGGCACATTTTTTTACCTTGTTTATGATAAAATATAAAAAAGCAACTAAAATTTAACAAAATACAACTATAAGATGGTAGATTGCAACCGGTAGAAATTATAAAATAAGTGCAAAAAGGAGGAAAAAATATGAATAATAAATTTTCAGAAAATTTAAAGAAAATTAGAAAAGAAAATAATCTATCACAAGAACAACTTGCAGATGAACTAGGAGTATCAAGACAAGCTGTCTCAAAATGGGAATCTGCTAGTGCCTATCCAGAAATGGATAAGATTATTGCTTTATGTAATAAGTTCGATTTAAATATAGACGATTTACTACATAAAGATATTAAAGAAGTAAAAGGAGAAGAAGAAAGTAAAAGAAAGATAAATAATTTTATAAAAGACTTCTTAAGTTTTACTACTAATGCCATTAATCTATTTAGTAATATGGAATTTAAAAATAAAATTAAATGCTTATTTGAACAATTTGTAATTTCAAGTATACTACTTATTTGTTCCATAATTGTTTCTGCAATTCTAAATTCTTTATTCGAAAAAATCTTAGTTTTTTTACCAAATAATATATCTTCATTTATAATGGGAATATTAGGATCTATAATAACTATTATCCTATTAGTTATTTCCATAACTATAATCACCCACATATTTAAAACTAGATATTTAGACTATTATGAAAAATCACTAAAATCAGCAAAAAACACTGAAAATACTGAAGAAAAAAATAATTTGTTAGATAATATGTCTAATAAGATAATAATTAGAGATGCTGAACATGGTGAATACAAATTTATAAATTCTTTATTTAAAATAATAATAATTGCTGTTAAAATCTTCTTATTATGGCCAGCATTTTTAGCTACAATAACCTTAATATGTTTGTTTTGCACTTTCACTATCTCATTTATGCTATATAAAACAGGTTTCTTCTTTATAGGTTTATTAATAACTAATATATCTTTTACTATTATAACTATAATAATTTTACTATTAATATTAAATTTCATCTTTAATAGGAAAAGTGATAAGAAAAAGATAATTTACACATTTATAATATCCCTAATTACTTTAGGAATTGGTTGTGGCTTGATTTTTGTAGGAACGTTATCATTTGATATCTCAGATAACAATAAAGATTTCCTAAAAGCAGAAACAAAAGAATATGATATGAAAAATGATTTGGTAATATCTCCACATAATAATTATAATATTGAATATATAGAGGCAGATAATAGCAATTTAAAAATAGAATATTCAATTAATAAGTATTGTACAATTCAAGATATAGAGATAAAAAAAGATAATATTATTAATCCAAACTATTCTTGTCATAATCCAATGACCTTTGCTAGAGAAGTAATTAAAAATTTAAATAACAAAAAAATAGTACCAATAAATGTTGATATAGAGAAAATAACTATATATACAAATAAGGAAAATATTGAAATTTTAAAGAATAATTTCAATAATTATCAAATAAATAGAAAAAGTGAAGAAGAAAGAATGCAATTCTATCAAGATAAAATAGATGAACTTGAAAGAGAAAATACAGAACTTAATCAGAAATTAAAAGAAATAGAAACTTAAAGTGATAAGGAGGAAATAAATTTCCTCTTGTTTTTTTGTTAGATAAAAAACACTTTCATTTTTTTAAAAAGTATTGTAAAATGAAAAAGAAGCTGATATTGCCCCATAGCCAAGCGGTAAGGCAGTGGACTCTGACTCCATTACGCGTTAGTTCGAATCTAACTGGGGCAGCCATAGGAGCTTAAAGACTTTTATGTCTTTTTCTTTTTGTCAAAAAAAGTAAATTGACAAAAATTATAGTTATTATTTTTTTAATACTATGATATGATAAAAGAAAGATAGAAAAGAGGGAAAATTTATGCAATGTAATAACTGTGGTACTCAATTAGCAGAAGGAGAAATAACTTGTCCAAGATGTGGAACATCGGTAGATGGAATTAGTCAACCATATACAGCAATCAAAAACGAAATACCTCAACAAGTACAGCCTCAACCAACAGCAGTAGAACAATCAGTTCCTAAGCAAGAAGCAAAAGAAAAAACAGGAAATGGTAGAAAAATTTTGATATTTTTAATAGTTGTAACACTCATTGCTTTACTAGCGGTAATGTTTTACTCAGTTGTTTTAACAGAAACACCAAATGAAAACAATATACCTACCAATAAAGATGAACCCCAAAAAGAAAAAACAATTACTCAAGATTATGGTGGATATACTTTTACGATACCAGAAGGATACCAATATAAGATTTCGGAGCTGTATGGCTTAATTATTTTCAATGAAAGTGAAGCTTATAGCATAATGGTTGATTATACTAATCCATATGAGACACGTAAAGCTACATATATAGCTCAATTTCCAAATCAGGCAGCAAATCTAATAACTACTGTATCTAACAAAGAATTTACTACTTTACTTATAACAACTCCAACTGGTGGTTTTGCAACTCAATATGCAACTATAACGTCAGAAAAGAATAGCAGTTTCATAGGCTTAGTAGTAAGATCAGATTATCAAAATCCAACAGCAGTGGAGTTAGCTAATTTAGCTCAGATCTTAGAAAGCGCTACTCAATCAGCAGCCATAACTCCAGGAAGTGCCAGCGATGCAGGGACAATAGGAATTCAAGTATATACAGTTGATTTTAATGCATTTTTTACTCCACAACAACAATAGAAAGGTTTATCCTTTCTTTTTTTTGACTTTTAGTGTAAACTATTAATAGTAAAAAAAGAGGTGTATATTATGACAAAAGAAGAAAGAGTAGAATTAGCTAATATTTTATTTCCAAATATAAAGCATGATCGAGATTATTATGAAAAAAAGTATCCCGAAAGAAAATTAAAGGAAGGAGCAATGGTAACAAGATATGGTCCATCTCCAACAGGAAGTGTACACTTAGGAAACCTGTTATCCGCTTTTGCTGATATGGTATATGCAAGACAAAGTGGAGGGAGTTTTTATTTAAGAATTGAAGATACCGATCAAAAAAGAATGATTGAAGGTGGAATTGAAAATATTACAGGTGTGTTACATGACTTTGATATTATACCAACAGAAGGATATTCTTTTGGTGGAGAATATGGACCTTATATTCAAAGTGAAAGAACAGAAATTTATCAAACTTATGTAAAAGATTTAATAGTACAAGGATATGCTTATCCGTGTTTTATGACTGAAGAAGAGCAAAACAACATTAAAGAAGAACAAGCTATCAATAAAATTAAAATAGGTATATATGGAGTATATGCCGTAGATAGAGATTTATCTCTTGATGAAGTAAAAGAGCATCTAGAGAAAAATGATGAATATGTAATAAGACTAAAATCTCCAGGAAATAGTAAAAATGAAGTAGAGGTAATAGATTGCATAAAAGGTAAAATTAAATTCCCAGAACATGATGTAGATACAATTTTATTAAAAAAAGATGGAACGCCAACTTATCATTTGGCCCATGCAATAGATGATCACTTAATGCATACAACACATGTAATCAGAGGAGATGAATGGGTATCAAGTATTCCTCTTCATTATCAACTATTTCAAATATTAGAATTTAAATCAGTCAAGTATGCTCATATAGCTCCAATTACAATAAAAGATGCCGAAACAGGAAACATTAGAAAAATCAGTAAAAGAAAAGATCCTTGGTTTGGCGTAAAGTATTATGATGAAAATGGTATTCCAATAGAAGCCTTACATTTATATTTAGCAACTATCGCGAATACAAATTTTGAAGAATGGTATTTACAAAATCCTGATAAGAATATTAAAGACTTTACTTTTTCATTTGACAAACAACCAATAGGAGGTACATCATTTGATGAAGCAAAACTAACAAATATCTGTAAAACCTATTTCTCTAGAAAAAAAGGCGAAGAAGTCTATGAAGAAACACTTAAATGGGCGTTAAAGCATGATAAAGAATATGCTGAATTATTACTTGCCAATAAAGAAGATATGATAAAATTCTTAAATATTGAAAAAGATGGACCACGTCCAAGAAAAGATATTTCAAAATATAGTGAAATAAAAGAAGAATTCTCTTATGCCATTGATTCACTATTTGAAAAAGAAAGCTATTCTAAAAATGAATCAGAAAAAGAATATGATATAGAATTAGTATTAGATTATATTAATAACTATTTAAATTTAGATGTAGATAATGAAGAATGGTTTAATACAGTAAAATTATTTGCTAGTAAAAATGGATATGCTTCTAGTCCAAAAGACTATAAGAAGGATCCGGATTCTTATAAAGGACATGTTGGAGATATTTGTGAAGCAATCAGAGTAATGATTACTGGAAGATTAAAATCACCAGATTTGTTTAGTATTATGAAAATATTAGGAAAAGAAAGAATTTTAAAAAGAATAGAGTTTTATAAAAATAGTATAAAATAGGAAAATAATAAGAGGTGCTTTACTCATGAGAATTACTTTTAAACCAGAAGATGCTAAAAGAGAAAATATAATAGAACAAATAAAATTGATACCAAGTTATCCAATTGTCTATGTTTATGAAGGAAAAGACGAGGTGGTATTAACTATAACTACTAATAGTCCGTTCATTACAACAAAAGAAATACATGAAGTTCTGTGTCAATATAAACACTGGTTTAAATATGACACCAGTGTTAGTGACCAATTAGTTAAGAAGAATCCTTATCCAGTCTATGAATTCTTTCCTGGTGAAGAACCAAGTTTTGAAAATGCCATAAAATTTAATATGAAAACAGCAAAACAAAAATACACAGTAAAGGTTAATCGTACCCCTATAGATATTTACTATCAAGATTTAAAGTCTTCAATAGGTCAGATAGAACGGAAAGTCTATGCAATAGAAAGTCCTTATAGTATTTCATTCCTAGTTAATATGAAAAACAAAGAATCTAAAAAAACGTATCCAGTACAAATAGAAATCCAAAAAAGCTTATTTTATATTAATTATGGAACAAAACAGGGGTATGCAAGTAGGAATTGCCCTACATATGAAGTGAAGCAATGCTCAAAAAGAAAATATCGTGATACAAACATTCTAAATTATATAAAAGTAAAATCATCTCCAACAGATGGTAAACTAAAGGTCCAAGAGCAAGAGTTTTATATAGAAATGCTTGTAGATAATTCATGTATAATCACTGAGGAGTATAAAGACACTCATACTTCCGAGAAACCTCTTATTGTAGCAGGAGATATATATCCAGTTGAAAAAATAAAAGATCTAAAAGATATACTTGGAGATTATTATGAAGAGTTCATGAGTCTTTTTGAAGTAGTAGAAGAAAATAATACTATCACATTAACCATAACCGATAAATATAGAGAACATCGTAGGCAACTTTTTGCTGAAGAAAAAGCTAATTGCATTCCAACTGAAGCTGAACAAGCTAAGATCGAAAAGCAAAAAGCAATTCAAATGTTAAATCAAGCATCTGAAAATCCTAACAGTGCCTTCAAAATTCCTAATGAAGCGAAATTAACATGTACTTTTTGTGAAGAACAGAATAATCAACTTTATTGGACAGACCCCACCTCATCATTTTACTTATCAATGGTTGCTGCTTTTGTAAAAAAACTCCCATACTCGATAGATAAAGAACAAAATGACGACTATGTTCCAGGGCTATTTTTTAATAAATTACCAATAGTAAAAAATGACTTTTCTTTTTTCAGGTTTTCCGAAAATCAAAATATTTATGCAGCTATGACAAATTGCCTTGGAGCTATTCCAATAGCTGGAATTATTATCCAAATATGTACTATATTCCAAAGAATGATTTTAGGCGAATTACCCCCGGACTATGATTTAATAAAAAGAGAATTTCAAGAGCTAGATAATACAAATATTTATTCAAAATACCAAGAAAAAATCAACATCTTATTATGGGATGTAGTATACTACTACAATATTTTATGTATCTCAGAGGCAGAAGAAAGGCGTAGTATATTAGAACAATTTTATAATGAAGTAGACGCTAAGACAAATTATATATTAAAAGATTCTATGGAATCATTTCTCTCTTCTAAAATGGCTAGAAGTGTACCAATAACATCTGAACGCAATCCAGAAATATGTGAATCGATTTTAGCATATCAACAAAAAAATAACTCACCAAAGAGACCCACTAAATAAAATAATATCACAAGAATCAACCAAAAGATAAGCTCTTTTGAAATAATTTACAGCAATGAGTTGATTACTTTTTTTGAAAATATAATGAATAGATTCCTGCTATCGAAATTACTTAAATAGTGTATAATGTAAGTGATACATGAACTTATAGTTACTTTTAACTATCATAGCATGTATCAAATACTATGTTTAATAATAAATATAGGAGCTATAACATGACAAAAAAAGATTTAAACTATTTTGGGCATTATATTACTCATACATATTATGTAGTTTTAGCATGGAAAGCTATACGTGGAGAATTATGGTGTCACGATAAATTAACAAAAGAAGAATTTGATCAAATAAATCGGATGATAGCATGGCATGATCAAACAAAAATGGATGCAAGCGAATGGATGCCTTACGCAGAATGGTTCTATGGAAATCATGATGATGAAAATGCAAAAATTGAATTTAAGGAAGCTGTTCAAAAACATAAGGAAAAAAACCTCCACCATTTCGAATCCTTAAGAAATTATAAGGGACCAGACTGGAAATGTTATATAATTGAACTTGTGTGTGATTATATAGCAATGGGCTGGGAATTTGATAATTATATTTTAGAGTATTATGCTAGTAAAAAAGAAGAAATTAGACTACCAGATGATTATAAGAACTATTTAGAAAGTATCTTAGAAATCTTAAGAAATACTGAATTATTAGAAATAGTAGAAAGTCCCTTAACTGAAGAGAAAAAAACTAAATTAGATTTTTTTTATGATATAATAATAAGTGAAGAAGGTCCCCAAAAAACATATAGTATATACTAGGTAAGGGAATAAACAAGTAAAGAAGTAAAAATTTTCTTTATATAATTTTCTAATTAGTATATAGTTAAATCTCTAAAACACATACGTAATTCTTTTATTATTCATTTTAATATGACAAAATAACTAATAAGTGATATAATATGATTACATTTAAGGGGGATGTTATATGTCTATTGAAAAAAATTCTCAAAATGAATATAGTGATTGGAATTATTTGAAGGATACTTTAATTCCTAATTGTGCTAGTGATTATATGCATGTGTATAAAATGTTGGAAGAGCTGCTTAACCCAGTCTACCAAAGTGCTTCGCTGATAACAACAAAAAAAGAAACATCAAGGAGGAATATTTGTTTTCATAAAATACAGACTTCATCAATTAGTGTACCTATAACAAAAACGGTATGTGTTACATTTACATTAATTGAAACACTAACGACTAAAGTAAGCAGAGACATAGTACATTATAAATGTACAAATGCAGAAATACAATATGAATTGCATGCTCAACTAACACCGCTAAAAATAGCAATATCGCCAGAAGTAAAAGTTTATAGCCTAAATGATATTGTAAGAATTCTAGAAGACATTATAAAACAACAAACAAGCAAAAATGGTCAACCAGTTAGTTATGTAAAAAAAGTTCAACATCCAAATCAATGGCCAAAATAAAATAATATTCATAAATGAAAAAAATAAATTTCTAAAAGTCACACAAAAGTGTGACTTTTATCTTAAAATTTAGCAAAAAAATAATGACTACTGACAAACATTAATAAAAAAACACTATACAAAAAATTTAAATTATGATATAATAAGCAACTTGAAAGAAGGGATAATGTTGTTTGATACATTCAATAGTAATAGAGAAAGAGATGGATATATAAATTTAGACTTTATTGATAAGCATTTGATTCAAGAACCTACATATGGTAGTAGAAAAAATAAAAAATGGTTTGAGCACGGCGGAGAGCAATACCTCTTTAAGCCTAATAAAAATGCAGGAGAAGATATAAAAGAAGTTATAAATGAAGAATTAGCAAAAATGTTAGGTATTAATAATGCTGAATATGATTTAGGAGTGTATAAGGGAAAAAAGGGAGTTATATCAAAAAATTTTATTCCAAACAAGAGTATTTATTTAACTGGATTATTAGCAATTATAGAATATAAACTAGGTTTTAGCAACGATTTATATACATATTATCAAACACAGATTAAAGCAGATAGTGATGATGATATTATAGAAGAAACAATTGATGAACTATTACGAAGACACATCTTAGATATTTTTACAGCACAACGTGACAGAAATATTGACAATACTTCATTTTTTAAAACAAATAGAGGACTTGTTCTTGCTCCAAGGTATGACTCTGCTGGAAGCTTTTTATCAATATCAAAAAGAAACAAAATGGTGGAGTTTTTAACAGCAAGAAATAAATCAGAATTATTGATAAAATATGGTGGGATTAGAACAAAATTTAGAATACTTCCTGGATCAGCAAAAGATGATTCCATAGAAGAATATTTTGATTCTCTATTCTCTGAAGAACTACCACAATTATTAAGGAAAAGAATGTTATCATTAGATGATTACATTTCTCAAGCAGAAAAAATAGATTTAGATGATATTTATTATATTCTGAGCAATTATGGGATAAATTTACCACAAACAGAGAGATATTTTTATAAAAAGATATATGATATCAAAGCGGAAGCATTTGAAAATGCATTTGGGCAAGCTAAAGAAAAATTAAAAGTAAAAGTAAACCATTAAATACTATTTAATTAGCAAAAAACTGAATGAATCTAAATCGGTTATGAAGTTAATATAGTAATTAAAATCAGAAGATTTATGCCAAAAATTAGATTCTAGAAAATATTTTTCCAAAAAAGAGTGAAAACTATTCTCCAAAAATTGATGAAATTGTGATATTATATTCATAAGAAAGACCTCCGTTATTTTATTTTTTTGTATC
>OCTX012243889.1_pt1 | contig 17640 bp, 19 predicted proteins | sample 1539691 | NCBI WGS metagenome assembly OCTX01 (sample SAMN02144231, study PRJEB22623) | gut metagenome | biome: sheep rumen | host: Ovis aries | place: New Zealand | reverse complement strand
AAGCCACAAGGCAAAAGAAAGCCGCCCTCGCAAGAGGACGGCTTCTTTCGTTGTCGGGATCGAACCGATTACGCGCGGCGACGGCGAAGCGCCAGACCTGCCATGCCAAGCAGCATCAGCAGGCCCGAAGTCGGCTCCGGGACGGCAGTGAACGTATTAGGCGAGGCGGAAGTGCCAGCCGTTCCGAACGAGAAAGACGCGCTCCAGGCATCCTTTGGATCTGCGGCATCAAAGCCTGACACGGTATACGACGCGACGATATCTTTCCCATCGCCATCAACCAGCCAAGAATATTTCCCCTCCGCATCCTTGAACATGATGTTGATGACATCGCCATCCTTCAAGGTTGAAGTTGAAGCATCAAACGCATACGAACCATAGATGCCGTATTTCGCCGCAGCCGAACCCGAAGTCCTGAAACTTGAGGTTCCAAGATCAGTGTACTTGGTTCCTTCCACAAGGACTGCGACAATTGAGCCGCCATTGAGCAACGACGTAAATCCAGCCGCTGTTGTGATGTCCTTGCCGGAAGCATCCGTCAGGTGATTGTAGTTTGCAGTCTTCCAGCTGAACTGTGCTGCATGGGTCATTGCTGCTGCAAGAGCAATCGCAACGCCAATGATTAGTTTCTTCATTTTCTCGTTTCCTTTTTTGCTTATCAGACACACGACCCTGTGCCGTGCATCAAATAAATTGTTGATTAGTAGGGGCGAACGAACTTAAGTGCCTTGCCACTACCTGAAGTTGCGTTGAACCAGAAACCCTTGCCCGCTGGGATGACAGGTTCTGTTTCGCCATACATATTGTACCAAGTGGCTGTATCATCGCCATTGTCGCAGTACGCATAGATTTCGTAACCCGATGTGCTGGCATCCCACACCATTACAACATCCGAGTTGCTGTCATCATCGCCAGCAGTGAGATTGACCGGCACAATAGAACTCGTGCTGTTCAAATCAAACGCACCTGGATAAGGGTTCACAACCATATTCAACTTGCCGCCTACCAATGTCATTGTAACATCGCCATCGCTCTCAACTGCTCCCGAAACGACCAATGTCTTACCGCTTGTCTTTGTGTCGTAGGACTTAAACCAGAAACCCTTGCCCGCGGGAATAATCGGATCGGTTTCGCCATACATATTGTACCAAGTGGCGGTGTCGTCGCCATTGTCACAGTACGCATAGATTTCGTAACCCGATGTGTTGGCATCCCACACCATTACAACATCCGAGTTGCTGTCATCATCGCCAGCGGTCAGTCCCGCTCCAGATGTAGAATTGAGGTCAAGGTCGGAACCATCAACCGCGACGAACGACAGACCAGTCATATTTAGTTTGCCGTTCACGATATCGGTTGTCGAGTAGCCCACGATGCTGGAGCTTACGATCCCGTTGTCTGCGGCGTGGACTGCCCCCAAGTCCTGCAGACGGCGTAAAACTAAGAATAATCGTCTATAAGTTATCTTAAATAGGCGACTTTCTCGACCTTGCCGCATTGCGATAGCAGATTGTCAGACTTTGACGGCTGAACAGCAATTTTGGGAAGCAAGAGGCAGCCAATATCGGCATCGCAACGCCGAAGAAATCAGAATCGGCCACTTTAATGGCAAGATGCGGCATGTCCCACAAGCAACTACTTTATCAAACCAAGTGTATATAGTTTACTTTTTCCGAGTGCCCTACTTTACCGTTTCCGAGAATTTTGATATACTGTACCCCGATTCACACAACTGGAGATTCACAGGATGTTCAAGCGTTGGCAAACAGAAAAGGTAAAGCATTTGCTTTCCTGCAGAAGAGGTGTCAATCTGACAGGCGCACGTCAGGTCGGCAAATCGACTTTGACCGAAATGCTGAATCTGACGAACGCCAAAAGGTGGTCGCTGGACGACGACGACATCTGCAAGGCGGCGGCGGACGATGCAAACGGCTTTGTCAAACACGGCCTGAACGAGACCATCATAATAGACGAAATACAGAAAGTCCCAAGGCTTTTGAATTCAATCAAGATGGTTGTCGACCGTGACAATTCCAAGGGGCAGTATCTTCTTACAGGAAGCGCCAACCTCCGTTTCGCCAAAATGGTCAAGGATTCGCTTGCGGGGCGGCTTGGTGTCGTGCGGCTTCGGCAGCTTGCATTCGCGGAAATGAACGGAAGCGGCCCGGATTTTCTTGATGTCGCGTTCAAGCGAGGGTTCGAGGGGCGGAATTTCACCGGCCTGGGCAAGCGCGATGTCCTGCACCTCGCATTCACGGGTGGCTATCCCGAGGCAAGGGAACTGTCCCCCGCAGACCGACAGGAGTGGTTCAAGACCTACCTTGACGACTTGCTGGCGAAAGACATACAGGACATAACGGAAATCCGCAAGGTGGACACGTTGCGCAGGGTTGCGGTTTCGCTCATAGCCCACTCAGCGCAGTTCCTGGCAGTGAACGAACTTTCAGCAAAAGCCGAACTCGCCAAGGTAACGCTGCAAAACTACATCGCGGCTCTCAAGGCGCTTTATCTTTTCGACTCCGTTCCGGCCTGGGCCAAGAGCGACTACGAGCTGATTGGAAAGCGTGAGAAGTTCTTTGCGACCGATTCTGCGCTTGTGGCCAACATCCTTCGCTGGGATGAGGACGCCGCCTATATTGACGAAAATCAGAATGGCAAGCTTGTCGAGACATGGGTGTACAACCAGCTCTCCGCAATCGCCGAGACCAGTCTGGATTACTCGATTAGCCACTACCGCGATTCCTGCAAGCGCGAGATAGACTTCATAGTCGAGCGCTCGGACGGCGCGATGCTTGGCATAGAGGTCAAGGCCGGATCGTCATTCGGCAGGGACGACTTCAAGCACCTGAAATGGTTTGCGGCCAATCTTGTCAATGGACGGCAGTTCACGGGCATTGTGCTATATTCAGGCGAGCACACGCTCCGCTTCGGGGAGGGGTTCTACGCCGTGCCGCTCGCCGCGCTCGGAGCATGACCTGCGAAAGCAAAAAGAAAGCCGTCCTCGCATGAGGGCAGCTTCTTTCGTTGTCGGGATCGAACCGATTACGCACGACGGCGGCGGACTGTCGAGCCGGTTTCCCGCGCCGGACGCCAGTAGAATGCGAAGCGGAACACGTCGCCCGTCCCCTCAACCGCGTATAGGTCGCTTCTGAACGTCGACGCATTCACGGACGCGCCTGGCACGCCCGCCTCGACATACCCCAGCCCGCTTGTGTGATGAACCGCGACCCGCCAGCCGCTTGAGCCATACTTGTCGATCGCGAAATTGATGGCGCGGTTTCGGTCATAGACAATGTGCGGGAGGCTGCCTGGCTCTATCGTCCAGTTCTCCGCTCCGCTTACCACTTCCGCACGGGCGCGGAAAGACAGCGCGAAGGCAATCAGAAAGAATGCTGTGAGAACTCTCGCCATTTCCGTCTATTCCATAATTGACCTTGCCGACACCGCTTCATCAGTCGTCGCACAGATATGTGCGGATGTTCTTCTTGTTGTTGCAGACAATCTCGCCGTCCTTGAACTCGACGCCGTATGCTTCGAGGAGATCGGCGGCATGGTTGCGGATGGTTTCGTGTCTCCATTCGTGCCACTCGTCGGCAATGCCCATGCGGTTTACCGCGCCGTCGAACATCCTGAACGGATGCCTCTGCGAAATTGCGTCCAGAAGCCGCCGCGACTGTTCTTCCGGGCGTGACCAGGCGAACTTCTCCATGATGCGGTAGCTCTCGTGCGAACTCAAAGGATCGAACGCGACGATTTCGTGTCCGTCGAGATACTCGTTCACGCCGTCATCCGCATACGCCGAATCTATCACCTGCGCGACGGTCTGGTCGGTCAGATCGACGACGGGATAGCTCTCGTCCATGCACGCCTCTATTTCATCGGCCAGAGCCTTGACCAGCTCCTCCCGGCTCTCTATCCTGTCTCCGATCATCAAAGCTCCTCCACCATCTTTACAAGTTTGGCGCGAATGCGATCTTCCTCTTCCGTCTCGCCGTGCGCCACCGCATATGCCAGCAAGCCCTCGCGCTTCTGGATTTCGTCATACTGACGCGCCCGCTGTTCCATGTTCATGAGAATCCCCTTACTGAAACTTGGCGGCGAGTGCGGCGGCCTGTGCGCAGGCGTCCGTGGCCTTGTATTCTTCAGTGCCGTGGAGTCCGGGGATCAGAACATGGCCGACGTCCTCAAGACCGAGGAGCCCGGTCGTCTTCTTAAATGAGAAAACGAGGCCGTCCATCGCATCGACCGTCGGCTCTCCACAGCTTGCGATAAGTGCGGCCTTTTTGCCTTTGAGGTCAAAACCACCGACCAGAAACGAATAGAAGCGGTCGAGCGTCGCCTTGATCTGCCAAGGCCACGAATACCAGTAGAGCGGCGTCGCAAGCACTATGCCGTCTGCCTCCAGAATGGCCTTGGCGACGGAGGTGAAGTCGTCGTCGAACACGCAGGTGCGTCCCGCCACCTTGCCGCAGGCGTTGCAGTTTCTGCACCCTGCTACTTTGAGCTTCGTGGCATTGAAGCGCACGACTTCATTGCCCATCTTCTCTGCGGCCGCCTGAAAAGCGTCGGCCATACCCTCGGTCGCGCCCGTGCGGGGGCTACCTGTAATCACAGCAATCTTCATTTCAGAATCTCTCCTTGTGAATCCTCTCGGGTTTCCATTTGTCCTTCGGCTTCGCAGAAGGATCGGCCGGGAAGCCTACGGGAACAACACAGAGCGGAACGTATCTTTCGGGAATAGAGAGGATGCTCCTCACGGCGGCTATGCGATCTTCGTGTGGATACGCAGCCGTCCAGACCGCGCCAAGTCCCTGCGCGGTCGCGGCGAGAAGAAGGTTCTCCGTCGCGGCGGAGCAGTCGAGCATCCACCACTTGTTGGGTTCGCCGTTTGCAGCCTGCACCGTATCGCCGCAAACGACAATCGCGACTGGTGCCTGCGCGATCATGCCGCCGAAGCGATTTGCGCCAGCGAGTTTCGCCAGCGTCGCCTTGTCCCTCACGACAATGAACTCCCACGGCTGGAGGTTGACCGCAGTAGGCGCGGACATCGCCGCACGCAGCAGCTTCTCGACCATCTCATCAGTCACCTCGCGCGAGGCATCGTATCTCCGCACCGATGTCCGCGCGGCGATTACCGAAAGCGCGTCATTCGCGGCCTCGTCCTTCTTGCAGCCGTCAAGCATCACCGCGCCAGCCATCACCAACGCTCCTATCAACAATCGCTTCATGGTTCTTCTATTAGATGGTCGCCACGAGATCGGTGGCGCTCTTGCGGGTCGTGTGCAGCGGCGAGGGCTTGGCTGCGGAATCGGCGTAGCCTACCGGGAAGATGGCGACTAGATCGTAGCCGGCGAGTTCGGGGATGAGTTCCTGGAGTTTCGGCGCGTCGAAGTGTCCGACCCATGTCGTGGCAAGCCCCTGGTCCTCGATGGCGAGCATCATGTGCGTCGCAACGATTGTCGCATCTACGTCCGCAAAGTTCGCCTTGTCCGCCGGACGCACCCAGGCCTCCTCGCGTTTCGCCCCGACAATCAGGAACACGCCCGCGCCGAAGGTGAACGGCGTCACGTCGTGTATCGCCTTCACCGCGTCTGGCGACTTGGCGACCCAAATCCTGAACGGCTGCTTGTTGACCGCCGTCGGCGCAAGTATGCCAGCCTCTATTATCGCGTCGATCTTTTCCTGCTCCACGGGTTTCGCCGCCAGCTTGCGGCACGAATAGCGTTTCTTAGCGAGTTCGTTGAATGTCATTGTTTTCTCCTTTCTGTGTTATATTTGAAAGCACTTATTACTTGCAATAGTAGCCGCCGGTTTTTCGACTGCCGCGATGCTCGATAAGACCCTCTTTCTGCAACGAAGAGAGTGTCTCAGTAATAGCGGTTCTCCCTTTGCCCACAATAGAAATCAACTGAGGCCGCGTTATGCCTGCCGTTTCTTTTATCGTTTCAAGCACAATTTCTTTTATAGGCCGCTTTATAGGCCGCTTTATAGGCCGCCCGTCCTTTACGGCATCACTTGCCGTCTCGCGCGATTCGTCCACCAGAGCGTCTGGCGCAGCATCAATGCGCACCATTATATCCCCAGGCTCGCCGGCACTCACCTCATACACAGGCTGTGGGCATCCATACTTACTGCATTCATCGAACACTTTGCGGATTCCGCGCCCCCAGGTTTCGATCATGCCGGTCAGATAGACGCAGCTCGCAATCGTCGGATTGTACGGACGCGAAGAGTGCTTGCCGAGAAGCTTCTTCACCGTCCAGTCACCCGGGAGCGTTCCGACGTTGGCGATGTATATCTTGTCGTCTGACACGCTTATTTGAATCGGTGTGTTGCTCGCATAGTCCTTGTGGACGAGGGCGTTTAGGATAAGTTCACGCAGTGCCTCACGCGGGAACGGGAACTTCTCCACGCGGTGCAATCCATCTGCGTAGCTGATCTTCGCCTTCAGATACTTGAAGTAGACGAGGTCAAGCGTCTTTTCCGCCTGCTCGATCAAAGACCCGTGGACATCGTCATGATAGACGAGATCGGCCTCGTCCTCTCCGAATTTTCCGACCTTGATGTAGGCCCCGGCTATCCATTTCTCAGCTTTCTCAGTGAAAAGCAGAGCGCCCGCGTATGAAATGCCGTCCTTACCGACGAGATGCAGATTCGACATGAAGCTCTCCTTCGTCTCGCGCCTCACGGAGGCGTCAAGTCTTCCTTTGTCTATCGCGAGATCTTTGAACCGCTTTATCTCCTTCGCAGAGATGTCTTTAAGTTTTAGCCGGGGACAAGGAAGGTTCTCCCAATGCAGCCCACGGCGCTTGAGCAGGAATGACTCCAGCCCAGGCCCAGAAAGCCGTTGGTTCGTCGCCCCGCGCCTGACATAGTAGACTCCGCGAAGTGAAATGGGGACTGGATAGGATGGGACGATGATCTCAATGATGTCTTTGCCTTCTTTACGTATGTGGTTGACATCCGCAATCATCCCCATCGTATCCTTCATCAAGTTTGGGATAATCTCAAGAAGAGGCTTCCAATCGGGCACGCCGATAATCTTGTTGCCTTTCTTATCGTCAGAGACGCCAATAAACATACGCCCGCCGTCAGCGTTGGCGAATCCGCATATCCACTTGAGGTATTCATCCCTCCAGCTCTGTTTGTACTCAATGTTCTGGTCTTCGTTTTTCATGCGTTTCTCTCCGGCGAAAGAGTATATCATTTCTACGCCGCCAGCTTCGGCAGCATCATCGCAACGGCGACCACCCACCCGTCCTTCTCGCAGGCGGCTTCCATCCTCTTCTCGATCTCACGCTCGATCCGCGCCATGTTGTCTATGTCATCGAACATTGTTTTTCTCCTTTTGTTAGGTAAGTCGTATGTCACCAATGTATTGCAATTGATCATGAATGGCGTGAAAGGCACGCCTGAAATCAAAATGCCCTCCGCCAAAGAGCCTTTTTATCTGCAACAGGAAATCTCGGGCATAAGATTCTTCGCGCTCACGAAGAAATGAAGCCACTAACGGTGAATTAACGTCAAAAGCAGACCCGGTCTCTATGCATTTCACTAAATCCAGAAGTTCTTGCTGTTGGGAGGAGCCCTCATCATACATCATCTCCAAGCGATAGAGGTATTTGATGAACGATATTGGTGACGAGTCATTATCAAGATTGTCATACTCAAGGAGATCGCCAAATATATCGTCGACCAACTTCCCGATTGGCAAATCCCAGTTGATCAAGTGCGTGTATGCTACCTTATCCCGCATTCCCAACGCAATGAGCAGACAGTGCATCATAGTATCGCCCGCACCAGATCTCGCTGACGGCATCAGCGTATATGTGCGCATTGCGACCTCCACTTCACGTAGCGAAAAGTTGAAGTGCCTAATCAATGGGCACAGTTTCCTTGCAAACTCAAAACGAGTGCTTAAAAGGTGATCTATTGTTGGAGACGACCGATCCCGACCCATAGAATAACCGTATGTGGCATACACAAATTGACTTGGTGAGTATTGCCTCAGTTTGAGCGTGGCGTCAAAGAACCGATGAAGGTAATTGTCTGAATCAATATTCCCATAGACAGCCCTGGCTGAAGCTTTGACTTGCTCTCTATCAACCCCAACGAGGAACACAAGATGTTTAATAGGGAAAAGGTGTTTTATGCGCTCAAGGAGCGCGACGGCAAAACTCGGACGGCATCTATCAAGTTCGTCAACGATAAAAAGAAGCGGGCGGTGGGAACTGTTGAAGATAGTGTCTGCGATTCCGGTAAGACATTCTTTGAGTTGCTGGCGGCTCGCTTGCAAATCGGCATATTCATCAAAAGCATTGCTTGCTGATGAAGTCACATCCTTTCCGTCCACGCCAACACGATTCAGCGCAATCTTCTTTAACAATGGAATCGTGCATTTCTTAATATTGTCAACGAGGCCGTCCATCCCGCTGGGCTTTAGTAATGGCCACAACTGCCCGATCAGCGCAATCAATGGGTCATCGAGATTGTCATCCTCCCAGGCGTTGAAATAAAGTGCCTTGCCCCCATTGGCTTCCCACTGCGACTTGAACCGCCTCAAGAAGAATGTCTTTCCTGTCCCCCAAGCCCCGTCAAGACAAAGAGTGAGAGGTCCCTCTTGCCCTGCAATCAGAGCTTCAAGATTGTTGGCATCTCTGTCGCGACTAAGGGCGTCGTCCTGCCAGATGTTAGAAGCATCAATTTCCGCAAGGCTTTTGTCCTGCGACTTGAGTTGCAACGAGCGAGGGGGAGAAACTTCATTTTCCTGTTCCATGTGCATTTCTCCTATCGTTGTCATGAGACTCAATCATCAGCGGCAGTTGAACCGATTTCATCGCCTCGACAAACTTATCGGAGTGACGATTCAATGGCAACGACGACCTCATCCCCGCCTTTGCCTTTTGCTGCTTCTGCATCGCCACCAGCCGTCTGGTTTTTACGAGTCCCATGCGGTTATATCCTCGCGAGTTTAATTGAAAATTATTGTTGTTTCATTGATTGTGAGTCTACTGTTTATTGCGACTTATGAAGTTTATTAGATTTTCGGGCGTATGCTCGCAAATCCTTTTTTATGTAATACTTCGCCTTGTAGTGCTTCAACTTAGAACACACGTCAAGATAAAACTTATGCCAATCGACGGCATCTTCAACTTCCTTATTATGGTTAAGTTTCCCGACTTTCCAAAAGTCGACGTACTTATGGGCTTTATCAATAACGGCAAGCGCCTCATTAGGGCAAATGACAGGCTCCATGCTTACCCATGTGTAGATTCCAAGAGAATGTGCCGTCTTTAGAATCTTAAGCCGATCTGAAACAGTAGATGCGTGAGGCTCCCATTCTTTTCGCTTTTTATCCGTAGCGAAACTCAATGTGACTCCAAGGTGAACGCCTGCATCGTGCATCAATGAGAAATCCTTGGACACTCTTGCATATGTTCCTTTCGTAAGAATGTCCACTTTTATTCCATTCTCTTTTGCAACCTCCATGCAGGAGCGAGTAATATGCAACTTGCTTTCCAACGGCTGGTATGGATCGCTTAGGAAACAGAAAAGGACACGTCGATTGTCATCATCCGGCATGTTTTTTGACAGCCATTCAGCGTCTTTTTTGAACAGTTCAACTATGTTATTCCTAGCCGTCGCCCCGACATGCCAATCTTCTGAAGTGCGTCTAACGCACCCTGGCGCATAGCAGTATGTGCATCCATGCGTGCAACCCATGTAAAGATTGCAGGCAAAGGGTGCATACTCCAGCGCTCGACCTTTTGGCTTATAGACTACATTCACTTTTCTTTCCTCTCATTCACTACTATCGGACGACGGATGCTGTCCTTGCTTCCGCACGTGTCGTATGAAATTGAAAAAGTTTGCTTGGGCAGGCGGTTGGACTTCACCATCTTATTCAATGCGTTTTTTGCATGGGTTGCTCTAAAACCACGGTTGAGCGCAAAGTTGTATACATCAACATTGCTGCAGAGCCGCCTTTCGTCTATCTCTCGAATCAATTCGCGTTCAAAACACTCTATCTTCTTAGGGCGTTCTTCCCAGAATGTCAACTGTCCGAGTTGGATATTATCATCGTCGATATCGTAATTTGCTTCACCTGTGAGCTGGTCTTCATCCCAACATATCTTCAAGAACTTATCCATGCCTAGTGGATGCCCAGAACCAAATATAAGACCATAGACATTGCTTCCTGCATCCTTTGCAATCGAAAATGGTGCCAAATAATACCGCCACCCTGCCGGAATGAGACGTCTGTAGGCATCGCAAACCTTGCGGTGTACATTCTTCATGGTCATGCCATCAAAGTCTTCTGGCAGAATCGGAGCGGGTTTTACATTGAATGGTTGAGTCCTAAATCGATAAATATATGAAGACGCGATGAAGAACAGGAAATCTGTCCTAGCGGCAGATATGATATTCGTAAAAACCTCTTTCGTGATTTGCTTCGTCCCGTTTTGATCCAAAAATAGCAGACTGGCTGTCTTACACCCAATAGTATTCTTCCCGATTTCGCTTTTCCAATTGTCAAAGGCATCTTTGAATTCGCTATTGAGGAAGTGAAATTTCACAATGCTCTTTAGGGGGGATTCCTCGCAAGAGTTAACCAATGTTTCAAATTTCCCCTTCATCATTTCATTGAGATATAGGTGAATCTCAGGATTATTATGATGTTCCTGTTTCAACGCCGCACTAATCTCTTCTAGTGCTATTAGGGGGCTTCCGCTCTTGCCGTTAACATCGTGCCATGGTCCGGCAAAAAAATCGAATATTTGTATCTTGTCTACGACAAGCTTTTGGGAATTCAAAAAAACAGGAAGCCATGCACGCACATAGCGCCTGTACAAATCGAGCTTAACAAGTGTCGAGTCGTCAAACGGCTCACTATGATGATTTCTACCGCTCATATTATGCTATCTTGAATGTGCTAAATAATCGCCCAGCATTGTTCTGAACCCAGTTCTTCCCGAATTCAGAAAAAACAGATGCCGGCCTCACTTTCTTCAGAGGGGACAGGGTCAGGCACATAATCAACGACATCTCCTATGTGGCAATTTAGCACTTTACAGATTTTTTCGAGCGTAGGCGTCCCTACCGGCTCACATTTTGAGAGGCGTGCAAGTGTGCCTGGCGACATTCCTGCCGCCAGTCTCAGGTCTGTCTTTGACATACCTCTATCAATCAACTGCTTCCACAAGTTATTATAACTTACAGCCATCGTATACCCTCTCCAAGTGTGTGTTGTACATTATATCAAAAATGAGGCTTCAACATCAAGTCTAAAGTCTAATTGGGAGTATGTTTTATACTTTGCGATGAACACAAAGTTCTACATATTATAAGTTCTCATTCCCCCATCTCCCTCTCGATCCACGCCATGAGGAAATCGACGATGCCACGCTCGGCTCTCGCGGAGCCTCTTCGCTACGCTCAGTCCGCTTAGGCTTGGCCGCGTCCCTATGGGTTGCGGCCCCGCTTACGCGGCGGTTACGCCGCTCGGCGGGGATGGCGACCCCGCGCGGCACTTTCGCGGCCTCTCCTATAAGAACAAAAGTCAAGTGGGTAAAATCGCTTCCGTCTTGCGGGGTGCCACCTTGCGAACGTGCGTTGATGCACTAGAGACCGCTTGCACTCACCTGCGGCGCGGGACAAGAAAAATTGGAACCTGTAACCGTGCCGCACCGCTTGACGGCTAATCGTCAGTTTTGCTACAATTCACTCTTCCTTCGGCAAAGCTAGGAAGGCAATGTCGCATTTCAACTTCATAACCAAATGTGCGTAGCACGTATAATTGTCATAGCAGCGATGCTGCTCACAATGTCGTCCGCTGGAGCGGTCGAGTGGCGCGGTCTAGAGAAGGAAAACTGGTGTTCGGGGCCTAAACTTTCTCCCGAAGCCCTGAAGGGTAAGGTTGTGCTGGTCAATCGGTGGGGCATTCACTCAAAACCAAGTATCAAAAGTCTTCTGCACCTTGAGGCGCTGAGGAAAAAGTACTGCAAGGAGCGGTTTGCTATAATAGGGTCGCACTATCATGTCGAAGAATTAAATCGCATCAATGAAGTCGTTAAAAAGAATTCTGCAAAATACAGCATATACCTTCATGCGCACCTTGCCGATGAGCCCTTGTTTAATGGAGTGCCTTTCTTCTATCTTGTAAACCCTGATGGGAAAGTCGTCTATCAGGTAAATGGCTATTCGAAGGCGAAGATGGAAGATTTGGAAAAAGCCATATCGGATGCGCTGGCAGAAATGCCTTCGGCGGATTCGCTATGCGGTGATGTTATGGCGGTGCACTTCAAAGAGGATGCTGCAAAACTGAAGCTCGGGAATAATGTCGAGCCGGTGATCGCACGCCTGTCGTTGGCTGCATCCAAAGGTGGATCAGAGGCAGATGAGGCCCAGGCACTTATCTCCTCCGCCGAAAAAGCCCGTGATGAGCTCAAAGGCGACATTCGTCGCAGTGCAAAGATGCGCAGACCGGGACTTTTGCTTATACAAATTGAAACGCTTGTAACGACATGGCCGTCTGAGAAGACACATTTTGCCAAGGCCTTGCGGAAGTTGTCGGCATCAAGAGATGTCAAGGCGGTTGTTAAACTTAGGCAGACGCTTGAAGAGACGGAGGCGGCCGTTCCAAAGAGTGCGTCGGAATCCAGAAAACTGGAGGCTTCCAAAAAGGCTGCGGTTAAATCCGCCGCCCATTTGACGAAGTCCAGATTCCCCGGCGTGGCGGAGGAGGTCGCGGAACTCCTTTCCGGCTTGGATGGGCAGGGCGGCGACTTGGCATTCAGGAAAGAAGGTCCAAACATTTCAGAGGATGCCAATAACTATCGAGCGCCTATTACCATCATCGGAGAAGATAAGTTTATCGAGAAGACAAAAGCCGCATTGTCGTTCATTGAGGAAGGAGCGCCGGAGTTTTACGCGATTGTCACAAATTATGTCGGCATCATTCAGCGATATGAATATAGCGGCATGCGGGCATATGACACGCCGCCGACTTATTTGGTCGGGCAGAGAACTTCTGATGCGTCGTTGATTTGGTATGCTTCAACAATTGTGCATGATGCTTACCATTCAAAGCTATACAACGATTATTTGAAGGAACACGGAAAACCTGTTCCAGCTGGAATATACTCAGGGCGTGACGCTGAAGATGCGTGCCTGTCGGTCCAGGCAGATTTTCTGCGGGCTGTCAATGCGCCTAAGGAAACAATAAGGTATGTCCTACATATGAAGAAAGTCGATTACTTTTCTCCCGGGGTGAAACGAGACTGGTAGATATGAGGCATACACAGAGTGCAAGTTCAAACGGTTAGAGCAATCCTGTCGTCAAGTCCCAGCGGTTCGTCAGGTCCGATGATATCATCAATGATGTCGCTTTTTCCTCTCATTGCGAGGGGTGCGGTGTATGCCGCGACGAGGGGCAAGGGCACGGCGCATTCCCACGCTCAAAAAATGGGTAAACTCTAGCGCGGCGCGCAATGCACCACACACCCCACTGGCTTATGCACGGCGGGTATGGTATAATACACAGCATGGTTAAGGATCAATATATGCGTTGCACGGCATCGGGAAAGATGTCCGCCGTGAAGATCGGGCATTGCGGTTGCAACAAGGCGCTCGACTGACATCTTAAGGAGGCGAACAGCCCGTGGGAAAGTCGCTATTAACCGGCAAACGGTCATATGCGCTGAAATCCAAGGCGCGAGTGTTCGCACTCGCGGTAGTGAAGCTCGCCCGGAAACTGCGGAAAAACAAGGAGGCCATTCTTTCGGCTCAGTTCCTGCGCAGCGGAACTTCTATAGGGGCGAATCTTGCCGAAGGCCGATACTCGACCACAAGGGGCGACAGGCTCGCCAAGAACGCCATCGCGCTAAAGGAGGCAGGCGAAACACTCTACTGGATCGAGCTTTTCCAGGACATGGGGACGATAAAACCCGATGGAGAGTTTTCCACCATGCACGCCGACTGCCTCTCAATCATCGAACTGCTCAAGCGGGCGATCGTATACGACCGTTCCGTAAGGCATCGCGAAGACCGCGAAGCCAAGGCGATGAAACCGCCCCGGCGCAAGGCTTCAAACTAAAAAGAATCAAAAAGGAGAGGGTTATCGAAATGGAAGGTCTTGAGATTTTCGAACACGCAGGCGAAGGCTACAAAAGGCTTGTCGACGGACCTAAATGGACCGTCGCTTCGTTGAACTACGCGCAAAGGTTCGACGAGAACGGCATCACCTATCTGGAGCGGCACAACCTGACGGACGAAACATTCGTCCTGCTCACCGGCGAAGCCACGCTCCTCGTAGGCCGCGAGGCCGAACGCGTCCGGATGGAGCCGCTAAAATTCTACAATATCAAAGCCGGCGTGTGGCACAACATAATCGTCACGCCGGGAACCCGCGTCCTCGTGGCCGAGAACTCCGACACGTCAAAGGACAACTCGGACTTTCTAGGCATAAAGACGGGCGAGACGTTCAGGCGCTAGTCTACAACGAGGCGTATCTCGGCCATCGAGCCGAAGTCGTTCTTGTAGTGCGAGTTGAGCGCGGTGAAGCGCCAGTAGCGCAGCGTCACAGGGCCGCCGAAGGTGGCTGTCTGCCATTCGGCGTTGTTCTGAAGCGCGCCGCCTGCGACGGGCGTCCAGTTCCTGCCGTCGAGCGAAACCTCGAAGGTGAAATCCTTGACGCGTCCGTTGACGCCGTTGCGACGCCCGAGGAAGCTTACGCCCTTCGCCGTCACCTCGCGCCCGAGGTCGATCGTCACAGAGTGGGGATAGTTGCCCATCGTGACGCCGTACTGCGAGTGCCAGATGGTGTCGGGATCGCCGTCGGCGATGTGCATCGGATCGCCTTCACCGGGCTCTGCGCTGGAGCATCCCACGACCCTCACGAGAGCGGCGGCGGAACGGCGCATCGTCTCGGGGAGCTGCGCCGGTTCGACGGCGACGGCCTTGAGAAGTTTTCCGGGAGAGATGACGAACGAAAGCGCATAGTCGCGCGTTGTATCGATTATGTCGCGCGGGACCGGCGGCGGCCCGCAGCTCGCGCCGCCGAGACCGCGCGTCTCGGCGTAAAGGCCGAACTCCGTCTTTGCGGACGCGGGGAGTTCCGGCGGATGACTGAACTCGATAAGCTCGGCCGGCGAATACGGGTTCACACCGAAAGCGAACGGCGCGCCGCACGTCGCGAACGACAGCGAATGAAGCCCCGCGTCAAAGGCGACGGCTCGCGTGTTTTCATGGTTGCCGCAATCCTCGTTGCGGGCATAGGGGAAGTAGAAATCCTTTGCATTCGCGGAGTAGCGGCCAAGGAACGCGCCCGACTTCCTGTCGCGATAGTTCTCGAAAGGCCCCGCGCCGTAATACTGCACAAGCGGATTCTCGGCGTCTAAGACAAACCTGCAGCCGACGCGCGCAAGCTCCAGGCGCGCGCCGTCGGGCCTTATCTCGCTCTGGCAGACGAGCTTCCCGTCGCCGCGAACCGTCCACTTCGCCACCACGTCGAAAGCCATGTCGCCCGTCATCTCGCCGCGATCGACAAGCGACGCTTTCACTCCGCCGAAGTTCTTCATCTCCACACTGCGACGGCCGTTCCAGCGAACGACCGTGGTGAACGAGACTTCGCCGTCGCCTGCCACAGGATCTGTGAACGACGTGAGAGAAGGAGTCATATCCATCAGCCCGAACATGGTCCACGACCCGCCAAGGCCCACCTCGTTGGAGCTGGGCGCGCGGAAGAGGTCGAGTTTCACAGGCTCCTTGAGCCATTCCTTCGAGAGAAGCCCGCCGGTCTTGACGGAAACCAGCGCGCCTGTAAGTCTGCTGAACGCATACCTCGCGCCGTCGGCGGTGAATACATACTCAGTCTCGCTCTTGTCGGTTTTCGGCGCCGTCGCGAACGCCGCAAGCGTCTCGACCTTGCGCGCCGGGAAGTCGATCTGGTCTTCTGCCACGCACGCGCCGCCCTTCTCGAACCTGACGCGCAGCGAAACCTCGCCGCCTCGCGCAAGAAGCGTCGCCACTATCTCCGGCACGTCCACGACCTTTGTCTCGCCAGGGCCGAGAATCCCTCTTCTGAAGACGTCCAGGGGGAACATGCCGTCGGCGACATGCTCTCCGTCGCGGTAGGCCGTCCACTTGCAGGCGACTCCCTTCGAGTCGATGAAGTAGTTCTTGTTCTTGAGGGCGATCTGCGTAAAGCCGTTCGTGGCGCAAGCGGTCCAGTTCTGGTAGACGTGGCGAATCTCGTACCAGCCCGGCTCGCGCGTCCGGTCGGAAAGAACACACCCGTTCATGACGAACTGGCCGTCGTTGGGCTTGTCGCCGAAGTCGCCGCCGAAGGCGATGATGCGCCTGCCGTTCTTGTCGAGATAGAGGCCCTGGTCGACCCAGTCCCAGATGGTCGCGCCGAGAATCACGTCAGATGACTCGATAGCGTCCTGATAGTCCTTTAGATTGCCCATGGCGTTCACCATGTTGTGGGCGTATTCCGAGATGTAGAAAGGCTTCTTCGCCGTCTTCTCCGCGGCCTTGCGCCAGGTCCAGTCGACGCTCGGATACTGGCACCCGTCCATGTCGGCGACGCTCCAGTCGCGCTCATAGTGGGTCGGGCGCGTCGTGTCGCGCGCGCGGACGGCTTTCGCGGCGGCGGCGAAGTTCTCGCCCGGCCCGGCCTCGTTGCCATAGCTCCATATGATGACAGACGGATGGTTCTTGTTGCGCTCGACCATCGACATGTTGCGGTCGACCGTCGCTTTCGTCCATTCCGGCCGGTGAGAGAGGGAACTATCGCCGTAGCCGTAGCCGTGTGACTCGACGTTCGCCTCGTCCACGAGGTAGATGCCGTTGATGTCACAGAGATAGTACCAGTAGTCCGACTGCGGATAGTGGGCGTTGCGCACGCAGTTGCAGTTCGCGTCCTTGAGTTCGCGCACGTCGAGTTCATGCGTCTCGGGCGGGACGTAGTGGCCGAACATGGGATGTGTCTCGTGGCGGTTCGCGCCCTTGAGCTTTATCTTTTGTCCATTGAGACAGTAGCGGCCGTTCTTTATCTCGCTCACACGGAAACCGAAGAGGGTCGAGACGAATTCACTCCCGTTTCCGAGCACGACCTTGTAGCAGTTGGGCGCTTCGGCGCTCCACAGCCGCGGCTTCTCGACCACGAACGACTTGTCGGCGCCGCGGAACACAAGCTTGTCGTCAAACGTGTACAGCGAAACCGTCACTTCGCCGTCACACTCTACATTGACGCGCCAGTCGCCGCCGAAATCCCCTTCCTTGACGGGGGCGGCCGTCACGAAGAAGTCGCGTATGCGGTTCTCGGGCCGGCGCAGGAGCCACGTGCTGCGGAAGATTCCCGAGAGGCGGAACATGTCCTGGTCCTCGAGATAGCTGCCGTCGGAGTAGCGGTAGACCTCAAGCGCGACAGTGTTGCGCCCCGGCTTGACGAACCGCGTGACATCGAACTCGGCCGGGGAGCGGCTGTCCTTCGAAAAGCCGACGTATTCACCGTTGACCCACAGATAGAAGAAACTGTCGACGCCGTCGAACTTGAGGAACGTGCGGTCGGCCTCCCATCCTTCGGGGAGATTGAAGTCGCGGCGGTAGCTGCCTACAGGATTGCGCGCGGCGTAG
>OCTX012243298.1_pt1 | contig 17641 bp, 18 predicted proteins | sample 1539691 | NCBI WGS metagenome assembly OCTX01 (sample SAMN02144231, study PRJEB22623) | gut metagenome | biome: sheep rumen | host: Ovis aries | place: New Zealand | reverse complement strand
AGACTGCAAGGTGCTCTACATGATTGCCATGCTTAACGAGTTGCACATTGGCGACAATGGCCTGAACCTGATGCAGGAACTCATCAAGGCAAAGCCAAAGTATGACAAGGGCATTCTGTCATTGCGCTATCTCATGAAGCGTAAGGGCTTGGGGCTCGTGAAGACTTCTGACGATCCTCGCGAGTTGGTGGATGACTTCAACTCTGACATCACTGATGATGAGTTTGCTCAGAAGTTGGCAACGGCTCGTGAGAAGGCTCCAAAGGCAGTAGAATATCTGCTTCGACTCATCAAGAAGCAGGTGTTCTCTGACGAGTGAACATCGATGCCATGATAAACAGATTTACTAACTAAACAAAACTAAAACCATGAAACACACGAAAGACACAGAAAACGAAGAACAGAAGCAGTTTCATTGTTCAGTCCTTATCAAGGACATCAAGGAAAAGGTACAACTGCTTAAGAGCTATGGCATGAGCGAGGCCGAGATTGTATCATGCCTGCATAGCAACCAACCTCTGAAGAAGTTGATTATCAGCAGAAACTATAGGCTGTTCCTTGGTGATGAGAGGGTAGAGGTTCACATGGAACCTCTGGTGAGATCTGTGTATCTGTTATTCTTGATGCACCCTGAAGGTATCAACTTTAAGGATTTACCTGACTATCGTAAAGAGTTGACAAAGATCTATGACAAGGTAAGGCCATGGGGATTGACGGATAGAGCTATGCAGAGTATTGAGGATGTTACCAATCCGCTGCTTAACTCTATCAATGAGAAATGCACAAGAATCAGGAAGGTCTTTGCCTCAATGCTTGATAGTAATATTGCAGAGCAGTATTATATAAAAGGTAAACGCGGGCGTATTAAGAAAATCTCTCTACCTCGCGAACTGGTGGCTTGGGAATGAAATGCCATTTCCACAAGGCTTGTCTTGGCTATTTTCTTGGGTACTTGAGGACTTAACTATAACTTTGCAACCAAGTTAAATTTTAGGATTATGACAGATTACGAATACATTATGGCGCAATGCCGAAAGTATCATTTCCAGGATTGGGATGATCAGGAGTTAAGGAAGTGTTTGGATATGTTACCTAGTATTCCGAGGGAGCAACTATTTTCGCTATATCGGAGTAAATGGGTTACAAGTGAAGTGGTGAAAAATGGAAAGGTGCTGAAAGAGGCTATTTTCCATCAACTATTCAAGGAGAGAATAGAGGAAAGGGACAGGAAGATAAAGGCAATGAGCGTAGATGAACTGATCGAGAACCTTCAAGACGAAAATGGCTACGGGAAATTCATAGTCCTTGAAATGAAAGAACGCTATGATTCTCTTGAAGATGAAGAAATGGTGAAGATCCTTGATACGCTGTCTGCAACCACGAAGGCAAACCAGAAATGGGCAGAGGGAAAGAGAAAACAAATGGAGGATGACACGTCCCGAGTATTATAGGCTTCTAATAAGTGAAGACGTGGGTTCAGTTCAGACCAACCATAGAGACCGAATATCGTAAGTATCGTACGTTCAAGATATACTGATAATGTTTGTTTTTGTGGCAAGATCGTTATGAAAAAGTTTATATTTGGGTTGATTGTGTTGGTGGTGATTGCATTACTTGTATTGAGTTTGCCAGGTGAAAAAGATATGGATTATGCGGAGCCTCAAATAAAGAACTCTTTCAAGATGGTATCCGATATCCATAGTTTGAGAAGCGTCGCTGAGATGATATGTGAATTGGGAATGGGAAACAGCGTTGAAATTGATGACAGGAATGCTCTGAATCGTTGGCAAGAGCAATGCGAGCAAGCTATGATTCAGTGTTACGACTCGATTCATCCTAATGATACTATCTCTGATTATCAGAAAGTCAAGTCCGTCTTGGATGATCTGGGAAGTATTATCCCTGAAGGAATAACCATGATAGATATGATGAATCATTCCATGATGGTTTATTGCGTGCTGATGTATAAGGTCGTAGCGTACTCTAAGAAAGTCTTGCAGCGAGACAGCACCTTTAAAAATGAGATGAAAGCATGGGATGAACTGTACGTATTGCTGAGTAATTTCTGCATTGGATTTATTCAGAATGGTATGGGGATAGTTGCTGTGGACCTATGATAGAGGCTGTGCGAAATAATGTCCTTGAAGTAAGGGTTAAGGACCTGCATCGAATAATCCAACTTGAAGGTGGTTCTGATCCTGCAACGGATCAAATGGTTACTTTCAAACGAAACGAACTGAATCAAGCAATGGAACGTGCTTTGAAAACAGTAGATAAGGCTGATGTGTATAAGAGTTCCAAGAAGAGCAAAGTAGCTATTCCTGCGGCTCTTGAAAAATGGTATCTTACAAGAGCCAAATACAAAGGATGTACTGCCGTTACCATCGACGACATGAAAGATGCGGTCAATTATTCTTGTTTAGATTCCCCGAAGACCATTTCGCCGGAGTAGGAGATGTGATCGCGCTGGCGGGACTGGACGTCGATGGAGGAGTTGCCGTTGTCGAAGATCTTGATGGTGTATTGATAGATGTCCTCGTCGTTTTTCAGTTCGATATCTATCAAGCGCGCTCCGTTAGACTGCTGTGTCTCATGATAACTGCCGATGCGTTCGGAGAAGTTGAAGCCCTTGCCTCCGCCGTAGGGCACATTGTAAGCACGCCCGAAATAGGGCAGGTAAGAGATGAGGGTGTCGTTGCGCACCTCGACGGAGTAGCCGTAAGATACGTTCCTGGAATTGCCATTCATCGGATACATGCGGTTGACGTCGATCTTATAGCGTCGCTGCGTGAGTGCCGTCTTCACCTTCAAAGCTTGTTCTGCTGCCCTCGCAGCACGCTCTTCGGCTGTGGCGCATCCGCTCAGCATCACCAGTGCTGAGCACGCGAAAAGCAATGTTGTTATGAATGTCTTCATACGGAACTTAAAGATGTCAGGTAATCTTTCGGGAGAATCAGATGAAATCGTTGTTCAGATAGTTCCACATGCAGTGGCGGAGGTTCAGCATGTAGCGGAGGTCGTAGAAATTGTCGATGACCCAACGGCCGTCTTCATAAACCAAATCAACACGGGCTGGGACATCGTCATTGTATTCACAGACCACAAATGATACTGAGGCAGACTTCTCCTTCTCGTCCATCACAAGCTTTGTAACCTCAAAATCCTCAAAGGTCACCATCCCCGGATCGCGTGTCATCGTCCAGTAATCAACCTCAAAGAAGAGGGTGCCGGTAAGATACTCCTTCCGTTTGATGGACTTGATCAGCTTGTTCCAGGATTTGGAGCAGAAGGCTCTGTCGCATAGTCCGCTATTCACAAAACCGGTGATGGTTCGCTGGTCATCATTGACTACCCTGAAGATGTTCTGCACGTAATCGAGAATCACGGCACGTTCCATTTCCAACTGCATTTCGGAATCCATCTTCGCGACAGTTTTCATGGTGTCTTTCCTGACGACATTATCAGCCTGCTGGTTTTGGGGGCTATTCTGACAGCCTGCTAACATCAGAAGCATAGAGAACACACCAATGTTGATATAGAGAATTTGTCTAAAATGTTTCATTTTTGGATGGTTTTGACTGATTAATCTAATTACTGATATATTTTGTGCTGCAAAGATAAGAAAAAAAAACGGAATATTGATAAAGAATGGCGTGTTTTTTGAATTTTAACTATTAATAAGGCCAAAAACTACTATTATGTGGCCTTTCTGCGGCGGAATTCGGAGCAGGTGATGGCTGTGGCGATGGCTACGTTCAGACTCTCGGCAGTATCGCCCTGACTGAAAGAGGGGATGAGCAGACGGTGGTTGATACGGGTACGGACAGCCTCAGAGATGCCGTTTCCTTCGTTGCCCATGATGATCAGCCCATTCTCGGACAGAGGTTGCTGATAGATATCCTCTCCATCGAGCAGGGTGCCATAGACGGGGAAGGAGTCGGGTAGGGTATCAAGCAGCTCTGGCAGGTCTATATAAATAAGGTTTATGCGTGCGATACTTCCCATCGTGGCCTGGACAACTTTCGGATTCCAGGCATCGACTGTATCCTCGCTGCAATAGATGGTCTTGATGCCAAACCAGTCTGCGATGCGGATGATGGTACCCAGGTTGCCCGGATCCTGCACGCCATCAAGCGCCAGAGAGAGCGACGAAGGCTGAAAGGCTGTGCTGGCAGCATGATCAGGAATCGGGAAGAGGGCCAGCACTTGTTGAGGATGCTGTTGGAAACTGATCCGCTGGAGTTCGTCGGAGGATACCTCTGTAATGGCCAAAGACGGACTGAGGACGGAACGGTTGGCTGCCAGCCATTCAGCCGTTGCAAAAAGCGAATGGGGCTGATAACGCTGCAGGAGGTCGCCCACCACTTTTGTGCCTTCTGCCACGAACAGACCTTCACGGCGACGGTATTTCTTCTGATCCAGTTGTCGGATGAATTTGAATTGGTTTTTGCTGATCATTTTCAAAAAAGTCGTTAATTCCGCTACAAAGATAAGAATTTATTTAGAAATTAGAATTTAGAATTAAGAGTTTTTTGTATTTTTGCAGATTGAAAGAAAGAAAATAATGAAATCCTCCTGTTGGCATCCCTTTCTGTGGCTGGTAAGCGCGTCGTTGTTATGTGCTTGCTCTGCAACGCGTCATTTGCCGGAAGACACCTATATGCTCGACAATGTGAGAGTGTACACCGACGGCAAATACAAGGATATCAACAGGACTCAGATGAAGGACTATGTACGCCAGAAGGGGAATACGCGCTGGTTCTCTGCGCTGAAGATTCCCCTTGGTGTCTATGCGATGGCCGGCAAGGACAGTTCGTGGCTGAACCGTACGTTCAGGAACATGGGTGAAGCCCCTGTGAGATACGATACGCTCCTGGCCCAGCAGTCGTGCAAAGACCTTCAGTCTGCCCTGCAGAACAAAGGCTATCTGGACGGCGAGGTTGAACTGTTCATCGACCAGAAGAAGAAAAAGAAGGTGGACGCCATCTATATTCTCCATCCGGGACAACCTTATTATATTACAGGATTACGGACTGACATCCGCGATTCGGTGATTGCCGAGCTGATGAAGGACTACAAGCCGATTCTGAAGAATGGCATGCAGTTTAATATCGACGCCATGAACCAGGAACGTTCACAAGTGACAAGGTTCTTGCAGGATAACGGCTATTTCCGCTTCCACAAGGAGTTCATCAATTACCAGGCCAAGAAAAACGAAGCGACGAAACAGGTGGAACTGACGATGATACTCCATCCGTATCGGAGCGACGAACATTCGGGAGACACGCTGCACAGCCGTTATTGGATCCGCCACATCAGCTATGAGAGCGGCAATCCGATGGACTCGGTGATCCATCTGCGAGAGAAAGTGCTTAGAGAGAATACGTTTCTGGAAGAGGGTGAGCCTTATTCAGCCAAAGGACTGCAGAACACCTACAACCACTTCGGCAGACTTGGGGCGGTGAAATATACGAATATCAGTTTCTTGCCTGTAGCCGACACCACACTGCTCGATACCCGCATCCTGATACAGACCAACAAGCCCTCAACAATCAGTTTCCAGCCAGAAGGCACTAACACAGCGGGAGATTTTGGTGCTGCCGCCTCGCTGACCTACCAAAACCGCAACTTGTTCAAGGGTTCGGAGACGTTCAGTCTGAAGCTGCGTGGTGCCTACGAGGCCATCAGAGGACTGGAGGGTTATAGCAATCAGGACTTCATCGAGTATAGCATTGAGTCGCGCCTGTCGTTCCCCCGATTCATCATGCCGTTCTTGAGTCAGGAGGCCAGAAGGCGGGTGAATGCCACCAGTGAACTGACGCTTATGTTCGACTCCCAAACACGTCCGGAGTTCTTGCGGCGTGTCCTTTCGGCCGGATGGCACTATCTGTGGAATCCGAGGAATCATCATGATACCTACCGCGTGGATCTCATCGACCTGAACTATGTGTTCATGCCTTGGATCAGCGATACCTTCCGCAAAGAGTATCTGGATGACAAGACCAACTCGAACGTGATCCTCCATTACAACTACGAGGATCAGTTTATCATGAAAATGGGATTCGGCTATACCTATAATAATGGTACGTATGCGCTCAAGGCCAATCTCGAGACGGCAGGCAACCTGCTTAAACTCAGTTCGCAGCTTTTCGGTGGTGAGATGAATGACCTCGGACAGTATAAGGTCTTTGACATTGCCTATGCGCAATATGTAAAGGCGGATTTCGATTTTACACGAAATATCTTGAAAGGAACACGCGACCAACTGGTCTTTCATTTTGGTATTGGCATCGCCTATCCGTATGGAAACAGTAAGGTATTGCCATTTGAGAAGCGCTATTTCTCGGGTGGTGCAAACAGCGTGAGAGGCTGGAGTGTCAGAAGTCTGGGGCCTGGCAGATACAAAGATAAAGACGGGCGCATCAATTTCATCACCCAGACCGGTGACCTGAAATTGGATGTCAATCTGGAATATCGTGCCCGTCTGTTCTGGAAATTCGATGGCGCTATTTTTACTGATGCAGGAAATATTTGGACATTGCGCGACTATCCTGAGCAGCCTGGCGGACAGTTTAAGATCCATAATGTGATCCAGGATCTGGCAGTCAGTTACGGACTCGGCCTCAGGCTGAACTTCGACTACTTCATCCTGCGCTTCGACCTCGGCATGAAGGCCATCAATCCTGCCTATCAGACGGAGGAAGAAGCCCATTATCCGCTGATCCATCCTGACTTGAGTCGTGACTTGGCCTTCCATTTCGCCGTTGGTTTGCCATTCTGACGCCAAATCCTTTTCAACAATTATAGTTAAAAAAAGACAAGGCACAGCATTTAATCGTAAATCTTAATTCCTAATTCTTTTTTTATTCGTATCTTTGCACGAAAATTAATAAAGGATGTTGAAATTTATATCGTTTGGTAGCGGCAGCAGTGGTAATTGCTACTATCTGGCAACCGCGACAGACGCACTCATCATAGACATCGGAGTAGGGCTCCGGACACTGAAGAAACACTGTAAGGACTACGGCATATCGCTCAGTTCGGTGAAGTCGTTGCTGATTACGCACGACCATGCCGATCATGTAAAGTCTGTCGGCTCTTTCAGTCATGAGTACCATGTGCCAGTCTATGCCACCAGTGAAGTGCATCTAGGTATCGACCAGAACTATTGTATCGTCAAGAAGGTGGCTAATGACTTGAAGCGCTATATTGCAGCCAATGAGACGTTCCAGCTTGGTGATTTCCAGATAAGGCCGTTCCATGTTCCGCATGATGCCAGAGACAATGTGGGCTACGAGATACAGGCCGGAGGTGTCACCTTTGTTCTCGTCACAGACGTCGGTACGATAACAGATGAGATCCGCGAGAGCATCTCGCATGCCAACTATCTGGTGATCGAAGCCAATCACGACGTGGAGATGGTGGTGAACGGTCCCTATCCGGAGTTCTTGAAGAAGCGGATACTCAGTGGCAGCGGTCATCTCTCAAATGCGGATTGCGGCCAGGCACTGGCAGAAAACATGACCGAGCAGCTGCGCCATGTGTGGCTGTGCCACCTCAGTGAAGAGAACAACCACCCGGAACTGGCCCGTAAAACGGTTGAAACGATCCTGAGAAGTTACGGCATCATACCCGGGAAGGATCTGGAATTGGAGATATTACGCCGAACGATGCCCTCAGGGGTTTATGAACTAATTTGAAGACAAATGAAAGAAGTGATTGTGAAAGATGCTGATCTGCAGCAGGCAGCAATGGACGGGATGGACGCTTTTATCCAAGTGTTTGTCAAGGCTATCTATGATGCCATTGGCGGAGAACTGACACCAGAGACGATGGCCGAACTGAATACCGACCAGCTGACGCTACTGGCTTGGGATACCCTGCACAAGGAAGTGATGGACGGCGGTTTCGTTCAACTCATCTATAACGGATACGGACCGTTTATCTTTAAGAACCCACTGGCAAAAGTGCTCCGTTTGTGGGATATGCGTGCCCCGTCAAAGCTGATTTATGATGCTCACACCCTATGGCTGAAGCATCGGGAAGAGATAGAGAAGGAGTGTTCGGATGAGGAGTTTATGGCATTGTTTGAGCAATTCCCCGACTTTGACAATCTTGATGATATTTTCATCGAGCATGAAGAAGAGTGGACTGAGGACATTGCGCACTATATAGACGACCATCTGGAGCGCTTCGCAACCATTAATTAAGTTATAGAAGAAAGATGAATAAGACTGAGGAACAACTCAGGAAGAAGAGTCCGATACAGATCAAGAACAAGAAGGCCTCGTTTGAATACTTCTTTATCGAGACCTACACAGCAGGCATCGTACTGACAGGTACGGAGATCAAGAGTATCCGTCTGGGAAAAGCCAGTCTGGTAGATACTTACTGCACCGTCATCAATGGTGAGATGTGGGTGAAAGGGATGAGCATCAGTCCCTATTTCTATGGTTCGTACAACAACCATGAGATGAGGCGCGACCGCAAACTCCTCCTGACGAAGAAAGAAATTAGAGCCATGGAGAGCGCAACGAAACAGACCGGTTACACGATCGTGCCGCTGCTGGTCTTCATCGACGACAAAGGTCGTGCCAAGATGGACATTGCCCTCTGCAAAGGTAAGAAAGAGTATGATAAGCGGCAGACATTGAAAGAGAAGGAAGACCGTCGTGAGATCGACAGAGCGATGAAAGTGTATAAATAATGACTAGACTTACCGATATCATCAAGAACAGGATACTCATCCTCGACGGAGCGATGGGAACAAAGATCCAATCATTCGAGCTTACGGAAGAAGATTTCCGTGGGAACCGCTTTCAGGACATTCCCGGTCAACTGAAAGGCAACAATGATGTCCTGTCGATTACCCGCCCGGATGTGATTTCTGCCATCCATCGGGACTACCTGGTGGCAGGAGCCGATATTATCACGACCAACACATTCAGCAGTCAGCGTATCTCTCAGGCAGACTATTTCCTCGAAGAGGTGGCCTATGAGATGGCCCGTGAAGGGGCTCGTATCGCCCGAAAGGTGGCCGATGAACTGTCGACACCAGAGAAACCCCGTTTTGTGGCTGGTTCCATCGGACCTACCAACAAGACCTGCTCGATGTCGCCAGACGTGAGCAATCCTGCCAAAAGAGATCTGACCTATGATGTGTTATTCTCGGCCTACGAAGAACAGATCAAGGCATTGATAGAGGGTGGGGTGGATGTCTTACTCATCGAGACCATCTTCGACACGCTTAATGCCAAGGTAGCTATCGATGCCGCCATACAGGTCATGGCACAACAGAAACTGGAACTACCCATTATGCTTTCTGCGACTGTCAGTGATCTGGCAGGCAGAACCCTGAGTGGCCAGACCCTCGATGCCTTCCTTGCCAGTATCAGCACCTACCCAATCTTCTCCGTAGGACTCAACTGCTCGTTTGGGGCCACTCAGATGAAGCCTTTCCTAAAGGAACTCGCCCATCGGGCACCTTATTATATCAGTGCTTATCCGAATGCCGGACTTCCCAATTCCATGGGATTATATGATGAAACGGCAGAAACGATGACGCCAAAGATGGCTGAACTCGTGGATGAAGGACTGGTAAACATTATCGGCGGTTGCTGTGGTACTGACGAGACGTTCATTGCTGCTTATGCAAAGATAGCAGAAGGGAAGAGACCTCATATTCCGGTAGCCAAGCCTCAGACGATGTGGCTCAGCGGGCTGGAACTGTTGGACGTTACGCCTGATGTCCATTTCGTGAATGTCGGAGAACGCTGCAATGTAGCAGGTTCACGAAAATTCTTACGATTGATTAAAGAAAAGAATTATGATGAAGCCGTGACGATTGCCCGTAAACAGGTTTCTGACGGGGCTTTAGTCATCGACATCAATATGGATGACGGTCTGCTGGACGCCAAGGCAGAGATGGTGAACTTCCTGAACCGTATTGCAGCAGAACCGGATATTGCCCGTGTGCCGGTGATGATTGACTCTTCAGACTGGGAGGTCATCAAGGCAGGACTGAAATGTGTTCAAGGCAAGAGCATCGTCAACTCCATCTCCCTCAAAGAAGGTGAGGAAGTGTTTCTGCAACATGCCCAGGACGTGAAACGCTATGGGGCTGCAGTGGTTGTGATGTGCTTTGACGAACAAGGACAAGCCACCAGTTATGAGCGACGCATAGAGATTGCAGCGCGCTCATACCGATTGTTGACGGAACGTATTGGCATGAATCCGCTGGACATCATCTTTGACCCGAATGTGCTGGCTGTGGCTACAGGAATGGAAGAACACGACAGCTATGCTGCCGACTTCATCAAGGCTACTGGCTGGATACGTCAGAATCTTCCCGGGGCACATATCAGCGGTGGCATCAGCAATCTGAGCTTCTCATTCAGAGGCAACAACTATATCCGCGAAGCCATGCATGCCGTATTCCTCTATCATGCCATTCATAACGGAATGGACTTCGGCATCGTAAACCCCTCAACAAAAGTGACATACGCAGATATTCCTCATGATCAACTTGAAGTGATAGAGGATGTCATCCTGAATCGGAAACACGATGCCTCCAACAGACTGGTAGAGTTGGCCAGCAGGTTAATAGAGGAACAGACAAGTGCTGCCAACGGTAAGGAAACCACAACGGCAGAAGCGGATGAATCCAGAAAGAACATGCCTCTTGAGGACAGGCTAGAGCAAGCACTCGTCAAGGGCATTGGCGACCATCTGGAAGAAGACATGCAGGAAGCCCTGAAGAAATATCCTCATGCCATCAACATCATCGAGGGACCGCTTATGGCGGGCATGAATACCGTCGGACAACTCTTTGGCGAGGGAAAGATGTTCTTGCCCCAAGTGGTGAAGACCGCGCGGACAATGAAACAGGCAGTAAGCATCCTCCAGCCATACATTGAAGCTGAAAAAGCTGAAGGTGGCAAAAGTGCCGGAAAAGTGCTTTTGGCTACCGTCAAGGGAGATGTGCATGATATCGGCAAGAACATCGTTGGTGTCATCATGGCCTGTAATAACTATGAGATTATCGACATGGGGGTGATGGTTCCTGCGGAACAGATTGTCAGGAAGGCACAGGAGGAGCATGTGGATATCATCGGTCTGAGCGGTCTGATTACCCCAAGTCTCGAGGAAATGGTCAATGTGGCCAAAGAACTGAAGCGAGCAGGACTGAATATTCCGATTATGATAGGTGGTGCTACAACCAGCGAGTTGCATGTCGCCTTGAAAATAGCACCAGTCTACTCCGGTCCTGTGGTATGGATGAAGGATGCGTCCCAGAATGCCCTTGTCGCTGCCCGATTGATGACAAACGAGCAGGAGGTAGGGCAGGAGTTGGCTGAGAAATATCAGCATCTGCGTGAGGATTATCAACAAGAACAGGAATCTTTGCAGAATCTTGAAGAAGCAAGAAAGCATAAATTGGATTTGTTTAAATGATCAGGAATATCATATTTGATTTAGGTGGCGTTATTATAACGCTTGATCCCCAGGAAGCTATCCGGCGTTTTAGGGAGTTAGGGCTGCATGATGCTGTCAAACAGCTTGATTCCTATACACAGACAGGCATATTCGGCGATTTGGAGCGTGGCAACATCAGCGATGAGACCTTCCGTAGTGAAATCAGCAAGATGGTCAATCGGGAGGTTTCCTGGGATGAATGCCGCTATGCCTGGCTCGGCTATGCACGGGAAGTTCCCAAGCGGAATCTGGATGTGCTCAGGAAACTCCGGGAAGAAGGGTATAGACTCTTCCTTCTATCGAACACCAACCCTTATATGATGTCATGGGTGAAGTCACCAGACTTTGATGGCGAAGGTCATTCGATCGAGGATTATCTGGACGGGTGTTACTTAAGCTATGAAATAGGCGTCATGAAACCTGATCGGCGCTTTTTCGAGCATGTTCTACATGCAGCGCAACTGAATCCTTCAGAAACCCTTTTCCTGGATGACGGGCCAGCCAACGTGGCTATGGCCGGACAACTGGGCATCGCTACGATGTGCCCCAAGAATGGTGAAGACTGGACAAAAGACATATATACCTATTTGAAATAATTAAAGACAATGAAGAAAACAATATTATTGATTTTAGCGCTCCTTTCAATAACGATAGCCGGCGCTCAGAAGCGTGAGATGCGTGGTGCATGGATTCAATGTGTTAACGGACAATTCCAAGGACTTGGAACGGCCAAGATGCAACAGACCCTGACGTATCAGTTAGACGAACTGAAGAAAGACGGTGTAAATGTGATTATCTTTCAGGTCCGGCCTGAGTGTGACGCACTTTATGAGAGCAAATTGGAACCTTGGAGCCGTTTCCTGACTGGCACACAGGGCATGGCACCTAGTCCTTATTGGGATCCCCTGAAGTGGATGATTACCGAATGCCATAAGCGTGGCATGGAACTGCATGCATGGATCAATCCCTACAGAGCCAAGACCAAAGGTACACGCCAACTGTCACCGAAGCATATCGCCGTTCGCAAGCCCATGAACTGTTTTGCTTACGATGAATTATTCATCCTTAATCCTGGTATCCCCGAGAATCGCGATTATATTTGTGAAGTAGCAAAAGATATTGTTAGCCGCTATGATGTTGATGGTATTCACATGGATGACTATTTCTATCCTTATCCTGTGAAGGGTCTCAGCATTCCTGATGACGAACTGTTCCAAGACAATTCCAATGGCATCAAAGACCAGAGAGACTGGCGACGCTATAATGTGAATCTCTTCATCGAACAGTTCTATAAGACTGTTCATGAGACAAAGCCCTGGGTGAAAGTCGGTATATCGCCATTTGGCATCTATCGTAACAAAAAGAATTCACCGATTGGCAGTAATACAAACGGCACTCAGAACTATGATGATCTGTATGCAGATGTCCTGTTATGGGTCAACAACGGCTGGCTTGACTATTGTGTTCCCCAGATTTATTGGGAGATAGGCCATAAGGTGGCTGACTACGAGACGTTGATTAAATGGTGGAATCAATATGCCGGGGCGCGTCCACTCATCATTGGTGAAGACATTGAGCGGACAGTGAAGAATGCTGACCCCATCAATCCTCAAAGTCATCAACAGCGTGCAAAGATGACACTTCATAAGCAGATGAACAATGTAAAAGGTACCGTGTTATGGTATGCCAAAGCAGCAGTAGACAATGTGGGCAATTATGGTAGCAACCTGCGTGATGTGTATTGGAAATATCCTGCTTTACAACCAGAGATGCCGTTTATTGATGGCAAGGCCCCCAAAAAGGTCAAGAAACTAAAACCCATGTGGATAGATGACGACTATGTTCTCTTCTGGACAGCGCCCAAGTATAAGTCTTGGGATGATGAAGCCGTTAAATATGTCGTCTACCGTTTTGCTCCAGGAGAAGCTGTCAATACCGAGGATCCGTCAAAGATCTTCGCCATCACTAATCAGACATTCGTCACACTTCCATATAAGAATGGTAAGGAGAAATGGGTATATGTCGTGACGGCATTGGATCGTCTTCAGAACGAGAGTAAGGCCGTTAAGAAGAAAATCAAACTATAGGAATCAGCATAACATATAACAGGATGAAAAAGCTTATTGGTTTATTGGGTATTGCCATCTTGTGTTTCTCATGTGGTGGCCGGAAACAATTATCGCCTGAAGAACTGCAGCATAAGCTTGACAGCGTGAAGGCACTTGAGATTAGAGAGAAACTGAAACTTCAGGGTATCAACCTTGAAAATGCCAGTAATCCGCTTAAATTGTTCTATGACAGTCTGTATCTTCAGTCGCTACCCATCAGTTATACAGAAGATTATGTCAGATTCCTTCCCGACTTCAAGGAGGTGCCTGCGGAGATCATTTCATATATGAATCTCGAAAAAGGTGTTCATCCTAAAGCCGCCAGTCTACCGGAGAGTTTGGGCGCTCGCTTGATGCTTTTAGCAGTTGATGAATATGAAGGGCAATATACTATCTGGCTCTATTCACTCGATAATGAATATGTACCCGTCGACAAGTTATGCCTCTATGCTGTCGAGGATAAGGAAGACGACATCAATCCGGAAGAGTTTGTGCAATATTTCTCAATCACAAGCGATTACGAAATACATTTGCTGGACTATTCTAAAACACGGCAAACAGCGCAATCAGAAGAGGTATATTACATCGACGATGCCCGTAGATTCGCACTTCGAAGCAGTAAGAAAGAAGAGTAGGCTAGTCTTTCAGCAACTTTTCAAGGAAATCATCCAGGTCATCATCTAATCCCTCCATCAGGTCGGGGTTAATGATGACCAGTTCGTCGTCAGCCAGAAAGAGTTCTGCGATAGACTCCTTGTCATCATCCTCAAGGACAAACGAGAAAGGCTTTAGCAGCGACATCGCCTCAATGGTTTTCTTATGCTTTTCAAGACTTGCACGCAAGACAGAAGCTATCTGCTCGTAGAAATCGTCTTCTTTATTGTCAATCCATTGTTCGATGATACACCGGGTAATCTCGTTATCATCATCATTATACACAGTCAATTCACCCGTCTCTTGTGAAACACGGATATGAATGTCTGTCATTAAGACAGCCTCTTCTGTTGCAGGAAATTTCTCTTCGATTTTCCTAATGGCACGGTCTACCTGTTGTAGCGTCTGTTCGCTGGTTTTCATTGTTCTTTGTTCTTTATGTCGGCACAAAAGTATAAAAAATCTTTTGTAACTGCAAACGATTACGAATATTTTTGTGAAAAATACCCTTTTTTACTTTGATTTCTCATGAGATTATCGTACCTTTGCAAAGTGCATAATCAAATAAGTCATTCAGGAATTATCGAATCGGTAGCTGGAGATTGTGTCAAGGTACGCATTCTCCAGACATCTGCTTGTGCAGTTTGTAAGGTTGCCGCTCATTGTAGTGCTTCGGAGTCGAAGGAGAAGATTGTCGACGTATTCAATGTACGCAATACCGCTTCCTTGAAAGTCGGAGACCCTGTCATGGTCAGTGCTTCGCGCGATGTTGCAGGCCGTGCTTTACTCTTTGCTTTCGGTATTCCTTTTGTGGTGCTGGTGACGGTGCTGGTGGTCGTCCTTCAACTGACAGGACAAGAAGGTTTGGCGGCTCTCTCCGGCTTGGGTTCGCTCATACCTTATTATTTTGTGCTTTGGCTTTTTCGGAATAACCTCCGAGAGCAACTGGCATTTCAACTCGAAACAAATTAATAACAAACTATACAAATATAAAAGTTTATGAATTTCATCTTGATTGCAGTAATTGTCTTGGGCGCCATTGGCTTGATAGCAGCTGTTGTGCTATTTGCCGCCTCGAAGAAATTCGCTGTCTATGAAGATCCCCGTATTGCTCAGGTAAGTGAGGTACTTCCCGGTGCCAATTGCGGTGGATGTGGATTTCCCGGATGCAGCGGTATGGCTGATGCGCTCGTAAAAGGAGCTGATGCCGGAAGCATCGACGGGCTGTCTTGTCCTGTGGGTGGTGCTGAAGTCATGGGAAAGGTGGCTGATCTGCTTGGAATGGCCATAGCCAATTCCGAGCCTATGGTAGCTGTCGTGAGATGTAATGGCTCATGTGAGCATCGTCCTCGTATCGCCGAATACTCAGGTCTCCGTACATGTGCTGCCATGAATGCCTGTGGTGCAGGTGAAACTGCCTGTGGCTTTGGCTGTCTGGGTTGTGGCGATTGTGTCGCCGCTTGTCAGTTTGGTGCTATCTCCATTGATCCTGCTACAGGAATCCCTGCTGTCGATGAGGAGAAGTGTACTTCTTGTGGTGCCTGTGTGAAGGCTTGTCCACGTAACATCATCGAACTACGCAAGAAAGGTCCGAAGGGTAGGAGAGTGTATGTATCATGTGTCAACAAGGACAAAGGTCCTGTGGCCATGAAGGCTTGTGCTGTCAGCTGTATCGGTTGTGGCAAGTGTGAGAAGGAATGTAACTTCGGTGCCATTACCGTTGAGAACAATCTTGCCTACATCGACTTTGAGAAATGCCGTCTGTGTCGTAAGTGTGTTACCGCTTGTCCGAAGAAGGCCATCCTCGATGTCAACTTCCCAACGCCAGCACCTGCTCCAAAACCGAAAGAGCCTGCTGCTCCGAAACCTGCTCCTGAAGAGAAACCTTCAGAATCTCCGAAAGCAGCTCCCGCTGAGAAGCCGAAAGAAGCTCCAAAGCCCGTTGAAAAGCCAAAGACACCAGTTGAGCAGAAGCCTGCTGTGAAGGAACCTTCCCGTGGTGCTTTCCTGGATACAGATTCTTCTATTTCCATTAAATAAGAAAGGAGACCTTCGTTATGAACATCAAAACATTTAGAATAGGTGGTATACACCCCGAGGAGAACAAGCTGACACACGAAGCCAAGACGCAGGTGGCAGCACTTCCGAAACAGGCCATCTTCCCATTGAGCCAGCACATCGGTGCTCCTGCCAAGCCCGTCGTTCAGAAGGGTGACAGAGTGAAGGTTGGTACGATGATTGCCGAGGCTGGAGGTTTCGTTTCTGCGCCCATTTTCTCATCAGTAAGCGGAACAGTCGCTAAGATTGACACAGCCATTGATGCAACAGGCTATCGCAAGCCTGCTATCTATATTACCGTCAATGGTGATGAATGGGAACAGAAGATCGACCGTTCCGATAAACTGGAGACGGTAGAAGCTCATCCGGAACTGACGCCTGAAGAGATTGTCAATCGCATTAAAGATGCTGGCGTCGTTGGTATGGGCGGCGCTTGTTTCCCCACTTTCATCAAGTTGACACCACCGCCAACAGCCAAAGCTGAGTGCGTGATTATCAATGCCGTTGAGTGCGAGCCTTATATCACAGCCGACTACCGTCTGATGATGGAGCATGCAGATGAGATCCTCGTCGGTCTCGAACTGCTGATGAAGGGCGCAAAGGTGACGACTGGTTATATAGGCATTGAGACTAACAAGATGCCGGCTATCGAGCTGCTTACGAAGAAATGCGCAGAGAAGTTTGGCAGTTCTGCCTATAACGTAGAGGTGGTTCCCCTTATGCAGCGCTACCCACAGGGTGGTGAGAAGCAGTTGGTGGATGCTGTCATCCGTCGTCAAGTGCCTGCACCTCCTGCAATTCCTGTGAATGTGGGTGCAATTGTCCAGAATGTGGGTACTGCTTTTGCTGTCTATGAGGCTGTTATGAAGCACAAGCCACTTTTCGAGCGCTATACCACCGTGACAGGAAAGAAACTCCAGAATCCAGGTAATTTCCTCGTCCGTATGGGAACACCCATGCAGGATCTGATTGAAGCCTGTGGTGGTATGCCTGAGGGTGACAATAAACTGCTGGCCGGTGGTCCGATGATGGGTAAGGCACTCACATCGACAGAGGTGCCTATCTGTAAGGGAACCAACTCTGTGACGATCATCTCTGATGATGAAGCCCGCCGTAAGGAGCCGCAGTCGTGTATCCGATGTGCAAAGTGCGTAGGAGTCTGTCCAATGGGATTGGAACCCTATCTGCTTGCCAGTATCTCTGAGGTGAAGAATTGGGAGCGTGCTGAGCGTGAGGACATCGTGAGTTGCATTGAGTGTGGTTCATGTCAGTTCACCTGTCCTGCCCACCGTCCGCTTCTCGACAACATCCGTCAAGGAAAGAGTACCGTCATGGGTATCATCCGC
>OCTX012276771.1_pt1 | contig 17643 bp, 14 predicted proteins | sample 1539691 | NCBI WGS metagenome assembly OCTX01 (sample SAMN02144231, study PRJEB22623) | gut metagenome | biome: sheep rumen | host: Ovis aries | place: New Zealand | reverse complement strand
ATATTGAACGTGAAGAGGGGATTACCGTCCCCTCTTCACAATCTCCCCATGCGAAACGAACCATTGCCGCAAGGGTTTGTCTACAGTCTGAAACGCGCCCGGGAAAACCGGGCGCGTTTCTTTTTTATTCAAAGGTTTCGGCCGTCTGCGCGAGCAGCTCGCGGATCGGCAGATGCTGGGGACAGACACGCTCGCAGCCGCCGCAGCGGATGCAGTCGCTCGCCTTGCCGTGCCCCTTGGTGGTGAGCACGTCGTCGTAATAGAAATTCTGGTTCCAGGAGGGGAACTGCTTCTTCGCGTTCATCAGCGCGAACATATCCGGGATCAGGATGTCCATCGGGCAGTGGTTCTCCTGCACGCAGTAGCGGCAGGCCGTGCAGCCGATGAGCTGCCGGGCGCGGAAGACCTCCCGCACCTTTGCAATCGCCTCTTTTTCCTCCTCGCTGAGATGTCGGTAATCCTGCATGAAGCTGGTGTTGTCCCGCATCTGCTCGATCGTGCTCATGCCGGAGAGCACCATGCGGATGTTCTCGAAGTCCGCCGCGAAGCGCAGCGCGTAGCTGGCGCTCGAGGGGCGGGGCTCCGCCGGATGCAGCGCGTCGAGAACCGCCTGCGCGTCCGCCGGCAGCGCCGCGAGCGTACCGCCCTTGACCGGTTCCATGACGATGACGGGCTTGCCGTGCTTTGCGGCGACCTCATAGACCTTGCGCGATTCGACGCCCGCGTCCTCGTAGTCGACGTAGTTGAACTGGATCTGCACGATCTCGATCTGCGGATACTCCGTGAGGATCTGCTCGAGCACCTCGGCCTTGTCGTGGAACGAGATGCCCACATGGCGCACAAGCCCCTCCTCCTTGAGCGCGAAGGCCGTCTCGTAGGCGCGGCAGCGCTTGAATTTGGCGTAGGTGCCGGCGTTCTGCGAATGCATGAGGTAGAAATCGAAGTAGTCCACACCGCAGGCCTCGAGCTGGCGCAGCAGCAGCGGGCGGATCTCCTCCTGCGACTGAAAATAGGTGCCGGTCAGCTTGTCGGTGAGAATATACTCGCTGCGGGCGTGGCGGCTGGTGAGAAAGGCGCGGATCGCCGGCTCGCTCTTGCCGTCGATATAGCCGTGGGCGGTGTCGAAGTAGTTGAAGCCCTTCTCCAAAAACAGGTCGGCCATCTCGGCGCACTGCTCCAGATCCACCTCACCGTTGGGCAGCATCGGCAGACGCATGCAGCCGAAGCCGAAGTTCTTTTTCACTTCCGGGAAACAGGATATCATGTCGTTTTCCTCCTTTTTCGATGCTCCGTGTTCCGTTTTCACTCTTTTTTCGCGGGAAAAAGGGACTCCGCCCGGCGCGCGTCCTCAGCGCGGTAGAGCACCAGCTTGTCGCCGCGGCGGAGCGTGGTGTTGCCCTTGGGGATGATGACCTCGCTGCCGCGCTCGATGAGAATGATGAGCTCCCCGGCGGGAAGCGGCAGGGCGGAAACCGGCTTGCCTGCGCTGCGCGCATCGACAAACTGCTCGCGCAGCCGCACCCCCTGGATCTGCACCGGGGTCTTGGCGGAGAGCGTGAGGCGGTCGCCCGCGAGGATGACGGTGTCGCCGTTGGGGGCGATGTTCTCGTAGGACTCGCGCAGGTGGAGCTTGCGCAGCGCCTTCTCTCCCGCGCCGCCGGCGGGCTGCTTTTTCCGCTGCAGCAGCACGAGCAGGGTGTCCGGCGGGAGTGTCATGTCCCGGAGCTTGCGTCCGGCCCACTTGTGCTGCTCGGGCACCTCAAACTGGATGAACTGCACCGGGGTCTCGGCGCTGTAGTCGTTGAAGGTGCGCATGACGTCTTCGTCGCCGCCGATCATGCCCGTCCGCTCGGCGACCTTCGGCAGCAGCGTACCCTGCAGCAGGATGGAGAAGATAACGACCGAGAAGACAAGCGAGAAAATATCCACCTCCATGTTCGCCGCTCCGATGCGTGTCGTGGCCATGACGGCGAAGACGATGGAGGCCGCGCCGCGCAGCCCCGCCCAGGAGACGAGCGCGCGCTGCGGATGCCTGGCTCCGAAGGGGAGCAGCAGCGCCGTGACCGCGGCGGGCCGGGCCGCGACCGTCAGGATCAGGGCGACGGCGAGAGCCTCGGGCAGGACCTTCGGCAGCTGCGAGGGCGTGCACAGAAGCCCCAGCAGAAAGAACAGCACCATCTGCATCAGCCCCGTGATCCCGTCAAAAAAATGCACGAGCTCGCGCTTTTTTGGCAGGTCGCTGTTGCCTACGATCAGACCCACGAGGTAGGCCGAGAGGAAGCCGTTGCCGCCGAAGAAGGCGGGGAGCGCATAGCTCAGCAGCGCCATGGCCAGCACAAAGATCGCGGCGAAGCCGGGGGAGAAGCTGAAGCGGTTGAGGAACGTGCGGCCCGCCAGCGCGAGGATCACGCCGAAGCCGACGCCGAACGCGATCTGCTTGATCAACAGCAGCGGGATGTTCAGCTCCCCGCTGCCCGTGATGAGAGCGGTCACCACGACGGTCATCATATAGGCCGCCGGGTCGTTCGAGCCGCTCTCGACCTCCAGGAGCGAGGCCGTATTGTCCTTGAGGTTGAGCCGCTTGGAGCGCAGGATAGAGAACACAGAGGCCGCGTCCGTCGAGGCCAGCACCGAGCCGATCAGAAAGCCGTAAACCCAGCTCACGCGCAGCAGATACCGGCAGAGCACGGCCGTGACGGAGGCCGTCAGCACAACCCCGGCCGTTGAGAGTATGACGGCTCTGCCGGCCACGCGGCGCGCGGCCGCCCAGTTGGTGCCGAAGCCGCCGTAGAACATAATGAAAATCAGCGCGACTGTGGCCGCGTTTTCCGCCGCAGGGAAATTGTCAAAGTCGATATGGAAGATCCCGTCGACGCCGCAGACCATGCCCAGGAGGATGAAGGCCAGCAGCGCAGGCACGCCGATGCGGTCGGAGAGCTTGTTGAAGAGGATGCAGGCAATGATGACCAGAGCTGCAAACAACAGTACGACTTCCATGGGACATGCCCCCTCTCTTCTCGATGAGCCGGCAGGCGATAGCGCGCCAAATCCTGCAGCGGGATCTGCCCGCATTCAAGCTCCAGGCAAACGGAGAAACTGAAATACGCCGCTGTAAGCATTATATCAAGGATACAGCGGAAAGGCAAGCCGCGCCAAAATGCGCGCGCCCGGGCGGCTTTTCCCATCGCTCCTGAGCCCGGCCGGGAACACCTGCGTGGGGACGGATTCTTTCAAAAGAATTGACATCGCGCCCCGCGGTCTGTCATTGTGAAACAGAGAGCTTATACTAACACCTAATAAAAAGCCTTGATTCTTTCCAGCCGGAATTGTGCCATACTCCGTTTCGTCGGCACAAGCTCCGCCTCGTCTGGCGCAAATTCCACTCGAAAATCTTTTGAACTCTCTTAGCAGCAAAACAGCAGGACTGTTTTGCCGTATATTCGTTGCAATGAGCATCGGGAAAATGATTTTTAGCATCATTCTCTGCCAAACTTGTCGCTTGGCAGCGAAATCAATCGAATCCTCGATTGATTTCGCCATCCGATGAGCATTATCAGAACGAAAATCGGGACCGCTGCAAAATGAGAGTTTTGCAGCGGCCCCTTGTTAGTATTGTCCCGGCGATCCCGCTCTCATCCCTCCGCGCTCTCGCTGCGGGCGGGCTCTTCCGCGGGCGCGTCCTCGGGGACTTCTTCGCCCTCTTCGGAATCCTCCAGATCCTGCGGGAGCACGGTCATGAGATCCTCCTTGGTCGGAGCTTCCATCGCCGCCACGCGGTTGGCCTGGCGGACGACCATATCCTCAAAGCAGTTGCGCACGTCGCGGCCGTTGCCGAAGTTGTCGTCGCGCTCCTCGTAGAGGCGCTTGAAGAACTCGACGGCCGCCGTCTCGGTCTCGGGCGTGAGGGTGTAGCCGTTCTTGTCGCAGCGCTTGCGGAACATCGCCATCAGCTGCTCCCCGTTGTAATCCGGGAAGAATATATACTTGTTGAAGCGGGATTCCAGGCCGGGGTTGGAGGAGATGAACTTCTCCATCGGCACGGTATAGCCCGCGACAATGACGATCAGATCGTCCCGGTGATCCTCCATGGCCTTGAGCAGGGTCTCGATGGCCTCGCGGCCGAAGTCGTTCTCGCCGCCGGAGGAAAGGGAGTAGGCCTCGTCGATGAACAGCACGCCGCCGAGGGCGGACTTGATGACCTCCTGGGTCTTGAGCGCGGTCTGCCCGACGTAGCCTGCGACGAGGCCGGAGCGGTCCACCTCCACGAGCTGCCCCTTGCTCAATACGCCGATGGCGGCGTAGAGCCCGGAGACGAGGCGAGCGACCGTCGTCTTGCCGGTGCCGGGGTTGCCGACGAAGACCATGTGCAGGCTCATCGGCGGCACGGGCAGATCGTTCTCGCTGCGCAGCTGGCGCACCTTGACGAGGTTCATGAGGTTCTTGACGTCCTTCTTGACATCCTCGAGGCCCACCAGATCCTCCAGCTCGGCCATGAGCGCGTCAAAGTCAGGCTTCTTCGTCTCCTCCGCTGCGCTCTCCGCTTTGGCTTCGCCCCCGGAGGCCTGCACCTGGGTCTTGTATTTCTCCTGGAAGCCCGGCTCCCCGCTCGTCACATAGTCGAGAGGATTGAGCCCCTCGCGGCTCTTCTTCACGCCCGTCGTGTCGCAGATCGCCGTGAGGCGGTCGGTGCACTCGGTGATATAGGAGGCCTCGGCGTAGGTCACGTCGTCGTCCACGGCGGCGAGGTAGAGCAGGATGTTAGTCGTCATGCGGATGAAGGTGCGCGAGCTCTCGGTGCGGCGCTTGACGTCGCTCTCGGCCATGTTCCAGAAGAACACCGGCGGGAGGAACACATCCTCCTCTACGGCGGCGCTGGTGAGGTTCCAGAGCAGCCAATTGGGCTTGGCGCGGCCGCGGGAGTAGATCTCGTTGGCCATATCGACATGGCGCTGGGTGATGCCGCCGGAGCGGCTCCAGAGGCTCAGGGCGCACTTGGTCATGAAATCGTCCAGCTCGGGGGCGAGATTCGCGCTGCCAATGCGGTAAAAGGCGTCGGTATTGGCAATATAGATCTTATGAAACTCCTCGGGGGAGCGGCTCCAGGTCGTAGGCATAAGGCGTTTCTCCTGTCTGTCTTTTGTGTCCGCGGCGCACGGCCGCGAGGCTCGTACCCTTTATTATAATACAAATCTGCCGCCGGTCAAGCGGGGATTGCCCTCGCGCTCCGGCTTTTTGTACTGCCGCCGCGGCATCAGCACGACGCCGCAGCGATCCGCCTGGCTCTGCGCGGAGCGTGCCGCGCCGACCCGCTTCCAGACCGCGTCAAAATGCCGCAGCGCCTCTGCCGCGCGCCTCTCGTCAAATTTCTCCATGTTCTCACCCTCCTGTCCGGGTTTTTTCTCCCCGCCATTCTACGCCGCCACTTGAAATGCCGTGCCAAATATGCGATAATAAATAAAGATTGCAAAGGAAGGCGGAGACGACATGGCGCGATTTTTCATGGCGGGAACCAACCTGGCCGGCGGCACGGCTATTATCCGCGGGCGGGACGCCGAGCACGTGAAGGTGCTGCGGCTGCGCCCGGGCGAGGACGTCGTCATCAGCGACGCGCAGGGCACGGATTACAAATGCCGCCTCGTCGAGACCCGCAAGGACGAGGCCGAGTTTGAGATCGTTGAGGTCGTCCCCTGTCCGGCGGAGCCCAGCGTCGAGGTCTCGGTGATCTGCGGGCTGCCCAAGGGTGACAAGACCGAGTATATCATCCAGAAATGCGTCGAGGCCGGCGCGCATGACATCTCGTTTTTCCAGGCCAATCGCTGCGTCGCCAGGCCCGACGCGCCGGAGAAGAAGCTCGAGCGCTGGCAGCGCATCGCCGAGGAGGCCGCCAAGCAGTCCGGCCGCGGGATCATCCCGCAGGTGGGCTGGCTGGAGGACTACGCCGCCGTGCTGGACAAGGCGATCAAGAAGGATCTCGCCGTGCTGCTCTACGAGACCGGGGAGCGCGAAGGGCTCGACACGGTGCTCAACAGCGGCGGGCATGACATCAAATCCGCCGCGCTCATCACCGGGCCGGAGGGCGGCTTCGCAGAGTTCGAGGTGAAGCTCGCGCGGATCGCGGGGCTGCGCATCTGCTCGATGGGCGAGCGCATCCTCCGCTGCGAGACAGCGCCGGTCGTGGCGCTCACGGCCGTGATGTACGCCACCGGGAACCTCTCCTGAGTTGCTCTGTACAGACGGGGCTGCCGGCAGCCCCCCGAACCACCATATCATGCATCTTGAAAGGAGACGTATTTATGCCGATCCCAACCCCTCACATCAACGCCAAGGCAGGCGCTTTTGCCAAGACCGTCCTGATGCCCGGCGATCCGCTGCGCGCGAAATTCATTGCCGAGAACTTCCTGACCGACCCCGTGCTGGTCAACAACGTGCGCGGCGTTCAGGGGCACACCGGCACCTGGAAGGGCGTCCCCGTCTCGGTCATGGCCTCCGGCATGGGCATGCCCTCCATCGGCATCTACAGCTGGGAGCTGTTCCACTGCTATGACGTGGAGAACATCATCCGCATCGGCTCTGCCGGCGCGCTGCAGGACGAACTGAAGCTGCGCGACATCGTGGCCGCGCAGGGCGCCTGCACCAACTCCGCTTATCTGCGCAACTTCGGTCTCGGCGAGGCCGCCAACTTCGCCCCGATTGCGGACTTCACGCTGCTGTCCAAGGCCGTCGAGGCCGCAAAGGAGCGCGGCGTCGAGCTGCATGTGGGCAACATCTACTCCTCTGACAACTTCTATTCCCCCGAGGGCGTTTCCACGACGGACAACTGGAAGCGCATGGGCGTGCTCGCCACCGAGATGGAGGCCGCTGCGCTCTACGCCAACGCCGCCTATGCCCACAAGCGCGCTCTTTGCATCTGCACCATCTCCGACCACCTCTACCGCCCGGAGGACAACCTATCCGCAGAGGAACGGCAGAATTCCTTCACGCAGATGATGGAGATCGCGCTGGACACGGCCGTGAAGATGGCCGCGCTCTGATCCGTATACGCTCTGCGCCGCCGGGAAATCCCGGCGGCGTTTTGCCATCCTGCGCGCCCTGGCCGCACGGCACAGCATCTCTCTGGATCGGGCCGCGCTGCAGGCCGCCCTTGCCGCCGTTTCCGGCGGGAGGGGCGAAGAATAGGCATACAAACGAAGCGGGAGCTCCCCCTTGTCGGAGAGCTCCCGTTTCGTTTTGAATTTGTATTCGCTCAGATGACCCAGTCGTCCGGATGCGCGGCCTCGAGCTCCTTCTCGCGGGCCTTGAGCCGCGCGATTTCCTCGCGCAGCGCAGCGAGATCGCTGCTGATGGGGTCGGGCACATCCCGCACGTGGTCGACATCCTGCACGTAATTGACCTTCTTGCCTGCCACGCGCACCACGCGCGCCGGGATGCCGACGGCGGTGCAGTTCTCCGGGATGTCCTTGAGGACGACGGAGTTGGCCGCGACGCGGGCATTATCCCCGATGGTGATGGGGCCGAGTACCTTGGCGCCGGTGCCGATCAGCACGTTGTTGCCGATGGTCGGGTGGCGCTTGCCGACGTCCTTGCCGGTGCCGCCGAGGGTAACGCCGTGAAAGATCAGGCAATCATCCCCGATTTCGGCGGTCTCGCCGATGACGAGACCCATGCCGTGGTCGATGACGAGGCGCTTGCCGATGGTCGCGCCGGGGTGGATCTCGATGCCGGTGCGGCGGCGGCTCGCCTGCGAGATCATGCGGGCGAGGAATTTCAGATTATGCTCATAGCACCAGTGGGCGCGGCGGTGGCTGCGCACGGCCTTAAGGCCGGGATAGAGCAGCAGCACCTCCAGCGCGCTGCGCGCGGCGGGGTCGCGCGCCTGATAGGCGCGAATGGTCTCTCTTAAATCATCAAACATATCGTTCTATCTCCTTCTGCCGTTTTCTCTTTATCCTATGCAGAAGGAGCGACATCGGCAGGCAAACAGGCAGATCATGGGTCTCACGGCTCCAGACGGGATCAGGATGCCTGATTATAGTCCTTTCCGCTGCGGCCTGTCAACCGCAACCTGCCCGGCCGTGTTTTGCCGCACTTCTCCCCTTGCAGGCAGGGGCGGATTGTGGTACATTGGGGACAATAAAGGAATGGGGAATGCTTCCATGATACAAACCATCAAACGCGGTTTTCTCGCCGGCTGGGACGACGGCCCGGACGCGCTGCCGGGGCGGAAGCTCCTGTGCTGGTGCCTGCTTTTCACCTTCGGCTGGGGACTCCTCGCGCACGCCTACGGCTTTCTGCACGACAGCTTTTCGCACGACGTGCTCAACGCCCTCGTGGCCGACAATGTGGAGACCTACTGGAAAATGCAGCTCGGCCGCTTCTCGGCGGTGCTCTACCGGCGCATCATCCGCGGCCCCGTCACCATGCCCTGGCTGCTGGGGCTGCTGGCCCTGCTCTGGACGGCGCTCGCGCTCTTTCTCACGGCCAAGCTCCTGCGCATCCGCTCCAAAGGCCTGCTCGCGCTCACGGCGGGCGTCCTCGTGGCGAACATCAGCTTTATCGCCCTCACCGCCACCTATATCTATGAGCTGGACATCGACCTGCTGGCCCTGCTGGGCGCCGCCGCGGCGGCCTTTCTCTGGGCGCGCTACGGCTGGCTCGGCTCCGCGCTCGGGACGCTCTTCATCGCCGGCTCCCTCAGCCTCTACCAGAGCTACCTCTGCGTTGCCGTCGTGCTCATCATGCTCGTGTGCATCCAGGAGCTGCTGGACGGGAGGCGCTTCGGCGCGGTCTTCGGCAGGGGGCTGCGCGGCGTTGGCATGATCGGCGTCGGCGGCGGGATCTATTACGCGCTGCTGCGGCTGATGGCCCGCCTGAAGGACATCCCGCTCGACACCGGCAGCTACAACAGCGTCTACACCGCGCTGGACGCGAGCGGCAAGTCCGAGACGCTTCTGGAGGCGATCGGCGCCGCCTACAGCGACTGGGCAGCGAGCTTCTTCGATCCGAACGCCGCCTTCCTCACCGTGGGGATGCAGCGGCTGCACATCGCCATGGCCGTGCTGCTCGCCGCGCTGCTTGTCGCGGTGCTGCTCTCGAAGTCCATCCGCCCCGCGGAAAAGGCTCTGCTGACCGTGCTCGTGCTCCTGCTGCCGCTGGGGAGCAATGCCACGCGCATCCTCTCCGGGCGTGCGGTGCACGACCTGATGAAATACGCCTTCTGGCTCGTATACCTCTTCCTGCTGCTGCTCGGGCGCTGGGCGAAGGAGCGTCTCAACAAGCCCGGCCGCGCGGTCAACGCCGTCGCGCTGCTGCTGGTCGCGCTTCTGCTGTGGCAGAATGTGCAGACCGCCAACGCCTGCTATGTCAAGAAGGATCTCGAGCAGGACGCCGCGCTCTCGCTGATGACCCGCGTCGTCAACCGCATCGAGCAGACGGAGGGCTATGTCCCCGGCGAGACCGAGCTCTGCTTCGTGGGCGTGAGCGACCAGCTGCTCCCCTCGATCTGCGGCTTCGAGCAGTATCGGCGCATCACGGGGCTCACGGGCAGCAGCCCGATCATCACCGCCGACGCCGATTATTACTACAATGTCTACGGCGCCTACTTCAAGTATATTCTGAACAACCCCGGCCGCATGGTCGGGCACAAGACCTGGAGCGCCCTGCAGCTCGACGAGCGTGCGCTCGCCATGCCGGCCTTCCCGGCGGCGGGCTGCATCCGGGAGATCGACGGCGTGCTGGTCGTCAAGATGGGAGAACAGTTCGAATGGGAAAGCTGAACCGGAACATGCTGCTGATACTGCTGTTGCTCGCGGCGCTGCTGCTTTGCGCCTGCGGGCTGCAGCCGACTGCGCCGGGCGAAGCGGGCAGGCCCGCCGCCGTGCCGGAGCAGACGCCCGAGCCGACGAACGACCCGGCGGACGTGATCGAGGTCATCGCCGTGCTGAACGCGGAGGAGCTCGCCTCGCTCGACCGCTATCCGAACCTGCAGAAGGCCGATCTCTCCGGCAGCAGCTGCTATGACGAGATGCTCGCCTGGGCAGAGGAGCATCCGGAGGTGGAGCTCCTGTACACCGTGGAGCTGCCCTGCGGGACGGTGAAGAGCAGCGACACCGCGCTCGACCTCTCCGCCCTCACGAAGGAGGAGCTCTCCGACGCGCTCACGCAGCTGCGCTATCTCCCCGCCGTGGAGGAGATCCGCCTCGGCGCGCTGAAGCTCGCAGAGCTGGAGGAGCTGCGCGCGCAGTACCCGCAGATCGACTTTGACTGGAGCTTCTCGCTCCTTGGCAAAACACACTCGACGCTTGACACGGAGATCGACCTCAGCACACTGACTTCTCACCGCGTAGACGAGGCCGCCCGCCTGCTCGCCTGCATGCCGCGGCTCGAGACCTTCCATCTTGCCGGCGAGGACGAGCAGGAGCACCTGAGCTGGGCGGAGATCCGCAGACTCTGCGAGGCCGCGCCGACCGCTGCGCCGGATTTCAGCTTCACGCTCTACAAGGTGCCGCTGAACACCTCCGACACGGTGATGGACATCAACCACTGCAAGGTGCCGGACAACTGCGCACAAATCCGCGAGATCCTGCCCTGCATGCCACGCCTCGAGACCCTCATCATGGACAGCTGCGGCGTGCCCAGTGAGGAGATGGAAAAGCTGCGCAATGAGTTCCCGAGCATTGAGGTCGTGTGGCGCATCTGGTTCGGCACAGGCTACAGCGTGCGCACGGACGTGGAGAAGATCCTCGCCTCCCAGACCTCGAAGGGCGGCATTGTGGATAACGCCGAGGCCGCCAAGCTCCGCTACTGCACGCATATCAAGTATCTCGACCTCGGGCACAACGAGTCGATCACCGACCTGTCCTTCCTGACCAGCATGCCGGATCTCGAGGTGCTCATCATCGCCATGAACCCGCTCGGCGATCTGACGCCGCTGGCCTCCTGCCCGAAGCTCGAGTATCTCGAGATGTTCTTCTCGGATATTTACGACATCTCCCCGCTGGCGGAATGCCATGAGCTGCGGCATCTGAACATCGGCATGTGCGATTATCTGACCGACATAACCCCGCTCTACGGTCTGGAGCACCTCGAGCGCGTCTACATCGGCTGCCTCACACCCATCCCGCCCGAGCAGGTGGAGGAGCTGCGCCGCCTGCACCCCGACTGCGAGATCAACGACGTCGATTACGACACCTCCATCGGCGCCTGGCGCTGGACGCACGAGTTCGACGAGGATCCGGAGTACATGGCGCAGGACTACTACCGCGAGGGCATGGCGCCGCGTTACGCCCTGCTCCGCCAGCAGTTCGACTACGACCACCGCGCCTACAGCTTTGCCTGGCTCGACCCCTACAACACCTGACAGAACGGGTAGGTGCGGCAAAAGGGCGCGCTGCAAAACAGCGTGTAAGAACAGAAGCACCAGTCAGGTCCCAAAAGGACCTGACTGGTGCTTCTGTTTGCGTTAATAAATTTTTTGAAGACAACAATAATGTAAGGACCGTGCGCGGAAGCGGCGAAAAGCTTTCTGGCTTTCCGGCGGCTAAGCCTGCAGCATCCTGCGCAGGCCCTCGGCGAAGCCGGCGTGATTGTTGTCCCCGGTGACGCCGTCTGCCGCGGCGAGCACGGCGGGGTCCGCGTTGGCCATCGCCATGCCGAAGCCGGCCAGCTCCAGCAGCTCCCGGTCGTTCGTGCCGTCGCCGAAGGCGAGGCTCTGCTCCGGCGGGATGCCGAGCAGCGCGCAGAGCGCGCGCAGGGCCTTGCCCTTGCCGGCGTGCGCGCTGTTGATCTCAATGTTGAAGGGCACGGAGGTCGTGGGCGTGAGCTCCGGGAAGCGCTGCGGCAGCGTTTGCAGCAGCTCTGCGCGCAGGGGATAGTCCTCCTCGCGGAAGAAGGCCTGCAGCTTCTGCAGCGGCCGCCCCTTTTCGCGCAGGTAGGCCTTCAGCTCCGGCACCGGGCGGCGCAGCTCGCGCAGCATCTGGAGCATCGGAGGGAATTTCCCGAAAATCTCCGGCGCGCGCTCAAGCATGGAGGCTGTCATGTAGCCGGCGTCGTCCTGATAGCAGTCGTAGAGCACGGGCAGCGTGTCGAGGTATTCGTAGCAGCGCAGCGCCAGCGCCAGCGGGATATCCGCCCGATGGACGAGGCGATCCTCCCGCGCGTCGTAGACGCCCGCGCCGTTGGAGACGATGAAATAGCGCACGGCGGGCAGGCTTTTGATCGTTTCCGGGATGCCGCGCACGATGCGCCCCGTGGCCGGGACGAGCACGACGCCCCTCGCCGCGGCCTCCTCCAGCGCGAGGAGGTTCTCCGGAGGGATGTTCTTGTCGTCGTCGAGAAAGGTGCCGTCGAGATCGAAGGCAACGAGCTTCACTTGCATGGCCGAGCTCCTTTTCCGTATTTCACAAAAAGTCCGGTATGGACTTTTTTGACAAGCTGAGCCAGCGGCCTCCGTTCAAGCCGGAGGCCGCTGGCTGTTTCCGCCTGTAAACGCAAGCCTTATGCGTCGAGATAGGCGCAGGCGGCCAGGGCGGCAGTCGCCCCGTCGGCAACTGCGGTGGTAAGCTGGCGTACGCCCTTCCTGCGGCAGTCCCCCGCCACGAAGACGCCCGGCGTGGGGCTGAGACAGTCCTCGGCGGCGTCGGCGTAGCCGGCCGCGTCGAGCGCAAGCACATCGGCGAAGGCGCCGAGATCGGGCTGATGGCCGACGGCCACGAAGAGTCCCTCGACCGGCAGGACGCTCTCCTCCCCGCCGTGCTGCACGCGCAGCCCCGTGAGCTCGTTTTCACCCAGCAGCTCCGTGATGCGCGCCTCCAGCAGGAAGTCCACGTTCTCTTTTGCGCGCAGCGCATCGACCAGCTTCTGCTCGCCGCGGAACTGGGCGCGGCGATGGATGAGCGTGACGCGGCTGCAGCTCTCGCTCAGGAGCAGCGCGTCCTGCAGGGCGCTGTTGCCGCCGCCGGTCACGGCCACGGGCTTGCCCTTATAGAAGGCTCCGTCGCAGACCGCGCAGTAGCCGACGCCGCTGCCGACGAGTTCTTCCTCGCGCGCCACGCCCAGCGGACGCGGGCGTGCGCCGGTCGCAATGATGACCGCGCGGCCCTCGAACTCCGCTCCGGACTCGCACACGGCGGTCGTGCCGCGCAGGGCGGTCACGGTGTCGAGCTCGACCTCGGCGCCCTGCGCCATGGCCTGCTCGAGCAGCTTGTCGCCGAGCTCGGTGCCGCTGACGGAGAGAAAACCGGGGAAGTTCTCCACGCGCGGGGACCAGGTGATCTGGCCGCCGAAGGCGTCCTTTTCGATGACCAGAACGGATTTGCCCGCGCGGCGGGCGTAGGTAGCGGCCGTGAGCCCTGCGGGGCCGCCGCCGATGATGACGATATCGTACATTGTATTATCCTTCTTCCTGTCCTTTGATGGCGTCCCAGTAGCGTTTGGCCGCCTGCTCGGTCTTGTTGTCGCCGTATTCGTAATAGCGGGCGTTCTTGAGATCGTCCGGGAGATACTGCTGCTTTACCCAGTGGCCGGGGAAATCGTGCGGGTAGAGATAGCCCTGCTCGCGCTCGAAGCCGGTCCCGTCGGCGTGCACGTTTTGCAGCTCGCGCGGAAAGGGACCCACGTGCCCGGCGCGCACGTCCGCAGCGGCGCGGTCGATCCCCATGACGACGGAGTTGGATTTCGGGGCGGTCGCCAGCAGGAGCACGGCCTCGGCCAGCGGCAGGCGCGCCTCGGGCAGCCCCAGCTGCAGCGCGGCGTCCACACAGGCCTTCACGATCGGCACAGCCTGCGGATAGGCCAGGCCGATGTCCTCGCTCGCCGAGCAGAGGATGCGGCGCGAGGCGCCGATCAGGTCCCCGGCCTCGAGAAGCCGGGCGAGATAGTGCAGCGCGGCGTCCGGGTCCGAGCCGCGCAGGGACTTCATCAGCGCCGAAAGGCTGTCAAAATGCTCGTCGCCCTCGCGGTCATAGCGCATGGCGCTGCGCTGAGTGACGGCCTGCGCGTCCGCCAGCGTGATCGTGTCGCCGGAGGCGGAAAACAGCAGCTCCACGGCGTTCATGGCCTTGCGCACGTCCCCGCCGCAGGCGGCGGCGATGCGCTGCGTGACCCCCTCCTCCACCGCGAGCGGCGCCTCCCGGCGCGCGTTGAGCAGCGTGACCGCCCGCTCGACCGCCTTTTCGGCGTCGGCGGGGCCGATGGGCTTGAATTCGAAGACCGTCGAGCGGCTCAGGATGGCGTTGAACACGCAGAAATAGGGGTTCTCGGTCGTGGAGGCGATGAGCGTGATGCGCCCGTCCTCAATGAATTCCAGCAGGGACTGCTGCTGTTTCTTGTTGAAATACTGGATCTCGTCGAGATAGAGCAGCACGCCGCCGGGGGTGAGAAAGGTGTCCAGCTCGTCGATGATGCGCTTGATGTCCGCGATGCCGGCGGTGGTGGCGTTGAGCTTGCGCAGCGTGCGGTTGGTGCGGCGGGCGATGATGCGCGCCACGGTGGTCTTCCCGGTGCCGGAGGGGCCGTAGAAGATCATGTTCGGGATCTGCCCGCTCTCCACGATGCGGCGCAGCAGGCCGCGGGGGCCGAGAATGTGCTGCTGGCCGACGACCTCGTCGAGACTCTCGGGGCGGATCTCATCTGCAAGGGGTTTATACATGGCGTCCTCCCAGGTGTGGGTTAAGGATTCGGTCCGGCGCCCTGCCCCGGCGGCTCAGGGCGCGGGAGCGGGGTCGGCGCGCCCGCCGTCCTTCCCGTAAACCGCCGTCAGCAGCAGGAAGGGGAAGGCGGTAAAGAGCGCGTAATCGTAACGGGTCTCGCTGAACACCGGCGAGGCGATCATCAGGCTCAGCGTGATGGCAAAAACGGGCAGGGCAAGGAAGCTCTCCACCCTCCTTCTGCGCATCAGATTGAGGCAGAAGGCTGCGCAGACGATCCAGAAATGCAGACCGATGCTGAGCAGCGGCTGGAAGAGATCAAAGGTGAAAACATCCTGATAGACAAAATAGAGATAGAACGCGGCGAGGGAAAAGACGGTCTGCCGGCCGCCGAAGTCATTCGGCTCGACGCCGGTCGTCCAGACCCAGTAATCGTAGCCGCCGTGCCAGTAGCCCTTGGTCTGCTCGGCCCAGGCCTCGATGAACTCCAGCGGATAGCGCCGCAGCAGCCCCAGCCAGAGCTTCAGATACGCGCCCTTGTGGGAAACGAGGTAGTCCTGGTTGCCGAAATCGCGGATCGCGTCCTTGATCGGGTTGGAGAGCCCGCTGTCGTAGAGCGCGGGGATCTGCTCCACCTCGATGATCTCGCCGAGCAGGGCCTGTTCTTCCGCCGTGAGCTCCTTTCCGTCCGCCACGGTGCGGGCGATCTGCTGCAGCGGGACGGACAGGGACTCCACAAAGTCCGGCTGCCGGACGTCGAGCGCCTTAAGGACGGGGCGCTTCATCACGAAGCCGAGCGCGAGCACAGCGAGAAACAGCAGGAGCATCCGCCGCTGCTGCTTGCCGAACAGGAGGGCGAACACGAGCGTGACCAGCACGAAGGCGAAATAGCCGTTGCTGCGCAGCAGGCAGAAGCCGAGAGAACCAAGCGCCAGGAGGATCCATTCGCGCACGCTGACGTCGAGCTTCTTGAGAATCCGGTACAGGGAGACGACAAACAGCAGCACGCAGCCGGCAAAGGGGATGTCCTTCCACATGGTGAAGCTATAGGCAAGATGGATAGGCAAAAGGGCAAACCAGAGCAGAAAGACCAGCACGGCACCCAGAGGCACGCCGCTGCGGTAGAGCGTCGAGAGCGAGTAGCTGATGACCGCCGCCATAAAGAGGATCTGGAACAGGCTGTAGAGCGCGATCCCGGCGTTGAGGTCATGGAACAGGCCCATGCCGATCGAGAGAAAGAAACGGATGATCATCGTGTGCCAGAAGGGGTGGTGATTGCTGTAGACCCCGCTCAGGATCTGCGAGATCTGGTCGGCGCTGTCCACCGAGACGACCCCGGGATACATGGAGGGGAGGAAGACCAGCAGATCCGCCGCGCAGAGCAGGAGCATCGAGAGCAGGGAAAAGCGCCGCAGCTGCGTCTTTGTCGGCATCTTCGGCTCATCCCGCCGCGCGCGCAGCAGGCGGAAGCAGAAGATCAGCGTATTGCGGCAGACGGACATGCTGCCGAGAAAGACCAGGAAGGCCTCAAGATACAGCCAGATCGCGAAGAGCGTCCGAACGGTATCGCGGACCAGCGCGCGCAGCACTGCGAGGTTGGCGAGGAAAACAGCGGCGGCGAACAGAACCGAGGCGACGGCGACGATGCGCCGCTGCCGCCGTTCCAGCGCCGGCTTTTCCCGGTAATTGGACAGCAGGGCGACAAGGCCGAGCCCGCCGCAGAGGATATAGACGCTGTAATAAGAATCGCTGTGGCGCAGAAACAGGAACCAGATATACAGCAGAAAGAGCTGCAGCACCAGAAAGGGGCAGCTGTAAAGACGATCCGCATTGCGCTCCATGGCGTCAGCCCTCTCTGTGCACATCGTGCATCAGCTTGGCCAGCTTCAGGCGGAACTCAAAATCCCGCCGATCCTTCTGCATAATGGAGTCGAGCACCATGCCGTTGAAGAAGGAAAGCAGCGCCGCCAGCGCGACAAAGCCGCAGACGATCAGCGTGGGGAAGCGCTCGACGATCCCGGTCTGGCGGAAGGGGATCCAGACGGCCGGGAGGAAAACGGCCAGGTCGATCAGCAGCAGCAGCGCGGAGAGGAAGGAGAAAAACTGCAGCGGCTTGTAGTTGCGGAAGAGGTTGACGATCGTTTTGATGACGCGCAGGCCGTCCGAGACGGTGTTGAGCTTGGAAACGCTGCCCTCAGGGCGGTCGCGGTAGTCGATGACCACGTTTTCCAGGGCCATGTTGGCGGAAATGGCGTGGATCGTCATCTCCGTCTCGATCTCGAAGCCGCGGGAGAGAACGGGGAAGGTCTTCACGAAGCGGTAGCTGAAGGCGCGGTAGCCGGTCATGATGTCCTTGATGTCGCTCTTGAAGATGCGGTTGATGGAGGCGCGGACGAGAGAATTGCCGAAGTTGTGGAAGGGGCGCTTGTTCTCCTGAAAATAGGTGGAGGAGAGCCGGTCGCCGACCACCATATCGGTGCGGCGCTGCAGCACCTTTTCGACCATCTCCGGGGCGGCCTCGGCGGGGTAGGTGTCGTCCCCGTCAACCAGCACGTAGCACTCCGCCTCGACGTCCTGAAACATGCGGCGGACGACGTTGCCCTTGCCCTGCTGATACTCCCGCCTCACGACGGCCCCGGCCGCCTCGGCGATCTGCCCGGTTCCGTCGGAAGAATTGTTGTCGTAAACATAGACGACGGCTTCCGGAAGCACGCGCCGGAAATCCGTGACGACTTTCTCGATGGTCTGCGCCTCGTTGTAGCAGGGAACGAGTACGGCGATCTTATCCATGACGGAAACCTCCTGTAAGTGAGTACAGATTCGGCGGGATCGGGAGAACGCGCCCTAAGGGCTTCAAGCGTTTCCGCAGCCGCGCAGGCGGCGGAAAAGGCGCTTGTTGATGAATAAAATCATTATAATGACTATAAGATGGCGAAAAGCCAAAAAGCTTTTCGCCGCGCGGCTTTGCCGCGCAGCCAAACAGCATAGCTGTTTGGCCATA
>OCTX012213469.1_pt1 | contig 17657 bp, 36 predicted proteins | sample 1539691 | NCBI WGS metagenome assembly OCTX01 (sample SAMN02144231, study PRJEB22623) | gut metagenome | biome: sheep rumen | host: Ovis aries | place: New Zealand | reverse complement strand
ACCGTATAGCGCATCGTCAGCAGGGTGTAGGTCAGGATCGCGCCCTTCTGCGTCACCCGCTCCTCGCGCTTCTGGTCGATCACCTCCGGCGCGATGAAAATCCCCAGCTCCGCCATCACCGGGTTCAGCGCGTTGTACACCTGGTCGATCCCCCGGTATTTGAAGCCCTGTTGCGTGTTCGTCTTGTCCTTGCCGATCGCGCCGATCTTGCTGATGGCCTGTCCGATCAGCTTGTAAATCATGCCGCTTTCCATGTGTTTGCCCTCCTCCTTATCTCTTGACCGTCACGGTCAGCTTGCCGTCTTCCAGGGTGAAGTTCCTCCCGCAGCTGGTTACAGTGAATTTGTCCGCGCGCTCCGTCGCTGTAACCCCGGGAATGATCTCCCCGTCCTCGGTGACCACCTTGCCGTCCTTCACCGTGAAGGAAAGTTCCTTCTTCAGCTTGCCCCACTCGGCCTCTTCCTTCACCCGGATCAGGTCGCAGCGCTGGTTCATTTTCAGCCAGGGCACCAGCTCCTCGTCCTTCACGTCGTACTTGGCGTCCTGGCGGCTCATCGTCAGGGTCGCCCCCGGCAGGTCGTAGGTCTTCCGGGTCTTTGTGTCGTGCGTGGGCACCAGGCTGAAGTAGCCCTTCAGGCCGTTCTGCGCCCAGGCGACCTTCCGGTCTCGCCATTCCTTCAGCTGCTCCAGCTTTGTCTTGTACCAGGCCTCCATGCGCTCGTACTCGTCCTGCGCCTCCCGGATCGTCTTCAGCGCCATCTCCGCGCTCATGTCGTCCAGGATCGTCGGCTCCTCCTCCAGCAGCTCTTCCTCTTCCTCGTCCAGCATCTCCCGCACCGCTTCGCTCATTTTTTTCTCCTCCTTTTGCTTGCGCTGCCCTTTCGGGCTGTGGTACAATAAACACGTGATCAGTGTTTGCCCTCTGAGTCACACCCTCCCGGACTTACTGCGCCGGGAGGGTTTTTTTATTTCCTCCCCGGATACACCGCTGGCCAGCAGTCACAAAACATCACCCGCGGCATCGGCTCCTTCTTCATGGCCCGCCATCTCCGCCACCGCTCGCCCAGTGTCGTCCGCCGTCCCGGCGCCTTCCTCACTGCCGGGGTGTACACCCATCTTCCCGTCATCGTTTGCCCTCCTCTCGTGCTCCTGAATGCTCTTTTCCAGATCCCCCAGGTTCTGCATGAAGTCCCTGTGGTCGATCACCATCGCCTCGTGCTCCTGCCGCAGGCTCTGCGCGTGGCTCAGCAGCCTGTCCGCCATCACGCCGTCCCCGGCCTCCTTGGCCGTCTCCTCGATCTGCAAGATCGCCTTCCGCAAATTCCGGATCGCGTGGGCCGCGCTCAGGATCGCCTCGTATTCCCGGCTCACCCGCATTTTTGCCCACTGCAGATCCCGCTCCGTCTCGAACTCGTACCGCATCCTTTTCCTCCTGTCTCTCTTGCCCGCCGCATCGCCGCCCGGATCAGCTCCGGCGGGTGCGTCTCGTGCGCTCTGTCGTACCGCTCCACCGCGCCCTGGGGCACCAGTCTCTTCCCGCCGATGCGCACCTGCGTATCCATCGCGTCCATCCGCTTGTAGGCCGTCTGGCGGCTCTTCAGGTGGTAGTGCGCCATCACCTCGGCGACGTCAAGTAGTCGCTCCACGGCTCCGGCCTCCTCTCAGAATGTCGTCCGTGCTCACGTCCAGCGCCCGCGCGACCTTCATCAGGCTCTTGGCGGACATCGTGGTCTGCCCGATCTCAAAACGGGCAATCACCGACCGGTGCACTGCGCTCTTCTCCGCAAGCTTCATCTGCGTCAGCCCTCGGGCCTTCCGCAGCGTCCGCAGGTTGTTCTCCATCCCTTTTTCACCTCCCGTCTCGGCGTTGCCAAATTGCTACAATGTGATTGTAGCATAACGGCTGCACCATGTCAACCCTTTTTGTCGCCTTTTTGCTATTTTCTTTTTGTTCCTTTTGTGCTACACTTGAAAAAACAAACCGTTGGAGGTGAGCGCTGTGGCTTATGTGGATACCGGTGGCCGGATCGTTGAATTGCGGAAAAAGCGGGGCCTCACCCAGGATCAGCTCGCAGAGCTTGCGTCGCTGAACAGGGTGACCATCGCGAAGTATGAAGCGGGCAAGGTGGAACCCGGCGCGCAGTCCCTCTCCCGGATTGCGGATGCGCTGGATGTCTCCACGGACGAATTGCTGGGCCGATCCTCCACGGATCAGGGAGATGAAGACGTCATGGCGATCCGGGAGCAGCTGCGCCGCGATCCGAACGCGCGGTTGCTCTTCGATGCCGCCCGCAAGGCGTCCCCGGAGCACATCCGGGCCGCCACTGCCATGCTGAAGGCCCTGGAGCCGGAGGAGGATTTCTGATGCTGCTGGAAGGCGAGTATTGCTGCCGGGTGCTGGATCTCCCCGGGGATGTCCACGGGGCCGTCCGGCTCACGCGGGACGGTGAAAACTTTCCAAATATCTATATCAACGACCAGTTGGCCCCGCCTGCCCGCCGTCGGGCCTTCCGGCATGAAATGGCGCATCTGGATCAGGACGATTTTTATAACCAAAGAACCATAGAAGAGGCAGAAGATCAGTAGAAAGGAGGTGTGATCATGGGACGTTATCTGAAATGCCCGAAGTGCAAAAGCACGAATGTTGAGGAAGTTTCCGAAAAAAAGAAGGTATCCATCACAAAGGGTCTGATCGGCGGCGCGCTTCTCGGCCCGATTGGAGCGGCTGCCGGAACTCTCAACGGCAAGAAAAAGCATTCTTTCCATTGCAATGACTGCGGATATCTGTTTGAGGAAAAAGTCTGATGCCGCGCCAGAAAAAACAGCGCCTGAAACGGCGCTCGGACGGCTATTTCGTCTGTCGGTATAAAAATCAATGGTTTTACTCCATGGACGAAGCGGACTGTCTGGCTCAGCGGGAGGCTTACAAGGATCTGGAGAAATCCGGGGAGATCAGCCTGCTGACCGGGCCGAAGCTGAAGGAGTATGCCCAGAAATGGCTATCCAGCGTGAAGACCGGCACGGCAGCGCATACCAGAAACGAGGCGCAGATCCAGCTCCGCAAGCTGACCGATGCCCTTGGAGAGAAATATTTGACGGACATTCTGCCATCCGATATCCGGGAAGTGTACTCCTCCGCCTTCGCGGGGCTGTCAGACAGCTACATCAGGCGGTCTGCCCAGCTGTACCGCGCCCTTTTTGACGCGGCTGTGGATGACGGATACCTGAAGCGCAATCCCGCCCGCCAGGAATCGGCGAAGCCCCACAAGGGCACGCAGGGCGGCCACAGGGCCATCACGGATCAGGAGCGGACCTGGATCGAAACCATCTGCACGGACCACCGCGCCCACGCAGCCGTGATGGCCATGCTGTATGCCGGTATCCGTCCTCAGGAGATGAAGGCCCTGAATATTGACCGGTCTGTGGATTTTGAAAAGGGCGAAATCAAGCTGATTGACTTCGCCCATCTGAAAAACTATAATCAGTACAAGGTGACCAGTAAAGGAAAAACCGACCGCGCGGCCCGCGTGATCCCGCTCTTCACCCCGCTTCGGAAGGCTCTGGAAGGAAAACACGGCCTGATCATCACCGGGGCCAGCGGGGAAATGGTAACCGTCACCGCATGGCGCTCCGTCTGGGCGTCATACGTCTTCGCCATGGAAACCGCGATCAATGGTGTCTCCAGGCGCTGGTATGGAAAAACCCGGGAGCATAAAAAAATTCTGGCAGAGGGTGGATCCCTGCCAGAATGGATTCCTTTTACTGTGGTGCCCTACGATCTGCGCTATTCCTTCTGTACCTGGTGCCGGGACAATGGGGTGGAGCTGAAGACCTGCGTCCGCTGGATGGGCCACAAGGATGCAAAAATGATCCTCCGGATCTACGATGATGCCCCGGATTCAAGGTCGAAATCTGAGGCTGAAAAGCTCGAAAAAAAGCTGTTTCAGAGTGGGAATGGTAGTAGAGATCAGGTTGGACAATGTGAAACCGTTGAAAAATAAATGGTTGGACATTGTGCCACTTTTCGCCTGTTAACCGAAGGGTTGTAGGTTCGAGCCCTACCTGGGGAGCATGTGAAAACCCTTGGAGATTTAAAGCTCCAGGAGTTTTTCTTTATTTATTGCAATGTTATTTTCCGGTAATTTTAGACGGTTTAAGTTAAAAGTTTGGTAGTATAAACGGTAGTATTATTCTCGCGGGTATTCCCATTCTGGTGCTTGCAACATCTCTTCGGTTGACGGTTCTTTGTCCCAGCATCTATAACTACAATTATAAGCGGGGCACCAACAACTATATCTGCGCGAGTACCTGCCTCCTCTTCCGACATGGTAAAGATCAACGGAGAAATTCACAGTATTACGTTTTTTGTTGTAGCAAAGAAAACGCGCCTGCCGGTTCAGTTTCCCCCATACTTCAACGAACACACAATCGCCGGTGGTTAGGTGCTGCACTTGCTCAAGGGTGAGGATCTTTGCGCTCATGATTGCCTCCGAGGTTCAACGATTGATCCGTCTTTCATGTAGGCACGTCGGCCTTCAAAGTGGTCAACAGATTCAATAAACTTTGCGATCAATCTGCGCTTCCTGGATTGTTTGATCTGATCCTTGTGCTCTGTCCGGTACTTCTGTTGATATTCTCTGCGTTCTTCTTTCGTCATTTCGTCGCCCTCCTATGTAATATTATAATCTGCGCAAAAATACGGAGCAATAGAAATCAGGAAAGTTTTACGAACATACTGCATATTTTTGGTAGTGGAAGTCAATACCTCCCGTCATCGTCTATCAGGTCGACCAGCTCCCGCAGGATTGCCAAGGCGCCGGCATAGTCTGTCTTCTGGACACGCTCCCAGGCGTTATTGTAATCCGTGATCCGGCGTTCCTTCTGCATCTGCATCCTGACAGCGCCGAGAATCCAGTAGATGTTACCGGATGCATGGCAGCTCTGGAAATGGATTTCTGCCCTTTTCATTTCCTTATCCTCCAATCTTAATCTGACTGCTGTCGGACAGCGGAGCCAGGAAATAATTCGCATGCTGCACGACTTTGTCGTACCTGTCCGCAGTTCCCATGAACGATTTCGCCACCTTCTGCTCTTCTGGTGGCATGTCCTTATACCGCTTTTTGCCGAAGCTCGGCGGGAGCCAGTTTTTCCCTCTGGCAGCGAAAATGTTAAACCGGGCCAGAAGGTTCATGTCCTTGAATTCCAGATGGGCCGTGCCCTTTTTGTAGAACGTCAGGTAAAAATATTTGCTGTCCAGCTTTTTGGTTTCGCCGGTTTTTTCAGCCTCCAGCAGCACATCCATCAGGTTTTTCTCCGGTGTCCTGCCCCCGTCAAGATAATTGAACACCTTTTCAATGTCCATCAGCTTTTCACGGACATTGTAGACATGGAATTCAGGCTCGATCCTGCTGCCCCAGTCCGTGTACCCTCTAAGCGGCAAGATAACCTTTTTGTTGACAGCAAATGCGTCATTGGTTTTCCATCCATCAAAATAGTGTCTGTTCTGGGCGTTTTCGTCCCAGTGGTATTTCCGCGTCCAGTCATCAAACAGGGCCATGATGGTGGCCTCTACGCCCTGCGTGACCTGGGCGGTCATTTGGATCATGATCTCACGAATATTATAAAAAGAAAATTCATAATTTTCGAGCTCCTTGACCCGATTATATAGCTGCGTCCGCAGGTTGGTGGTCAACTGCTCAATAAACTGCGGGGATGCAAACAGGGTTGACCAGTATTTATGCCGACATTCCCGAATCCACCTGTCCTCATGCGCGGATTCTGTGCCAATCGCCAGCGACATGGACGAACTCAGCACGGAGGAAACAGCCCTGTACTCCTGGATCAACCTCAAGCCGCTCTCAACCTCGTAATTATACCGGTCGATGATCGCCTCCACGAAATCGGCCTTGCTCAGGGCTGCATACTCACTTTCCTGCATGGTGACATATTTGTGCGCCGGCCGGAGCTTTTCAAGGATCAGGCTGTCCCCCAGATCAGCTGCGGGAGCCTTGTAGCGGATCATGGCCACCTCGACATCCGTTTTCCGCTCCGCTTTCATGAATCCGCCCTGGTGGTAGGTGATCTCCGCATGGTTATCCGTCAGGATTCGGAACAGCTGATACCGCTCGTTATATGCCGAATGGTTGCGGATAGTTTCCGCATTGCACAGGGCCACCAACGTTCCGTTCGCAGCCAGCATGGAAATGGCCTTAAGGATGTGCCGCGCCGCGTCCTCGAAGGGCGGGTTCATGATAATCAGGCTATACCGTTTCATGGTCTGGTAGGTCAGAAAATCATCATGCACCACCCTGAATCTTTTCTCCTTCAGGATGGCCCGCAGATTCGGATCCACCTCAATGCAGTCAATGTCGGCCCGCTGCTCCTCCGCGTAATACCTGCTGGAGCACCGGTAGATCCGCCACTTTTCATTGATGGCCTCAGCGAGGTTTCCCTTGCCTGCGCTGGGCTCAAGGATCGTGCTGACGTAATCCCATTTGATGCCCTCCAGCATTTTGGATGCCAGGCTGGCCGGGGTAGGGTAAAACCCGGAGGCAGCTTTGCGCTGCTCCGGGATCGCCGCGATGTTATTGCTCATTCTTGTTCCTCCTTTTTTACAATGTGTATCTTGCGGTGTTATAGTTCCGACCATAAAATGCCTTGAATCCGATATTTTCAAGCAGGTGTTCAATGGAAGAGGATTCGTCATCAAGGCCCAGTGTAATCGTGCCGTTACGCAACAGCTTCAGAAGCAGTCTCGCCTCGCAGAATCTTCCTTCTCTGCAAAACAGTGGATAGAACTCCTTGACGATCTGCCGCCTATGCCATCGTTCCTGTTTGTCCTTGTTTTCCGCCTCAATCTGGCGGTGCAGTTCCAGCTTCTCCTTCATGGTCATAGTGTTTGCCCTCACTTTCTCCGCTGTCTGGCAGCGGCTACGAGGTCTCCGGTGGAGGCCCCGTCTGCCGGTGTCAGAAGTCTTCTGCCTTCAAAAGTTGCTTTTTATACTTCATCATCTTTGGATCGCTGTGGTCTGTGATCCAGAACTTCATTCCGCAGGAGTTATAATGATTGATCTGTTCAATAACCCACGCTTTCATATCCTTGTACCGCATCGGATCAGAAATCCGAACGTACTTCCTGCCAATGACCTGATAAATTTTGAAAGTGCCCGTTTCGTCTTCTCCATGAGAAATGAGATATGCGTATTCACAGCCACCGCCGAAAATAGTTCCGTCCGGGAGTTTGATCCCTTCGGATTCTACGAAAAAATGCATCGTGCTTGCCATCGTGTTTTCCCTCCGCTTTTAATGTGTGGGAAGCTTCTCAGTTGTTCCCGGTCATCCGCTTCAAAATCTCTTCCTTCGTCAGGTCGATGTCCTTCTGCCGCTCGCCGTAGCTGCATTCTCTCACTTCCTCAAGTTCCAGGGTTACCAGCTGCTTCAGCAGCTCCTCGTTCGTCGCGCTCGCCAGCCAGGCTTTTTTCTCCTTCATCGTCATAAGTGTTTGCCCTCCGTTTTCTTTAAGTGGGGGAAGCTTCTCAGTGATGTTATCCGAGTCACTTACCCGGGCTGCTAACCACCCGGCTCGCTTTGAAGTCGTAACCTGCTCGGTTTACCCCTCGCTGGCGTTGCTCACGCTGTCTGGGCTTTTCGGGCTGTCCCTGACTTCCCCCGTCCCCGGTTTCCCGGTTCGCTATTATTATACAATTCTAGAATTGTTATGTCAATAGGAAATTTCTGAAAATCGAACATTCTTTCGCCTTTTCATCAAAAAACTTGCAACAATATTGCAACATGCGAGTAAGAAGGTTGCACGCGTGCAAAAAGGCCCCGGCTTTCACCGGAGCCTGTCCATCACGGCCTTGTAGAGTCGTGGGTGGATCGCATGAATCGTGTCCATCATCTCGTCCATCAGCGGCCACACTTCCCGCTGCGTTCTCCCGTCGATCAGGCGGGCGAAGTCGCTGTCGCTGTCGATCCGGATCAGCGGATCAATCTCAGGCGGGGGCGCGTAGGAGTACCCAGGGGGCGAATCGGCGTTCTTTTCTTCCCCGAAAAGCTCCCGTTTGATCGTGTAAAATGCGGCCAGTTTGATCGCGGTGCTGGCGTTCGGGTTGCGCTGGCCTATGCACTCAGCTATGGCCTCCTGCAGATCCTTCTCTGTGATCACAGGCCGCACCCCCGTCAGCCGTCCAGACGGTCAATCATCTGCTGGATCTCCCTGCGGGTGCGCTCGTCAGGAGCATCCTCCATCAGCTCGCGCATTTTGTCGCTCAGGTCATTGCGGGAGTAGCCACGCTCGCCGGAATACCGGCCCATGCTGTCGCGCCGCTGTCCGCGTCCACGAGCATAGCTGCCGCCGTTGGAGTCGTTGTAGCTCCCGCCGCGCTCATAGGATCCGCGCCCGTAGCCCATGTAGGGATACATGCCGCTGTACTCGCTGCCGTCCTCTTCCATCTTCATCATCTTCTTGATGGAGGCCATGGAATGAGTCAGCTTTTCCAGCTGATCCAGGTCGCTGGCGCTCATGCCGTTGTTCTTGATCTTGCGGATGGAATCGCGGTATTTCTCGTGGAGAACCTCGCAACCATCCTCATAGTCTTTCAGGTAATCCATGTTCTTTTCCTCCTTCCCGTTAGGCTATTCTGCTAATGTCCAGATTCCCATCCTGGAGAACGATCACCGGCGCGGGCGTTACGGTCGGATCATCGCTTGTAGGCACGGCCCGGATGGAAACCGAATAGCAGCAGCCCTTCGGAACCGTGATAATCGCGGTGCTTGTCACGTTGAAGAACTCTTCAACCGCAGCAGGCGTAACAATTGCCCTGCTTGTCAGTTTGGTTTCTCCGTTTACCGCAAGAGCAACAGCGATAGGAACAACCGTGCCGCCTTCAGGCAGACTTACATTTCCGTTGAATGTAATCTGGTATCTGGCAAAGCAGTTTGAGGTCTTGCCGCAGAGAGTAAAGATCCCGGATCCGTCTTCGTGGAAAACAAAGCCGTTTCTACACGGGATGGACGCATCGAATACAGCAGGCTGGTTCAGAAGAACATTCTGCTGGCCGGATGTGATATACTCAGCCATGGTTCACACCTCCATCAGAACGCGCCGTTGCCGCATCCGCATCCGCAGCCGGTGTTCTGGCTGGGGCAGGTAAAGATGGGAGTCCGACCGTAGACCGGGGTGGTGGGAACCGGGCAGGAAGCGAGCCTGTTATACAAGGCATCGATCTCGTTGTTGAACCCGTTCTGAATGAACGCGTTCTGCGCGGTCTGGCTCTCCCGGAGGGTGGCCATGTTCAGCTGGTTCTGCAGGCCCACGTTCTCACGCTGAGCGGCAGCCAGCTGGCCCTTCACGCCATCCAGTTCCAGGGCGCACAGCTTGTCCAGGATCGCCTGGGTGCCGCGGGTCTGGGCGTCGATGATGTCGCGCGTGTTCTGGGCTGCCGCTGTCCGGTCGGCGCAGTTCTCTGTCGCCACGGTGTACTTCAGATCAGCAAGGCCTGCGCGGTTTTCGCAGCAGCAGCTCTGCAGAGCAGACTGCATGGCGAAATCCTGCTGCATGCTGGCCATCTGCCTGGCGTTCGCCGCTGTCTCCGCGGCGTAGAAACCATCCCGGATCGCTCCGGCGATCCCGTTGCCAGTCTGGCAGATGTTCTGGTTGATGCCAGCGATGCCAAGCTGCACGTCTCCAAAGCCGCTGGTCACGCTGTTCTGCAGGCCCGCGATGGACGTCTGAAGCTGCTGATCCCGGAAACCATCGGAAATGTGCTGGCTGTTGTTCAGCCAGGGGTACAAATAATCCAGGCCGAAGCCGTTCATGGCTCCGCCCATCATCCAGGGCATCATGCCGCCGCCGAAGCCGCCGAAGCCCCAGCCATTGCCGCCGATCAGCAGGAGCAGGATAATCCAGGCCCAGTCCCCGCCAAAGAAGCCGCTTCCGTTGCCGTTGCCGTACATGGGAGCAACAGGCATCACCATTCCGGTGCCGTTCTCATCAGTAAGTGCCATTTTTATCAGATTCCTTTCGTTGATAGATTTATTTCAAATCGTCTATGCGCACTCGACGAAAGAAATCATTTTTGATGCGTTTTAATGTGTTTATCCGCGAATTTTCCGCGAATTTTCCGCGAATTTTCCGCGAATTTTTACACTAAGATGCATTTCTTGCACGTTGCTCGGAAAAAGTGATCAGTTTTTTCCGGGTTCTTAAGACCGTCTTATGTTTGGTCTTATGTTTGGTCTTATGTTTTTATGTCCATCTGGATTATCTGGGTGCTGCAAATGAATTAGAAGTAAGCATGCCCATAAGTTCAGCCATCCGCTGTCCGTTGGATTCCTGAGATTCCTGATTGTGAATCTCTCGCAGCTCGTTCGTGAGGATAGTGTAGTCATCCAGCGTCACCTCGGTTATTGGTTTGTTGACAATATAATTGACAAGATCCCGGATTTTTGCTTCGATAATGTGTTTCATAATATTTTTCCTCCTTATTTATTCAGCAATTTATCGCCCGAGCATCCTCATGACCTGCTGAAGCCGGGGAGATCCGACCTGGCCGGTCCGGAGAAGGTGCTGGGTGATCTGCTTCGGGTCCGTCATGCCTGCAGGGATGTTGAATCCATGCCCTTTCAGATATTTCCCCGGATCAGCTTTGATGCTGCCCAGCTCATTCTGCATGGCCTGCGGGTTCATCTGCTGCTGCTGGGCTCTGTTGCCCAGGCTGTCAAAAATGCTCATGCTTCCGGTACCTCCTCTTTCTTCAGCTCAGCCAGCCGCTTTTCCAGCTCATCCCGCGTGACAAATGCTCCCAGATCCACGGGTTTTTCCGGTGGAGCCGGTGGCCGTTTGTCGTAGATGTCGAATGTAATCTGCCCCGTCATGGACACAGCCTTGACCGCGATGAAGGAATCATCATTGCCGATGATCATCTGTGTTGCACCTGCGGGAACAGGGAACTCTTTCGCGGCCTGCTCCGAGGATGCTGGCACAACTTCCACCATGCGGCTGCTTGGCTGCTGCTGAACCTGCTGCATGGGCTGGACCTGCTGTGCCGTTTGCTGGTGCTGCTGCTGGCCGATGTACCTCATGTAGGATGGATCCTGCCAGTACTGCTGCCCCGGGTAATCCGGGATAAACTGCCCAAACTGGTTAATCATCGGCTGTCCTCCTTGTGCCAGAAGTATTGGGGGATCTCCGCGCTGCTGTCCCAGCTGTCCCAGATGATCCCGTCCTGAATCGTTGCCACGTGGGTTCCGGTGCCGACCACGAACGTGCCCTCCGGGTGATCCTCAGCGAAGCGTTCCAGGGTGTAGCAGTCCGGGCAGGAATCCGGAACCGCGTACCGGCGGAATCCGTTCTGCCGGAGCACCGCGCCCCACACGGCGTTGCTGCTTGGCATGTCGCCCATCAGGTATCCGTTCATCACGATCAGCGCGTAGGCCGTCTCCCAGTCCGTGCCCAGGGCCTTCGCAACGGCCCGCACGGAGCAGTCGCCCACGTTCCTCCCGACCGGGGAGGGGTTATAGTATCTCCATCGGCTCACGGCATTCTTCCTCCACCTGCTCCACGTAGCGCTCCCGCTCCTTCGGGTCCCGGATCTGCCGCATCACGCACAGCGCCACCTCCCGGGTCATCCCGCAATCGATCAGCCGCCTGATCAGGTCTCTCATCCGTACCGCCTCCTTTTGGCTCCATTTTGCACGCTGACGGCCATCCGGGCGATGATCCTGCCGTGCGTCTTTCGTGCATCCTTCAGCCGCTCCGTGGTCAAAAAAAAGCACAAAAAAAGGAGGCTGCTTTTCGCAGTCTCCTCTCAGGCTTCTCTCAGCGCTTCTTCCTTCTGCCGATGTAGTCGCCGCTCTTGATCCGGTAGTCCGGGTACTCCGCGTCCTCCGGCACGAACCAATCCCTTCCGACCTTCACGGCTCCGGGGAGGGTTCCCCGCCTGCACTTGTCCGCCACCGTGATTGCCGCCTTCCCGATCCTCGCGGCGTACTCCGCGATCGGAATCATTTTGCTCAGGTCCATGGGGCCTCCTCTGTCTCAGTCGATCTCGGTGTACACTTCGCAGTCCGCGCTGGCGTCCGCTTCCAGTAGGTCTTCCTGCCCATCATACCAGAACTCAAGGCTCTCCGCGTCGGCCTGCTTCAGGATCGCGGTCTTCATGGTCATGTATCCGAAATCCTCGCTGGCGCCTTCCGGCACCAGGCACTCCGCATAAATGCGGCCATCCTCGGAAATCATGTAGTTAACTCCACCCTCAAAATGCCGCCCCTGGCCTGCTTCAAATGTGATCTTCATCGTGATGTCCTCCTTCATCTGGGGTCTTGCCCCCTCGTTCTGATGGTAATATACAACATAAAAATTGTATTGTCAATCGTCAAAAGTGGAAAAATAGGGATTTTTTTTACACTTCCTGCGGGGAAATAAGAAAATCCCCGGTTTTACCCGGGGATGTGTCTGAAAATCCGTTCCTGGCCCCTGTACACCAGGGTTTTAACCTGCCGCACGCTCAGATCGAACTCCTCCGCGATCCGCTCGTAGGTGATTCCGTCCAGGAGCCTCCGGGCCAGCACGGCCCGATCCCGCTCCGCGTTCCTGCCAATGATCCATTCGTGGATCAGGCGTTCGATCTCGCTCCTGCCGATGTCCGGGATCACTTGGCGGACACCTGCCTGTCGCCGTGGCGGCTCACCACCCGGCCCGTGCCTCCGCAGGTGGGGCACTGCTTTGTGGGGCTGCTGCTGGTATTAACGCGTCTGCGTACCGTGATCCGGATCACCTGTCGTGCCATTCAAATCACCCCCTGCCATCCCTACGGTATTACCCGTGTAGGTGTTGTTGCCGCCCTCCCCGGAATCCTGCCGGATCTCGTAGGTGTAGGTCTCAAACTGATTTTCGTAAATCACCCATCCGGCGTTTGTCACAAAAAGCATGATCAGCACCGTCAGGAAGGCTATAAACCAGCGCCGGTTCAGCCGCTCCATCCGGGTCATCTCCCCCTCGTGAACAAAGTACGGAATCGAGACCGCCTTTTGTTCCTCCGACATGGTGTCGTAAAGTTTCGGCTTCTCGCTCATGGTGTTTACCCTCCTGATTTTTTCTCATCATACCATATTCAGCCATTTGCATCAAGTTCGTCGGGAGGTGCGTCTTCGCCGTGGACATACACTACCTGCGGGGCTTTCGCTCTCGCTGCGTCAATCAGGCCCTCGCCCACGATGTAGGCCACCACGGCGGCTCCCGCCATGATGATCGCGCTCACCTGGGCGACGGTGCTTTCGCTGGCACCGAAGGCCAGCGCCACCATCCCCACGAAATCCGCGATGGCCGCCCAGAATTTCCTGCTCGTCAGTTTGCGGATCCAATCCTGCTTCTCCATGTGTGACTCCTTTCCGCGCTTCCGCGCTGTCCGTTTATTGCTGCCGCATCCGCGGCTGGTTCACTCCCCGGCATCCGGCTCCCCGGAGACTTCCGGTGTCGGCAGAGGTGCTCTCCGCTCAACCGGGATCTGCAGGGAGTACTCCGTGTGCCCGCCGTCCGCGTCAGTTGCGTACACCCAGGCCAGGAGCGGCTCTCCGGTGGCCAGCAGCTCGTCCGGAATCCGCACCCCGTTCCCGTCCCCGGGCACCACCGTCACGGGCTGCGCCAGGTTGGTGCCAAAGTGCACCTCGTACTCCTCCGGCAGATCGCCCTGGAAGGCCAGCCGCACCCCGGTGTCGTACTGGTAAAGGCGGGCCGTCCGGGTCGGCCTGTCGTCGTTGAGGTATCCTGTGATCGTCTTCATCCGTCCGCCTCCTACCGCTCGATCAGGTAGTCAGTAATCTCCTGCTGGGAGGATTTCAGCTTGTCCGAGCTGTTCCCGTTGATCTCGTGACTCAAAAGCGCCAGGATTCCGCGGCAAATCACCCTGTTCCCGTCCTCCACGGTCTTCAAGCGGTCGTTGTCGTTCCGCAGCTTTGTGTCCACGTCCCGCTTCCAGGTGGCGAGGTCGTCCAGCGGCTTTTTCCACTCCTTCACCGTCTTGACCAGGCTGCCCACCAGGATGATCGCCCCGATGATCGCCGCCGCCACCAGGAGGAAGGTCTGCCACTGTGCTGCCGTGATTGTTTCCATTGGTCTCACTCCCTTTCAACTGTCGCCGCCGGAAACTCCTCCAGCAGTCTGGTCTTCTCTGCCTCGCTGACGCCCGTGATCCGCACGGTATAGGTCTTCGGCTTGTCCTCGCCATTGTCCTCGCCCAGCAGCGCCCGCCAGGTGTCCGGCCCACAGATCCCGTCTGCCTTCAGTCCGGCGTCCGTCTGGAAGGCTTTCACGGCTGCCTCCGTGGCGCGCCCGTAGTCGCCATCTACACCGTATGAACCCAGATCGTAACCCTTCCAATGGAGCCGCAGCTGGAGGTCTTTCACGTCCTCGCCCTTGCTGCCCCTCCGCAGCGTGGGCCTGTCGCTCCCCGACTCCGGATCTGGCACCGGTGTAGGTTCCGGCACCGCCTCTTCCACGCAGGCCGGTATTGCCCAGTGCGTCCATTTTTTGTCGGGCTTGGTGAAGTGCTGCACGCCGTTCGAGCACTCGCACGTCTCCCCGTTGTAGTACAATCCGGTGTGGGCCATCACGGTTGTACTACCCTTTTTGTGGTAAAAGAGGCACACGATCGTGTCCTTGGGGATGCCGTCTTTCACCATCCCCTTTGCCTTCCAGTTGCTCCCGGTGTTCCACTGGCTGGTAGCCCCGGCGCCAATCAGTTTCCACCCGAAGACCTGCAGCAAGATCCAGTAGGTGAAGCCCCTACAGTCAAAGGCCCTGGTCTGTCCGCCCGGGTAGAAGGCGCACCCGCTGCACGTGCCTCCGCCCTCAAAATTTTGACACTTGCTCTTGATGGTGGGATGCTCGTCCCCGTGGGAGGCGTAGGCCGCCCGCCGGTGACTCGGGGTGCAGTAGCTCCCACGGTCTCCGAAGATATACGGCCAGCCTGTGCACAGCAGCGCCGCCTTCCAGGCAGCCTCGCTCAGCGGAATCCCGCTGCTCTTAAGCCTTGCGATTTGCTCGTCTACGTCTTTTGCGCTCCGCATCTGCCTGTAAGCACCTCCACTCTTCGTCTAAGTCCATCGGCTCTTCCGCCATCAGCATTGCCCAAAGCGTCAGCAGGAAAAGCACCAGCAGCCCTCCGATCACCGCCCAAACGATCCAGCCCATTCTTCTCAGCTCCTTGTAATCGGTACGTTGTTCCTGATCGCAATTCCCCGCAGATGAGCTTCCGCGTGGTTATTGGTCATCGTCCATACCCCGTCTGCGTACGTCACGCCAAGTGGGTCGCTCTCGCCGTTACGGACAATATCTGTTACGGCGTATCCGCCTTCTTCGATGTTCACGTTGATGTGTCCGAACTTTATCCCGTTGACGCTACTCCCGAAGCGGTAAATCAGCACAATCCAGCCGCTCGACTGGCTCGCTGTCGGGAAGGTCGCCGTCTCTCCCGGAGCCATGCTAAACGGCTGAACCCGGCTGATTCCCCGGAGGGCTTCGTCTGTCAGCTCAAACTTATTCCCGGTGAGCTGGACGCCGTTGGCTCCGGTGTAGGACACTCCCGCCGCCTCTGCCGCAGCCATCGCCGCCAGCAGGGCGTCAATGTCCGGAATCGTCCTGCCGGGATCGACTACCGCGCCGGTGGTGGTGTCCATGACCGTCCCGTCCACGATGCGAACCGTCCCGGTCAAATTCCCCCGGTGTACCTTGATCGCCAGCGTGAAGTTGCCGGTGTATGCATAGCAAGCCTGTGGGAGTCTGATCCGCGCGAGGTTCCCGCTCTCCACCAGCCCTCCGTCGATCACGACGGTGTTGCCGTCTGGGCGAATGAAGTAACCGGTCACCTGGGCGTCCGTCAAGTCTACCGGAAGTCCACCCCGGAAAAGCCGCGCGCCGTATCGGTTGTGCCGGGCGTCTCCCTCGCAGATCACGTGATTTACAAAGCTCCGGTGCACCGTCCCGGTGCTCAGTTCGATGTCCACGATGTCGTCGTTGTACATGGTGCTGACCGTCGGCTCGTCTCCGTCCGGCTGGCCGTCCGTTTCGTCCCCGACGGAAGCCGATCCTGATCCAGTCCCCTGTGGCGTTCCGGACATCTCGTCTCCGTCCCCGTCGTAGATTTCCTGGCCGCCTGTGGTTTCAGTCGGCCCCCCGGTCACCTCGCCGCCGCCCGTCTCCGTGCTTCCGCTGGTGCTCCCGCTGTCATCAGGATTGTGTGTCCCGCCGCTGATCTCTTCGTAGCCGTCTGCCATGATTAGTTACCTCCTTCCGCTTCGTTCGTCTCTTCTTCCTCCGTGTTGTCGTGGATGATCTCATCCCTTGCTGTCTGGCTCCACCAGACCTCTGCTGGCCCGATCTGGCTCCCGCAGTAATCCGTGATCAGACAGCAGACGTAATCCGTCCCGGTCTCTTTTCCGTAGGCGTATGCCCCCAGATAGGCGTGTAGGCTCTGCTTCGCCGCATCAAGGCTTTCCTTGATCTCAATGCCCTTGTCCCACGTGCCGTCCTTCCGTTTCGCTCTGTGCATGAAGTAGGTTTTCCCAAGCATGTCAATCCCTCCAATCGTTAGTCCCCGGTTGCTACGCCCGGAATGTTGTTCGCCAGAATGAACCCTCTCAAGTTTGCGCTGGCGTGGCTGTTGGTGATCCGTACCGTGCCATTATTGACGCTGACGGAGCAATTGTCTGTTCCTGCGCTCTGCATGTTCACGATGCTCGTGCCGACCCCGAATTTAATACCGTAGGAGCTTGCCGTGCCGACTCGCCAGAAAATCAAGAAGCCGCCGTTGCTGTTCTTCATTTCAACGGATATATTCGCTCCTGGTGCAAGGTTGAAATACCCTACCCGGTTGTCTCTGGCGTACCCCTTGGAAAGCATCTGCCCTTGATACGCGCTCAGGCTGTCGGTGGTGCTGTCGCTGGTCAGGTTGTTCTGGATGTTCCCGGCTCTGTCTGCGTATGCGGCGCCCCAGAATCTGGTAACCGCTGTCCCGCCCGGTGCGGTGGTTCCGGCGTTGGTCAAATTCAGGGTCACACTTAAGCCGTTGTTATACACGCTTCCGGTGATCCGGTGCACAGTGCAATTTCCCCACACCTCGTTATATCGTCCGTAAATCTGCCATGTGCTGGTTGCTGATTTCTTGATCCAGAAACTGGTTTCACCATCTGTGGCGAATGTGCCAATCGGCGGGTCATAATCGCTACCGCTTTGGAATATCACCATCAGCCGTTGGAATCCATAGCCACGTCTGGAAAGCTCAAAAACCACTGGTCTGTTAATGTAGCCGTTCGTCACTGTCAGCGTTGCCAGCAAGAAATAGTTGTTCGACCCGCCGCCAGCCACTTCTCCCAGACCGCCTGATGTCGCCTTGTCGAGCTTGTTATCTTGCAGGGATTTTCCCATCGCCGCGCTCAGGCTGTCCGTGGTACTGGTGCTGGTCAAAACGTTCTGGATACCCCGCCATGTGTTAGGGTTCCCCGGCATCGTCAGCTTTACTTCGTTCCCGCCAACGTTTGCCACCGTGTTGGTTGTCCCCCATGCAAGCGTAGTAGTCCCACCGGAGAAGGTCGGCTTGTCGGTGACCTCGCTCCATTTCGCCCATCTGGTGGCAGTTGCGGGTTTATCTGTGACCTCA